>Ga0210402_10001546_pt1 | contig 23681 bp, 18 predicted proteins | sample IncBWC7MmetaG_FD_161055 | JGI IMG/M metagenome (GOLD analysis project Ga0210402, IMG submission 161055) | Forest soil microbial communities from Barre Woods Harvard Forest LTER site, Petersham, Massachusetts, United States - Inc-BW-C-7-M | ecosystem: Environmental > Terrestrial > Soil >... | reverse complement strand
CTGTGGCAAGCGGGAGCAGCATCAGCAGGACGAGGGAGCGAGCAATCTTCCACGCATCAACAGTAATCCCCGGGAGCAGCAGAGGCAGGACGACCGGCAGATAACCGACGGTGACAACCATCAGCAGCACCATCGCGCCAACGGCAAATGCGAGGTTGCCCTTGGCAAGTTCAGCGAGCTTCGGCAGGAACGGGGCGCCGGCCGCACAACCGAGCAGCAGCAGTCCAACCCCAAAGGGTTCATCGAGCCGGAGCACCTTCGCCAGGGCGAGCGCGCCAAGGGGCATCAAGACGAAATTGGCCAGCAGAGCGAGCACGACCAGCCGGGCATTACGTAACGGCGCGGAGATCTGAGAGACGGTGAGACCTGCACCCATCGCGAGCATGCTCGACACGACGAAGCTCAGCATGGCGACTGTCGCTGCCTTGTTCAACAGCTCCATCAGCATTGATGTCTCCCTTATCGGGATTAAAAAGGGCTCATGCGTCTGGCGGCGATTTGGTTTCCCTTCGCCGTGCCAAAGCTCTTCCAGAAGCGCTCCAATATCTACGATTGCCAACGTTATTTCATCAGGGCAAAATTCTGCCAGAAGTTTTGCAGGCTCTCCGTGCCACCGAAGAGCGTGGTGAAATTGGTTGAGTCCACTAGCACGATGTCTCCGGCGCGCTGCTGATTTGGCGGCATCCAGAGGAGACAATTGAACTCTGTGTTGCCGGCTGCGGTGAAGGGATGTGGCCGGTCGGGATCGATGGGTTGACGCGCCAGCAGATGGATCGCCTTGCTGTCCTTTTCTGTAATTTCGTAATGCGGCAGGTGCGGATGGAAATTGAGCGTCGGGACGTTGTTGAGAATGCCCAGCCTGTCGATGTCCCGGAAAGCCGTAAGCGGTGCGATCTCCTTCGTCCCTTTGACGAGCGCTGGACGAAGCCCGTAGGTATTGTGCACCGGAACAGCGAGCGCCTTCATCAGCGAGCGGGTATATTGCCCAAAACGCTGCTGACGCGGCACGAGCGCGTCGCCGTGGTGGAGGTATTCCATCTGCCGTTGGTTCAAGTCGCTGGTGAAGCCGACATCGTGATGCGGGGCGAGCAGCAGGCAGGTGCCTTCGCGCTTGAGCCACTCGCGAATGGCGACAATTTCCTCCGGCGTGGCTTCCTGCTCGGAAAGAAGGTGGTCTAGCCCGAACACCAGGAGCGTATCGGTGTCCGCCAGAATCCGCTCGTCAATTGGTAGCTTGTAGCCCGCCTGGTCGATGCGCTGGAACACGGCGACCGGGTGGCCCGTGGCTTCGCCGGCAATTTGCTGGAAGCTGAGCGTGGAGCGGTGAAAAAGCTCCAACGTACCGGCGATCCCCTGGAGGAATTGCGCGGCGCCCCACTCCGGCGTCTCGTAGGCCGGCCATAGCACGGTGCGGACCTCGGTCATCGTGGAAAAGCGGTTCTCCATGGCGGCGGGGTCGCGCTGGGATTCCCACGGGTAGCTCCACGTCCAGTAGATGCTCAGGCGGCGTTTGCCCGCCGTGTATTTGCGAGGGATGTGGTTTTGATTGTAGGTGCGCGCCGGTGTCCGCGTGCTCATGGCTGTTTCCTTACCCCTTATTTTGTTCCTCAGAATTGAGGACAAGTGCTTTCTGCCTGATGTGCTTGCCAATTCACCTTCAGATTGAGTTCGCGTGCCGCGCTGGCCGCCACGCGAGCGAGTATTCCTGCGTAGGTGGGAAACGAGAGCGGAATGTGCGCCAAGTCGTCCACCCGCATGTTCGCAGCGATGGCTATCGCCGCCACTTGGGTGATTTCCACTGCCCGCTCGCCAATAACATGGCAGCCCAATATCCTGCAGGTCGTGCGGTCGACGATCAGCTTGCAAAAACCTACTTTGCGCCCGTCAATGATTGTGCGTGTAGTCGAGTCGAAGCGTACAACCGCGACCACGACTTCGTGTGTTTCACGGGCCTTTGCTTCGGTGAGGCCCACTTGGGCATACTCCGGGTCCGTGAAGCTGCCGATAGGACTCACCGGGTCCCCAGTTGTCATCGTCGGTCCTCGCACGGCATTGGTAGCCGCGACGAAACCGTCCTGTATCGCCTGCGGGACCAGCATCTGACGACCGGTAACGTCCCCAGCGGCGAAGATATGGGGCGTTGAGGTCCGCAGATACTCATCAACCTTCACGAAGCCCCGATGATCGGTCTCGACCCCCGCCGTAGCGAGGCTCAGCCCCGCAGTATCGGCCACCCAGCCCACCGCCACGACCGCCAGCGTCGCCTCGGCGCTGTCCCGGTCCCCGTTCTTGGAGAAGATCATGCGCACCCCCGTCGGGATCTTCTCGAAAGACTCGATCGTTCCGAAGTTCTCATGCACCACGATGCCCGACTCTCGGAAGGCCGCTGAAACCGCTGCCGATACGTCTTCATCCTCACTCGGTAGGATGCGTGGGCCTGCCTGAAAGAGTTGGATTCGTGACCCAAATGCGTTGAAAATCGAGGCGACCTGCACCCCCGTTGCCCCAGCGCCAATCACTAGCATCGACGGCGGAACGGAGGTCAACGCCCAGGCATCGCTATGGGTATTCGCCAGCTCGAAGCCGGGGACTGAGAGCCGCCGGCTCACGCCGCCAGTGCAAATGATGATCGCTTCAGCCTGAAGCCGTAGGCCGCCCTCGGTTTCGATGGTGTGCTGGTCAGCGAATCGCGCAACGCCGGCGTGCTCGTGGACGGTCACTCCCAGGGAATCGATCTGCTGGCGCAAGGAAGAATGCGCACGCGCATCCTTGACCACCTCGCGCACGCGCGCAAGCAGCCGGGGATAATCCAGCACCGGCTCGCTCACGCCGATGCCGTATTGACCTAGCTGTCGAGCTTCGCGGATCAGGCGGGCTGCATGGGCTAGGGTCCGCACCGGAACTGGTCCGTCGTTGGCTGCCATACCGCCAAACTCAGCACGAGTTACCAGCATGGTACCCGCGCCCAGGTCGGCAGCGCGGAGGGCGGCTAGTACACCTGCGGGTCCGGCGCCAATAACGATAATGTCGATCATGTCTGGCTATCCCGACGATGAACGAGACCTATCGTTTCAACGGACATCATCCAATGTCGCGAGGTATCGCAGTGCCTTGATGCCGGGGAGAAAGAAGTAGGCGCCGCCTCTCACGGTGGTGAAGGCCGGCAAGCCGGTGATTTTTTTGCGGATTGGGCGCTTGGGGATTTTGTACTCGAGCGTGCCGTCCTGAGCGCCGATGATCGGGTCGCGTTCATTACCGAGCTCGTGAAAATTCCGGTCGTTCGCCCAAACGTTTTGCGCGAACTCGAACTGTCGAATGAGGCTCGCGCAGATCACGAATGCTGCGATGCCGCGCTCCACGCCGTCCTCCGGCGTGTCCTCCGGCAAATGCGGACCGTAGGTGGCACCGCGGCGGATCATGCGGCGGCGGTTCATGTTCGCCGCCGTGTCGCGGGGGTTCATTCGGCGCATGTGCGAGCCGAGCGGCACTGCGTAGCCGTGCGGATCCATCTCCTTGTAGTTGAAGTCGTTGTTCCGTTGAAGGTCGGCGCCTAATGCGGGATCGTCTTTCTCGGGTGCCAGTGTGAGCGGTGCGCCGCTGCGCCAGCGTCCCATGAGCTTCGCTGCGATCAGCTCCTGTTCATCGTGTGTCTTGCCGTGCTCGCGCAGGAAATCGCGAAACCTGCCCACATGCTCCTGCAGGCAACGATAGGCCATGTAGCTGCCGTTGCGTGACAGGATTTCGGGTTGCGGAAGATTGGCGGGCGGTCCGTTTTCGTCCGGGTATCCGAGAATGAATTCGCCCGGCTTGAGCGGCGCGCCGGTGCCGGGCGTGGGCACTTCGCCGGTGCCTTCGATGACAGGCTGCGAGAGCCGGTCGCGGTAGCCGAAGTGGTCGTGCGCATAGTCAAACGGCGGCGTGGCCTCCAGATCCAGCCCCGAGAGCGCCTCCACGCCTTCGCACTGTGCGACGAGCTTGTCGTGCTCGGTCAGGCAGCGTGCACGCTCGGCGGCGTCGCGGGCAAACAGGATGGCGATGGCGTGAAGGTCCGGGCTGGCGAGGCCTCCCACCCAGTTGTCAGGATGATTCTCCCCGGTGTCGCCGAGCATCTCCGCGCGGGCAACCATGCCTTGCTTGAACTCTTCGGGGAACGAGGCCAGCGAACCCTCATCGACGCCGAGTGCGCGCAGGCCGTTCCAGGTGAAGGCCACCGTCACCCAGCGCTTGTCTTTTTCGACCGAAGCCATGACCTCTGCTGCCGACTGCGCCTTTTCACGAATCGCCGACAGCCAGGCCCGTCCGCCCGCGGCGTTGCGAAACGAAAGAAATTCGTATCGTCCCGTAAGCGCGGGCGTCCGAGTCAGCAGGATGTGCTGGATGTCTTCATTTTCAAGCATAGCGCGTCCTGCGGTGGATCACTGCATCTGGTCGAGGATGTTCGAGAAGGCCGCCTTGACCTTGAGCGCTTTCTTGATTTCGTCCGAACTCACGTAGGGATACTCGCCGTATTCCAGAAAGCTCGGACACTGGTGCTCGCGGACGAACTTGACGAACGCCGGGGCATTCGTCTTCCAGTCTGCGGGAAAGCCCTCGAGGTTTTCGAAGACGGTGTTGATGCCGTACTTCGAGAAAAGGGCCACAGCATCCTCGGTGTATTTGTCGAAGTCGGTGTCGAAGATGCCCTGATACATGAAGTAGGTCTCCCCCTTGATCGGGAAGAGCACCCAGCGCAGGTAGTGCAGCTTGAGCACGGCGAGGCAGTCCGGCTGGTCCCCCACCGCCTTCTCGATGTTTTTGGCGTACTGGTAGAATACATCTTCTCTGCCTGGAATGATCTTCGCGATGATCGTGAAGCCGTAGCATGCTGGGCTCTTGGGAAAGATCGGGCCGTATCTGCCCTGTTGTACCTTGTCTTCGAAGACCCCCCCTTTCGGGATCGCCATAGCTGCCGGTTTGGTCCAGTCGCCCTGGGTATCTGGCATGGCTGCGTCCTTTCCTTTCTATGATTTGGAAGACATCGATGTGCGTGTATCCGCGTTGACGCAATACGAAGCGAGTCCATCACAAATGCGATCCGAATGACGTGAGATTTGCACAGTGGCCACGCAACCACTCGCTGCCAAGCGGACGCTACTCCTTAACTTGGGCCGGACTTGCGCCGGCTGGATCGCACCAGCTTGCGGCTGGCGCACCTATTCAACCCGCGCGTAGCGAGCCTTTTCGTCGTCCCTTGCCGCCAGCAGCGCCAGTGTGTGACGCGCGATCATCAATTCCTCATCGGTCGGAATGACATAAACCGCAACCCGGCTCTTCGGCCGGGATACCCGGATGGCATGCGCCGCATTCGCCGTGGGATCGAGCTCTACACCCAGCCAACCCAGTCGGGCGGAAATGCGCGAACGGATGCTGGCCGAATTCTCCCCAATGCCGGCCGTGAACACAAAGGCATCGAGGCCTCCCAGGGCCGCGGCCAGCATCCCGGTGTAAAGTCCAACCCGGTAACAGAAGTAATCCAGGGCAAAGTCGGCCGCCGGATCGCTGCTCGCTTCGAGCTCGCGCACGTCGTTGCTGATGCCGGACAGGCCTTTCAATCCGCACTCGTGATAGAAGAGCTGCTGCACCTCGGCGACGCTCATTCCCTTCTGTCCAATCAGATAAAGCAGGACGCCGGGGTCAATCTGGCCCGGCCGGGTGCCCATCGGCAATCCGTCGAGCGCGGTAAAGCCCATCGTGCTTTCGATGCTGCGCCCGTCCGCAAGCGCGCACATGGAGGCGCCGCTGCCCAGATGCGCAACGATCACGCGACCCGATGCGATCTCGCGCGCCACCTCGGGCAGCCGGCCGGCAATGTATTCATATGACAGGCCGTGAAAGCCATATCGCCGCACCCCCTCGGCATAGAAGCGTTCGGGGATGGCGTAGTGATCCACAACCGCGGTGTGACCGCGATGGAATGCGGTATCAAAACAGGCAACCTGTGGCAGATCGGGAGAATGCGCGAGAATGGAGCGGATAGGCGCAAGGTTGTGGGGCTGATGAAGTGGTGCAAGCGAGGTAAAGCGCTCGAGGCGCCCCAGCACCTCCGCGTTGACGACAACCGGACGGTTAAAATCGGGCCCGCCATGCACGACGCGGTGCCCGACCGCGGTGGGGTGGATACCCAGCTCGTCTCGCAGCCACGCGCCTGCCGTTTGCAGCGCGACCGGCACGCTGGGCACGGCATTTTTATCGTATTCGCGGTCCACCGTGCTGCTGGCATCCTGGCCGCTGGCTCGCAGTCGCGGTCGCGTGCCGATGCCATCCATCTGACCTTTGATCTTGCGCACGAGCTCGTCGCTGCGCTCCAGCGTAAAGACCTGGAATTTCACGCTGGAAGAGCCGGCGTTGACGACGAGAATCGTGCCCATCGGGAGCTTCACGCCGCCGGCACTGGTGCGAGCCTTCGCCGAGCGTCCGCATACAGGACAGCCACCGCGCAGGAAGCCATGCGCGCCCGCACGGAATCCGCGCGCGAGGTGAGGATGATCGGCACCCGCGCTCCGAGGACAATTCCAGCCGCGTCCGCCTTGGCCAGGAATGTCAAGTTCTTCGCCAACATGTTTCCGGCTTCGAGATCGGGCACAACCAGAATCTGCGCACGACCCGCAACTGCCGACTTGATGCCCTTGATTTCTGCCGCCTGCGGATCAATCGCGTTGTCGAAAGCGAGCGGACCGTCGAGAACGCCTCCAGTGATCTGACCACGGTCGGCCATCTTGCACAGCGCGGCCGCCTCGATGGTCGATGGAATCTTCGGCGTTACCGTCTCGACCGCTGAAAGAATGGCAACCCGCGGAGTGCCGAGGCCGACCTGGGTGAACAGATCGATCGCGTTCTGCACGATATCGCGCTTGGCTTCGAGATCGGGAAATATGTTGATGGCGGCGTCCGTGATGAACAGCGTCTCAGGATAGGTCGGAACATCCATGATGAAAACGTGACTGATCCGGCGTGCGGTGCGCAGCCCGGTCTGGCTGGAAGCGACGGCGCGCATCAGCTCGTCCGTATGCAGGCTCCCCTTCATCAGGAGCTCACCTTTGGACTCGCGTATTATTTGCACTGCCTGCGCGGCGGCGGCATCGCTGTGCGGCGCGTCAACCACCTGGAAACGACTGACGTCGAGCCCGTACCGTTGAGCCACCGCTGAAATCTTGGCAGCCGGCCCCACAAGAATCGGAACAATGATGCCGGCTTCTGCCGCGTCGACTGCGCCGCGCAGCGAGGTCTCGTCGCAGGGGTGCGCCACGACTGTGATCGCCGCGGGGACCTGCTTCGCTCGCGCGATCAGCCGCTCGTATTTGCTCTGGGGCGGAGACGCCACTGGTCCAATCGCTGCGATATTACCGATGTTGATATCGGTCAAGCGTGATCACCCTCTTGATTGGAGTTCGTCGCGGACGCGGCGTACCGTCATGATGCCTTCGCCTGTGCGGGCACGACTGCGAGGCTTCGAACCGTGGAGGATTCCTCGGGGAGCTCGAACAGCCGGGCGACGCGCAGCAGCCGCTCCTTGTCCTCGGCCGACAATTCGCCGCGTGCGCTCATGACCTCCTTGATGAGCTCAAACCCCTTGCGGCGGGTCTTGGCGTCAGCAGGAAGCATCGACGGAATGACTGCCAGCGCGGCCTCCGTATCGATCAGCAGCATGTAGAACTGCTCGCGGACCAGTCCCTTGAATTCCGACAACGAGATGTCGGGATGAGCCTGGCGCAGGCGGCGCACCGCCTCGAAACCGCGTTCGTCGACGCCACCTCGCCCCATCCCGGCATAGAGGAGCCCGCGGATGAACGCTTCGCGCAGACCCCCGGCTGGAATGCGTGACTTGAGCTCCGCAATGCGCTTCTGCAGGAGCTCGCTATGCAATGGATTCTTGCCTGCTCTGCGCAACGGGCGTGTCGAATCAGGATCGATGCCGGCTGCAGCCTGCAGCGTCGGTGAGCCGTACACCGTGAGGAAGGTCCGTTCTGCGACCGTCTCGCTCGCATCCCGCCAGGCATCGAGAGTCGCGACCATCTGACGGGAAAAGTTCTCCTGCAGCCCGACCAGAGGATTATCGGGCGCCACAGGCTTTCGATTCTTGCGGACCTGATCGGCCATCAGCCCGACAGCCGCCATCATCGGGTTTGCGTTGGAAAAAAACTCGTACTGCAGCCGCAGGGGATGCATCTGCTGCATCCATTGTGCGAGCGGGGAGGTCACCAGAGCGCGAACGACGGGCTGCGCAAATGCGCGGTAAAGCTCCAGGTTCGTCTCCGAAACACGGGCGGCCGTAGCAAAGCGGCGCTCATCGGCAGCATCGTTGCCGCCAAGCGCACGGATGTCATCAAGCGTCCTTGCCTCACAGCGCATCACCCAGTCGCCGGTCGCGAGGTCAGGGTTGGCTACCTCCGTCTTCCTTTGAAGCACCGCCTCGTAGAGGCCCGGCGGCAACGTCTCGATCAGATCGATATTGCTGGAGAATTCGCTGTGCTCTTTCTTTGCTACCCCGCCGGAAACGAAGATGCCGAGATGTCCGACGCTCTCGTGAATGGTGTAGACGATGGTTTGTCCGTAGGACCGGATCTCATCCACGCTCTCGTAGACATCGAGAATCCATCCGAGCGCCTGCTGGGGCGGCGTGACATTGTCACCTTTCGAGCAGAACACCACGATGGGGGAACGGATGTTGCGCAGGTCGACCGTGGTCCCGTCCGACGTCTGAATCCTGCCGGCGGCCAGATTGTTGCCGACGAAGAGTTGATCCACGATGAACTGAATCTCCTCGGCATTGAGATTGACGTGGCCTCCCCACCAGCGCTCGAACCCGAGATAGCGCGGGGCCTCGGTGTCGATCTTGGAATAGAGGTTGTACTGCTTGGTCCACAGCGTGTTCGCAGGGTTCTGGTTCTCGAAATTCTGCACCAGCCAGGCGCCGTCGAACTTGCCGTGCCCGAGATCGCTCGCCAGTGCGGTCAACCAGCTGCCACCCAAGAGGCCGCCGCTGTAGCGCATCGGATTTTTGCCGTGCACGCCGGCCCAGTAGGAGAGCGGCGAGCCCGCGATGATGATGGGTCCAAAGAGCTCAGGGCGTACGGCCGCGAGCATCATGACCGCCCACCCGGCCTGGCAGTTGCCGATCACGCAGGGCTTGCCTTCGGCCTCCGGGTGCAAGGCAATGACCTTTTCGAGGAAGACCGCTTCAGCGTGGGCAATGTCCTCGATGGTCTGGCCCGGCATGGGATCCGGCAGGAAGCCGATGAAGTAGCAGGGATGTCCGGCCTTGAAGGCGACGCCGATCTCGCTGTCGGCCTTGAAGCCGCCGATCCCCGGGCCATGCCCGGCTCGCGGGTCGACGACGACGAACGGCCGGCGCAGCGGATCGATCTCAACGCCTGCGGGCGGAATGATCCGCACCAGGCCATAATTGACCGGGCGTTTCAGCGTACGGCCGTCAATGATCAGCTCTATCTCGTATTCGAGAACATGCGGCGCAGTTTGGGCGAGATGCTCGCGATACTGATTGCCGCGCTGGCGCATCACGTCCCAGAACAGCACGGTCCGCTGCGCCGCATCGACCATGTATTCCATGGCGGGAGCAAACAGCCCAAACGGGGACATCACGGCTGGGACACCGGCTTGCTTTGATGACATGTTTTCGCTCCTGCGCATTTTCCGGCGCGGCTCAACCCCAGCTCAGTGTCATGCCGACGTCGCCCGGAACTCCCCCTGGGAAGTCCACGATCTGGACTCGCAATTTGTAGCCACGTGGACGGAAGTACTTCTCCCAGAGTTGGTAGATTTCCTTGGGAACTCCGGTGAGGGTCTTTTCCCAGCCCGGCTCCTGTTGATTGATGGCACGCCCGCGGTCCGTGCACAGCTGGTTGGGAAATCGGTGGACCTGAACCTCGGTGAGGCCGTTCCCCGCGGCGCGCTCGATGATCCTGATCGCCCGCGAAATCGCCTCTTCGTCCGAGATGCCCGATGGCTTGCTGACCTGGTCTAGCAGTGACTTTTTTTCGGCCTCCGCCTGCGCGCGCAGGCGCGCCTCCTCCGAGGCCTTCTCGGCCTCGGCCAGCGCAATCTTTTGCATGAAGTCCTTTGCCGATGGCAGCGATGCGTCCGGCTTCGTCGTCATGCTTTCCTTGGCTCCTTCAATCGGTTGAACGTTGCAGTGTACAGCTCTTGTGCTTCGAATTTGCGACGGCAACATTCATCTTACACAAAATGCCCGGGAGCTTCCAGCGACCGGGCTTCGCTCAGCTGGTATGATGCGGCCGTCAGACAAGGACCGACTGGCGGTGCACCCGTAAAGTGGTATCTTTGAATCCCTGGCATCAATAGAGGCAGAAAATCGCAGAATTTGGATCAACATCATTGATTTGAATCAAAACCCGACGCGATCATCTGAATAGTGAGTGCATCGTAGGCATGCATTGCCGCAAGAGCCGAACTCCTGGGAGGACTCGAAATCATGCAAACCCTCTCGAGATTGCCGAGCAATATATGCAGGGCCGCGTATTCGAACCTGAAAGCAAGAGGTCATCTGCCATGATTCCCGCGGTAAAAGCCAAGCTGCTCGAAGGCAAGAAAGGCCTGATCATCGGTATTGCGAACGAGAGCTCGATTGCCTGGGGCTGCGCCAAGGCTTTCCGCGCATTCGGCGCCGAGCTCGCCGTCACCTACCTGAATGACAAGGCGAAGAAATTCGTCGAGCCGCTTGCTCGCGAGCTTGAGGCTTCGATCATGCTGCCGCTCGACGTGCGCACTCCGGGGCAGATGGAGGCGGTATTCGAGCGCATCACCAAGGACTGGGGCAAACTGGATTTCGCCGTTCACTCTATCGCCTTCTCGCCCAAGGACGCGCTGCAGGGGCGCGTGGTCGACGTGACGCAAGAGGGCTTTCTCACCACCATGGATGTGTCGTGCTGGTCCTTCATTCGCATGGCGCATCTGGCGGAGCCGCTGATGCGCAAGGGCGGCACGCTCTTCACCATGACCTATTACGGCAGCCAGATGGTCGTGAAGAACTACAACATCATGGGCGTGGCGAAAGCAGCGCTGGAGAGCGCGGTGCGCTATCTCGCAGCCGAGCTCGGCCCCAAGGGCATCCGCGTCCATGCCATCTCGCCCGGGCCGCTGGCCACGCGCGCGGCGTCGGGAATTCCGGAATTCGATGCCCTGCTCGACAAGGCCAAGGCAAAAGCGCCTGCACGCAGCCTGGTCAGCATCGAGGACGTGGGCGTCGCCACCGCTTTCCTCGCACATGATGCGGCGCGCCTCATCACCGGCGAGACGCTTTACGTCGACGGCGGCTATCACATCATGGATTAAGCGAGCTCGCTCTGGAAACCGCGCATTATTCGGCGCTTGTGTCCGTGCACGTAGCGCTTCGGCTGTTTTCACCTGCGAAGGCGACCTATAACCGCGATGCCCCCACAGCAAGAGTGATCCCATGGCACCGAAGAACCGATCCGACGACAAGGGCAGCAAATTGAAGCGCAAGGCGTACGAGAAAGAGCTGCGCAAACTGCAAGTCGACCTTTCTCATTTGCAGGACTGGGTCAAGGAGAAGGGAGCCCGCATCATCATTGTATTCGAGGGGCGCGATGCGGCCGGCAAGGGGGGAACCATCAAAGCGGTCACCGAGCGCGTGAGCCCGCGCGTGTTCCGGGTGGTGGCTCTTCCGGCTCCGTCGGACCGGGAGAAGACACAAATGTACGTGCAGCGCTATCTCCAGCATTTTCCTGCCGCGGGCGAGATCGTGATCTTCGACCGCAGTTGGTACAATCGGGCCGGTGTCGAGCATGTAATGGGTTTCTGCACCGAGGAAGAGCATCAACGTTTTCTCGACCTGTGCCCGCAGATCGAGAAATACATCGTCGACGGCGGCATCACTCTGATCAAGCTCTGGCTCGAGGTCGGGCAGGAAGAGCAGGAAAAACGCTTTCGCGCGCGCATCGACGACCCGCTGCGTCACTGGAAATTGAGCCCCATGGATACGGAGTCATACCGGCGCTGGTATGACTACTCGCGTGCCCGCGACATGATGCTGGAAAAAACGGATACGGAGCATGCGCCCTGGTACATCGTGCGCTCCGATGACAAGCGCCGGGCACGGCTCAACTGCATATCCCATATCCTCAATCTGATCCCATTCCAGAAAGCAGCGCGCGACAAGGTCAAGCTGCCCAAGCGATTGAGCAAGCACAGCTACGACGATCAGGCTCCCCTGCAGGGCAGAAAATTCGTCGCCGAGAAATATTGACCCGGATAATACCCGCGCGCGGCACCCTGGAGGCTAACGATAGCTGGAAATAACGAAGCCTCTGCACAAGGCGTCGAAGCCCGACCGACTGGCCGCGACTATCTAATTCAGCCGTGCCGGCAGCGAGATGCGGTAAACGAGCAGCATTGTGTCGACCTCGATGCCACTAGGATGTCTGTAGGAAGCGTCGGCCTGGTAGCCGCTTTGCGTGATGAAGTCGTTGTCATTGGCCACAAACAAGAAATAGTCCAGGGGGTTTGCGGGATCGAGCGCTGAGACCAGCGTCATCCCCTCCCATTTCTCCGAAAGGTTATTGCGGTCATTCGGCACGCCATTGTGCAAGCCGAACCTGCCCAACTGCACAGAATCGTTGATGTCGATGAATGGCGTGAGCGTCGCCGGTACGATTTCATCCCTGAGTTTGCCATTGGGTGCAACGGGCACTGAACCATCGTAGGGCGAGCCCGCGATATTGGTCGCCTGCGACATGTCGAGTAGCTCGATGTTGCGATAGCGCGAGGTGGCATTCTCGCTTCCATAACCATTGCCGGAATCGCGGCAGAGCAGGAGCAACTGGTTCTCGCTGAGCGCGAGGAGCTCGCTCTGTACGGCGAGGCTTGGCTTGTTCTGCGCATTTTCAAACACCGGCAAGGGAACAACATGCTCGCGAACGAGCACGGGCCGATCGAGATCAAGCAGGTCGTAATAGAGAAGCCGCGTGTAGCGGCGCGTTTCCGCCATGGCTCCGCTGTCCTGGCGGGCTGCGCTTTGCAATGCGACCACGAGAAACCGGCCGCCTGGTGTCAACGACAGCCCCTCAAAGCCCTGATTGTTCTGGCGGCCGCTTTCCGGATCAGGCGGCTCGGGCGCGACGGCGCCCGGACCGGGATTGTTGGAAGAGAAATTGTCTCTGCCCTTGCGCTTGGGGATGAAAGCCTCAGGCGGACGGATTGCCGCAATCAGACGGCCGGCTGCCGAAAAGCGATAGATATAAGGTCCGTATTCATCGCCGATGAAGAAACTGCCGTCAGGCAGGCGCGCGAGCGACTCCGCATCGATGCTGATGCGGCTGTTTCGCGCCTGCGGCAGATCGGGGAAACCGTTCGCTGCAACACGGATTCCACCCTCCTCCGGATCGAGCCCGGTGAGCGGCGCTCCGGCGGAGTCGGTCAGCAGGATGGTCTCATCGAGATTTGCGGTGATGCTCGTCTGCAGATCAGTCGTGGCAGGACCCGTCGGGTCAGCAATCGGCGTGAGCGCGAGCGAAAGCTTGTTGATGCGAGGCATATAGTCGATCGTACCGGAGACATTGTACCCGCGATCGGGCAGCATGTAGAGCACACCGGAATAACCGGCGGACGTTTGTGTCCACGATTTCGGATCGGCTGCGAGCCCAGAGCCGGATCCGAACGTTTCGCCGAATTTGTCGCGCAGCGAGGCCGGCATCCGTCCGACACCGACCAGGCCCTTGTTGATGAAGGTGAGACCGCGGATGGTGACGCTTTCGGCACCAAGCGCGGCTGGCAGGGGGGCAAGGGTGAAGACTGCCGCCAGGCCGAAGAGTCGTAAGAACGGGACGACGCGCTTTAGAGGAGCCATGATCGCCTCACGCCGATGGTCTCCTTTGGCTGAGATGACGGAAAGCAACATGCCTATTCCCCTTGCGAGGTGTCGCGTGACGACTTACGTCGGCTGCCTTCTCCCTCCAGCAGATTATCGAGCGTCACGACCCTGCCGAGGCCCTGCACTTTTTCTCCAATCCCGTCGGCTCGCAGCAGATCACGCGCCCATCCATGTGCCCCGACGATCCGCAGCGCAATGCCGCGAGCGGCAAGTTGACTGTGCAACTCGTGCAGCATGCGCGAGCCTGCGAGGTCGACATAGGGCGATGCCGAGAGATCGCAGACCACCAGGTGAACGTCGGAGGGGCCAACCGTACCGAGACGGTTTAAGACGGATTCCAGAATAGCGTCGGCATTGACGTAGATCAGCGACGCTTCGGGGCGGAAAGCGATCACGCCGGCTAGTGTCTCGTTTTCCGGGTGACGGGCGAGGTCGGAGTACGTGCTCGTACCGGGAACGCGTCCCAGGAATGCCACGTGGGGACGCGACACACGGGCCAGCAGCATCACTATGGAGGCCAGTGCCGCCGTCAGGATGCCCTGCAGGATCCCGAGAAACAGGACCGCGGCAAGGGCGACGGCTGCGGCATAAAAGTCCAGCGGGCTCACTCGCCACATGCGAAACAGCGCCGGAAAGTCCAGGAGCCCGAACACCGCGGTGAGCACCACCGCAGCCAGCACGGCCTTTGGCAGGTTTTCCAACAGCCCCGTGAGGAAGAGCAGGCAAAGTGCAAGCGTCCCTGAGGCGAAAACGAGAGCGAGCGGGGTGCGCGCGCCCGCCTTGTCGTTCACCGCCGATTGCGACAAGCCGCCTGCCACGGGATAGCCCTGTCCCAGCGCCGTCGCCAGATTTGCCGCGCCAATGCCGAGAAACTCCTGTCGTGGGTTCAGAGCATATCCGTGCTTGGTGGCGAAGCTGCGCGCGGCAGAGACACTCTCGATGTAGGCGAGCAGCAGGCATCCGGCTGCCAGTGGAACAATCCCTTCCACATCGCGCAACCGGAGTGCCGGGCCCTCCAGAGTAGGTAGACCAGCCGGAATTTCTCCTGTCGTTGCCACCCCGAGCGCCGGAAGCCCAAGCACGGATGCAGCAACGATCGACACTGCGACGACCCCGAGCGCGACCGGCTTTGCCGGCAGCAAGCGCTCGCCGAGCACGAGCAGCACGAGAGCAATGATGCCGACTGCAAGCGCCAAATAACGCGTCTGCCCCAATTGCCCGAGAAAGAGCACGGCGCGCTCAAAAAAACTGTGCCCGCTCCCTGTGATGCCAAACAGGCTCGGCAGCTGGGTCATGGCAATGGTCAAGCCCGCGCCGGTCTTGAATCCCACAAGGATGCTGTCGCTGATCAGTTTGACTAGCGCGCTCAGTCGCAACGCCCAGGCGAGCAGACAAAGCGCGGCCACGGTGAAGGCTGCGAGACTGACGATCTGCGCGTAACGCTGCGCGTCGCCTTCCGCCATGGCCCCCACCGTGCCAGCAATCATGAGCGAGATGGCAGAGGTGGGTCCGATCGCCAATTGACGCGAAGTCCCAAGCAGCGCGTAGCCCAGCCCGCCCAGCAGATAACCGTAAACGCCGACTTGCGGCGGGAGGCCTGCAAGGGTGGCATAGGCGAGAGAGACCGGAATGGCATAGGCCGCCAGCGTCACGCCCGCGATGACGTCGTGCGGCAACCAGGCAGCACGGTACTCCGCCAGCCAAATGGCTGGCGGGAAGCGCCAAAGCCATTTTGGCTTAATCCGAGGATCGGTAGAAACGCTCACGCGTGATTCCTGACACCTCGTGATTATGGAGGCACTTGGGACGCGCGCCGCCAGAAAATCAATGAGAAAACGATTCGTCTCACGTAGCTCCCGCTTAGGCTGATGACCACGCTAAACGCAGATCAAGACATACCACATGCGCGGAAGTCGTAGGGGGTATCGGAGCGCTCGGGGAATGAGATTTGTAAATTAGCCGTACCGCCCGTTGTCGCGCGAGGCGTAAATGTCCGAATCGGTTTGATTGTCGGCCAAGCGGTGCTCAATACCCACGTTCTCGCCCTCGAAAGGATTCTCGTTCGATCACCTCGTCGGCGGGACAGAACGAAAAACCCCGGCGTTCGGGGCCGGGGTTTCCTGGGTCCTGCAAGGATTGATCTGCCTCGTGGTCAAAACCGCATTCCGGCCCTCTGCTGCGTTTTCATCAATCGCCACCAGCTCGCCACGACGGCAAGCTACTCATCTTGGGCGTGAAGTATAAAGGTTTAGATCGGCTCAAGCGGGCGATACTGCTTCAACAGTGCCGCCCAACGCAACGACCAGCCCGATAGGGCACGGCCACGCGCGGTCGTGGCGGCAGTGCAGCCGCATAGGCCGATCGGGGGCCACTGTAGAAGCCCCGGTTTGGCACAGCGGGTCCGTATCCGTACCCATACTTGGGCCCTGCGTAGGGGCGGGGTCCGTATCCGTACCCATACCTGGGCCCTGCGTCGTAGGGGCGCGGTCCATATCCGTAGCCGTACCGCGGCCCTACGTACGGGCCCGGTCCATATCCGTAGCCGTAGCTAGGCGCGACGTACACGGGTGGTCCCCCTACATAGTCAGAGTCAGGTTCTACGTAAGCCGTTGTTTCATATCCGTTGCCGTAGCCGGGGCCTGCGTACGCAGCTGCTCCATTAATCGGCGCTGACGGCGTCACGTAGACCGGCCCGGCTCCAGGAGCAACGTAGACGCCGCCGGGCGCGACATAAACGGACTGCGCCGCAGCGCTAGCAATGTGCATCGATGACAATGCTGCTACTGCTATGCCAAGAGCAAGTGGTCGGTAGCTCATTTTTAAACTCCTCTAGTCGAGCTCTCCCGATCCAACATTTGATTATTGCCGATGACCGTCTGACGCGCAAATGTGGTAGCGTGAGTACTTGTGCCGATTTCATACAAACTGAACGTTTATTCACCATTTACAGTGTCACGATACCGCTGCTGCATGCACTCGCGAAAAATATTTATGAACTCCCCGCTGATTCAGCCCGCAGTGGCGCGCATGCGGGTTAGTGCTATGCCGAATCGGTCAAAACTGCGCACGCTCCGAGCGTGTGCCGCCGTCTCTGGCTCACGCGAGGCCGTGAGCCGAGCCGTGCTACGGCGCAATTTTTTTTGCGCCCGCGTGTGCGCCAGGTGTGTCGTCGCTAAAATGCGCAACCGCCGGCTCTAGCAGGACCAGATTTCGGCGCGGCTTGCGCGTGTCGAGCCCGACGATCGCACGGCCCTGTGCGGTGAATGCGAGACCTTCCGGCTTGCCATCCAGATCGCCGAGCCGCCACGCATCAAGGAGCGCAGCGGTGCCGCCACCTGCCGGGAGATCATCGAGCCGCGCAATCGTGGAGGACTTGTCACTGAGCAGATAGAGGCAACCATCCGGACCTATTTCGAGGTCACTGAAGTCGGCGCAGGTTTTGGCCAATGTCTTGTCGGGACGCCAGATTGCGAGAGCAACGAAACGGTGGTGCCCTCTTTTAATCGGCCACCGCTCGCCGTCCGCCAGTGCGCCGCCGCGGACTAAGCCCCGCGACCGCGAATGCGGCGGGCCAAATTCAATGAAAGCCGCCGGCTTCTTCTCCTTGGCGACGAGCAAATGCCCGCCGGGCAGTAGCACCGTTCCTTCGCCCCGCGACCCCTTCGGGTCGGACCACGCTCGCGCAATTTCGCCACGCCCTTCGACCGCAAGATCAATCGACGCAACCACCTTTAACGCCTCGGGGTCGATGAGTTCGACACGCGGAGGTGTTTCCTGAAGCAGCAAAACGCGCCCGAGACCGTCAGCGCAGACAGCCTCGATTTGGGGATCATGCTTGGGAAGCATCGAACCGGAGAGCTTCGCGATGTTGCTCGTATGCCAGTCGATTTGGCCCCCATCGCTGCTCGGCTGGGAAAACCAGGCGATCTTGGCCACCCGGTCGCCGACTGCGATCAGAAACGTCCGACCGTTTTGGCCGCGACGCAAGCAAATACCAGAGACCTCGCGAAGTGGCACGTCGACCACGCGGCGCACTTGAAGCCGGTTCTTGTTCGACTTACCGGTTTTCCCCATGGCAGAGGGTCTCTGCGGACATCAAGGAGAACGTACACGGAGAGACGAGCTCGGCACAATCATTTCTCGTCCGCAGCACCTCAGTGAGCGGACCATCCGCAAGCGTCTTGGTATTCAACCGCCTCCTCCCACTTGCCAGGAGTCTTGTCCATTAATAGCGTTCCGACTAGGGAAGACCTGAGCGCTCGAAGGCAGGGGGCAGGCCCATGAAAACGCGGCACCGTCATCAGGATGCTGTCCTCCTAATCGCCGATATGATGTGGGCGCTGCGCCGCCTGGGCGCTCATGTCTTTTTCCCGGAATACAAACTGCCCCAAGCACAGAGGTTCATCCTTGTGGGCTCGGCGTTGGGATACGCGCAATTGCGTGGGCGACCGCTCACGCTTACGAGTCTTTCGCGCAATGTCGAGATGCCGCCCGCGACAGCAGCGCGGATACTTGAAGAGCTAGAGCTGAGCGGGTGGGTCCGTAGGCGCGGCAAACATTATCTTTTGGATCTGGGCCGCCTCGAAGAACCAGGCTATGCAGAGTACTTCGAAGAGGCGGCGCGACGGATTGCGATTGCTAAGAATAAGTTGTCCGAACTGAACATTTCCGGCTCCGCCCCGACTCTCACTCCTAAGACAGAATAATTTCGCGCACGAAAAGGATCAGCTGATGCCAAAGCGGCACCGCCGGGCGCGTTGCCGATGGGTTTGCAATGCCACTGAGTGCCAAGCGACTAAATTCGCGGCACGGTATTGAAAGAGGTCGAGCTCGGGAAGAGCAAGGCCGGCTTTCCTCACGGGGCAATAAGCCCCGAAACTTGAGGTCGGGGCTTTTACCGGATCGTGAAGTCCGGTGTTCCGACTACGCCGGTTGCAGAGGGTTCAGCAGAAATCTGGCTTCGTTATCACCACCGGCGACCCCATCCCCTCCAAATACGTGGGCCATACCCGCCATAGGCGTACGCGCCGTAGGCGTACGGCCGATAGGCATAGCCATAAGCATAGGGTCGGTAATAAGAGTATGCGTACGGCGCGTACCCATAGCTGTAGGCGTAGGGAGCGTAATAGGCATAACCTCCACAGCCACACTGGACATCCAGTTTGTCAGTCGATTCCCGCGCGGCCACGTTGAGCCCCGCCGGGGTCGTCATGGTCATGGCTTGCGCAGGAGGTGGGGAGATAAAAGTTGCGCCGGCAATTGCGACCGCTGCCGTGCAGTAGGCGAGCAACAGACTTCGCATGGAAGTCTCCATTTTTAAAGCCCCCTCTCAGAATATCTTGCGCGCTGCCCCCAAGACAGCGAGGGCGAGCTAGAGTCGGGTTTAGGGTTAATACCGGCGAGTGATCACTCAGGCGCAACATGCTTTCAAGACTGGCACGCCTATTGGAATATGGACCGCTTCGATCACGTATTCATGAGACGTGGTATCGAGCGTCAACCCTTTAAAACATCTCCGATAAGTGCATTGATCGCCTTAAACTTCGTTGGATGAGAACATGAACGGCAGACGAACACGTTGGGAACGTGGAAGCCAGAAGTGAGCTTGTGCTGCCTTTCGCTTAGGCGCTTAGGCGACGTACTGACGACCGCTGATGCGGTATTGGAGCACAAACCTAAGAAGCAAAAGGCCCCTCAGTCCCGTCCGACAGGTCGGGCGATCTCAGTTATTGAAAAATCATTCTATTGAAGCGCAAAGTAAGCGTCCAACACGCAGGAGGGGGCTTGCAATGAGCATACTTTGGACCATCATAATCGGATTTGTGGCAGGCCTGATCGCAAAATTCCTCCATCCTGGAAACAAGAATGAGCCGTCGGGTTTCATCTTAACAACCCTGCTCGGAATCGCGGGAGCATTTGTTGCGACGTTTCTTGGCCAAGCGATCGGGTGGTACAAAGCTGGGAAAGGCGCGGGTTTCATCGGAGCAATCGTTGGTGCAATCGTAGTGCTGGTAGTTTGGGGGATCTTTGCAAATCGTCGCGCCCAAGGAGTCTGAGAAATCGGACAAAAGTTCGAAGGGAAAGCTTGTCGAAATTTCGGAAACTATGGCCTAACGGCCACGCCCCACATGGCATTGTTGAGGATTTTACTATGGCTGAAATAAACAAACTTCCCGTCGGCCAAGTGCTCGATAAGCTGCGTAGCGCCGATGTGCCAAAATCGAAGATCACACGGCTCGACGAGAAAACTGAGGCTCTCGAACAAGAGATACAGCGCTTGAGAGCGGCAAGACGCCGCCTCGAGCGGAATCAACGACCCGGCTCGACTAAGCGCGATTGAGATATCTGTAAACTTTCTTCAACAGCGTTGCCGGATGACAGGCCGCGAGGGTCTTGGTCGTGTGAAAACTCAAGCGCCCGTCGGGCGCATAGAATATTTCAGAGGAATTGCGCATCATAAGGGTCAAACCATGCTGCGCACATTATGGTTTGATACGCGCTGGAGAATTATATTTTTCACATTTCACCGAAACATTCGTGATTTCATTCAGCTGCAGTAGATGGCTGCTGAAGCTCTTTCTTACGATCGTTGCTTGCCTTGACAGCCTGCGGATCTTGCATCTTGGGGCGAGCGGAAGGTCTGAGCTTTTCTCGGATCGCCTGGAAAGTCACATACAGCGGCGGGATGACGAAAATCCCGAGTGCCGATGCCAGGATCATGCCGCCAAAAACCGGTGTGCCGACATTGCGACGCGCCAGCTGCGAGGCACCGACCGCCACCACGAGCGGGAGCAGACCGAGGATGAATGCCAGCGACGTCATCATGACCGGGCGGAAGCGCAAGCGCGCGCCCTCCGTTGCAGCCTCGAGAAGAGGGACGCCCTTCTCCCTCTGCTCCTTCGCAAATTCCACGATGAGGATGCCGTTCTTCGCCGCAAGCCCGATCAGCACGATCATGCCGATCTGACCGTAGAGATCGAGGGTGAGCCCGCCCATGACGATGGCGACGAACGATCCAAGAATGCCCACCGATACCGACAGCAATACGGGAACCGGTATGGTCCAGCTTTCATAAAGACCGACGAGAAACAGGTAGGCAAAGAGCACCGCAAATCCGAGGATCATGGTGGTCTTGCCCTCGGCGCGTTTCTCCTGGAAGGCGGTATCGGTCCATTCGCCCACAAAGCCGGAGGGGAGCGTGTGGGCTGCGACATCTTCCATCGCCTTGAGCGCCTGTCCCGACGAAACGCCGGGCGCGGGGCTGCCCTGCACCGTGACTGCGCGCAGATTGTTGTAGCGGATGAGCGCCGGCGGACCCACGACGACGCGAGCCTCCAGCAGGCTGCGCAGAGGGATCATCTTCCCCTCGGCATTGCGCACGTTGATCCGATAGATGTCGTCGACGCTCGCCCGGTCATCGCCCTCGGCCTGAACGTTCACCTGCCATCTGCGGCCGAACAGGTTCAGGTCGTTCACGTAGAAGCCGCCCAGCGACGCCTGCAGAGCCTGGAACACGTCGTTCAACTGCACGCCGAGAATCTGCACCTTGTTGCGATCGATATCGAGGTAGATCGACGGGTTGGTGGCGGAGAACGTGCTGAACACCCGCGTCAACTGCGGGTCCTGGTTGGCGGCGACGGTGAGCCCGCGCAAAGCCTGGGCCAATGCCTTCGGATCCCCGCCGCTCAGGTCCTGCAGCACGTATGTAAACCCGCCGCCGGTACCGAGACCGAGAATGGGAGGCGGGGCAAGGGCAACAACGGTTCCCCCCTGGATCTGCCGGAACTTGGCACTCAGTCGGTCAATCAATTCCGCTGCGCCGAGAGCGCGAGCCTTGCGCTCCTCGAACGGCTTGAGCGTGACCACGATAAACGCAGCGTTCGGCTGCGAATAGTTGTCGATGAAATTCAACCCGATCACCGACGTGACATCCGCGACCGCTTCCTCCTCGCGCACAATCTCCTCGGCTTGCTGGATGGCTTCCGTCGTGCGCACGACCGATGCGCCGCCGGGCAGCTGCACTACTACGAACAGCGCTCCCTGGTCGTCCTCGGGCAGAAACCCGGTCGGGGTTATCTTCGCCAGGCCAACCACTCCAAATCCGGCAACCACGACCATTGCCAATCCGATCACGGAAAACCGGACGATGCGGGCCACAACTGCACCGTAGGCATCGCGCACACGGTCTATCGAGCGCATGATCAACCCGATAATGCCGCGTCGCGGACCGTGATGGGGCTTCAGCAGCACTGCGCAAAGCGCCGGGGAAAGCGTGAGCGCGTTGATTGCCGAGAGGAACATGGATACGGCGACGGTGACGGCGAATTGACGAAACAGCTCGCCGGAAATGCCGGGGATGAACGCCACCGGGACGAACACCGACAGCAGTACCAACGTGATCGCGATGATGGGCGCGGTAATCTCCGCCATGGCGCGTTTCGTCGCGGCGGCGGGGGATAGCTCCGGATGCTCCTCCATCACCCGCTCGACGTTCTCGACCACGACGATCGCGTCATCGACGACAATGCCGATGGCGAGCACGATGGCGAGAAGCGAGACCGAGTTGGCGGAGTAGCCGATGGCCTTGAGGGCGATGAATGTTCCGATGAGGCTGACTGGCACCGCAAGGGTCGGTATCAACGTCGCGCGCACGCTCCCGAGGAAAAGGAACACCACGATGACCACCAGGACGAACGCCTCGATCAGGGTTTTCTTCACCTCTTCGATGGTCGCCGTCACAAAGCTGGTCGGATCGTATGTGATTTTCCAGGCCAGGTCCTCGGGAAAACGTTTTTGGATCTCACCTACCTTGTCGCGCACCGCCTTCAGCGTTGCGAGCGCATTGGCCCCCGGCGTTTGGTAGATCGCCACCGCCGCCGCCGGGCCGCCGTTCAGTCGCGTTTCGCGGTCGAGATTGGCTGCGCCCAATTCCACGCGTGCCACATCGCCCAGGCGCAGCACCGAGCCGTCGGGGTTGGTACGCACGACAATGTTTTCGAACTCGGCAACTGAGCTCAGGCGGCCCTGTGTCTGGATGTTGAGCTGCAGTTGCTGCTCGTTGGAGTTCGGCCGGGCGCCGATGCGCCCGACCGCGGCCTGAACGTTCTGCGCCTTGATGGCGTTGATCACGTCGCCGGCCGTAAGTCCGAGCCCGGTCAATCGGTCGGTCCGCACCCACGCACGCATGGAATAGTCCTGCGGACCCCAGAGCGTCGCGTCCCCGACCCCGGGCGTGCTCTTGATCGAGTCGAGCAGATTGATGGTGACGAAATTCGAAATGAACAGCGGGTCATGGGTATGCTTGGGCGAGTAGACCGCGATGACGCCCAGCAGGGCCGATGATTTTTTCTTTACGGTCACGCCCTGGCGCTGAACGTCCTGGGGCAGGCTGGATAGCGCTATCTGCACCCGGTTGTTGACATTGACGGTATTGATGTCCGGGTCGGTGCCGAGCTCGAAGGATGCAGTGAGCGTGTAGCTGCCGTCGTCGCCGCTCACGCTTTTCATGTAGATCATCTTGTCGACGCCCACGACCTGGGCTTCGATCGGCTGCGCGATCGTGGTGTCGACCACGGCGGCCGACGCGCCGGGAAAACTGGTCGTGACCGAGACCTGGGGTGGAACGATGTCGGGGTACTGGGCGACCGAGATCGAATATAGCGCCAATGCCCCCGCGATCGTGGTGACGATCGCGATGACAATCGCGAGCCGCGGCCGATCGACGAAGACGGAAGAGAGCACGGTATCAGCCCTGCCGAGGCGTTTGCGGCAGCGG
>Ga0210402_10001545_pt1 | contig 23684 bp, 5 predicted proteins | sample IncBWC7MmetaG_FD_161055 | JGI IMG/M metagenome (GOLD analysis project Ga0210402, IMG submission 161055) | Forest soil microbial communities from Barre Woods Harvard Forest LTER site, Petersham, Massachusetts, United States - Inc-BW-C-7-M | ecosystem: Environmental > Terrestrial > Soil >... | reverse complement strand
CTGTCGGGATCGACGGCCCGTACGGTCTCATCCACGGTTGCGGCCGTGTACTCGAACTCCAAAGGGGGCAGCGAATTCGGAAGAACACCGCCGGCGTAGCCCGTCTGCGTCACCGAGAGCAGGTAAGAATAGAAAGGCTGGGACGGATCCACGGGCGGTGTGGGTGGGGAATGCTTAAGGTCTGTCGAGCGAACCAGGCAGTTGGGCCCGACATTAGCCTCCTCCGCGAAATGATGAAACATCAGCGCGCGGCGGCAGAGGCGGTACGTGCGGACTTCGAACGTAGACCGGTATGTGGAAAAAGGATCGAGCCGGCAGTCCCAGAGCGCGCCGGTATCTTGAGGAACGGGGTTTTTCAGATCGTGCTCGCCATAATCGAACACCAGTTCGAAACACCAGTCCTTGTCTATGGGCAGCGGAACCGGGGCAGGGAGCTTCAGGTCGGGAAAATACGGCGTACGGTTGCCGTAGAAGACATGCTTGAGATACTGGTTTGCCGATCGGGTGACATCCGAGCGATTGCGCTCGTTGACCTGTGTCAGATCGACTTTTTTGGAGTCCTCACGCTTGTAGTGATAAACAATGGCATTGCCTCTGTCGTCGTAGCTCTCACAGATGAGCCAGCTACAGATGCGGCTCGGATGGGCCGGGTCGGCCGGGTCGGCCGGGTCGGCAATTCGGCTCTCCGAAGTCTTTCCGTACCACGTGGTGATGTTGTCCTTGGAGATGGAGCGCCAAAACGTGTCTTGCGGGTCCGACAGATTGATCCAGCGTTCAATCCGCGCGAACAAACCCTCAACGCGCGGCCGATAACGATGAATCGCATACTGCTTGCCGTACATTGATCGAGGTGCCGTGATATCCGGACTCCACAGCCCCTCCACGAGCGAGGGCACCAGGTCCTCGACCCCGGACAGGATGAAAACGTCGGATTCCTGAGCATCCTGGTATTGCGGCAGGCCTTTGTCGGTCTTGCGGGTCACCGCCGGCAGCGCCAGCGACCAGCCAAAGCCGAACGGGCTGTTCCCGGAACCGGAATCATAAGAGAGCGAGAGTTGCGGCCCGAATCCGGAGCGCCCCGGGCTGACATAAATGGGGACGTTCAGGGACCCGGTGCCGGTGACTGGATTGGCAGCGAACTTCTCCCCGATACCGCGGATTGCACCGCCACCCTTGGGCAGACTCAGCGAAGGTAAGGGCGTGCCGTTCGCCGATGGGTCAGGCTGGTGTGACGAGGGCGCACTTCCAGATCGTCCACTGGGTGCCGGTTTTTCATTGAACGATCCTTCGTATGAAGGCATCACGGTCGTGGCGGCTCAGTTCTAGTGACCTGCGTAGGGAAGAGCGTTACACGTTTGGCATTAAAAAGCAAGCGACTGGGCCGTCAAAAAACATTTTGATGTAGAATTGGTTTGTAGGTCACACCTTTCCACGCCAGTCCCACAAAACGGATGCTTCGTGGCATACATATAGGGTCTGGCTGCCGCCGCGGGCACGGAAGACCGACACGCCCCTTTGAACAAACTATTGCCGGGAGCTACCGACCGTTCAACGCAAGAGCATCGCGCCGTCTGGCTGGGCCAGGGACTACTACGTCAAATCAGCCAGAACTTCGAACGGACGCAACGCCGTGCGGCGACGGTCTACGGCTTGGGCACACACCACGGATTCGGCGAGGAGGGGGCGGAGAACGACAACGCCGCCACGGCACGTAGCGCAGGCTTTCAAGCGAGCATGTTCGTGTTTTTGGCTTGTCCGCTACCTGTACCATCTGGATGGACAGTGGGTGGATCTCGACGAGAAGAAGCGCCCGTTGGAGAAACCGAAGGTGCCGGAATAAGCACCTCCAAGGCTGCAACGGCGTGGGGCTGAGGTGTCACTCTTCCTTACATACCGGTAGCCGCAAGGAACGCTGGAAAGCACATTCAACCCACCTTGTTGCGCCATGTGTGCCTCGCCGGCACCGCTCGGTGATCTGGGCGTGTTCGTATTTGGCGATCATGCTTTGAAACTACACCAGGAGCTGATCCTCCGGCGTGGCTCCCGCCGCCGCCTTCAGAAAGATCAACTCCACTCCCCAGCGCGACAGTCCCTTGCTCAGCAAGACGTGGTAGGCATAGTGTCGGCTCAGCCGTTCTGACGAGTAGGCCAGTGCCGCGGCGATCTGACCTTCCGCCGCCAGATCGCGGCAGCGCCTCTAATCCCGGCCGCACCAGGGTGGCCCCGCTGTAGCCTTCGTCCTGGAATACCCATTCCGGCGGCATGCTGTATCCGTTCTTCTGCGCGTATTCGATCAACGCCGCCGTCTGGCTGGCAATGGTGTGATTCTCCTTCTGGGGATCCGAGGACACGCGCACAAATTGCTGCTGGCTTGTTCATCGTTCACTCCTGTCGTTGGATCCGCTGGTTTCGGATTATCACCTCTGATTGCCTGACGTTCATCCGGCACGAGCAACTGATACATATGTGCGAGCTTATCGGGCAACAAACGGTCGAATCGATATTCCAACTGCAGGGTGCGTTGCCCGAATTGGCTTCGGCTCACCGACGCCCTCGCCCGTCGCGGCGGCAGCGCGAGCAACGCCCCTAACCGCCGCTAATATTCGAAGTTATCTTTGGCGTTCGTGGAGTCAAGTCCCCCGCTTCTGCCTGCTAAGCACGCCAAGGCCGCTGCCAAAAACCACGGACCAGTACCCACAAGAGTCCCACAGGGGCCCGCCTACACTCCACGGCTGATCGCGCAAGTCCTTACTTTTGATGGAGTTTAAGGGGCCTGGCACGTATAACCCTTCGGTTGCTCGCCGAAATCACCCACATTCTACAAAGAATCAGGCACTTACGGGCCAAAGTGCGGTGGGAGAGCCAAACAGAATGGTCAGACGGAAAAGTGTAAGTTGTTGAAAACACGGTGGCTCCTCAGGTAGGACTCGAACCTACAACCATTCGGTTAACAGCTAGAAGTCGAGTCCTGTGCAGGCTTGCTCGCCGGTGCGCTTAGCTACTCGTTATCAATCGCTTACAGACGAAGCTCGAATATGTTCCGATAGCAGGATTGCTCGCCAGTTGCCGCCATTTTGATGTAGAGTACCCACAAAAGTCCCCCACACCCGCTCTCCGATCCGTTTCCGGTCGCGCGTTATGTTCACGCCATTGCCCCTGCCCCGCGTTTGGGGCGCACGTCTCATGCCCCTCTCGGAATTGGCCACCGGAACACTCCGCACTGAAGTAAGGCTCCCCCTTTCCCCGACCGGACGCCAATAGCATTCTCGCTCCGAAATTGTGACTACCCAAAGTTTGCGGCGACTGGCGTGTCAACTCATCCAGCGCCGGAGTAAGCAACTCCGCCGCCTCTTCCACGATCCCCCATTGTGTTGTCACCGGCAGCGGCACGCCCAACCGCTTTTCCAGATTCTCGATCCGGTAGAAGGGCACGCCGCTGCCATACTTCAGTTGCGCGATCATCGCCGCCGCCGTCTCATCGTACTTCTCCGGCCCCACACCCTCAGGCTCCGGTGCCGTGAACAACTGCCCGCAGGCATTGCATCGCAACTGTTCCAGATCATAGACGGTCGCCGCCAGCGGCGCTTGTCCCACGACGCGCACCAGCGGCCGCGGGTCCTTTTGCGCGTACACCTTCCCCTTGGGGCATTCCGGGCACGGGTCGCCGTGCTTCAGATCCGGATGCGGCACCGCCACTGTCGTGGCCCCGGTGTAGGCCGACGCCGGCGTCCGCCCATGCCCGTTGGCCGGCTTCTCCGGCGATGCCGCCGGTTCCTCCGTCGCAGAGCCGTTGTTGCCAGGAACCACCGCGCTGGTCTTCTCCGTGCCGCGCCGGGCGGTCAGTAGCTCTACCAGCGTGTGCAGCGTCGTCTTGATCTTGTGGCAATCCGGCGCGCTCAAAGGCGCCTCTCGCGCCTGGTCCAGCAACTGGTCCAGTTCGCCGAGGTTGACGTCGATCCGCCGCCGCTTCATCGGCTCTCCGCCTCCAACAGTTCGCGGAACCGCCGGTGCAAGGGCAGCGCCAGCACTTGCTTGATGGAACGGTTCGGCCGGTGGGTGAGATCGGCCTTGCCACGTCCCGTCGTCTCCCCCAACACTTTCCAGTTCGCCGCCAGATAACAGGTTCCGCGGAATCGCTGCGGATCGACAAAGGTCTCCAGCAGATAGAGCGGATGCGCATACAGGGCTTCCCAATCGTCGGAGACGCGTACTCTGCTGTGTTATGATCGCCTAACGTCTACTGAGAGCGAAATCTGATGCCCAGACCCGCCTTCGGAGGAAAGTCGGTAAGCGATCTCTCGACGGGATACGCAGTGGACGTCGATCCTTTCACGGGTGCGAGCGCTCTCAGGGTGCCCATCCCCGTCGCCGAAGCGCGCGATGGAATGGAACCCGAACTCGTGCTCGCTTACTCCTCTGGTGCGGGGAATTCACCCTACGGCGCGGGCTGGAGCCTCTCGGGACTGGCCGCGATCGGTATCGACACGCGCCGCCACGTACCTCGCTGGGATCACACCGATGACTACCAGTTCGGTAACGATGAACTCGTGCCGTGGCTCGAAAACACCGGCGGTGGATGGCAGCCGCGTGGCTTCAAGTCGGGCGGATGGTCGGTGGCGTTGTATCGGAGCCGGCGAGGCGGAGCGAAGACTCGTGTCGAGAAATGGACTGACACGGCCTCGGGCCGGGTGCATTTCCGAAGCCGCGACGGCTACAACCGCGTCACGGTTTTCGGAGCGCGGCCTGATGGAAGCGGCCGCATCGAAGACCCCAGCGAGTCCGGCCGCACGTTCGCATGGCTTCCCGAACTCATCGTGGATGCGCGCGGCAACGCGATATGGATCGAATACGCAGCGGAGACCACGGACCGCATCAATCGGGCCGTGTCCTTCGAGCGCCGCACTCCAGCGCTCGCTCAGCGCTACCTGAAGCGAATCTCTTACGGCAATCGAGATCCAATCGCCATGGACGATGCCATTGCCGCGGGTAATCTGCCGGCCGGGACAAGCTTCTGCTTCCAACTCGTTCTGGATTACGGCGATCACAGCGACCCGCCGGGGGCAAAGCCGGACCGCACGTGGTTGCCGCGTGACGACCCCTTTTCCACGTTCTCCTGCGGCTTCGAGGTCCGAACGTACCGACTGTGCAGGCGCTTTCTGATGTTCCATCAGTTTACGGAACTCGGCGCCGCGCCGGTGCTCGCCGGCTCTGTGACCTTGACGCACGTCCAGGATCCAGCCGGGTCGATTCTGACCTCGCTGACGCATACGGGTCACCGGGTGGATGGCGGAGTCTCCAGCAGTGCCTCGCTTCCAGCATTGAAAATGACGTACAGCCCCGCCGTCACGGGAACGGCGTTCGTCGAAGGCGCGGCATCCTCTTCGGGCAACGTACCGGCGGGCTTTGCCGGGAGCCGCTACACGCTGCTTGATCTCTTCGGCGAGGGTCTCCCCGGCATTCTCTATCAGGCCGATCGCACCTGGTATTACAAGTCCAATCTAGGCGGCGGCGAGTTTGGCGCTCAAGCCACAGTCGCTCAGAGCCCTGCGGCTGCGGTGGGAGTGTTCGGCTTCAGCGACATCGAAGCCGACGGGAATACGGAGTTCGCATGTCTCGGCGGACGCGAAGCTGGACTCTATGAGTTCGATAGGGCCGGAGTGACGTGGCACACCTTCCGCCCTTTCACCCGGTTTCCCCACACGGAGGCGTTGAGCGCTTCGACCCGCTGGATCGATCTGAACGGCGATCGCCGCCCGGATCTGGTGGTGGCCAAGCTCCACTACTTCACTTGGTTCGCTTCCGACGGCAACGAATTCCGGCCTCCAGTCGACATTCCGGTGCCGCGCGATGCCGATGGCATTCCCACGCTGGCCGACGACACGGCCCTCGGTCTCCTCTTCGCCGACATGACGGGTGACGGGCTTGTGGATCTGGTGCGCGTGCGCAACGGTACTGTCGAATATTGGCCGGCGCTCGGCAACGGCCACTTCGCGGAACGCGTTGTCATGGAAGGCGCGCCACAATTCGCCCCCGATGGCGCGTTCGACGCTTCCCGTATCCGGCTTGTCGACCTGGACGGCAGCGGTACCACGGATCTCGTTTACATCGGCGACGGCGAAATCCGCTGTTGGATCAATGCCCGCGGCAATCGCCTGGTACCCGGTCCGCAGCTTACCGGGCTGCCCTACATTGATAATGTTTCCGATGTTCGTATTCTCGACTTCCTAGGCGATGGCAGTTCCTGCCTGGTGTGGTCGTCGCCGCTTCCCGGCCGCGTGAACGCCCTGCAGTACCTGCGCCTCGTCCCGGCGACCCGTCCCCGATTCCTCCTAACCGTGGATGACTCGCTTGGCCGCCTCACCACCCTGCGTTATTCCTCATCGGGAACTCATTACCTGCGCGACCTCGCGACAGGCCGCGGCTGGTCGAGCCGGCTGCCGGGTCATCACGCGGTAGTCGATCGCAGAACCGTGCTGGACCAGATAGCCAACACGACATCGACGCGCCGCTTCGAATATCACGACGGCTACTACGATGGCGGCGAACGCGAACTGCGTGGTTTTGGCCAGGTGGATATCTACGACTCGGATCCGGGAGATGCTTTGAACCCCGCCGTCGGACCCGAGAGTATCGCGCCCGCCGCGCTCGAGAAGCGCTGGTTCCATTTAGGTACCTCCATGTGGGATTTCGACGTGGACACGCGCTTCTACACGGGCGATGCTCTGCTTCCGGTACTCGCTCCCCACCAGATCGAGGGCGGGGACGGTTTTTCGGCCGACGACATCGAGGACGGTCTGCGGGCGCTCGCGGGGGAGGTGATTCGCCTAGAGACCTACGCCATCGCCGCCGATGGAACGCTCGCGAAGGTGCCGATTGACGTGGTCCAGAAACGCTTCGGGTTGCGCGCGCTTCAACCCCGCCGCGGCCGCCAGCGTCCGGCGTTTTCTAAAGTGAAGCGCGAAGACATCAGCTGGGTGTACGAGCAACAGCCGGGAGATCCTCGCGTGCATCACGAAATACTGATCGATGCGGATGCCTTCGATCGTCCGTTGCGCGAGACGTCGATCGGATACGCCCGGCGCGCCGCAATTCCCACCGACATCGACGCGCAAAAGCGGTATCACATTCGAGTACGCGATTCGGTTTGGCTCAGCTTCGATTCGCCGGATCGATACGAGTTCGGCATCCCGGTGGAGAGCAAGAGTTATGAGCTTGCGGGGATCTACCCGGCGGGCAGCCTGTTCACGTTGCAGCAGTTCGTGACTCCCGCAGTGGCCGGTGCGTTGGCGGCGCCCGGCCGCCACGACATCCTGCTTCCCGACAATCCCGCGGGCACAATGGCGTGTTGGATGAATTGGGAGCAGACATTCTATTGGGACGGCGCCCGCGGCGCACCCCTTGCTCTGGGCTCCGCGGGTGCGCTTACACTGCTGCACCACGAGGAGTCTGCCTGCTTCGAGCCCGCGTTTATTGACGATGTCTATGGTGCGCGAGTCGACGAGGCGCTGCTCACCGGGCTCGGCTATTTGCAGCACGACGGTTTTTGGTGGCAACCGGACGAGACTCACCGGTACACCCCGGCCAACCGCTTTACGCGGCTCGCGTCTTTAGTGCGGGCGGACGGCGCCACGACACAGTTCAGCTATGACTCGCACACACTCCTCGAGGCCGGCTACACCGATGCTGTCGGGAACGCTCTCACCGCGGTCAACGACTATTATCAACTTGCCCCATGGCGCATCAGCGATCCGAATGGAACGGTGTCCGAGGTACGTTATGATCCGCTGGGCGTGATCGTTGCAACTACCTCGTACGGCCGCATGGGAGTGCAGCAGTGGGGATTCGATCCGCTCGCCAACCTTGTGCCGGCGGCGGCGGCGACAGTTAGTGCCGCTATCGCCACTGCCGCTGCGCTCATCCAGGGCGTATCGCGATACGTATGGTATGACCTCGCGTCTTGGTCCAGCAGGGGCCAGCCAACCTGCCAGGTCACCATCAGCCGGGAAGGACTGGTGCACGACGGTGAGGGCGGAGGGTCCGCAGGTAGCCCCTTGCAGATCCAGGTGTCGTACATAGACGGCCTCGGGCGCATCCTGCAGGAAAAACAGCTTGTGGAGCCGGGGCCGGCGATTACTCGCGACGACGCCAATCAGGTGATCGTGGATGGAGGCGGACAGCCTGCGCTTGCGCCCACGGCCACCCGCTGGCGAGCTTCCGGACACATCGTCTACGACATCAAAGAGCGTCCGCTGCGCCAGTTCGAGCCGTTCTTCACCACCACTGCGGATTATGAGAGCGACGCGGTGCTGCGGACTTTCGGCACGGCGGCTTCCCATCAGTACGACGTCCTCGGTCGCTTGATCCGCGACGATGTGCCGAACGGCGCCTTCAGCCGTCTGGTCTATTACTCCTGGCGGGTAGAGGAAGCGGACCTCAATGACACGGTGAACGAATCTGCCTACGGCACCCTCCGTAAGATGCTGCCGGCCGGTGATCCCGAGCGGCAGGCCTATGACGAAGCGGCCGCACACGCCAACACCCTGCAGATTACTTATCTCGATCCGCTGGCCAGACACTCTGGACATCGAGCGCAGGGCGGCCCTACCGCCGCCGACCGCTTCACCCAGAGCCATCTTGATCTCAATGGCTGCGAACTGGATGTCGTGGATCCCCGCGGCATCACGGCATTTCGCAGCCGCTATGACATGCAGGACCAGCCCTGCTATCAGGTCAGTGCGGATGGGGGCGAGCTCCGGCGCCTCAGTGATGCCTATGGACGCGAGACACACACCTGGGACGGCCGCGGATTCAATGTTGTACGCCGTTATGATGCTTTGGACCGGCCCCTGGCTACGCACACAATTGGCGGCGACGGAGCACCTCTCGACCATCAAGTGGAGGAATGGGTCTACGGGGAGTCGCTGGGCGACCGCAACGATGCTATTGCGCGCAACCTGCTCGGCCGCGTCGCTATCACACGCGACGGCGCGCAGCAGATGACCGTTCAGCAAAGCGATCCCACCGGCCGTGTCACCCGCATGGCCCGGCAGTTGCGCGCGGTGGTGGATAGCGAGCCTGACTGGCGTGCCGCTGTCCCCTTGGAGCCGGATGTTTTTGTCGAGTCGGGCGTGTTTGACGCACTCGGCAGGACGAAGTCCGAGACGCTCGCCGACGGCACGGTGCGCACCTTCCGGTTCGCTCTGTCCGGCGCCTTGACGGAGGTGCGGATAACCACGCCCGACGGCATGGTGGCTAATGTGCCGGTGCTCAGTTCCATGTCTGTTAATGCGCGTGGTCAAAGGCTCAACAGGAGGCTCGGCAACGGCGTCAGCGTCGACTGGGTCTATGACCCCGCGACGCATCGGGAAGCATCGCAGACGGCTGCCTTCGGCGGGCAGATGCTGCAAAAGCTCAGCTATACCTACGACCCCTCAGGCAACATTGTGCGCGTCACCGATGACGCTCAGGAAGCACCGAACGCCATCCTCTCGGGCTTGGCTGTGGCGGCTCGCCGAGACTATACCTACGACGCACATTATCGCCTGCTGCAAGCTACCGGACGGGTTCATCAAGCGCTGTTGCAAAACGATTTTGTTCCCGGGACTCCCGGCGCCGTCAAAGGGACGCGCCACATCACCCTGAACAACGGCGTCGCGATCGAGCGTTTCACTCGAACCTACGATTTCGACCTCTCCGGCAATCTGCGTTCCATCCGGCATGTGGGCGCTAGCCAGACCTGGACCACCGGCATGTGGATCTCACCCACCTCAAATCGATCGGTGTCGGCGCTCGACTTGAACGGCATTGCAATTGCCAACCCAGAAAGCTCGTTCGACGCGTCAGGTAATCTGATCGCCATGTCCCACTTGCGCAAGGCGGAATGGAACTGGCGCAATAGCCTGGCGCGCGCCGTGGTCATCCTGCGTCCGGGGGGAACCGACGATGCCGAGCGTTACGTCTACGGCGGCGACGCGATGCGCGTGCGAAAGCTGACTACCCGTGTGTTGCAAGGAGGCATGACCGAAGTCACGGAGAAAGTGTACTTCCACGATCTGGAGCGCAAGCGGATCACGCTCGGCGGCCGGGTCATTCTGGAACGCTGGAGTATCCACGTTAGCGACAGCAGCGAGCGTGCAGCCATCGTGCATCGCTGGACCAGGGATGACAATGCGCGCGAAGTGGATCACATCCCAACCGCCCGGGTTCATTACCAGCTGACCATCCAGCCGGCATCCGTTGCAATGGAATTGGATGTGAATGGCGCGCTGATTTCGTATGAGGAATATTTTCCTTACGGCGGAACAGCGTTTATCGCTGGTGACAACCTGCGCGCTATCGATCGGCGTGACTATCGCTACAGCGGCGAGGAGTGCGACGATTTTACGGGGCTCTACGCCTATGGCTATCGCTACTACGCTCCCTGGGTCGGGCGTTGGATTTCGCCGGATCCGGGCGGTCCGTCCGACGATCTGAACCTGTATCAATTTGCGCTGGGCGATCCCGTCCGGAACGTCGATCCCGATGGGCTCGACACGGAACCGGGCAAGATCAACTATGTGCGGCGGGCCGAAGTGGTGCCTGCCAATTCCTCCGACGACGCTAGAATAGGCGCTGCTCGTGCTTCATTGAGTCCGGTGCTTCAGCCGCTGTTTGACTCGCTCTCCCGGTCCGACAAGTTGCGGTTCGCATCCCCGAATGGCTCCCGGTTTACCCTGGTGCCGCGCAATATTGAAAACTTCGCTGCTGGTGGAGAACTGATTTCACGTCAGGATTTCGTGAAGAAGTTCTTGCCAAAAGCTGTCGCGTGGGGCAAGAAGCACCACATGGAAATAGGGGTCGAAAAGACATTGCCGGCGGACGACGCCGATCCGAATGGTACCGGACTGGGGGGAGGGGACTCCGACGCACCCGGTGCGCCACCTGCCGATGGGAGCAGTCAAAAGAAGGACGCCGGGCCGGGTGGCGGCAATGGCGCAGGCGGGACCGGCGAGGACGGTAAAGACCAGAACGCTGCAGGGGCTGCGGATGGCGGAACAGGTACCCTGGCCGGATCCCGACAAGGTACTGGGCAGGCATCCGGCGCCGATCAAGGCGACGGCAAAGCAATTGGCCCGGGCACCGGCAAAGATTCTGCCCCCGGTGCGGGAACAGGTGCGGGTACCGGCGGTGCGGATAAAGGGGCAGGGGACGGCGGCAATGGGGGCCCGGGCTCAGGCACAGGTGCGGGTTCTGGGCAGAAGCCGCGAACCGGCACGGGAGCAAAGGCGGGTAATCCGCAGGCCACCGGCTCTCAACCGGGCGGCGGTCCGGACGGCGTCTTGGGCGGAACGCCCTTCAGTACCGGCAACTCGCTGGATGGGCTGGGGAATCCGCTATCGAATGCACCTGCCTCGAATGGTTCGGATCCCGAAGGACAAACTACTAGGCGCCGCCACGCCGGCGGGCGCCCGGACGGAACCATCGACGGTTCTCCGAAGGGTCGTGGTTCGCAGGGAGGAGGCACTGGCCGAGGGACCGGTCGAGGCGCACCCACGGGCACCGGAGCGCCGCCGGGTATGAACAAGACCGGCTCCCTGAGAGGAACGGACGCAGCGCATGAGAACGCGAATGCGAATGCCACGGGGCACGGCGACGGCGATGGCAGCGGCTCGGGGAAGACCGGCGACACCGGAGCGCTGGCAGCGGCGCTCAAAATCGCCGGCTACACCAACTTCGAGTTCGGGCAGGACGATCCCAACGGGCAAGCCGGCGGAATTCCCGGAGGCGCAGGATTTCTGAAAGGTAAGGCCTGGCAGTTCATCTACCTCGCCGTCTCGGCAGTCAGTCTGGTCCTCGCGGTGAAAGCGGTGATCCAGTCAGTTGCGAAGGGGGTGCTGGGCAGGCTGTTCGCCGCCTTGCGTTCGCCGCGGGCGATTTTGAGGGAGTTTGGTTTGTTTCTGCGCGAGGGTGGTCAGGCGTGGCGAAAGTTTTGGCGGCCCAGCGGCGGCGTCGGGCCCGGCAAGCGCATGGTCACCTTCTTCAGGGCCATGTTTTTGGACGGGCGCGCCTGGAAGTCGATTCGCGAGTTCCGTCGCGATTCGTTCCTGTTTAAGCCTCGCTGGTTCGGCACCCTGGAGCGCGTCGGTCAGCGCTCCCTCTACACGTGGGAGCATATCATCCCGCAGAGCGTGGGACGAAACTATCCGCGTCTGCGGCCCTTTATCAACAGCTACCTCAATTCGTTCCTGCGCTTGCCGATGGAGTTCAATTCGGCTCTGGGTAACCGCTGGGGTCCCAAGCTTCAGTTCTACGTCGGCGCGGTCGAGGCGTTAGGCCGCTCCTGGAAGTTCGGTAACTGGATCGGCGAGAAAGCCATCGCGGACACCACGCGAGAATCCCCGGCATTGCAGCCGGCAAAATAAGCCGCTAGGAGCTTCGCTCGCAAGCGAACGCAGCAAGAGGAGGCAAAAATGAATGACGAGCAAATTCACATTCTGCGTTCGCTCCGCGGGCTCACGCTCGCCGAACTGCGCGAGCGCCACCCGGACATTGCAGCCGCAATCGATGCGCTCCACCACCACTCGCAGGTAGAGCAGATCACTGTCGCCCTGCGCCTTCCCGAAGAAGTGGCTGAGGCGCTGCGGCGCAGACTCACCGGGGCCGCGCGCGTTAGCGTTGAACTCCTGAGAGAAATCCTCGAGGAACTCCGCTACGAGCGCGAGCAAATCGAAGCCTGGCTGGAGCAGCTAGGGTCGCTGCCGCACCCGCGGCCCGATCCTCCCAGCCAGCCGGTCGAAAAACATCCCGTCGTCGTGCCCCTGATCATCAAGGCGCAGGTTAAAGATGTCATCGCCGCGGCGGGGCTCGCGGGCCGTGCCGCCGAGGTCGTTGCTTCCGCGGTGCCCTCGGCGAATGCGATCGACGACGCCGTCCTGACCGAGCTCGTGGTTCAAAAGAAACTGACCGATGCGCAGGCCAAGACGCTGGGATTTGCTGCTACCGTGTACCAACTCGGCGGCGAGCATGCGCAGCTCGCCACCGCTCTCCGTAAGGCCCCCATGGCAACCCTCGGCGGCAAGCCCTCTCAATCGACTCTGGACCTGGCTGCGCTTCGGCCGGAGGAGTGGGTTTCGTTCCTCGCGGCGTATCCTGAGGCAGTACCGGATGGGATCACGGCGGAGCACCTCGCCCCGGTGCTTTCCGCAAGGTTTAGCGCGCTGCATCCCAGCACCGCCTTGTTCAGCCGGCTCAAACAAGTTGACGGCGCGCAGGTGTTGCAGGATCTGCTCACACTCGAGCCGTTGCGCGACGCGCATCCGAGCGTGCTCAGAACGCCTCCCGATACGCTGGTGGCCGGTCTTTCCGACCAGCAGCGCACCCCGATTCTCGCAGCGCAGCGGCGTCTCATGCAGCTCGCGAATCAGTACCGCGGGCTGGATGTGGCGGCTATTCTGGATGATCCCAAACAGAGCCCGCGCGCCATAGTTAATGCACTCCTGGAGCGGCTTGGCCTGATCGGCAAGGTCGAAGCGGCGCTCGGCAGCACGGAATTCCTGCAACTGAATCTTTCCGCAGACAGCCACGATCTTGCCAAACTCGGACTGGCCGGCACCGGCGGGAGCGAAGAACAACAGGCAATGACTTTAAAGACGCTCAGGTCCTATCAGCGCGCCTGGACCCTCACCAAGGAGGTGGACACCGCCGTGTCTCTGGTCTCTGCGGGCTTCGATTCCGCGCTCTCCATCGCTCGGCTGACGAATGTTCACTTTCAACAGATGTCGGGGCTCCCGACGGAATCGGCCAGTGCGGTGTGGGAAAACGCCCGCACCGCTCTCGCCGACGTGTCGCTCACCGCGGCGTCGATTGCCGATGTCCTCCACGGCATTTACGGCAAGTACGCCGGCAACCATTCGGCGGCGGCGGCGAACTATCTGAAGAAGCTTGCCGGCTTCCAGGACCTTTTTGGCAACCTCTCACTTTGCAGTTGTCAGGAGTGCCAATCGATTCTCGGGCCCGCCGCATATTTCGTCGATCTCATGAAGTACATCGACGACAATCTGCGCATTCAGATTCCGGCGAACCATCCCCTCGATCTCAGGAGGCGCCGCCCCGACCTGTGGACGCTCGAGCTGAGCTGCGACAACACCAATAACCGCATTCCGCTGCTGGACATCGTCAATACGGTCCTGGAAAACTACATCGCCTTGTCTCTCGGCTACGCCGGCGCACTTTCCGATCGCCAAGCGATTGGCACGCTGGTCTATAAGACGACCCTCGCCACGCACGCCGATTCGTTCCGGCAACCGTTTCGTCTGCCGCTGGCACGAATCACATCCTACTTGAAGGAATTTCCCGCCTCGCGCGCGGACGTGGCTCAGGTGCTGGCCGCCGATGCCACGGTGACTGTCCAGGCGGAATTGCGCCTCTCTTCGAGCGAACTCACTATCGTAACCACGCCGGTGGCCACGCTTCCACCGCTCAATCGGCTTTATAACATCGTTTTCACCGGAACCGTCGCAGCCGTAAATCAGGTTGACGCCGCTGTCCTGACGGCCGCCATGGGGCTCACCCGAGCCCAGCTTGGCGCGCTGGTCGCCACCTGGTTCGGCGCGGGCGGTGGCGCCGCGGTCACTATCGTCGCTACCAAGCGCGACGCCAATAGCGTCCAGAACGACGTGGAGTGGGTACGAGGCCTCTCGGCCGACGCGCTCGACCGGATGCATCGCTTAACTCGCCTGCTCTGGAACACGGGCTGGGAAATCCTCGATCTCGATCTCATCTTGAAGACTGTAGGCGATGCCGCGCTGAGTCCCGCCGGATTGCAGTCCGTAGCCCGAATCCATGCCCTGGTTTCTCGTTTCTCGATTACGGTTCAGGAAGCCGCCGCCCTAATCGGTCCCATCCCGCAGACGCCTCTGGGCACGTCTATGTTCGATCGGCTTTTCAATCCTCCGTCGTACGTGGCCACCGATGGTGTTTTCCCGCAGCCCGCGGTGCATTTCGTGCATCCGGCCTTCCGGAGAAACACGCCTACGCCTGTCGACCCGAATCTTCCCCGCTTGCTCAGCGCGCTCGGCGTCAATCTCGACGGCCTGGCCTCGCTTGCCAGGCATCTTGCGCCGTTCCTGGCACAAGTTGCCGCACCCGGATTCGATCCCGGCGCGGCGAACGAGAATGACCGCTATTTCGTCCTCTCGGCTCCCAATCTGACACTGCTGTACCGCCACGCCCGCCTCGCCAAGATTCTCGCTGTGCCGATCGAAGATGTGTTCGAGCTCCTCGGTTTCGTGCAGCTTGATCGCGTAACGTCTCTGGCGGACCTGGACGCTTTGCTGCGTGTCTGCGACTGGTACCGGGGGAGTGGCTACAAGGTGGACGACATTGCGGTCGCCACTGGGCAGGTCCCGCGTGTTCCGGCTAACTATCCTGACGCAGTGACCCTCGCGAATACCATCGTGACGTCCGCATCCATGGGGCTCAACTTCACAACCACGGTGTTCGCGGTTGCCCTGGGTACCACGGAATCGGGGTCGGCCGACCTCATCGCCGCCAATCCAGGAGTTATCGAACCGGGACCGAACGGCACCTGGCGTTTGGTAGCGGGCGTCGATCTCTCCGCTGTGGTGATTGCGATTCCTGCTGGCGCCACCGTTCCAACGCCCCCGGCAGGGAACCGCATGGTCACCGTTGCCGAAGTGCGCGATGCGCTACGCAGCCACGTTGCCGCCGAGGTGCTGGTTCGCAGTCTCGGAACGGCGTTTGGCGTATCCATCGACAAAATCGAGGCACTTGCGGTTCTGGGCGGCCAGTCACTCACGGCGACACCGGTTGTGACGGCGGTGCGCGGCGACGGACCCATCGCTCCTTTGGTTGCGCTGGTCCGCGTGCTTATCCCCCTGCGGGTGGCCTTCGCCAATAGCATTTGGGATGCTGCTGCCATTGATTTCATGCGGACGCACGCGGCCCTGCTCGGTCCGGCCCCCTTGCCGAATATGGTGCCGGACGCACAGCATCCGCGCGCGCCGTTCTTCACCCTGGCTCAGCTTCGCGGTCTTTCCACCTGCGCGCGAATCGCACAGCGTCAGACCGGTATCGCGCCGAACACCACATTGGTCTCTCCGCTGGATCTGCAGGGGGTCCTGACCGGTTTCAATCCGGCTCTGCCCGCGTTCGTCGCGGCGTCCGATGCCACCATGGCTCGCGTTCTGAACGTCCCTGCGGGCCTCGTAGTTGGCCTCCGCAACGTGATCAGCCTGCCCAACGTCGCCGCCGACGCTCTCGATCAGTTCGATCGGGCGGCCCAACTTGCGCTGGCCCTGGGTGTCGATGGAGACACCTTCGCCGCTCTGATTTCGGACGATTACGACGAGCTTTGGCATGCGGCTGACGCTCTCATTGCTGCGCTTCGTTCCCGCATCACCGATCAGAGGACCCTGGACGCCAAACTCGAAAAGCTGGAACAGCCGATCCGCGAGGCGAAGCGCAACGCCCTCGCTGACTACCTGATCAACTCCCTGGCAATCAAGCTATGGAGTTCTTTCAACGATCTGTACGAATATTTCCTGGTCGACGTTAACGCCGGCGGCTGCGAAACGACCTCTCTGGTAGTGGCCGCCACCATGAGCGCCCAGCTCTACGTGTATCGCACCATCATGAACCTCGAACAGGACGCCCTCCCGCCTACCGACCCCAAGCACGTCGCCCTCATAATGCCGGCCGATGCCGCCGAGGAGTGGGAATGGCGCAAGAACTATCGCGTCTGGCAGGCCAATCGCAAGGTGTTCTTGTGGCCGGAAAACTACATGCTGCCCGACCTGCGAGACGACAAGTCCCCGCTGTTTGCTGAAATCGAGCAGGAGTTGCTGCAAACCGGTTTGAGTGACCAGGACGTCTTCGACGCCTATACACGGTACCTTGCCGGTCTCACCGAGGTCTCCTCCCTGGCGATTGCCGGAGCCTATCACGAGCATCTGAGCGCGGACGCGGAAAACAAGGCTGCCGCCGGCGGCGTTACCGACGTGCTGCACCTGTTCGGATGTACGTCCGACGATCCGCCGATCTACTATTACCGCACCTGCCAGAACCTGATCCGCGGCAGGCGCGAGGCGTTCAGCGCTCCGATTTGGAGCTCGTGGCAAAAGATTCCTGTGCAGATCCACGCCCGTCGGGTCGCACCGGTTGTCCACAAAGGCCGACTGCATGTCTTCTGGTCTGACTGCAAGACCAGGCCGAAAAATCAGGTGAGCAACGGCGGGAGCCAATTCGCCGGCTACCAGCACCAGATGAACGTCCGCTTTGTGACGCTCCGTCCCGATGGCAAGTGGACACCGGCGCAGGCCCTCCGCTTGCCGCCCGGTCCTGCGCCCGGTCTACTTTCCGACCCCTTTACAGCCACGATGGGTCCGGCCCGTGGCTCGGTCATTGACCCCATCTCCCCACCGGGGTTTCCCGCGCTTGCGGTCCGCTATGACATCCAGCGCCGCAAGCACCCCGAGCCCATCGACGACTATACCCTTGGTGGCGCGAACTGGGAAGGCGTGTGGCCCCTCTCCTGGTCAATTGGCGGGCAGCGCGGCTTGGAGATCTCCTACCGCAACTTTCTGGAGCGCCGCCAGGTGGATCTTTTCAGCCGGACGGTGTTCGACCTGTCTTCGCCTACGAGCACCGACGCGCAGATGCCCTATCCCCAGTTGCTCGCCGCGCAGAACGGCAGCGACACCCGGCCCCTGTTCTGTGGAGTGCCGAGCTGGATGCCCTACCCGCCAGCGGCCAACGCGAACCTGGTTCTCGATGAGCAAAGGATTGACATCATCGAACTCGATATGGGCGCCGGGAATTTTAAGCCGTTCATCACTCCGGGCCTCTATGGGGAACAGATCGCAACTATTCCCTCGCACACCCAGCTACTTGCCGTTCCGGGCGCGGAAGAGGACGCCATCGTGCAGGTGACCAACGACATCCTGATGTTGCAGGGCTCTGTCCTAGACGGGAGCAGTTATATTCTCACCCGCATCGGTACCACTCTGGCCGAGGACATTGCCCGCCGGCTTTTTGAGGACGGTGTGGACGCGGTGCTGGACATCAAGACCCAGTTGGCGCTCGCCGAAGCGGGCCTGCCGATCACCCTCGTCGGCGGCCGGATCATCGACCGGTCGGACAAGGGCCAACTCGACTTCAAAGGGGCGTACGGCAACTATTACCGCGAGCTGTTCTTCTACCTGCCCTGGCTCATCGCGAATGCCCTTAATGCGCGCGGCAGCTACGAGGCCTGCCATCGCTGGTACCGCTATATTTTCGACCCTACCGCAAACGAAGTCATCGACGTTACCGGCCTTCCGCCGGACCAGGCGGCGCATCGCCTGCTGGACCGTGTGTGGCGCTACCGGGAATTCCGCGACCTTGACCTAGAGAGCTTGCGCGACATCCTGACGGACCCGGTCGCCATCGCGCTGTACAAGCGCGACCCGTTTAATCCCTGGGCAATCGCGCGCCGGCGCATCGGCGCCTTCCAGCGAGCTATGGTCATGGCCGTAGTACGCAATCTTATGGACTGGGGCGACGCGCTCTTCACGCAGTTCACGATGGAATCGGTTAACGAAGCGCTGATGCTGTACATCATGGCCTCGGATATCCTCGGTCCGCGCCCATTCGAGATCGGAGACTGCGGCGCCGGCGTGCAGCCGGATGACTACGCACATATAGGTCCGCTGATCGACCAGTCCAGCGAGATTCTGATTGAGCTCGAAACTTGGATTCTGGGCCAGCGCTACACGACAATCCCGTTCCAGCCCAGCCTTGGCCAGTACACCTCGATTAACAAAGCGATATACCACTTGGCAGTACGTTTTCCGCTGGGTGTCCCGCCTGAGCCGACGGCCGGCGCCGCAGCAGTCGTGAATCAGCCTAGGGCGCCCGTAAGCCTGTTCACAGGCCTCAACGTTACCGGCACTCGCACCACAAGCTGGGCGCCGGCGCTTGCGACCGCCGCGGTCGCCACCAAGGACGCTTTCGGAGGCCGCACTTCGGACAGCATCTCCAACAAGTTGAGATTCTCGGGCTGGGCCGGACGGTTCGGTTTTCATCTTGTGCGCCAGCTCACCCCGGTCTTTTGCGTGCCCGCGAATACCACGCTCCTCGACTATTGGTCGCGCGTCGAAGACCGCCTCTACAAAATCCGGCACTGTCAGGACATCAACGGCAACCTGCACGAGCTTGCCTTGTTTGCCCCGCCTATCGATCCCATGCAGCTCATCGCCATGAAGGCCGCCGGGCTGAGCCTCGAAGATGTGCTCGGCGCCAGTCAGGGGGATCTGCCACCCTACCGTTTCCTCGTCCTCATCGAGCGCGCGAAATCCTTTGCCGCGACCCTGAGCGGCTTCGGTGCGTCGCTGCTCGCGGCGCTCGAAAAGAAAGACCTGGAACAGTTGAATCGCCTGCGTCTGACACAGCAAATGAACCTCGCCCAGATGACCACTCGAATGCGGCAGGGCGAGATCGATACGGCCTCCGCCTCGATCGACTCGCTTAACCAGCAATTGGCGTCGGCCCAGTACCGCAGCGATTTTTACGACAATCTCATCAACACCGACCGGTCCGCCTACGAGACTGCCCAGTCGGTTGCGCAACACACTGCTTCCGGCATCAAGGCCGGCGAAGCCGTGCTGGGGTTCCTGTCGGCGGCCTTCGGGCTGATTCCACAAATCGGTTCGCCGTTTGCAATGAAGTACGGCGGAGTTGAAATGCACAACGGCGGCAAATCCTTCGCCGACGCAACCGGGACCCTCGCAGCGATCGCAGAGGCGGTGGCCGTCTCGACTGCCCTGGAAGCAAACTTCGGCCGCCGAAAAGAGGGCTGGAAAAATCTCAAGTCGCTGGCGGACTTCGATGTAAAGGTGCTCAATAAACAAATCGACGCTGCTACCATCCGCCTCGCCATCGCGAACAACGCCCTCGACCTGCACCTGAAGAGCATCGACCAGATGCAGGAACTTCTGGACCTCGCCGATGGCAGGTTCACCAATCTGGGGCTGTACATCTGGCTCGCGGGCCAATTGCAGACGCTGTACCGGAGCGCCTATCAGAATGCCCTCGCCCTTGCCATGCTCGCCCAACAGGCGTTCCGCTTTGAGCGCGGCGAAGACACAATGCCCGGATTGTCTATGACCTACTGGGATCCGACCTATGTCGGGCTCCTTGCCGGTGAGCGATTGCTGATCGATCTGCAGTCTCTCGAACGGCGCTATCTCGAAACCAACTACCGCACGCTCGAAATCGATCAACCTTTCGCGCTTTCGCAAATCGACCCACAGGCCCTTCTGGACCTGCGCGAAACCGGCGAGTGCTCCTTCACCATCAACGAGGCATTCATCGACCTGGTCTATCCTGGACACTACAAGCGCCGCATCCGGGCCGTCAGGCTCACTATGCCCTGCCTCACAGGGCCGTACGTCAACGTCAGCGCGACGCTGACTCTTGACGCCAGTTGGGTTCGTCCGAATGCAACTTTGGGCGGGCCCCTGGTGGACGTTCCGCCGAGCCGCAGCGTCGCCATTGCCACCAGTACTGCGCAAAATGACGCGGGCGTCTTCGAGTTGTCGTTTCACGACGAACGCTATATGCCGTTCGAGGGACTCGGCGTGGTGAGCCGGTGGCGCCTCACACTGCCGAAGACCTTCCGGCAATTCGATTACCAGACCATCAATGACGTGATTCTTTCCATCAGCTATTCGGCGCAGTTGGACGGCGACCTGCGCGATCGCGTGGAATCGAATAACGCTGCGCTTGCGGGCGCCCTTGTCAACTACTTCACCAACAACCCTGCCAAACGTCTTTTCAGCCTGCGTCAGGATTTTTCCAGCGCGTTCACGCGCCTTCTCCGCTCCCCTGCAGGGACGCAGATCACAATTACGCTGACCGCCCGAAACATGCCGCTGCTCGCGCAGGGGCGTCCGCTGTCGGTCACCCGCGGCATTTTGTTGTTGCGTCCGGCGGCGGGCGTCGCACCCGCAGCATTCACCATCACGGTCGACGGGACTGCTATGGGGGCCTTCGCGGCGGACCCGACTCTTGGCGATCTCCCCGGCGCCGCACTGCCCGGCGCATTCTCCGCCAATCTCTACGCTGATCACGTGTTCACCATAACTGCCGCGGGCGGTTTCGCGCCGGCCGCTCCTCCCGCCGGGGACACTTCGGCGGTCGATCCGGCTTTGCTGACGGACATCCTACTGTATTTGGAGTACCAATTTCAGTAGTTAACTCCCATACATTTTCTGCACCCATATGCCAACAACACCATATGCCAACAACTATGATAGGAGCGTAGGATTGTACCAGGAATCGTGACAAGAGTTGTCGGCAATTCTGGCAAGAGCAAGTGACAAAACTTGCCACGATACAGGCAAGATCCTACTGGAGGGGTGCCGGCGTTCCGCTTCATCCCTTGATAAGCGGGGCCGGGGCCCAAAAACGTCGGTAAAACTCTGGGGCGACTGCTGGCGTGTAATCTGACGTCTTCTTCCCTTGAAGTTCGCCTCTCTTGTTGATAGCCCTGATGCACGGTGTCGATGCGCAAGAAACCCGGTTCGCCGCGCGGTTGCGGTTTGCGCCGCTCGCCGATTGGAATCGGCGTCGGCCGCGTGGGTTGATAACTGGTGTTGCGCTTCCGGTAGGCCGAGCTGTTCCGCAGCCGGTAAAGGTGCGCCACCGAGATCGACGCCTCCCGCATATACGCTGCTTGCCCGTAGTCGCTGTACTCCCAGCCGAGGATTCGGCGCGTCGGGCGCTGCACCCGGGTATCTGCCAGCGCCGGTCCGCTTAAGTTTCCGTGGGCCTTGTCGACGTAGGCGAGCAGATTGACGTCGGCAGCCGTGTAGCGCGTGGCGAACTTGGTCCGCTGGTAAACAACCGCTTTCACCCGCCCCGTGCGGCGTTTGAGCCCAATCAAGCGCGTGACCTGCGCTCGGCTCAGTCCCGTCATCCGCGAAAGGTATCGCCGGACCAATCCCTTGCCGGGCTTGTCCAAGCTCGTGTACTGGAGCCGTACCCGCGTCTTCTCGACCCAACCGTACGCCTCGTCGCGCCGCTGGCCGGCAAACCGCACCTCTCCGCTGCCAGCCAGGAACGCCCGAATCTGCTCCAGGCTCGTAGCCTCTGTGTCGTCCATGCTGATGATCAATCCCCAGCATCCCGAACTTCCCCTTCAGGCTCATCTTGCGTGAGAATCCGGTCGTCACTTCAGGCTCATCTCCTAAGGAACACACTCTGTCGCGACCTTAGATTTACGCTACAGGGACAAGTTGAAAGCCCAGAGCGTGTGCTTTGGTTCGCAGCATGGCCTCGGTTCGCCGGCGGGTCTGATCTTCGCGTTGGGCGAAGATGGTTTCGTCATATGCTTGGTGTGTCGTGAGTAGATGAAAGATGATCCGAGCCAGCTTGTGTGCCGCCGCAGTGATTCCTTGGGGGCTCCCAATCTGGCACGCATCCTGCGGTAGTAGTCGCCAAGGCCCGATCGACTCTTACGGAGCGCATTGGCGGCCATTCGTAACGCCCATGCCGCCCGATTATTCACACGGCGTGTTCCCACGGCGACCTTCTTGCCTCCGGTGATATCGTTGTCCGGACACAAACCCAGCCAAGAGGCGAATGCTGATGCACTGAGGAATCGTGACAGGTCCGGACCCACCTCAGCCAGCAGGGTGTGGGCGGTGAGTATGCTCACCCCTGGTATTTCCGTCAAGTCCACCCCAAAGATCCGGTACAGGTGACCGCGCAGATCGAAGCTGGGCTCGTTGCCGAACAATTTGTGCCGCCGCACCTTCGGCGGAGCCAAAGGCTTCGCATTGCAGTCCACTCGTTCGTCGAACGTTTTCAAATGGCGTTCGATTTCGATGTCGGTTTCGCCGATGAGCTTCTGATAGTTCCGATAGGCTGCCAGCGACTGACGCAGGGTAAACAGGTGCTCCCAACGATAGTCCCCGACCAGGGACTTGATGATGGTTTGCTCGCTGGCCTTAATTCTGCCATCACGCAACGCTGCCAGATTCTTGGGGTCGCGTTCGCCCTTTAGGATGGCGTCGATGATCCTCAACCCGGTCACCCCCGTGATATCACTGATGACATGGTGGATTTGTAGGTTCATCTGATCCAGCGCTTTGTGCATGCGCAGAACGTGTGTGGCGGCGGTCTGAATCAGAGTGTCGCGATGGCGCGTCAGGGAGCGCAGCACGCAAACCTGATCCGCCGGCCGAAAGGATGGACGCAAGAGTCCCACCGAGTGGAGGTATCGCAACCACTGACAGTCGGAAACATCGGTTCGCCGACCGGGAACATTCTGGAAGTACCGCGCATTGACCAGGCACTTCCAGAATCTGGAACAATGGGATCCAGTAGACGCCGGTGGACTCCATTGCCACAGTTTCAATCCCGCATGCCTTGAGCCAATCTGCCAGCCGGTGAAGATCTTCTGTGAATGTGGGGAATGACCGCACTGGTTCGGGGCCTCGATCCGGCGGCACGGCAACGTAGATTTCCGTGGCGCCAATATCGATTCCGGCTGCATTGGGCCGCAAGATCGGCATTTCGCCTGAGCCTTTGGCCGCCTTCATCTTCCGCTTCTTTGCTCGGGACATATAACGCCCTCCTCGATTGATGTCGCCGAGGCGGCGGCCCGGGCCGTGCAAAAAGGCACTCTCCTAAACGGGATCACC
>Ga0210402_10001544_pt1 | contig 23698 bp, 17 predicted proteins | sample IncBWC7MmetaG_FD_161055 | JGI IMG/M metagenome (GOLD analysis project Ga0210402, IMG submission 161055) | Forest soil microbial communities from Barre Woods Harvard Forest LTER site, Petersham, Massachusetts, United States - Inc-BW-C-7-M | ecosystem: Environmental > Terrestrial > Soil >... | reverse complement strand
GATGCCAATTTATTTTCAAACACCTGTTCCGGCGAAAAATTCTCCAGTTGCAAGAAGTAGTCCGCCGCCATCTCAATCGCCTTCTTCGGCACCAGCCCAACAATCTCGCTTCCCACCGGAATCGCTCCGTACCTCTCCGCCTCTCGTTTTACAATTTCATATACTCGGTGCATCGGTGTCTGTTCGTAGTCCGTCAAATTGATCGACACCTGCGCCAGATTCCTCGCCTTCAACTCGACGCCCATCGACTTCACATAGCGCAGCCCGCCGCTCGAAAACCGAATCGCTTTCGCAATCTTGTTGGCGACAGCAATGTCCGGCGTATTCAGGTTCACGTTGTACGCCACCAGAAACTTTCTCGCCCCCACCACCGTCACACCGGCCGTCGGATGCATTTTCGGCTCGCCCACATCCGGCTGCCGGTCGTGATTCTTCTTCAATTCCTCCTTCATCCCTTCGAATTGCCCGCGCCGCACGTTTTCCAGATTCACCCGGTCCGGCCGCGTCGCAGCAGCCTCATAATAAAAAATCGGTATACGGAAACGCTTCCATATCTCATCGCCCACCCTGCGCGCCAGCGCCACGCAATCCTCCAGCGTCACGCCCTCCACCGGAATAAATGGCACCACATCGGTCGCGCCAACTCTCGGGTGCGCTCCCTTGTGAAAATTCATGTCGATCAATTCCATCGCCTTGCCGGTGCCGCGAATCGCCGCCTCGGCCACCGCATCCGGCTCCCCCGCCAGCGTGATCACGCACCGGTTGTGGTCCGCGTCCATCTCATGATCCAGCACCCAAACTCCGGGCACGCCGCTCATGGCCTGCATCAACGCATCCACCTTCGCCTTATCCCGTCCTTCACTGAAATTCGGCACACACTCAATCAGTCGTCTCATGTCCCCGTCGCTTCATCTCGTGATTTCGTCACAAGCTGTTCTGAAGATTCTGTAGTGGCCGGTCTTTAGACCGGTTCTTGTCTTTCGGTTCTCCGCGAGTCTCCGCGTCCTCTGTGTCTCTGCGTTATCTTTTCTCTTCGTTGAATTTCGCCTCAATCCCGCAAATACACAATCTCCCCGCGTTTTATCGTCATCCAACACGTATTCACTCCAAAATAGTAGGGAATTTCCCGATAGTCCGCCACTTCGAACACCGCCAGGTCCGCCTGTTTCCCTCGTTCAATTGATCCAATCCTATCCATCCGCCCCAGCGAATACGCCGCATTGATCGTCGCCGCTGCAATCACTTCCGCCGGAGTCATCCGCAATCGCGAGCACGCCAGCGACAAAATCATCGCCATGCTCAGCGTCGGGCTCGTCCCCGGATTGAAGTCCGTCGCCAGCGCCACAATCGCTCCGGCCTCAATCAGCTCGCGCGCCGCCGCATACCGCTCCAGCCCCAGATGAAAATCGCACCCAGGCAAAAGCGTCGCCACCGTTTTCGATTTTCCCAGCGCGCGAATGTCCGCAGCCTTCAGATATTCCAAATGATCGCAGCTCGCCGCTCCCAGTTCGATGCCCATCCGCGTCGCGCCGGTATTCGATAGCTGTTCTGCGTGCACTCTTGGCGCCAGCCCGCGCGCTTTTCCCGCTTCCAGCACTCGCCGCGATTCACCGCGCGTAAACGCTCCTCGCTCGCAAAAAACGTCGCAAAATTCCGCCAGCCCATTCTCCGCAACCTCCGGAATCAGCTCCTCGGTCAGCAACTCCAAATATCGTTGAGTCCCACATGTCTTGCCGCGAAATTCCGCTGGCACCACATGCGCGCCCAAAAATGTCGACACTATTTCCAGCGGCTGCTCCGCATCCAATTCTTTATGTAGTGACAAAATGCGCAGCTCGCTGGTTACATCCAGCCCGTATCCGCTTTTCGCTTCAATCGTCGTCGTTCCGTATTCCGCAAACTTTTCCAGAAATCCCCGCGCACGTTTCTTCAGCTCTTCCGCCGTCGCCGCCCGTAACTTCTTTACCGAATTCAGTATTCCGCCGCCCTCGCGTGCAATCTCCTCATAACTCGCCCCGCGAATTTTCAGCTCGTACTCTTCCGCGCGGCTGGCCGCATGAATCAGGTGGGTATGCGCGTCCACAAATCCGGGCAGCACCACCCGCCCGCCCACATCGACCTTCTCTGCCTTTTTGCTTTCTTTCAGTTTTTCGATTTTTCGGGAAGGACCAACCGCAGCAATCACCCCATCGCGAACCAGAATCGCTCCGTCGCGAATCACTCCAATTTCGGAAAGCGCATCGCCCCGTCGCGGTCCGCGCCCCCGCACCGTCACTATCTCTGCCGCACCGCTGATGAGAAGGGAATCGCTCACTGCGCGGTCGCTCGCCACTCGTCACTCGCCACTCGCCACCCTCCGTTACGCCCCTGCCGCCTTCGCCCGAAACGCCGGCGCAAACACCTCCTGCGCCCAAGCCTCAATCGTCGTCGCCGTCGTATTACTCTCCGACCTATCCTCCAGCGGCTTCAGCCGTCCGTCATTCGCCGCGTCGTTCATCTCGCTCATCAGCGACGCGGTCTTCCCAGGAATTCCCATCTGCTTCATCCCTTGCTCCAGCAGAAACGCCGGAAAATTCTTGTACGACAATTTCGGTTTGCCAATCGCCGCCCCAATCGCCGCCGCCGCATCATCGTGTGTAATATCCCGCTGTCCGTGCAACTCCATAATCGAAAATCCCGAAAAATCCAGCTTTTGCAACCTGTCTGCAGCAACTTCTCCGATGTCTCGCGTCGCGATCATCGCCATCTTCAAGTCGCTGTCAATTCCACCCGCCAGACATCCCATGGTCTGCACCAGCGGAATCAACATCAAGAAATTTTCCATAAATGGTCCCGGCCGCAGCGAGAGCACATTCAGATTCGCCACCTTCTTCAATTTCTCCTCGAAAGAATGCAATGCCTGGATCGGTCCGGTCTTGTTGGAGTGCTGCGCGCCGATGCTGCTCAGCAACACCACATGCGAAATTCCCGAAGCCTTCACCGCCTCGGTAATCGCCGTGCTCATCTTTTCGCCAGACCCGAGTAGATCCGGGTCCTTCGCCCGCGGCGGCAACAGCAAGTACGCCCCCTTCGCCCCTTCGAACGCTTTCGTCAGCGCTGCAACGTCATGAGCGTCGGCCGTAACGCTCTCCGCTCCGAGCTCGACCAGTTGCCGCAATTTATACAGATCCCGCCCCACCGCGCGCACTTTCTCACCACGCCGCAGCAAACTCTTTGAAGCCACCGCTCCCGTATTCCCCGTCGCTCCCAGAACCACGTACATGTCGTCTCTCCCCCGCTTCTCTTTCTTTTCTTTCCTCAACTTCTCTGTGTCTCTGTGACTCTGTGGTAGATCTTTCTTCGTTTTTACCCTACGCCATCGGCACTTTGACGTCAGACTTCTTCGCGAACGCAACCGCTTCCGGATACCGCGCATCCACATGTCGAATCACGCCCATCCCTGGATCATTCGTCAACACGCGCTCAATCCGCACCGCCATCTCGCGCGTTCCATCCGCCACTGTCACCTGCCCCGAATGTTGCGAGTACCCAATCCCCACCCCGCCGCCATTGTGAATCGATACCCACGAAGCCCCGCTCGCCGTATTCACCAGCGCATTCAGCAGCGGCCAGTCCGCAATCGCGTCCGACCCATCCAGCATCGATTCAGTTTCTCGATATGGCGAAGCCACACTCCCGCAATCCAAATGATCTCGCCCAATCACAATTGGCGCCTTTAATTCGCCCTTGGCCACCAGATCATTCAGCGCCAATCCAAATTTATCTCTCTCACCATATCCCAGCCAGCAGATCCGCGAAGGCAATCCCTGAAATTTCACTCTCTTCTGTGCCAAAGTAATCCAGCGCTTCAAGTGCTCGTTCTCTGGAAACATTTCCAGCACCAAACGATCGGTTCGCGCAATGTCCGAAGCCTCCCCCGACAGCGCCGCCCACCGGAACGGCCCTTTCCCTTCGCAAAACAGCGGCCGAATATACGCCGGCACAAATCCCGGAAAGTTGTACGCGTCCTTCACTCCCTGCTGAAACGCAAACGTCCGGATATTATTTCCGTAATCAAACGTCACCGCTCCCAGCTTCTGCAAATCCAGCATTCCCTGCACATGCTCCGCCATCGCCTGCATCGAATGTTTTTTGTACTCTTCGGGATCCTTCGCGCGCAGCTCAATCGCCTCCGCCAGCGTCATCTTGTTCGGCACGTATCCGCCAATCGGATCGTGCGCGCTGGTCTGATCCGTCAGCAAATCCGGCACTACTCCGCGCTTCGCCAGTTCTGGAATCAAATCCGCGCAATTCCCGACCAATCCCACGGAAGTCGCTTCGCCCGTTCGAACCGCGTTCTTCAAAATCCGCAGCGCTTCATCCAGCGACGTCACCATCACGTCTATATAGCCGGTCTTCAGCCGCTTCTTGATTCGCTCCGGATCAACATCAATCCCCAAAAACGCCGCCCCGTTCATGGTTGCCGCCAGCGGTTGGGCTCCACCCATCCCGCCAATTCCGCCGGTAACCACCAACTTGCCCTTCAGATCGCCGCCAAAATGTTTCTGCGCGGCCGCAGCAAATGTTTCGTACGTCCCCTGCAAAATTCCCTGCGTTCCGATGTAAATCCAGCTGCCCGCGGTCATCTGCCCATACATCATCAATCCCGCGCGGTCGAACTCATGAAACTTGTCCCAGTTATTCCAGTGGCCCACCAGATTCGAATTGCACAGCAATACCCGCGGCGCATATTCATGCGTCCGAAAAATTCCAACAGGTTTTCCCGATTGCACCAAAAGAGTTTCGTCGTTCGCCAGCCCCCGCAGCGCTTTCACAATCGCATGAAAACATTCCCAATTCCGCGCCGCTTTTCCCGTCCCGCCATACACCACCAACTCTTCCGGTTTCTCCGCCACTTCCGGATCGAGATTGTTCATCAACATCCGCAGCGCCGCTTCCTGTTGCCAGCCTTTGCAGGAAATCTCCGTCCCGCGCGCCGCCCGAAACGGCCCTCTGCTCAACCCCGCTTCCGCCACCGTCTTTACCGTACTCATCGCAAATTCTCCGTGCCACACCCGCACCGCCATCTTACCAGCTCTTAATGTAGAAGCGGCTCTATGCCGCTGCTCTTTCTTCTGTATTGCGCCTCCACTCATTGCGCCGCCGAATCCGCCACGTTACAGTGAACCCGTCCAATGAGCTCTCTCACTCTTCGCGGTCTAATTCTCGTGCTCTTCGCTGTAATCACTACCAGCGCATCGGCCAACACTTACTACATCGATTTCTCCGCCGGCTCCGACCGCAATTCCGGACTCACCACATCTTCGCCATGGAAACTCTCTCCAGGTATGCCTAGCTTCGCCGCCTCCTACCGCCACACGCCCGGCGACAAATTCGTCTTCAAAGGTGGAGTCACCTGGCCCGCCACCGTCCTGCCGTTGAACATCAAGCAAAGTGGCGCTGCCGGCAATCCGGACGTCTACGCCGCCGACCAGAGTTGGTACGCAGGCGCCCACTGGACGCCCCCAATCTTCGATGGCGCGCAAAAGGGAATTACCCTCCTGAACATCAACGCTTCCAACTTGACCTTCACCAACTTCCGGCTTCGAAACGTCGGTCTGCTCAACACCGCCGACCGCTTCAAAGCCGTCGTCATCGTCGAATCGCAAAATCTCGACTTCAGCCACAACGTCGTCGATTGCGCCTGCTGGATCGGCGTCATCTACGGCACGCAATCCTCCGGCACCCTGCAAAACATCGAAATTCACGATAACGAGGTCTCCAACGCCGGCATGGCCATCGTCGTCTCCACCGGCGCTCCCGGCTCGGTGCTCAATAACGTCCAAATCCACGACAACACCATCCACGACCTCGGTTCAAAAATCGGCGACTGGGTGCACGGCGACGGCATCCACGTCTGGGGCGGCGCCGACGACACCCAATACGTTTCCAATCTCAAAATTTACAACAATCTCTTCTACGGTAAATTCGCCCGCTCTTTCTCTAATTCTGGCGGCATGACCGCCTACATTTTTGTCGAGCAAGCCACCACCGGCGCGTTCATTTACAACAACGTCGCCAGCAGTTCTGATCCGCCAGATCAGCCCGCTTTTGGCGCGCTCATCATGATCGACGGTCACGCCACACGAGGCGGCGGCCACCTCATCGCAAACAACACCATCCGCGGCACCGCCAGGGGCTCTAACGCCGCGGTTTTGCTCTATAACTCTCCGAATACCTCCATCAAAAATAATATTTTCGCGGGGATGTCGGAGGCTTACATCGCCATGGATCGTTTGACCACTCAAGGCACCACCATCGACAACAACGATCCATGGACCACCAATCCCGCCACCCTCGTCGGCGAATGGCCTGATTACACCAAGTTCGATTGGAAATCTTGGCGAGCCGCCGGCCGCGACCTTCACGGCATCGCCAAGGACCCGCTCTTCCTCTCGCCCACCGATTCCCATCTCCAGCCCGCATCGCCGTGCAAACGAACCGGCGTCAATCTCTCCCAGTTTTTCTCCACCGACAAGGACGGCCATCCTCGCTCACCGTCTGGTCCCTGGTCCATCGGCGCTTACCAATGATCATCGCCTTCGCCCGCACTCTTTTCGCAACAAACAATCGCCTCACGCAGTCTTCCTGTCTTCGATCGCAGAATCTTGTTGCGTGTCTAGCAACCGTAAGGAAAACACTCTCGCCGAGACCCTTGACAATAATGATTAGAGGTTGTTAATTGTTCCTAAGGTTCTCGCGGAGAGTCACCTCACTCTCGCTTTGGTCGTTCGAAAACTTGGGCAGTTTCCGGTGCGGAGATACGTCATGAAGACTCGCTATCCTTTGCTCCTTGCCGCACTCTTTCTCTTTTTTCCCAAGCTGAGCCTCGCCGACTCTTACCAGGTCACCGGCACCGTTACCATGACTGCCGGGGCAGACGGACCTTGCGGCAATGCCCCATGCGTCGAGACTTTGGTGTTTGCTTTCTCGCTCAGCACGACGCCGTTCGACTTTTTCGGCACACCATCGGCTGCCGGCACCTTGAGTAACGGAACTGTCACAGCGAACGGACCCATTGGTGGACAGTGGACTGTGGGATTGTGGCAAGGGTACGCCGGCGGATTTGTTGGATTGTATTTTCAAAGTGACATTGCCTTGCCACCGGGCCAGTATCTACCGCCAGAGATCGACGCACCAGGGTTTAACTCACCGGACGGGTTTCCTCAGTCGTTCAGCGGTCCAGCGTGGTTCTATGCCTGCGCGGGTGTCGTGTGTGATGATTTCGGTTTCCAGTATTCCGGCACGCAATCCATCACCGTCGTCCAAACACCAGAGCCCAGCTCTCTATTACTTCTCGCGATTGGAGCGCTCGGCTTCCTCGCCATTGCGCTGAGCAGGCAAAAGTTCGCCTTGGCCAGGAATCGCGCACGCTAGCTTCGCGCTTTCTCTGCGCACCAGTACCGCCCTCAAATTGAACTTACGGGCAGCCGCCCGCACCTGTCCCTATTTTGAACTTCCTGCCAGTTTCCTCAGCCTTCCCGCAGTCGTACATTCAGGCTCTCCCAGTCCAAGGTGAACAATATGAACGACCTCAACGCTTTGGATCAAAACTATTGGTTTGCTTCGGCCAGCCTCTTTGTCCAACTGGCATTCCTGATCGCCGGCGTCTGGTTTGCGCTCAATATCTTAAAGACCCTGCGCGCCTTCCAGGAACAGATTGGCGCTTTGCTCAAATTGTCCATCACCGGCGCCGCGTCCGATCGCAGCTCCACCGCCTCTGCCACTCGGCCTCTGGCTGACGCCAGCCCCTATTGGCTCGCACCCTCGGAGTCCGCACCACCCTCCGCGCCACGTCTCGAAGATCGCGGCCCCGCACGCGTCACCGTCGCCCGCCGCAAAATGGTTCTCTGGCTGCAAGCTCCCATGACCACCACTCAGCCCGCCCCCTGGCGCCGCATCGTCAGTTGGCTCCAAGCCCCCGCCGGCACCTGATCCACCCACGGATCAGTCCATTCCTCGTAGGGCCCCGCCTTCTGAGGCGGGCCGAGGTCCGCAGCACTGCCGCCACGTGCGTCTAGCGCCGACTCTTAACTCTCAAGCCTAAATCGTTCTATGATGAAAGCATTGCATTTGCAATCTCTATGTCCATAGACGTCCACGGCCTCAATCTCGACCCGCAAACCCGCTGCGCACACTACCACTCGCCGCTGGATATCATCGCCACCAAAATGATATGTTGCGGTCTCTACTACGCCTGCAAGGATTGCCACATCGCCCTGGCCGATCATCCGATCGCAGTTTGGCCCCGCGCCGACTTCGATCACCACGCCATTCTCTGCGGCGCCTGCAAAAGGGAACTAACCATCGCCGAATACCTGCAAAGCCCCTCCCGCTGCCCGGCCTGCAACGCCCCCTTCAATCCCGCCTGCTCCAATCACCATCGTTTTTACTTTGAAATGACGGGAAAATAGATTCTCCCGCCCGTCGGCATCGACTCACAAGGTACGCGGACCTGATTAGTGCGTTAGTGTGCGGCGCGCGCGCTCGACCCCGCTCCACCCATGAACCCGCGAACCAGCTGCGCAATCTCATCCGCCGCAGTGTCCAACGCAAAATGGCCCCCATCGACAATATGCACTTCGGCCTTCGGCACGTCCCGGCGATAGGATTCCGGCTCCGAAGGGTCGAACGAAAGCTCATACTTGCCCCAAATCACCAGCAGCCGCGGCTGTTTCTCCCGCATCCATGCTTGCCACTTGGGATACGATTCCACGTTCGTGCGGTAGTCAAAAAAAAGATCGCTCTGAATGTCGGCCTGGCCCGGCTGGTTGAGAAAGTTAAATTCATCGGTCCACAAATCAGGGTCATACCTTTCCACGTTAGGGTCGCTCCCCACATGCCGCGTCCGCGTCGTTGCCAACGACAGCAGATTGGTTCGTAGTGCGCTTTCATTTCCGGCGCGATCCGCCCAAAACGCGCGCCGCGTTTTCCAATTCGCCCCCAATCCCTCGTTATGCGCTACCGCATCTTGCACCATCAGCGCCTCGATCCGTTCCGGATGCGCTAACCCCATGCGAAATCCCACCGGGCCGCCGTAATCCTGCATGTAAAGTGTGTAGCGCGAAAGTCGCAGCGCTTCCGTGAAGTGATTCATCGTCTCGGCAATGTGATCGAAAGTGTAAGCGAACTTTTTCGGGTCTGGCCAGTCGCTGTGTCCGAAGCCCGGATAATCCGGCGCTACCAGGTGATAGCGGTCCGCAAGCCGCGCAAACAACGGCTCGAACATTCGCGACGACGACGGAAGTCCGTGCAGCAATAAAAGGGTCGGCGCGTCTTTCGGCCCGGCCTCCCTGTAAAAAATCGATAGCCCATCGATCTGTATCGTTCGGTAAGAAGTCGGGTGTTCCATTCTTCGTTCCTTTTCTTGCGCCTGCGCCTGAAATTGGCCGGCAAGTGAAATCGCTGCGAAAATTCCCGAAAGTGCTGCCATGCGCAGGCCCTGCGTGCCTTGGTTCGGAACTGACGCGTTGAGAATACGCATCTTCTTCCTCCCTTAGCCCGCAACCTCGAAAATAATTTCCAGCTCGACCGGAGTGCCGAGCGGCAGGCTTGCCACACCATACACCAATCGGCAAGGGTTTTTTTCTTTTCCAAATACCTCTTGCAGCAGTTCCGAAGCGCCGTCCGCGACTCTCGGATGATCGCGGACATCGCCCGAAGTCGCCACCGAAACGCTGAGCCGGACGATCCGCGTCACTTTGTCCAACGATCCCAGGTGCTTCCGCGCAACAGCCAGGCCGTTTAGCATCGCCACGCGAGCTGCTTTGTGCCCCGCTTCCAGGTCCAGCTCCGCTCCGATGCGCCCGATGAATTTCGCCTGCTGGCCTTCCGTCGGTAGCATCCCGGTCAAAAAAAGCAGATGGCCGGTCTGCACCGCTTCCACATAGATGCCGAACGGCCGAGGCGGCGTCGGCAACTCGATGCCAAGTTCTTTCAATCGCTGCTCGGCGCTGGCAGCCCGAGAGCCTTCCCCGCTTACCATTTGCCCGCGTGCGCGCCGCCATCCACGTGCAATATTTCACCGGTGGTGAACGTCGCGTCTGTCAGAAACATTATTGCATCCACCACTTCTTTGATCTCACCCATCCTGCCCATCGGGTGCAACCCTTTGAGAAACTCGTAGGTCTCTGGTTTATGCATCGGCGTCTTGATCACCCCCAGCGCCACCGTGTTTACGCGAATGCCGTCCTTTGCGTATTCAATCGCCAGTGCTCGGGTCACCGCATGCAAACCGCCCTTCGCCATGGCTTGTACGGTAACAGGGATACCGGCAACCGGCTGGTCAACGACCGTAGTTGACACGTTAACGATGCTGCCGCTCTTCTGCTTCAACATCTGCTTTACCGATAACTGCGAAACATAGAGAAAGCCCGCCAGCGTCGTGGACACTAATAAGTTGAAATCTTCAATCGTGTACTCCGTGAATGGTTTCGGGATAAAGATACCCGCGTTGTTGATCAGCACATCCACTCGGCCGAACCGTGATACTGCGGTATCAACAATCTTTGCCGCTGTCTTCGGGTCACCGATGTCTCCATCCACCAGCGCAAGATTCGCGGACGCCGGAAACGGATTTGCTTTCGTAATGTTTCGCGAGTTCGCAACCACGCAGTAATCTCGTTTCAAGTATTCTTCCACCAGTGCCGCGCCGATTCCTTGTGAGGCGCCGGTAACGATCGCTGTTTTGTTTCCGCCGGGCATTAATCTGGCCTCCGCCTTTTTCACCGCTGCAATTTTAAATTGTTCCGTATTCCCGCGGCCGGGTTCGTCAGTACTGCGTCGGGCACCTGGTCCGCTTCAAAATCGTTCGCCCGTTGGTCACGGTTTCACAGCCAGGAGAATCTCTCGGCTGTTCATAAGCCGCTCGGAACTCTCCAACAGCACTTAGACGCTCCAGCGAGGTGTATTGATGCAATTAATATCGTTATCGCAGGCTGGCCGTTGCAAATTTGCCTTTCGAATCATCCAGCCCCGCGACTTCCAACTCCTGCCGTTAACTGATTCGCGTCACCGCCTCCACACGCCTCTTGCTTCCCGCCGCCAACTGTCCTAGTGTCATAGGACAGAGGGCGATCATGCTGCTGCAAGTCAATTTCAAGTCCGGCCTCCCCATCTACCTTCAGTTGGTCGATCAGGTCAAGGCTGCCGCCGCTTCCGGCGCACTCCGCCCCGGCGAGGCGCTCCCTTCCATCCGTCCGCTGGCGGAAGACCTTCGCGTCAACCGCAACACCGTCGCCAAGGCCTATTCCGAACTGGAAAGCCTCGGCGTCATCGAGACCCTCCCCGGCCGCGGCTGTTTCCTCAAAGAAAATCACTCCGCTCTCCGCAAGGAAGTTCGCCGCAAGCTCTTGATCGTGGAAATCGACCAGGCCATCGTCCAGGCGCACCACTTGCAAGTACCACGCGATGAATTTCTCGAATTAATCCGTCAACGAATAGACGTGCTGGACGTCAAACGGCGCTCCAATGAAAACCACAAGGAGGATTGAGCAGCTATGACTTCTCCCGCACCTGCCATCCACATCGAAAATCTTTCCTACGCGTACGGCCGCTCTGAGGCGGTCCACGATTTGTCGCTCACCGTGCAGCCCGGCCGATGTTACGGGCTCTTCGGCCGCAATGGCGCCGGCAAAACCACCACGATGAAGTGCCTGCTCAATCTCCTCCATCCGCAGCGCGGTCAGGTTCGCGTCTTCGGTCTCGATCCCACCAAACACGAAGTAGAGGTGAAGCGCCTCCTCTCTTACGTGCCCGACCAGGTGGCATTCTATCCGTGGATGAGCGTTCGCGAAACTCTCGATTACCTCGCTTCTTTTCGTCCGCAATGGAATCGCAAAATCGAACAGGAATTGTTTGACCGTTTCGGTCTCGATCCCGCGCAACGCACCGCCAGTCTCTCCAAAGGCCAGCGAACTCAAGTCGCGCTAATCGCTGCGATCTGCCCGGAAACCGATTTGCTCGTGCTCGACGAACCAACTTCCGGCCTCGATCCCATCGTTCGTCGCGAATTCATCCAGACCGTCATCGGCGCCTACCAGCAGGGAATTCCCGGCAAGCGCACCATTCTCGTTTCCACTCACCTCATCACCGAATTCGAAGGCCTGATCGACGAATTCACCATCATCGATCGCGGTCGCGTCGTACTCACTCAGGATTCCGACCACGCTCGCCAGTCTCATCAGAAAATCCGCGCGCGTTTCGCGCAAGCCCCGCCCGAGCTCGACTTAACAACGGCATTGCGCGTCCGCCGCGAAGGTCGCGAACTCGAATTAATCGCCAACGGCACCGGCCTCCAATTGATGGAACTCCTGCGTAGTCACAATCCCGAAGAGCTTTCCACCGAATCGCTCACCCTCGAAGAAATCTTCGTGGCCACCCTCAAATCATAAGAGACGATGTCCTAGGAGACCTGAATGAGCGCCAAATCCATTCGAATCCTCAAAGAAGCTCGCATCCTGTTCTGGCCGTGGCTCGCGGTAATTCTTGCGGGTGTCCTGCGGCTAGTGGATACGCCACTGCCGGAGTTCTACCGGCGAAGACTCTTCACCGTTCACAATTTCATCGAGCCGCTAAGTTTTCTTGGTTTTTTTATCGGCATTCCGTTGCTGGCCACTCTCTCGCTTGGAACTGAATTCCAGCATCGCACCCTCGCCCTGCTGCTGAGTCAACCCATCCGCCGGATGGAAATCTGGTCCGAAAAGTTCAGCGTCACCATCATCGCCGTCGTATCCGCGGCGCTGGTTTTCTGCTGGACCTGGCGAGCCTCTTTTCATGAAGACCGCGAGCTCTGGGTCGGCGCCGCCGCGCTGATCATCATCATGACCGCCTCGGCTCCATTTTGGACGCTCATCGCACGCTCCACCCTGGGCGGCCTCGCGCTCAACTCCGTCAACAGTTTCATCCCGCTCGTAATGACCATCCGCCGCGACTGGATTCCGCAAACCACCATCACCCGTTCATTCGCTGTCTTCGCTTTGCTCTGTTACGCCGCCACAATGCTTTGGCTCGGCCGCCGCATAATGGCGCGCTTCCAGTTAACCGGCGGCATCGCCGGCGACGACCTGCTGACCTCCGGCCCGGACTTCATGCCATCGGCTCTCGCCGATTGGTTTCGCTCCCGCCCCACCGGTTTGTTCCTCAACTTGCTTCGCAAGGAATTTCGCTTGCTCCGTCCAGTCTGGTTGCTTAGCTTGCTGGGTCTCGTGGCCTGGTTTTGCGTGCCCGCATTTCGCTCCACGCCAGAGCACTCTTCGATTCCGGCTCTTCTCATGATCACCGCTTTCACACCATTGATCGCGGTCCTCGCCGGAACTCTCTCCCTCGGTGAAGAAAGATCCTCCGGCACTCATGTGTGGCACTTGACTCTTCCGGTCTCGGCCGCGCGCCTCTGGCTCATCAAATTGTCTATGGCCTTGTTTACCAGCTTCTTTTGCGCCCTTCTTCTTCCCGCGCTTGCCGTAATCGCCGGTAAATTAATTTTTCGATCTCCGCTCTCGTTCACCTTAGCCGATTCGGGAATTCTCTGGGTCATCGCCGTCTTGCTTCTGACCTTTGCATCTTTCTGGTGCGCCTGTTCCGTCAACGGGACGGTCTCTGCCACCCTATGCGTTTTTCCAGTATTGGTTGGACTCGTTCTCGCCGGCCAATTTGGCGATTGGGTTGCCCTGAAATCATTCAATTTTGGACAGCCGGCGTTCGTTTTTTCCAGGCTCGGGCTCTTCGCAAATTTCCGCTTTACCAACGCAGTTTCGAATCTGGATCCTTCGCGCGGTCCCGACGGACCATTCTCGTTTCTCGCGCTCTTGGTGCTCCCGGCGCTGCTCTTCGCAATCTTTCAAAGCTCCCGCTTGTTTCGCAAGCAGCTCCAGGAAAGCAAACTTTTTGTGCTGCGGCGTCTCTTGCCTCTCGCCATCATCGCGTTCCTGTGCGCTTTTTCACTGGTCGCCTTTTATGCATTCGTCTTCGACGCCAAACGGTCAATGTGGACCATGTTCAAGGAAACCCACGAAGCCATCGAGAACCTCCAGCCAAGTTTCGCAAACCAGGATGCCGACCATCCTCTGCAACTGACCTTCGAAGATCTCGCCAAGGTTTCGCCTCTCTCCGAGCGTACCCAGCGCTGGCTGCGCAACTCCCAAATCACGGTCACTCCCGTTAAACCCCATTTTGACCGTCATTATTTTCGCGGAACAAACTCAGATTTTTTCAACATCACTCCCGACAAGCCTCACCCCTGGTACATCGCGACCATCCAACTGCCCAGCGGTTCGAACTGTACCGTCTCGTTCCGGGCAACGCCCAGATTCGGCATACTCGGCGGCGTCTGTAAATAACCCGCCGGCAACTCTTCAACGACCGGAATTCCAGCCGTTATCAGTAACTAACCGTTTTCGGTTCCATTGCGGCGGCACGACCTATGCAGCTCACATCAGAAGACTAACTTTCCACGCAAGTCCCCCATCCAGTCGGGTTACTACAGTACGAATGATGGGGGAATGGGGCACGGCAACAATCGGGTAGACCCGGACCAAAACAACTCCCCCCTTGAGGAATGCAAGTCCCAGCAACGCCAGTCCCGGTCAGCACTACCGTTTGCGGACTGCCGCCGGCATTGTCGGTGACCTTTAGAGTGCCACTCAGCGGCCCGTCCATAGTCGGCGAGAACGTAACCATAACTGTGCAGCTCGCACCAGGCGCGATGCTCGAACTGCAAGTATTTGTCTGGCCAAAATTGGTGCTTGTAGTGATGCTCGTAATATTCAGCGTCGCGCTTCCATAATTGACCAGTGTGATGGACTGTGCGGTACTTACCGTGCCGACGGTTTGCTTCGCAAATGTTAAATTGGGATATGACCATGTGGCGTTCGGTCCGGCGACCAGGCTCGCTTGCAACAGCACGGACACCGTTGAGCTAACTCCTCCGGCAACCGCCACGTCGAGCCGGCCGTCGCCGTTGAAATCACCCGCCGTCAGAGACTGGGATACCGTTCCGGTGTTATAGAGTTCAGCCGGCTGGAATGTGCCGTCGCCGATCCCCAGGAGGATGCTCACGCTTCCTGTGCCATCGTTGCCTACGGCCAAGTCCAGCATGCCGTCACCGTTGAAATCGCCCTCCACTAACGATTCGGGCTGCGCCCCAACTCCAATGTTCATGGCGGATTGAAAGGTGCCGTCGCCGTTCCCCAAGAGGATACTAACGTCGTTTGTCGCGGAGTTCGCCACGGCCAGGTCCAGCTTGCCGTCACCATTGAGGTCTCCCGCCGCAACTGACTGGCAGCCACCACCAGCCGCATAGTTCACGGCTGGCCGAAAGGTGCCATCGCCATTTCCGAGCAGGATGCTGACGTTGTCGGTGGCAAAATTCGCGACGGCTAGATCCAGATTTCCGTCTCCGTTAAAATCGCCAACGGCCACTGACGATGCCCCAGCTCCCGCGGGATAGTTCACGGCGGCATGGAACGTGCCGTCACCATTGCCTAGCAACACGCTAACGTCGTTACTTTGATTGTTCGCCACCGCTAGGTCTAGTTTGCCGTCACCGTTGAAATCTCCAATCGCCACAGACTGGCCACCACTCCCCGCCGCGTAGTTCACCGCGGGCTGAAACGTGCCGTCGCCATTGCCCAAGAGCACGCTGACGTTATTGCTGTTGACGTTCACCACCGCCAGGTCTTGCTTGCCGTCACCGTTGAAATCTCCTACCCCTATCGACCGCGGCCCTGACCCGACTCCGTAGTTCACCGCAGCTTGAAACGTTCCATCGCCGTTGCCCAAAAGTACGCTGATATCGTTGCTGCCCAAATTCGCAATCGCCAAATCGAGCTTCCCATCGCCATTGAAGTCACCTACGGTCACGTAGGATGGAGAAGAACCAGCGTTTAGAGCCTCTGGTGTGCCCAGTGCGACCGCGGAAGTAGGCCTGGTAATTCCCAAGAACACCAAATTTGAAGTGCCGCCGCCCGGGCTGGGATTGTCTACGGTTACCCACCCCGTGTTGAAACTTGCGACGTCGCTAGCTAACACTGTTGCGGTTAGCTTTGCACTGCTCACGAAGCTGGTAGCACGCCCGCTACCGTTCCACTTCACGGATGACCCCGCCGAGAAGCCAGTGCCATTCACGGTCAACTCGAAGCCCGTCCCACCGGGTAGCGTTGCGCCGGGAATCAACGGCTGGTTGATCAGCGGTACTGGGTTCACTGCTCCCACTTCGCTCACGGTGATCGAGTTCGAAGTCCCAGTGATTAATTTGTTTAGCGAATCGGTTGCTGTGATGGTTTGGCTCCCCGCGCTATTCAGCGTAGCCGAGAAACTTCCCACTCCATTCGTCAGTTTTGAGTCGGCGGGGAGCAGAGCTTTGGCGTCCATGCTGGTGAAGAGTGCGGTTCCCGGGTAGTTGACGACCGTGTTGTTCGAAGCGTCGAGCGCGGTCACCGTGAAATTGAAAGACGTTCCAGCAGTGGCGGCCGCCGGAGCGGTGACGGAAAAGTGTGTGGCTTCGGCAGGAGGTGGTGGCGGGCCGCCGCTTCCTCCGCCGCTGCAACCGTTTAGGAAACACAGACCGGACAGGCAGTATCCGAGCAGGACAGCTTTTTTCAACACACATCTCCCGAAGCCCTGGAGGAGAGCACAAAGATCTCCACTCGTTGATACGTCGCTCCCTGAATTCTGGAACAATGTCGCTGCACTAATTGTTCTCGTCAACCGGACTAACGCCGGAATCCAGCTGTACAGATAACCTTTTTTGCGCCATGTAGTTAGCGGCGCTTCTGAACTTTTTGATGAGCGGCCGTTTGATCGTGATAAGCTCGCCGGAACTTTCGGTGGAGCAGTTGCGCCATGGATTCTCCTTCCAACGGCCAGCGTTTGAGTTTCGGTCTCTTCGAGGCTGACCTTTCCGCAAGAGAACTTCGCAAGCGCGGTCACAGAATTCATCTACAAGATCAGCCTTTCCAACTCCTGTCCTTGCTGCTCCAACGACCGCTAGAAGTTGTCACTCGCGACGAGGTCCGAAAAAAGCTATGGCCCGACGGCACATATATCGACTTCGATGAAGGTCTGGATACCGCGCTGAAGAAACTACGCCACGCGCTTGGAGATTCTGCTCAAAACCCCACCTTCATCGAGACCGTACCCCGGCGCGGCTATCGCTTCATTGCTCCCGTCACTTACAGCGCCCAGAGCGGCAATTCGGAACCAGCCCCTGTGGCTGGTTCACCTCAAGCAGCGCCATCCCTCCGCCCTACTGACCCGCAGGATGGAGTAAGCGTCCAACTGGTACCGACCGCGGTGCCTCTCAGGTACGCTCTCGCGGTTTCGTTTGTCGTGGTGGTCGTCGTTGCCGCCACGGGGATCTTTATTTACAAGCGATTGCCTGCCCGGAGTTCCGCCAGCCAGAAGCTCCGGCAGCTCACTCTCAATTCGGTCGAGAACCCCGTGTCGAGCGCGGCGATTTCTCCGGATGGCAAATATTTGGCCTACGCCGACGTAAATGGAATGCATCTCCAACTCGTTGATACCGGCGAAGCACGTACCGTCCCTCAGCCCGAATCTCTGGAAAATGATGTGCAATGGGAGATTCGCTCCGATGCATGGTTTCCCGACAGCGTCGCGTTTGTGGTCAATGCTCATCCGGTGGGCGAATCTGAAGTTGCATGGTCCTCCCAAACCAGTAGCATCTGGATGGTTTCAGTGTTGGGCGGAGCCCCGCGCAAGCTTCGCGATCATGCCATGGCCTGGTCGGTTTTCCCGGACGGGCCTTCGATCTCTTTTGCTGCAAACACGGGCAAGCGTGGTGAGCGCGAAGCCTGGTTAATGAGCCGCACCGGACAGCAGGCGCGCAAGCTCTTTGACTCGGATGCCAACAGTTCCATTGCCGGTCTTCAATGGGCGCAGCTGGGGCAACGCGCCATTTACTTCCGACCTGACGACCTCGGGAACACGTTCGTAAGCCGCGAACTGAACGGCGGACCCATCACCACGTTGCTTCCTTCTTCGCAACTCAAGAACTTAAACGATGCTTCGTGGTTGCCCGATGGACGGTTCGTTTACTCGTTGCGGGAAGCCCAAGCCATTGGTGACACCTGTAATTTCTGGACCGTTCGTCTTGACCCGCGCACCGGTCAAACCATCGAGAAAACCAAACAGCTGACAAACCTGGCTGGATTCTGCCTGGATCATCCAAGCATCTCGAACGACGGTAAGCGCCTTGCTTTCCGGCAGTCGTCAACCCAGGGAACCGGATATGTGGCTGATCTCAAAGCCGACGGAACGCGCATCCTCAAACCGAAACAGTTCACTTCGCGCGAAGGTGAAAGCGTTGTGGCAGATTGGACCTCAGACGGTAAGACCGCTATCCTCGCTCTAAATCGTGGCGATCATTATGCCCTTTACAAGCAACTCTCGAACTCGGATACGCCAGAACCTATCGTGACCTCAGCAGCAAACGCTTTGCTGGAAAGCGCCCAGGTAACCCCGGATGACAAGTGGGTCGTCCTCCAGGTCTATCCGCTTCCCGGAAGCCCGTCAGCGCAAACGCCGCTCATGCGGGTTCCTATCACCGGAGGATCGCCCGAACTGATTTTTTCTCTGCCTACTGGAAGTGGATTTTCTTGCGCCAGACCTCCTCATAATCTGTGCGCGTTGGCGGAGCCAACTGTAGATCGCATGCAGATGATTGTCACCGCCTTCGACCCTTTGAACGGAAAACGAGGCCTTGAGCTTGCTCGATTCGGTCGCGATCCTCACATGAGGGAAGACGCTACGCCGGCCTTTGCTATTTCTCCTGACGGCGCGCGCCTCGCTGCCAGTCGCGGCCAAGAAGGTCTTATCCAAATTCTCTCCTTGAACGGCCAGCAGGCGCAGGTCATCCAAGTGCCGGGTCTGCATGACATTCGGTTATTGGGTTGGACCTGGGACGGGCGCGGGCTCTTTGTGATCAATGGCACAAACGATGGCACAGAACTCCGGCACGTGGATCTACAGGGCCACACTCAGGTCTTATGGAAGTGCAGCGGGGGGCAGCAGTGTGACTTTACCCCGTCTCCTGACGGTCGTCATCTGGCGATTCTTGACCGCCAGTTGAGCGCTAACATCTGGATGATGGAGAACTTCTGAGAGCGGCAGCCCCTAGAGAATCCACTAGTCATGCCGCGATACATAACTACTCTTCTTACATTCCATTTCGGCTCTCAAGAACTAAGCTACGCATCATTGCTCATAATTACTTGCCTTTTATGTATTCAGCATATATTTTACGCAAAGAGCGAATCGTCACCATCTCATTACGGATAGAGGTCGGAATATGTCCAGAGCGGGCATTACTTTTCTAACTACCGTAATTTTGTGCCTCGTTTGCCACCCTTCCTCAGGTCAATCCCGCTTGGATTCAGACCGAGATGCCGTTCGCCAAACAGAAAGGACTGATTCCGATGAACTCCTCAAACATCAGCAATGGTTCCATCGCGGCCGCCAGGCTGTGCAGCAAAAGCCAGCCGCAGCGCTGCGTCTCGATGCTTACCGGCAAATGGTCGCGCGCCGAAATGCAAGTGCTTCCGCAAGGCTAGTGGCAGCTCAGAGTGGTCAGACATCCATGGCCCCTTTGCAGACTTGGAATCAGATCGGGCCAAGTCCCATCATCTCTAATTTGAGTGGAAGCTCGACCGCCAGCTATGACTATGGTCCTGTCGTCGGCCGCGTCATCTCCTTGGCGGTCGATCCCGGCGATTCGTCGGGCAACACCGTTTATGTCGGTGGAGCTACCGGCGGCTTATGGAAATCAACGAATGCCGCCACCCTGAACGCCTCAAACATCACGTGGTCTCCATTGCTTGATAGCCAGCCGACGCTATCTGTTGGCGCCATTGCCGTTCAGCCCGGGAACTCACAGCTCCTCATTTTGGGAACCGGCGAGCCCAACTTCTCCATCGACTCTTATTATTCGCTTGGTTTCCTGCGATCGACCGACGCCGGTTCCACTTGGTCCCTAATCAACTCCGCCAACAGCGGTGCTGGTGGGTTCCCTATGGACCTCCGCGGCATCTCCCTCAGTAACGTCGTTTTCAGCAGCGACAATCCGAACCTTGTCGTCGCCGGCGCCGGGGCCTCTGGCATTGGATTCGGCGATAGAATTGAGACCGTCTCCGATCAAAGATTTGGAATTTTTTACTCTAGCGATGCTGGCCAGACCTGGACGCGCGCCACCTTTTATAACGGCACTAATTTGGTCGCTCCCTGGTCTGTTAGTTCTATTATATATAATCAGCCAGAGCACCTGTTTTTTGCTACGGTAGGCTTCCAGGGAATCTACTCCTCTCCGGACGGCGCAAATTGGTACCGATTAGCAAGTCAGCCGGGCTCTGGTTTGACCCCGGCCAACTGCCCCGGCCTGTTCTCCACTACCTGCCCAATCTTACGCGGCGCTCTTACGATCCGACCGGGCGCTGACGAAATGTACGTCTGGTATGTAGATCTCGATAGCAAAGACCAAGGTCTTTATAAGACGACTGATGGCGGACAAAGCTGGACCGCTCTGAGCGAATCTGGCATTACCAACTGCGGCGACGTGGACGGTTGCGGAACCGATCAGGGCTTCTTTAACTTGGTGCTAAGCGCCGTGCCACAACCGAACGGTGGCACTGATCTTTACGCGGGCGCCGTCAACCTGTTTAAGTGCTCGATTACTTCTTCGAATCCTGCTTGCAATGCTGGCCCCTTCTTAAATTTGACTCACGTCTATGGCTGTTCGCCTGTTGGCTCCCTCGCCCACGTCCATCCCGACCAGCATGCCCTCGCTTTTCCCCCTGCAAACCCAGCGATCGTCTATTTTGGGAATGACGGAGGCATCTATAGAACTCTCAACGGCAGCGCTTTGATCTCCGGTAGCTGCGGTGGGCGCGTCAATCCTTTCGATAATCTGAACGCCACCATGGGCTCCATGGCCCAGTTTGTTTGGCTTTCGCAAGATCCGACAAACGAATTAATTCTACTCGGCGGCACCCAAGATAACGGTTCCCCGGCGCGGACTACCTCGACCCAAGCATGGCCCGAAGTCAATCTTGGCGATGGCGGCTACAACGCCATCAATCCCGCATCCACAAACGAGTGGTTCACCGCCCATACCGATGTTTCGATTCAGCGTTGTACCCTTGGCCCGAGTTGCGCTCCCGCGAACTTTTCCACCGTCGTGAACAACTCCATTGTCGGGGGCGACGCGGGACCTTTTTACACGCCGTATATTTTGGACCCTCAGCTTCCTGCAAACATGCTTGTTGGGACCTGTCGACTTTGGCGTGGCCCGAGTGGCGGCGGCGCAGGTTGGGTTCCGTTAAGCAACAATCTCGACACTCATGATGGCTCAGTCTGCTCCGACTCTTCGCAGAACCAGATTCAGTCAGTGGCCGCCGGTGGCCCTTCCACCTCGAATGGTTCCCAAGTCATTTGGGTGGGCACTGCGAGTGGGTTTGTTTGGCGAACTCTCACTGCGGACTCCGGTCCGTCCGGTTGGTCCACTCCATACAACACCCCTTATCTTACTCCGATCTCCTCAATTGCCATCGATCCCAAAGACCCGACCGGAAAAACCATATACTTTACGACTCTTGGTTTTGTTGGCGGTCAGATCGTTTTGATCGGTTCCATGATTACCGGGAATCCCACGGGCGATCTCCCTAACATCCCCGCGAATTCCCTCATTTTCGATCCGGAATTTCCTAACATCATGTATGTCGGCACAGACATCGGTGTCTTCCAAAGTGTGAATACCGGGTCTAATTGGACCGAAGTCGGCCCAGGCTCATTACCCAGCGCTCCTGTCCTGCACCTCGAGGTTTTCAAAACGTCCGGCGTCAAAAAACTTCGCGCCTCCACTTATGGTCGTGGCGTCTGGGAAACTGCTTTGCCAACCGGCGCGATTCCTCTGGCTTCATTTTCCAATTACACCGTGACTTTTCCGGCGCAGCCCATTGCTACCACCAGTTCTCCCATTCTAGTCACGCTCACCAACATTGGCGCGGCGACACTGAATCTGGCGGGATTCAGCCTTACCGGCAGCGAGTTCCAGCAGACCAACAACTGTTCGGCCACTTTGCCCGTGGCCGCGAGTTGCACCCTCAACATCACCTTTACCTCTTCCGCTTCTGGCAACCACACTGGAACCATCAGCTTGGCCGACGATGCCTATGACAGTCCGCAGGTCGTTCAGCTCGTGGGAAACATTCCCACTCCCGCCATAAACCTCATTGACTCACAGGTTTCTTTTCCAAACATCGCTATTGGGGCGACCTACCAACAAACTGTAGTCTTCGCCAGTTCGGGGACGGGCCCCCTTTCCATAACAGGCATTTCTGCAACCGGCGATTTCTCTGAAACTGACAAATGTGTCGGCACCCTGGCCATAAATCAGGAATGCACCTTGTACGTAACTTTCCGGCCGACTGCTTCTGGTCTACGCCAAGGGTCCATTCTGATTGCCGATAATGCTGCTGGCAGCCCGCATTCCATCGCTCTGGCCGGTTTCGGTGTTGCGGAATTAGTCATCTCAACCGACGTCCTCCAATTTCCAAACACTCAGGTTGGCCAAACCAGCTCTCCTCAGACCATCACGCTTTCGAACTTCAGCTCCGCAGCCATCGGAATAAAGCAGCTCTCACTGCAAGGGCCAAACACTTCAGAGTTTTCACAGACCAATACGTGCGGCACCTCGGTGCCATTACAATCAAGCTGTGTCGTCACTCTGCTTTTTACTCCGACGATCGCCACCGGTGGCTGGACCAATTTCTCGGTCATCGATACCAATGGCAATACCGTCGGCGCGCTGATCCAGGGCGGCGCTAGCGACTTTGTCCTGATTCCCAACAACCCTTCGACGGTCTCCGTGAGCGTCGGGCAAACTGCTTCCTTCAGTGTTACGGTGGCAACCCAGGGCCAAGGCTCGTTTGTTGGTGGCGTTTCTCTGTCCTGCGCAGGTGGTCCCGCCGGGAGCACTTGCTCCGTGTCACCAAACGTGGTCTCGCTAACACAACAAAATGCGGGGTCCGCCGTGGCCGTCAGCGTGTCTGCTATCACTCAGGCCGCTGCTCCAATCTTCGGTTTTCGCCGCTTCAACACTCGCCATTTCCTTTTTCTCGGGATCGGGCTCGCTTTTCTGCTCATTTCATTGCTTTTGCTGCAATTGAAACGGAGTGACCTTTCAACCAGGATATCTGTCCCCAAAACCGTGTCTCTGCTTATCGTCGCCGGAATCTTAATGCTCGCCGTGTCCTGCGGAGGAGGAGGCGGTTCCACACCACCACCTCCTCCGACCTCGGCGACTTATTCCATTAAGGTCACAGGTACTTATGGCTCGGTTACAAATTCGACGAGCCTCACTCTCGTGGTTAATAAATGATCGGCGTCACCTTCGCTTTTGCGGACGCGTCGGCGATTCGAAGGACTCGACTGTTAGCCGGCCGGACTGACCGTTCGAATCGTCCAACTCCGCGAGTACTATCCGCGGTAACTCTGGTTTCCCGCGTTCCATTGCGGCTGCGGCGCTTATACGTTACAGTTTCGCTTGGAACCTTTTTCTTCCACCGATGAATTACGGGACGCTTCCCTCCAAGTTCCTTCACGCCATTGAAACGTGGCCCAGCCCGCGGGCACAAATGTTTCGAACCGCCTC
>Ga0210402_10001543_pt1 | contig 23702 bp, 15 predicted proteins | sample IncBWC7MmetaG_FD_161055 | JGI IMG/M metagenome (GOLD analysis project Ga0210402, IMG submission 161055) | Forest soil microbial communities from Barre Woods Harvard Forest LTER site, Petersham, Massachusetts, United States - Inc-BW-C-7-M | ecosystem: Environmental > Terrestrial > Soil >... | reverse complement strand
GCCAATGCCGCGCCTACCTGCGCCGACATCACATTCACGCCGTTGGCAAAGGCCCAGCGATTGGCCGGCAGCCAGGATTCAATGACTCCGGCAATGACCGGAAAGAATGGCGCGTGCGCGGCGCCGAGTATGAACTGCGAGGACACCAGAACCGCAAATAGCGCCGTCCCTGACAATAGGTTGGGGGCGAGCGGCACCACCACGGTTGCCGCGACCGCAATCAGCGACAGGATGGTGAGTGCGCGCCGCGCCCCGACGCGTTGTCCAAACACGCCGCCGGGGAACTGTATCATCGCGTAGCTCAGGACAAAGGCCCATTGCAGCATGCCGATTTGCATCTGGCTTAAGGAGAGCTCGGGCATGATCCGCTCGGCAGCGACGGTCAGGCTGCGCTGTTGGAAGTAGAGGACCGCGGCAAAACCGTTCAGCAGCCAGAAGATGCGCCAGCGGATGCGGGGCCGGCGGAGCGGAGGACGTTCGGAGATCAACTTGCCCATGGCGGCCTGGGGGATCAGGGGTCCGCTCCCAGCCGCGACGGAAATCCCGGGGCTCGCAAGGGGGTTCCGACGGCGTCCTCCAAAAGCTTCACGATCATCGATGACCAGGCGCTGCCGCCATACGTGGCTCGACCCTCGCTGAAAATCTGCTCCATCACGCCGGCGAGCCGCAGCGGCACGCCGAAGCGGCGTCCAAACTCCAACGCGAAACCGGCGTCTTTGCAGGCTAGATCCATGGTAAATCCAATATCATAGCTGCCGTTGAGAATCACCTGGCTCTCGGTTTCGTGGACGAAACTGTTGCCCGAGCTCGCGGCTATCGCATCGTAAGCCGCACGCAGATCGACGCCGGCTTTGGCGCACAGCATGAGTGCTTCGCCGGCCGCGATCAAATGTATGAATGCCAGCATGTTGGTCACCACCTTGGTGACCGCCGCTTGCTCGATGCCACCGAGATAAATGATTCGCCCGCCCATGGCCTTGAGCGCGGGCTGGTGCTGGGAAAATACCTCGCGCGCGCCGCCAACCAAGACGGTGATGTCGCCGGCTGCGGCCCGATGCACACCGCCCGTGACGGGACAGGCGAGGGTGGAAATGCCCCGCGCATGCGCCGCGGCGGCGAGCAGCTCGATTTCCGCAAAGTCATTGGTGCTCATTTCAATCCAAGTGCTGCCGGGCCTCAAGACTGGCAGCGCCTGCCCCAAGACTTGCGCCGTGGCGGCGGGGGAGGGCAGACAGGTGATCAGGCAATCGCAGGTCTTGGCCAGCTCGGCTACCGAATCGGCCCAATGCGCTCCGGCTGCCAGTGCCGCCTCCGCAGCGCTGCGCTTAAGGTCAAAGACTTCCACCTGAAAGCCGCCGCGCGTCAGATTGGCGGCAAGGTGCTTGCCCAGAGACCCCAGTCCGATGAAGCCGTACTTAAAGTTCGACGTCTTCATCCCAGCGGCCGATCGGCCATCTCCAGATGCAGGGGGCTGTCCCCGACATAGGCGTGGGCGAGCGCCACCGCTTCGTTGAGCTCAACTCCAAGACCCGGCGTCGTGGGCGGGATGACATAGCCTTGTTCCCAGCGAATCGGAGTTTTGAGCAGTTGAGCGTGAATCCCGCCCCACTGCTGGATGCTCTCGAGGATCAGGAAGTTGGGCGAGCAGGTGGCGATTTGGATGTTCGCCGCACCCACCACCGGGCCGCAATAAAGATGCGGCGCAATTTGCGCGTAATGCACTTCGGCCAGCGCGGCCACCTTTTTTGCCTCGAGCAATCCGCCGACGCGACCCAAGTTCATTTGTATGATGTTCGCAGCGCCGCTCGCCAGCACCCGCGCGAACTCGTACTTGGTCGCCAGGCGCTCGCCGGTGGCGATGGGAATGCTGGTACCTCGCGCCACGATCGCCATTTGCTCCGGCATTTCGGGCGGTACCGGCTCTTCGAACCACAAGGGGTCGTAGGGCTCGAGCTGCTTCGCCAGACGAACGGCGCCCGAGGTCGTGAACTGACCATGCGTCCCGACCAAGAGATCTGCGCGCCGCCCCACTGCCTCGCGCACCAGCCGCACCAGACGAACCGTGCGTTCCAGCGCCTCTTGGGTGGGCTGCCGCGGATCGTAGGCGGAATACCCGCCGGTGGGATCGAATTTGAGTCCGGTGAATCCTTGCGCCACGTATTCGGCTGCGCGCTGCGCCGAGCGATCCGCATCGTGATAGAACTCCACACCTTCGTTGTCGGCGGGGTACAAATACGTGTAGCTGCGCAGGCGCTCGTGAACCTTGCCGCCCAGGAGCTTGTAGATGGGCTGCTCGACAGCCTTGCCGATGATGTCCCAGCACGCCATTTCCAATCCGCTGATGACGCCCATCAGCGAGAGGTCCGGACGCAGGCTGAATCCGGAGCCATAGCTTTCACGCCACAGCGACTCGATCTGGAAGGGATCACGCCCGACGAAGCGGCGCGCAAACAAGTCCTCGATCATGGCCGCCAGCACTTTCGGACCAAAGGTGGCGGCATAGACTTCGCCCACTCCTTCGATGCCGCAGGCGGTTTTCAATTTCAGGAACACGAAGTATTGGCCGCCGAAACCTGGCGGCGGGTTGCTCACGAGGAATACTTTGACGCTGTCGAGCTTCATGTGCGGCCCTCCCTAGTTATTTCGTCCCTGCATGATCAAATCAGCGGCTCGTTGCGCCACCATGATGGTCGGCGCATTGGTATTGGCCGAGGTAACCGTCGGAAACACCGATGCGTCCACCACTCGCAGGCGATCTACGCCATGCACGCGCAACGTTGCATCGACGACGGAATCGCCTGCGGCACCGCCCATGCGGCAGGTGCCGACCGGGTGGTACACGGTGCTGGCGCGGGCGCGAAAATCGGCAATGAGGTCGGCCGGGCCCAGTGTCTCAAGATCGGGCGCGATGGGTTGCCGGATCAATGACTTGATCGCCCGAGTGCGCGCGATTGCCTGCAGCAGGCGGCCGCCGTGCACCACATCGGCGACGTCTTTGTCGGTGGACAAATAATTGGGTGCAATATTGGGCGGCCGGCGAAAGTCGGCACTGGCGATGTCGATGCGGCCCACGCTGGTTGGCCGTGTCGGCTGGAAGCACAGATAGAACCCCGGAAACGCATCCACCTCGATTCGCGTGCGCGTGGCATCACCCGCGCCGTAGGTCACGGGATTGAAGTACAACTGCACATCCGGACGCACGCTCAGCGGATCGGCGCGCGCGAATCCGCCGAATTGGTTCACGCTTAAGGACAAGGGTCCGCGCCTGGCAATGAGGTATTTGAGACCTGCGCGCAGCTTGGCCAGCGCCGAATGCAGCTCATTGTTCAACGTGGGTTGAGTGGCCTGGTAGGAATACACGACCGCCAAGTGGTCCTGAAGATTCCCGCCCACGGCAGGGTTGTCGAACAGCGGCGCGATGCCCGCGGCGGCCAGCATTCGCGCCGGTCCAATTCCCGACAGCTGCAGTAATTGCGGCGAATTGACCGCCCCGCCGCAAACGATGACCTCGCGGTTGGCCCAAGCGAATTGCGGGCCGCCGTCGCGCACATACTCCACCCCCTCGGCGCGGCGCTGATCGAAGCGAATCTTGCTTACCCAGGCCCCTGTAATCATGCGAACGTTGCCGCGCCGTAGCGCCGGCCGCAAAAAAGCGTCGGCGGCCGAACGCCGCAGGCCATTGCGAATCGTTACTTGATAGCAGCCCAACCCTTCCGGTTGCGAGCCGTTGAAATCATCCGTTACCGGCATGCCCAATTCTGCCGCGGCGTCCAGCCAGTTCTGCCGCATGGGATGCAGAAACGGCGTTACGTCTTTCACGTCCAGTGGGCCTTCGCCGCTGGCGCGACCCGCGGCATCGACATGGCGCTCGGATCTCTCGAAGTACGGGCGCACCTCGTCCCAACCCCAGCCGACATTGCCCATTTGCCGCCAATCATCGAAGTCCGCAGGCATGCCGCGGCAATAAACCAACGCGTTGATGGAGCTCGAGCCGCCAAGCACGCGGCCGCGCGGCCAGTAGATGCTGCGCCCATTGAGGCCCGGATTTGGAATGGTCTGGTACTTCCAGTTGACCGAAGCGTCGGCGAAGGTTCGGCCGTAGCCGATGGGCGTCTTGATCCAGAATCGTCTATCGCTGCCGCCGGCCTCGAGAACCAAGACCTTGTCGCGGCCGCTTGCCGACAAGCGCTCGGCAAGCACGCACCCCGCCGAGCCCGCGCCGATGATTATGTAGTCGAAGTTTTCCACCCGGCTAAAGCTTAGTCTTTCGTTCCCGTGGCGCTATGCCATTTCGCGATTCGCCCATATCATTTTTCGAACGTCGCATAACAGATTCGAACCATGTATGGTGCGCATGAACGAGCCAAACGAGGTAGGTATCACCTTGAGCAGCACCGCCATCGAAATCCCACGAGCCCATGAGCCCTCGTCGATCCTCCGCTGGTATGTGCTTATCCTCACGTGTCTTATTTACGCGATCAACATCGCAGACCGCTATGTAGTCTCCACTGTTCTAGAGCAAATCCGTCTCGAGCTACACTTGGATGACGCCGGGGTGGCCATTTTAATTGGTTGGCCCCTGGCCTTGTTCTACGGCGTATTCGGCCTTGCCATCTCGTGGCTCGCCGATCGAGCCAATCGCCGCAACATACTGGCAATTTCCCTGGTCATGTGGTCCGCTTTCACGGCCGTGTGTGGAGTCACCCGCACCTATTGGGAATTCTTATTCGCGCGTATTGGAGTCGGTATCGGCGAAGCCGGGGGCACGCCACCTTCGACAGCGATTGTCTCGGACTACTTTCCGGCGGATCGGCGCCCGATGGCCATGGCGGTGCTGGCGCTGGGCGCCCCAATCGGTGCCTATTTGGGATACAACATCGCGGGTGCCATTGCCCATGCCTACACCTGGCGCATGGCGTTTATTGCGCTCGCCATCCCTGGCGTGGTCATGGGCGTCATTGTGTATTTGACGGTGCGTGAACCGGTGCGCGGCCGCTTGGACCTTGTCGTCGACGAGACCAAACCCTCGTTTATGGAAACACTGCGATTCCTGTGGCGCCAAAAGGCAGCTTTCCACGTGGTCATAGGCGGCGGACTGTGCGCATTCTGGGGTTGGGGCTTGATGGCATGGACCCCTGCCTTTCTGCAGCGGGCGTACAATCTTGATGTTGGACAGGCCGGTGCCGTCACCGGGAATATTCACCTCGTGGGCGGGTCGATTGCGACTATCGCCACTGCATGGTTCCTGTCGCGGCCCACCATGGCGGATCCTCGGCGTTGTGTTTGGCTGCTTGCTGCGGGGATCGCATTGGCCACTGTCCCTTCAATAATTGCTTATTGGACCCATTCGTTGTGGCTCTGCAAGCTGATGTTTTGGCTCTTCATCCCCGCCATCTATTTCTACATTGGCCCCACATTTGGATTACTGAACAATCTTTCGCCGTGCCGCATGCGCAACATGTTAGTTGCGATAGCTCTGCTGGTCGCCAATGTATTGAATTGGATTTTCGCACCCAACATCATTGGGTTCCTGAGCGATTGGTTCGCCAGTCCGCACGCGTCCGATGCGGCTTCGCTCCGTTTAGCGATGGTCATTTTAGCTCCGAGCGGATTTTGGGCGGCCTATCATCTATATCTCGCATCCAAGACCATCATTGCGGATCAAAAACGCGCCATCGGCTACACCACAAGCGGGGCTCTTTGAGACATGGGAAAGACCACCATCGATCGCCGTTGGCTGCCGTTGAACGCATTGCGCGCCTTCGAGGGCGTCGCCAAGCACTCGAGTTTCACCGCTGCGGCCAACGCGCTGCTCATTTCGCAAAGCGCGCTGTCGCGCCATGTCATCGCGCTCGAAAAATTGATCGGTACGCAGTTGTTCGAACGCAAGCCGCATGCACTGGTGCTGACCAAGGCGGGGCAGCATCTCCTGCCGGCAGTGATGAAGTCTTTCGACCGTTTGGAGTATGCCCTCGATGACATCCGCAACGACGGCTCCACCACGTTGCGTACCCTCCGGGTGCAGATGCCGCCAAGTTTCGCGGTGCATCTTGCGGTGCCAATATTGCGCGACTTCAGGCGCGCTGCGGCCGAAGTTGAAATCGACCTGGTCAGCGCCTACGGGGCGGGGCCGCCGCCGAGCGATGTCGATGTGGCGGTGGTGTATTCCAGGCCCACGGTGACCGATCTGGTGACCGACCTGCTCTGGCCCGTGAATTTGAGTGTCATGTGTCATCCGAACGTTGCCGCGCGCCATGCCGGCAAGAGCCTGGCTGAATTCATCGAAGCCAATGAGCTGGTGCATGTGCGCATTTCGGAGCAGCCGCGTCACCATTTGTGGACACAATTCGCCCGTCAGTGGAACTTGGCGGCATTGAATGTCGAGCGTGGGCTGGTGTTCGACAGCGCGGTGCTCGCCGTGCAATACGCCTTGAGCGGCGAGGGCGTCGTGCTGGTCGATAACTATCTTTTCGGCGATTACATTCGCACCGGCCAGCTGCTCAAACCCTTCGAGCACAGCCTCGACGACGGCTATGGCTACTACCTGATCACCCACCCCGAGGCCTTGAGCGATACCGCCGTTGCGCTGTTCCGCTCCTGGCTGATCGAGCGCTTCGGAACCGGCAGCGCCACGCAGGCCAATCTGCACCTGGCGGTTTCGAATGAGTGATCGCGCGCGCGGCAAAGCCGAACCGGGACTGCTGAAGCGATTGGCTAAGGGGCCGGTCATTTGCGCCGAAGGCTATGTGTTCGAATTGGAGCGGCGCGGCTACCTGCAGGCGGGCGCGTTTGTGCCCGTGGTGCTCGCCGAACATCCCGAGGTGGTCGAGGAACTGCACCTGGATTTCGTGCGCGCCGGATCGGATGTCACCCAAGCCCTGACCTACTATGTACATCGTGAGAAGCTTCGCGTCATCGGCCGGGAGAAGGATCTCCTGTCGATGAATCGGACGGCGCTGCGCATCGCCAAGAAAGTGGCGCGCCGGACCGGAACCCTGTTTGCGGGCGATATTTGCAACACCAATATCTACGATCCGGCGGATCCCAAGGCCCTCAAGGAAGTGGAGCGGATTTTCGCAGAGCAAGTCGGTTGGGCCGCCGATGCCGGCGTGGATTACATCGTCGCGGAGACTTTTTCCTGGGTGGGGGAGGCCTTGATGGCGCTCGCGGCAATCAGGAAATATTCCAAGGTGCCGGCGGTGGTGACATATGCAATCCATCGCGAGGACAACGTACGCGAAGGCTTGAGCCCCGCGGAGGCGTGCCAACGATTGGAAGCGGCGGGCGCCGACGTGGTTGGACTGAATTGTCATCGCGGCCCGAAAACCATCCTGCCGCTGCTGAAGCAAATCCGCGAAAGGGTCAAGTGCACCGTCGCCGCCCTGCCGGTTCCGTATCGAACCACGAGCGATCAACCATCATTCATGTCGCTTACCGATCCCTGCTGCGGCAACGCGCGGGCCTTTCCCACCGGGCTCGATCCCTTCGTATGCACGCGTTCGGAAATTGCCGACTTCGGGCGGGAAGCCTATGCGATGGGCATCAATTACCTGGGGGTGTGTTGCGGGGCCGGCCCACATCACATTCGCGCCCTGGCCGAGGCGCTGGGCCGGCATCCAGAATCGAGCAGGTACAGCGCCGATATGTCCAAGCACGCGTTCTTCGGTACCGATAAGAAAATCCGCAAAATACAAACGGACTATCGGGGCAGACTGTAACCGAAGAGCATCACACCTCCAGCCGGTCCCCCGGCCGGGCCACCAGCGCATACAGGGCCGGCATCAGAAATACACTGATCAACAGGCGCGTGAAAAGGCCGCTGACGATGACCAATGCAAACGGCTTTTGTGTGTCCGTGCCGACGCCGGTTGCGAGCGCGACCGGCAACAATCCCAATGCCGCCACCAATGCCGTCATCATGATGGGACGCAGCCTCAAGATGGCCCCCTGGCGAATCGCCACTGGCAACTCGGTGCCGTTGCGGCGAAGTTCGTTGACATAGGAAATATAGACCACCGCGGTTTGAACCGAGACGCCGAACAACGCCAGAAAGCCGATGCCGGACGAAACCGAAAAGGGTGTGCCGCTGATCCACAGCGCCACGATGCCGCCCACCGGCGCCGACAGCACCACCCCGAGCACGGTGATGAAGGGGAATTTGAAATTGCTGTAGAGCGCGAACAGTAACAGGAAGATCAGAAACACGGTGACCGGCAGAATGACGCCGAGCTGCCCGCGTGACGCCGTATATTCCGTGTATTCGCCGCCCCAATCCAGCCGATAGCCCTGCGGCAATGAAACCTTGTCCTTGACCTGCCGTATGGCATCTTCCACGGCGCCCGCCAAATCTCGTCCGGCGACCGAAAATTGAACTCCGATGTAGCGTGAATTGTTCTGCCGGTAGATGAATGAGGCGCCGCTGGTAACCTGGATGTCGGCGAACTCCTTGAGCGGAATTTGCTGTCCGGCGGGAGTGGCCACCCGGATGTTGCCGATTTCCTCGGGGTTATCGCGGAATTGCCGTTCGAGGCGGACAATCAGATCAAACTGCTTTTCCTGCTGCACCACCTGGGTGGCCACATCCCCGCCGATGGCTGTCTGGATCAAGGCATTGATGTCGGTAACATTAACGCCGTAGCGGGCTATTCGGGTGCGATTGATCTTGATGGCGAGACTGGGTTGTCCGAGCTCCTGCACCAACGTCACGTCGCGGATGCCGCGCACCCGCTCCAGGACCTGCTTGATGGCTTTGCCCTTCAGCTGCAGCGTGTCCAAATTGGAACCGAAGACTTTTACGGCAAGAGCGCTTTTCAAGCCCGTTTCCGCCTCGTCCACCGCATCTTCCGCCGGCTGGGTGTAGTTGAATGTGATTCCGGGAAAGGCTTCGAGCTTCTGGTTGATGGCTTCGATCAGCCCTGCCTTGGTGCGATAGGGTCCCTGCCACTTCGAATAGGGGCGAAGACCCACGTAGAACTCGACGTTGAAGAACCCCGTGGGGTCGGTGCCGTCGTCGGGCCGGCCGAGTTCCGAGGCAACCGTGGTGACCTCGGGAAAGGAACGCAAAACGTCCCGCACCCGCGGCGCGATCTTCGCCGACTCATCGAACGAGATCGTATACGGCATGGTTGCGCGCACCCACAGCGCGCCCTCATCCAGTTGCGGCATGAACTCTGCACCGATGCGGGGTATGAGCAGCAGCGAACCCGCCAGCAGCAGCGCTGCTGCGATCGTGATCCCCTTGGGATGCGCCAGGGAAAAATCCAGACCCCTGGTGTAACCGGATTTGATGGCTTCAAATCCGGCGTTGCGACGTTCCTGCACGCCCTTGCGCATGAACCACGCGCACAGCACGGGCAGCAGCGTCAATGTCACGATCAAGGAACCCACCAACGCGAAAACCATCGTGTCCGCCATCGGTTTGAACAGCGTCCCGGAAGGCCCCGCCAAGACATAGATCGGCAGGAAGCCGGCCACGATCACCGCCACCGAATAGAACAGCGGGCGATCCACCTCCGCCGCGGCCTCTTTGATGATCTCCACGACGTTGAGCGGATTCCCGCGGCGCGCCGCAATCTGGCGGAAGATATTTTCCACCATGACCACGGCGCCATCGACCAGGATCCCAAAGTCCACCGCGCCGATGGACAGAAGATTGGCAGACGCATCTTGCAGGTCCAGACAAATGAAGGCGAACAGCAGGGCCAGCGGGATGGTGGTGGCAACGATCAGCCCCGCGCGCAAATCGTAGAGAAAGAATATGAGCACCACGATGACCAGCAGCATGCCGCGCAGCAGATTGCGCTCCACGGTTTGCGTCGTCAGCTCGATCAAATCGCTGCGGTCGTAGAACGGCAGAACCTTGACATCCTTGGGAAGGATTTCGTCGTTCAATTGATTGGTCTTCGCCTCCACCCGCTTCAGGACGTCCTGGGTCTTTTCGCCCTTGAGCTGCAGGATGACGCCCTCGACGGCATCGTCCTGCTTTTCATAACCAAATAACCCTAAGCGCGGGGCGATGCCGATGACAACCCGGCCGACGTCCTTCACCAGCACCGGAGTGCCGTCATGCACCGCCAGCACCACATTGCCGATGTCCTCGATCGTGGTCAGGCGGCCCAATCCGCGCACATAGTAGAATTGGCCGCCCTGCGAGTAGAACCCGCCGCCGGCGTTGGCGTTGTTGGCGGTAAGCGCGCTTTCCACCTGCTGCACCGACAATCCGGCGCCGGCGATCCTGACCGGATCGAGCAGCACCTGGTATTGCATGGTTCCGCCGCCAAAGCCCGAGTCGTCGGCCACGCCGGGCACGGATTTGAACTGCGGCTCGACCACCCAAGCCTCGAAGGTCTTGAGTTCCATCGGCGAGCGATCCGAGCTTTGCAGCACGTAGCGATAGATCAGCCCCGAAGGAGAGGACAGCGGCGCCACCGCGGGACTGACGCCGCTCGGCAGCGTCAGTTCCGTCATCCGGTTGTAGGCTTGTTGGCGCGCGAAGTAGTTGTCCGTTTTATTCTGAAACGTGAGAATGACGTCCGACAACCCATAGAGCGAGATCGAGCGATTCGCGGTCATCCGCGGAATGCCGTTCATCTCGATTTCTATGGGTACGGTGATCAGCCGCTCGACTTCCTCGGCGGCGTGCCCAGGCCACTGGGTGATGATCTCGACGATCGGCGGCGATAAATCCGGATAAGCGTCAACCGGAAGGCGCTGCAGCGAGCGCGATCCGGCTCCCACCAGCATGAGCGTCATCAGGGCGACGAGAAATCCCTGGCGCAGGGACGAGCTCACGATCCGGTTCATGATCGACGTCGATCGCGGCACGGATCCGTTGGGAGGCAGGGGTTCGGTCATTGATTTTGGATGAATTGAACAAAGATGCCCCCGTCAACCACGATCCTGTCGCCGGCTTTGAGACCCTCGGGAATGTCGTATTGATCTCCGGTGCGATAGCCCAAGGTCACATGCTGCCGCGCGAAGCTGCCGTCCGCCGCGGCAAGATACACAAAGGGCAGGTTGACATCGTCACGCAAGATTGAGGACACCGGCGCCAGCAGTCCGCTGCTCTCCTGGCGGGCGCGGATCAGTACGCGCACATACATCTGCTTCTTGAGAAAGTCGCCGGGATTTTCCACCACGACCCGTACCATGACCGAACGGGTGTCGGGATCCACCAGCGCCGCGATGTTGTCCACCCGGCCGGAAAAGCTCTTCGCGCCGATGCCGCTTTGTACGTCGGCGGAATCGCCGAGGTGGACCGAGGCGATGTCCGCGCCAAAAACTTGCGCCATGACCCAGACGCGCGAAAGATCGGCAACCGTAAAGCACGGCGTGGTGCCCGCCTGCAGCAATTCGCCGGGAGTAATGAGTTTCTCGACTACGGTTCCGGCGATCGGCGAGCGCAACACTCCTGCCGCGCGCAAAATCGGCCGGCCCTCCTGAATATCCTTGATGGTTTGCGGATGCACGTTCAGGGATACGAGCGCCTGCAGAGCGGCGTCGCGGTCGGCCTCCGCGTTGAGCGCATCGGTTTCCGCCTGATCCGCCTCTTTCTGCGCAACGCCGTGATGCTGCAGAAGATCCTTGTCGAGATCCGCAAGATGGCGGTTGGTTTTGGCGGTCGCGAGCGCTTTGCTGTAGGCGCTGATGGCCGCCGCGAAGTCCGGCGACTCGACTTCCGCCAACGGATCGCCCTTCTTGACGCGATCGCCGAGAGAAACCAGCAGCCGCGATGCCGGCCCGGAGAAGGGCGCCAGCACGCTGGTGGCCTGATCGTTGTCGAAATCCACCGCCCCGGAGGTCTCGATTGTTTTTTGATACTTGGCGGACTCAACGGAGTAAAGCTGGATGTTCTTCAACTGAGCGGCGGTCAGTTTCACATTGCTCGGCACCGCTGATCGTGTCTCCGGGTTGGTATCGGATTTTGCAGAGCAGCCGGCGAATGAAACGCTCATTGCCACTGCGGCGGCGACGGCCAATGCGGCGGCGCGCGCGCGAGGAGTTTTATTTCTTATGGTCTTCATGGGCTAATTCCGCGCTGTGCCACCATCCGCCGCCCAGCGCCTGAAACAGGGCCGCTGTGTCGGCATAACGACTGGCCTGCGCTTGTACCAGATTGATCAAGCCCTGCTGATAAGTTTGCTCGGCGTTCAACAGCGATAAATAGCTGGCGTAACCGCCCTGCAACTGTCGTTGCGCCAAATCCAGGGTGACTTTGGCGGCATCCGCAGCCGCGGCGCTTGCCTTGACCGCCTCGGCATCCTGCTCGAGCGCATTCAAGGTGTCGGCGACATTTTGAAAGGCGGTAAGAACCGTGCTTCGATATTGTTCAGCAGCCTGAACATAGGCCGCCTTGGCGGCGCGCTCTTGGTGAAGCAACGTGCCGCCTTGGAAAAGCGGGGCCGTGGCCGCTGCTCCCACCCCCCAAAAACCCGTTCCCGAAGTAAACAGCTGGTTCATGGTCGCCGCCGTGCTGCCGGCATTTGCGGTGAGCACGATATTGGGCAGCCGGTTGGCGATGGCGATGCCGATCTTGGCACTGGCGTCGTGCAGATTTGCCTCCGCCTGAAGCACATCCGGGCGCTGTGCCACCAAGGCCGACGGCAGGCTCACGGGAAGATCTTCCGGCAAGGTGAGACTGGCGAGGTCGAATTTTTCGTCCGGCGCCTGGTTCGGAAACCGGCCCGCCAAAACCGCCAACAGGTCTCGCAGCTGCGCCAGTTGCTTCAGCAGCGGCGGCAGCGTGGCGCTAACCTGTGCCAGCTGCGATTCCTGAGCAGCCACATCGAGCCGGCTGGCGTAGCCTTTGTCAAATTGATATTGCAGGATTTGCAGCATGTTGGAGTTGACGTCGATCAGCTGGCGCGTCGCGTCTATCTGTGTCTGAATCGAGGCTTCCTGAATTGCCGTGACCACTACATTGGCAGTCAACGTGGTGTACGTCGCCAGCATCTGGAAACGTACTTCCTGTTCCTGTGCCTGCAGCGATTCCACGGTTCTGCGGTTCAGCCCGAAAACATCGGGTACGTAGGAGACGCTGACCTGCGGCGTGAAAAGATCATAAAGAAAGATGTTGGAGTTGAGCGTTGGCGAGATCTGTCCCGACTGCCTCTGGCGGCTGGCCGCAAAGCTGGCCGAGACGTTGGGGTAGTAGACGCCCCGTTGCGCCAGGACATTTTCCCGCGCCACGGAGAGTGCCGCATGCGCCGCCTTGAGGTCGGGATTGCTGGCGAGCGACTGTTCGATCAGGTCATTGAGGGGCTTGGAGTGGAACAAGGTCCACCAGTCCGCCGTGATATCGGCTCCTTTGGCAAAGCGTTGTGCCTGACCACCCGCAACGTTTGAGGAGACGGTGCTCTCAAGCGGCGCGGCGGTATAGCCGCTGACATCGGGCGCCGCGGGTTTCTTGAAATTTGGACCCACCGCGCAGCCCGCCATGAACAAGGAAGCTAGAGCCACGGCCACGGGAGGAGCGTGGTGTTTAGAAGCTGGGGTCATACAAATTCGTCGAGATTCGCCGCGCGACCGTGCATTGTATGGGGGTCGGACCGGCTCACAGGGCCTAGAGTTCAAGTTTTGGCCATGATTGGCATAGTCGATGCAAATGCGCAAGCTTGACGCTCTCACCCGCGGCTCCTCTCAAGGACCTGCGCGGAACGCGGTTGTACTTGATTTCCCGCGCGTGTAGCCGATCAGCAGCGCCGCCAGCAGCAAGCAGGCGAGCAGACCGACTCCCGCGTCTGCGACATAACTCCCTACGAGACCATTCCGGGCGTATCCCGCGCCATCCACGAACAGCATGTAGGTAATAGGCACATTGGCCGCGGAGATCAACAGTGAGTAAGTGGTGGCAGCGAGTGGATTGCTGCGTCCGATCGTATCAAACGCGATCGCGACCGTTACGGTGATGGCGAGCGCCTGAAACACATTCTCGCCGATCAAAGCCACCGCAAACGCCGCCGGTGAGTGCGGCAACAAGATCAGGCCCAGCGTGAAAATGGCGCCTGCGGCGCCAACGCAGAGATACAGGAATCGCAACGGCAGCAGGCGATCGATCAACCGAAACATGAGGCATCCCGCGATTCCGCCCATCAACACTCCGGTTCCACCCACCAGCCCTACATAGTGGCCGGATGCATGAAAATCATCGCCGAGACCGCTCAAGAAATTGGTCATCGAAAACGTCGCCGCCGGCGCGATGAACAGCAAGATCGCGATCAGTACCGGGGGCCGCTTCAAAAGGCTTAACACCTCGCCGAAGAACTGCGGGAAGCTTTCCCGCGCCAGGCGGCGGTCCGGCCCGGGCGCCTGCATCCAGGGAAAAACCGCGGTCGGCAGCAGTATCAGCGCGCCCAAGAGCAGCGCGGCCATCGCCGGGGAGAAATTCCTCACCAGCTCCCCCGCAGTCGCGGCCATGGCACCGCCGCCGCCAATGTTGCCGATGGTCACCCAAACGCTGAGCCGATTTTCCTCCTCCGTGGTGATGATGCTCGACAGCCAGCCGCCCAGGGCGCTCTGGTAAAGATTCGCACAGAAGAAGCCGGCGACCAGCAGCGCTTCGACCCACGCGAGGTGATCGAGATTCAGCAGCGCAAGCACCAGCAGCGCCGCGGCCATCGCCGCGCTCAACATCGAGTACCAGCGCCGGCTGAAGCGCACGTCCAGCACCGGACTTACCAGGAAGGTCCAAAAGGCCGGCGATATCATCATCGCCGTCATCGCGGCAATCTGGGCCTCGGGTACATGCCGCGCGCTCAGAAGCTGCGGCACGGATATCACGATGATGCCGCCATACATGCCGAACACCGCATTGCTCAAGCCCATCAACCATAACGGAGCGGCAGAGCGGCGCGGCACATCAATCCTGTTTCGGCAGCAGTTCGGCGAGCGCGTAAAGGGTCTTCTGCGGGAAACGCTCCAATGGGTAGTACTTGCTGACGACGGCAAGCGCCGCCTCGTGCGAGCGGATGTCGAGGTGGCGCAACAGGTAGCGGACGTCATCCTCGTCGTGAAATTCGGCGCCTATCCTCATGGATAGACATTTCATTGCCAAGAGATATGCCGGCTGCGCCACCATCACATGCAGGTGGTCCAATTCGAGGAACGGCGCAAAGTCGCCCTGCGCGCTCATGAATCCCTTCACGCCGTCATTGAGCCAGTCCGGACTCAAACCCGCTCGAGCGCCGACGCGAGCCGCTGCTTTGCGTACCTCGGTTGCGGGGCGGAACACGGCGTCGACGTCCTGGGTGGAAGGTCTGGCGGCGTAAGCCAGGCACATGACGGCGCCGCCAACCAGAAACAATTCGGCGTCGATCATCGACTGGCGCAATTCTGCATTGAGGAGATCAAAGAGTCGCCGAATATCCGAGGCGGTCAGCGGCGTCGGAGTCAAACGCGCGCGCCCAGTGACGAATCCACAAAAATATTGCGCTGTCGGAAAGGCGCCGGCGAGTGCGTCAAGAGATGCAGCCGCAAACTGTCGAGCGTCGAACCGAATACCGGCTCTCGCAAGGGAGGGACAGCGCGCGTCCATGAAGGTGCCGGCAACGAAGCGCGCGCGCAACCGTACTCGACCATCGCGGCGATGTAGTTGGCAAGGAAAGGCGGCAGCGCGACCGATGGCGGCGCCGCCACCGCGTCGCGCATCTCGCGCGGCGTCAACGCGGACAGCAGCGAGTTGATTTCAGCGAGCGCGAAACCCGGCGCATCCTGCCGCGCGCAGGCCCCGACAATTTCCTGAAAGCGCGCAGCGGGGGCCGACAATACGCGGCTCAGCACGTATGCCGACATATCCATTCCGGCGCGCTTCGCAGCGCTCAGGATCGCCGCTTTGTCCGCCGCAGAAACGCGAATCTGCAATTGGGAAGTTTTTGGTTTGCGGTTCACGTTCGCAGTGTCACCGGGGTTCAATGGAATGTCAATACGATCGTATTGACATTCGTTCGCGTCCTAGGCGTGCCGGGCCTGCAATGCGGCGCCGTTGGTGACTTCGAGTCCGTGACCATCCGGCCCTGTTTCGCGGCGCCACAGCAGTACTGCGGAGGATAGCGCGGTAAGGCTGAGCAGGAAGAAGAACCACAGCATGACATCATAGCCGCCCGGGTTCTCGGCACCCGCACCCGCCTTGTCGGCCAGCCAGCCGGCGGCAAGATTGGATGCCGCCATTCCGAGGGCTTGTATCAGCGTGATGAGGCCGAGCGCCGTACCCAGTCGACGCGGCGCGACAATCAGCGTCGTGGCCGGCCAGATGACCGCCGGCACCAACGAGAAGCTGATGCCCATCATTGCGGTGGACACCCAAAGGCTCAAGGAAGTCGTCCCCAGCACAACGAAGGTCAACGGCAATAGCAGCGTGCCAAAACACAGCATCAGCGCGCGATGCCCGAAGCGATCGGCCAACAACCCGAAGAATGGGGTGGCGAAAATTGCCGAGAAAAACACCCAACTGTTGGCAACCCCGGCCTGCTGCAGGGTGAGACCCTTGGCGTGTTGGAAATACTCGATGACATACGTGGTTCGAAACGGAAAGAACACCGCGGCGTACAGCACATGCAGCGCCAGGATGTACCAATACGACAGATCAAATTTCAATAGATACCGCCGGTTCAAGTTCGGTGTGCTTACAGCGGGATGCAATTCGGGCCGGTGATGCCGGTCGAGCCAATAAAAAACAGCCGCAGCCGCAAATCCCGCCAGCGCAACGCCGCTGCCTAACCACAGCGGCGGCTGCCAGCCCCGCTCGTAGAGCGGATGAGCCCACGCCGTCGAAGTATCCACGGCATAAGAGCCGACGCGGGCGAGGCTAAGATAAATGGCAGCGGCGAGCGCGATTCCGCCGCGCGAGAACCACTGCGCCAGGCCCGCAAGCAAGGCGATGAAAATCGACCCCTCGCTGATGCCAAAAATGAAGCGGCCCGCCACCATGAGCGAATACGGTTCGCCTACCGCGGTGAGCGCTGCGCCGAGCACGCCAATCGCTGCGCACCAAAAGGCGATACGCGCCGGCCCGTAGCGGTCGATCAGAAGTCCGTTGATGAGCGCCAGCGCCGCATTGGGGATGCTGATGACGCCATTCAGCATGCCGAGCTGCGATTGGCTGAATCCGCGCTGGCGGTGCAGGAGATCCGCGATGGGGCCGATCACATCATCGTTGTAATAGCTGCTGGACACGGCAATTGCCGCGAGCGCCAGGACCCACCAGCGCATTGGCGAGTCCCCGCTGCCGCGGCTTGCATTCGAAGGCACGTCTGCGGGGTTCACCGGAATCGGGCGCCCTGGCGGGCCAATTCCTGCTGGACCGCACCGATATTGAGACTGTCGAGCGCTTCGTCGCGCTGTATGGATACCGCTGCCGCCACACCCGCACCCTGGCCGCTCACCGTGCAGCACATCATGTTGCGCGCCGAAGCGTGGGAGATCTTGTCGCCGCCAATGCATCTTCCGGCAACCAGGAGGTTGCCAACACGCTTCGGCACCAGGGCCCGATACGGCACCTGCCAGTAGCGACCCGTCGTGGGCAGGATCAGGATGCCGTAGCCGTCGATGAACTCGGGAAATATGCCGATGGCATCGTCAAAACGCCCCTGTTCCCGCACATCCGCGGCGGTGAGATTGTAAAGCGCGTCGATCTTGCGGGTATCGCGAACACCCAAGGTCATGCCGAAATTGCGCAGCTTGGCATCCTCGCAGCCCGGCATGTAGCCGCGCAACGCCTGCAGCGCGTAAATCGCCTCGCGCCTGCCGCGCATTTCACCGATGGTCAAATCCTTGGGATCCGTGCCGTCGATTTCCGGCATGTGCACCAGGTTGAGATAGGTCAGATCGCCCTGGTCGGTAACCCCGCCCCAGGTGCCGGCAATCGTGTGCAAATTAGGCGGGATGATGCCCGCATCGAGCGCCTGCTTGAACGGCTTGCGCAGGAATGGGGAGAACAGCTGGTCTTCCTTACCCGTGGTTTCGTAGTCCCATTCGCCGTTGCCCGACCAATCGGCATAGGTCTGCGGATCCGCCTTCACCGCGTCAATGAAACGGCGCTTGTTGACGCCGCTCATGGAGAACATGACGGACGCTGACATCATCTCGGGCTTCGGGGTTTTATGCACCGGCGCTCCCGCGCGGGCGGCGATGTCGGCGTCCCCGGTGGCGTCGATCACGCGTTTGGCAAGGATGGCCTCGCGGCCCGCCTTGCTCTCGGTAATCACTCCGGAGATTGCGCCGTTTTCCATGATCGGCGCCACGCCCAGTCGATGCAGCAGCGGCGTAACGCCGGCTTCCTCAACCAAGAGGTCGGCCACCCACTTGAACATCTCGGCATCGAGCGCGTAGCTTTGGGACTGCGGTTCAGGGTTGGCAGCGCCCATGGCCTTGGCGCGTTGTTCGAATTCGATGCCGATGCCTTCGGAATCCACCGTGTGTTCGTGGCGATACCAGGCAAAACCTTCGACTCCCACCTGAGTGATATTGCCGCCGAAGCAGCCATTGCGATCGATGAGCGCGGTGCGGGCTCCGGCGCGAGCCGCTGCCAGCGCCGCCGCAAGGCCGCCCGGACCGCTGCCAACCACGAGGACGTCGGTTTCTAAAACTACGTCGACCGAGCGGCCGGGTTCAATAATCGCTCTCATTGTGCATTTCCTCTAGCCAAGGCGAAAACGAATCGCCTCGTCAAAGCGTATCGCGTCGCGTCGCACGCGTCTGCGAAGCGATGTGCCCGTAAGTTCAACGCCGTGTACGAGCCGATGTCATGAAACGGTCATTACTTGCCTATATGGTCGCACGCCGATGTGTGCAAAAAGCAACGAGGAGTGGGTGGGCGGTTAGGAAGGCGCAATACAGACGAGCACGGTGAGGGGAAGGAGACCGGTTCGCCGGCTATGCCGCAATACGGCGGAGGTATCGATAAATAGTATTGCAAGGCAGCTTCGATCGGCTATGCTCAAGGCTATAGGCAATCCGGCCTTTCAAGTGCATGATGTATCCGAGCAACACTCGATGCAGCGTGCCGTCGGGCTCAAAAGCATATAGAGGCCGCGACTTTTTGCAGTAGATACAATCGATTGGCCGCATTACTTAAGGCAATCGACAAAACAGAATTTTAAACCGGAAGGGATAGAAACATGAATTCAAATCCGAAGCTGTCATATGCGATCGCGGCCATATTGAGCGGCGCGCCCGCGGCAATCTCGTATGCGGCGACCGCAGCCGACGCGAGCGATGAGGGAATCGCCGAGATCACCGTGACAGCGCAGCGGCGCGCTGAATCGATGCAGGATGTGCCCATCACCATCCAGGCGATGACCGGCGACCAGCTGAAGTCACTCAATGTTTCGACCTTCGACGACTTGTTGAAATACACGCCGAACGTGACCTTCAGCGGCAACGGCCCGGGTACGGGCAATATTTTCATGCGCGGATTGAGTTCCGGCGGCTCGGGCAACCAATCGCAATCCACGACCGCACCGTTTCCGAACGTGGCGCTGTATCTGGACGATCAGTCGATGCAATTTCCGGCTCGCAACAATGATGTCTACATGGTCGACATGGAGCGCGTCGAAGTCCTCGAGGGACCGCAGGGCACGCTGTTTGGCGGCGGCGCGCAGGCCGGCGCAATTCGCTACATCACCAACAAGCCCAAGCTGGATGTCACCGAGGGCGACGTCAACGCGGGCTACGGCTGGACGGCGGGCGGCAATCCCAACTCCAACGCCAATGCGACCTTGAACCTGCCGCTGATCAAGGACACGTTGGCCATCCGTGCAACGATTTTCAATGACAGCCGCGGCGGCTACATTTCGAACATTCCAGGGACGCTGTCTTTTCCCAGCAGCCCCGTGGCCAGCAACGGGGCATTGGTCGGCTCCGATTTGAACACGGTGAACTATACCGGTATGCGGGTTTCCGCCCTGTACAAGATCAACGAGGACTGGAATCTGCTCATTCAGCAGAACTTTCAGAACATGCATGCGGACGGGTATTTCCAGGTCTACCCGAACGGCTCCAACCGTAGCGACACCACCGCCTTTTCGCCCAACTACGATAGGGATAAGTACGAGAGCACCGCGTGGACTCTCAACGGCAAAATCGGCCCGTACCTCAACGCCGTTTACACCGGAAGCTATCTGGATCGCACGATCAACCAACAGGCCGACTATTCCCACTATCTGCTGAGCGGCGGCGGCCAGTACTATGCCTGCACGGGTGTCGGCTCGGGCGGCCTCGGCGGCAAAACCACGCCGCACACCTGCTACGCGCCGGTGGGCAACTGGAACGACAACGTCAACAACACTCACCAGAGCCACGAAATCCGGGTGAGCACCAGCGAGGACTGGCGAATACGCGGCCTGGTGGGCGCTTTCTGGGAAGAATTTAAAATCAAGGATCAGATGAACTTCAATTATCTGGTCATTCCGCAGTGCGACGCGGCCAACCTCGCGACTGCGCTGGGCGGAGGCCCGGGTTGCGTCTCGGCGGTGGGACCTGTCCCCGGCAACTATGCAACCACCCCCGGACTGCGTCTGAATTCGGATACGGCGTTCGGTGAAGACGTGCTGCGTGGTTATCGGCAGGCCGCTTTCTTCGCTTCCGTCGATTTCGACATCATCCCCAAGGTGCTGACGCTGACCGGCGGGATCCGGCACTTTCACTACTCCGAGTTCGAGCAGGGTTCGGAGTTCTACACCTCGACTTCAGCCAACAACATACCGAATGGTGCGTGCACCGCGGCGGGCAATTGCGGCTTCGGCATCAACTTGAACAAAACCGAAGACGGCAACAAGGTCCGAGGCAATCTGACCTGGCATATCGATCAGGACCTCCTGGCCTACTACACTTATTCCCAAGGCTTTCGTCCGGGCGGCTTCAACCGCACCAGCAGCATGAATCTCATCCCGTCGCTGGCCGGTGAAGCACCGTTCACCGCGGGGAACAAGGCGACCGATCAATACAATAAGCCGGCTGGGTTCGACTCCGACGACCTGATCAACAACGAGATAGGCGTGAAGAGCGAGTGGTTCAATCATCGACTTCAGGCCAACCTGTCCTTGTACAAGATGGATTGGAGCAACGTGCAGTTGGCGTTGTTCGACCCGGTACACCTCGGCAATACGACCTTTGTGGTCAACGGACCAACCTACGAGGTCAAGGGCGTCGAGCTGCAGCTGGTCGCGCGCGTGATGGAAGGTCTCACCGTGCAGGGATCGGGTTCCTGGAACAGCACCAATCAGACCAACGCGCCTTGTTTGACGAGCAACCGTGCGACCGCAACCAACCCGACCCCGCTCGGGCAGTGCATCACGCAGGTTAACAGCCTTCCCTACACGAATCCGTACGGCGTACTCAACACCTCGCCGCCGTTCTCGCCGCCCATGGAGTTCAACCTGCGCGCGCGGTACGATTTTGCGGTGAACGAGTACAAGCCGTTCGTTTGGGTTGGCGCCAACCATGTGGGCAGCCAGCGCAACGAACCGGCCAGTTTCCCGGATGGCAATACCTCCAATCTGTGCTCCCCGATTCCAACCACTACGCTGTGCCAATACACCATGCCGGGTTACACAACCTATGATGCGGCGGTCGGTGTGGGCAAGGACAACTGGACGGCGCAGCTCTCGGGCAGCAACCTGACGAACCAGGATTCGAGCACGAATACCAACTCGTATCAGTTCGTCAAGTCGGAAACACCGCTGCGGCCGCGAGTGCTGACGCTCGGGTTTGGCTACAAGTTCTGAGGCTTTGATCCAAAGGCAACGGCCTTAAGCCGGTTGCAGTAAAATCGAGGGCGGACAGTTGTCCGCCCTTTTTTTTGTGCGCCTGGCAGGGCGCACTCATTGGGAGGTGAAAGTCCTCTACACAGCCTTACATGGGCAAGTGTTAGCGGAAGGCAACGGTTTCCCGGGTGACCGGGAGTCGGAAGGAAGCCGGAAGCAAAGCGCTGGCGCGACGAACAGGAAGCGGATAGAGGCGGCACTGTGGGGTGAGCAGGCAAAAAGATGCAAAGCCCAGTACATGTACGGAACACGGTGTCGTATATCCGACGCGCATAAGCGTGAAGGTGGGTGCGCAATACCCGGGGAGATCTGCAGGCGTGCCTTGTGCTAGGGAGATCGAAAGTTCTTCCGAGGCGTTTGCAGAAGTCAGCAGAGGCCATAGTAGGTAGTGATACTGAAGGGCCGAACAACGAAGCCGAGAGTAGGACGGATGATCTCGAAGCGAAGCGATGAAGCAGAAGTACCCGTAAGGGTGGCCGAGGCGCGGGGTGCCGGCGGTAAGCCGAGCGCTAATCGAGGCGGTGCGGAGCTTGGCGCGGCGACATCTGGGCGAACGAAATCGGAGGACCGCTTGCTGATGGAGCAGGTGGTCGAACGCAGCAACTTGAAGCTAGCGTATCAACGGGTGGTCAAGAACAAAGGGGCGCCGGGCGTCGATGACGTAACGGTACTTGAGTTCAAAGACTGGCTGAAGAGGCACTGGCCAAGCGTGAAGATAGCTTTGTTGGAAGGTCGTTATTTACCGCGACCGGTACGCCGAGTGGACATCCCGAAGCCTTCGGGCGGAACGAGAATGCTCGGAGTGCCGACTGTGGTTGACCGGCTGATCCAGCAAGCGCTGCATCAGGTGCTGCAGCCGCTTTTTGAACCCACCTTCTCGGACTCAAGCTTCGGCTTTCGTCCAGGGCGTGGGGCCCATCAGGCGGTTCGCCAAGCACACGGGTACATCCGTGAAGGAAAGTGCTGGGTGGTGGATATCGATCTGGAGAAGTTCTTCGATCGGGTCAACCACGACGTGCTGATGTCACGGGTAGCACGGCAAGTCAGCGACGCACGAGTGTTGAGGTTGATTCGACGGTTCTTAGGTGCAGGGATTATGAGCCAAGGGTTGGTGGAGCCACGAACGGAGGGGACGCCGCAAGGCGGTCCGCTCTCACCGCTGCTCTCCAACATCTTACTCAACGATCTGGATCAGGAGCTGGAACGACGGCGACTCGCGTTTTGCCGCTACGCTGACGACTGCAATATTTATGTGGGCAGTCGCATAGCGGGCGAACGGGTGATGAGCGGAGTCAGGACTTTCCTCGAGGGCGCCTTGAAGCTGCGCGTCAACACCGAGAAGAGTGCAGTGGCGCGGCCCTGGGAGCGCAAGTTCCTAGGGTTTAGTGTTACCGCACAACGCGAGACTCGTCTGCGGATAGCCGCGGCAAGCGTGCAACGACTGACGCAGAAGGTACGTGATTTAATGCGTGCCGGACGCGGCCGATCATTAGCCCGCACTATCGAGGATCTGAACCCGTTGCTGCGGGGATGGATCAATTACTTCCGGCTCACCGAGAGTAAAGCGGTGTTGGAGGAACTTGATAGCTGGATGCGGCGGCGCCTGCGCTGCCTGCTGTGGCGACAATGGCGGCGGCCAGCCACCCGAGCGCGTAACTTACGCGCCCTGGGTCTGAGCGCCGAACGTGCCCGCCTCAGTGCCGGCAACGGTCACGGTCCGTGGTGGAATGCGGGTGCATCCCACATGAATCTGGTCCTGCCGGCAAAATACTTCACGGCCAAGGGGCTGGTCTCGCTACTGGGTACCCATCAGCGACTCCAGAGTTTAAGTTGAACCGCCGGATGCGGAACCGCATGTCCGGTGGTGTGGGAGGGCGGTGAGCGTAAGCTCACCCCCTACCCGATGCCTCGAATGTGCCAAGCGTTCCTGTCGAAGGACTTCTT
>Ga0210402_10001542_pt1 | contig 23722 bp, 23 predicted proteins | sample IncBWC7MmetaG_FD_161055 | JGI IMG/M metagenome (GOLD analysis project Ga0210402, IMG submission 161055) | Forest soil microbial communities from Barre Woods Harvard Forest LTER site, Petersham, Massachusetts, United States - Inc-BW-C-7-M | ecosystem: Environmental > Terrestrial > Soil >... | reverse complement strand
GGCCGTGGATCGTGCCCAGCCGCGGCGTGCCGGATCCGCAGAAGCTTGGCCTCAAGCTGTGGGTCAATGATGTCATCAAGCAGGATTCCAACACGAGCCAGATGATATTCACCCTCGCGGAGCAAATCGCCCATCTGTCCTCGCGCATAACGTTGCAGCCCGGCGACGTGATCCTGACCGGAACGCCAGCCGGAGTCGGCGCCGCGCGACCCGAATTCCTCAAGCCCGGCGACATGGTGAAACTATGGATCGAAAACATCGGCACGCTCAGTAACACTATGGCTTGAGCGGCGGCCGTACCGTCATTCCGGCGCCAATTGCAGGCCGAAGCCGCACATCTGACCGATCTCAACCGAGGACTGGCGCATCTCCCCCGAACGACTATGTGACTACGTCTATGCTGAAGCGGCTCCCATGGGAGCCGCTTCAGCTCAGGACCCAAATTGCTACATCGTTCAGCCGCAATCCCTTCATCACCCCACGTCATAGCCATGCAATCGATCATATGTGTGTCCCATCTTGCGAAGACCTACGCGTCAGGTTTCCGTGCACTCCACGACATAAATTTGGAGATTCAGCGCGGAGAGATATTCGCCCTTCTGGGCCCCAACGGCGCAGGCAAGACGACGCTGATCAGCATCATTTGCGGAATCGCTAATCCGAGCGCCGGTACTGTTTCGGTCGACGGTCACGACATCATCGCAGACTACCGAAGGGCCCGTGCGCTGATCGGGCTGGTTCCGCAAGAATTGACCACCGACGCTTTCGAGACGGTGTGGGCGACCGTGTCCTTTAGCCGCGGGTTGTTCGGCAAGCCGACCAACCCTGGCTACATCGAAAAGGTGCTCAAAGAGCTTTCGCTTTGGGACCGCAGGGACAGCAAGATCATAACTTTGTCGGGCGGCATGAAGCGTCGCGTCCTGATCGCGAAGGCGTTGTCGCACGAGCCGCGCGTTCTGTTCCTCGACGAGCCGACGGCGGGCGTTGATGTCGAACTGCGCAAGGACATGTGGCAGACCGTCCGGGCGTTGCGCGCTTCCGGCGTCACCGTCATCCTGACCACCCACTACATCGAGGAGGCCGAACAGATGGCCGACCGGGTCGGCGTGATCAACAAAGGCGAGATTATTCTGGTCGAGGACAAGGCAGAACTGATGCGCAAGCTCGGGAAGAAGCAGTTGACGCTGCTGCTGGATGTTCGGCTCGACGCCGTTCCTCAGTCGCTTGCTCCGTACAAATTGGTCCTTTCACCTGATGGAGGCGAATTGACATACACCTATGACAGCAAGGGCGAGCGCAGCGAAATTCCGTCCTTGCTCGCCGATCTCGGCCGCACAGGAATCCGATTTCATGACCTGCATACGACTGAACGCTCGCTCGAAGACATTTTCGTCGGGCTGGTGAGGCCGGGACAATGAATTTGCGGGCGTTTCGGGCGATTTACCTGTTTGAGATGTCACGTACGGCGCGGACCTTGCTGCAGAGCATCGTTTCCCCGGTGATTTCGACATCGCTGTACTTCGTCGTGTTCGGAGCGGCCATCGGTTCACGCATCACCGAGATCGAGGGGGTCAGTTATGGCGCCTTCATCGTGCCGGGCCTGATGATGATGATGCTGTTGACCCAGAGCGTCGCCAATGCCTCGTTCGGCATCTATTTTCCGAAATTCACCGGAACGATCTACGAACTTCTCTCGGCGCCGGTGTCGCCCTTCGAAATCGTGCTCGGCTATGTGGGCGCTGCGGCGACCAAATCGATCGTTCTGGGACTGATCATCCTGGCTACGGCCGGCCTGTTCGTGCCATTGCGGCTCGACCACCCGGTCTGGATGTTGGCATTTTTGGTGCTGACCGCAGTGACGTTCAGCCTGCTCGGCTTCATCATCGGCATCTGGGCGGACGGGTTTGAGAAGCTCCAGGTGGTGCCGCTTCTCGTCATCACGCCATTGAGCTTCCTGGGCGGCAGCTTCTACTCGATCAAGGTGCTGCCGCCGGTTTGGCAGACGATCGCTCTTATCAATCCGGTGGTTTATTTGATCAGCGGCTTTCGCTGGAGCTTTTATGGCATCGCAGATGTCAGCGTTGCCGTGAGTTTGGGTATGACGGCGATCTTTCTTGCCGTTTGCCTCACGGTGGTTTGGTGGATTTTCAAGACGGGTTATCGGCTCAAGCGATAGGATCGGGCCGCTGATGTGACGACTTCTCGTCATTGTGATATATTACACTTATGAATGAACGCTTCACCCCTCCTCCACAACGCCCCACCACGCAGGCGGCCGATGGGCTGCCGCGCTGGTGTTGGACCGTCGCCGAGATCGAGCGATTGGCAGCTGCCGGCTTCTTCAACGAATACGATTAATTCGAATTGCTGGGCGGGGAGATCGTGCCGATGATGTCGCCGGCGGGGCCGCGGCATGAGACTATTCGCATCAAACTTGCGCATCGAATGGCTCGTCTGGCGCGAGAAGACGTAATGGTAGCCCAGGAACCGCAATTTAACTTGAGCCCCGACACTTTCGTAAAGCCGGACATTCTGGTGCATCCGGACGCAATAAATACATATGACCTGCAAGGCTCCGACGCGTTGCTGGTGGTCGAGCTCGCCGAGACGAGCCTCAGTTATGATCTCAAGGCCAAATTGCCGCTCTACGCTTCGCATGGCGTGCGCGAATATTGGGTGATCAACGCGGTCACGCGCATGACCACGGTGCATCGGCAGCCCTCGGGAAATGTCTATGCTGTCACCGAGGAGCTTCCGCCCGATGCGCGGCTCGTTCCGTCGCTGGTGCCCGAGCTTGCGATATCGCTCAGCGAGCTCACCCTCGACTAAGGGCCCGTCCATAAATAAGTGAGTCTTCCACGGTACTGGAGCCGCACGATTCCACAACGCCGAGACAGGAATTGACTACTTTATTTCTGGACAGGCCCTAAGCGGCAACGTCGTTAGCCAAATGACTAGCGGACGGTTCAGCCTGGACTATCCGAAAAACAACTGTTGTAACGACACATCTGGGGAGGCGATGTTTCACTTTACAGACCCAGCCGCTACGGGTATGAGCGATGAAACACGTCGATTCGCGCTGCCCGTCGCCAGTGTTCCCCGATTGCCACTACGGGCTTTGGAGCCTGTGGGTCATGCTAGACTGTTGGGGATATCTATACGTGGGGACCGGAACGGCGCTGGCCTATGCAGAGACGGCCTTGGAGCAACAGCGCGCGAGAACCGGCGGTGAGTTAGCTGGCCATGGCACCAGCACTCTCGACCCGAACGAGCAAGCTGCGCTGCTCGTTGAGCACAAGTGCGACGAAATTCTGCATCTTATGGATGGGTACCTTCACGAGCTAGGGCCGATTCCGACCAACCTCGAATTGCTCAAGGCAAAGCTTCAACAGTCGCGCAAGCCGCACCAATTGAAACTCTTCACGAACGACATTTTAGATGACGTGAGGCGCATCAAAAATGACTTCCTGGTGCTGCTTGAGCAGCGCAAATTTTACTACATCGGTCCAGGCCTCTCCAGATTTTATGGGCAACCGATTCTGTTCGGCGAGGCTGTAGCGGCAAAATTTAAAGAAGCCAGGATGGATGTCGAGCATGCCGGAAATTGCTTGGCGCTAGGCGAACCCACGGCCTGTGTGTTTCATTTGATGCGCGCAATGGAAAGCGTAGTACGCAAGCTCGGTGAGCGGCTCAAAGTTACAATCAATCCAAAGGATACCTGGGGCATAATCCTCAAGAACATGGACAAAGGCATCGAGGCGCTACCGGAAAAGAACAAAAGGGAGAAGCGCAAGAAAGAACAATGGTCCGAATGCCGTGCGAACCTCTGGCACGTTAAACAGGCATGGCGGGATAACTCAATGCACGCGAAGATCACCTATAGCGACCGTGAAGCGCGCGAGATTTTGGAGCGCGTGCGGTCGTTTATGCAGCATCTAGCGACGCTTTGATGGTTTTTCCTTGGAAACTGAAATGATCTTCTTGAACGCGCGCTCCGCCCCTTCCTCGGTCTCATCGGCCTCGGCTTCGCGAGCGGCCTCAATGAAGCGCTTTGACTGCGCGGGATCGTCGGGCTTTGGCTTTGGTTTGCGTCCCATGGCCCGACGATATAGGCGTCAATCGCCGAAAGGCAACTCCAATTGTATCGGCTCAGGTGGCGGCTTTAATTGTATCGGCTCAGGTGGCGGCTTTGGCTTCCGCCTCACGAGTTGTTTGATACGTGAGCCGCTTCCCCTTGGCAGCTTGCACGGCCAACGCTTCGCGCTGCACGTCGTTGATCCCCAGCGCAACGCGCGTGTTCCTGCGGAAATCGAACTCAGCCAAGTATCGATCCAAGTGCCTTTCGCTCATGTGCTGATAGACGCCTACCAAGCCGAGTTTGAAGACCGAAAAGAAGCCTTCAAGGGTATTGGTATGCACGTCGTCGCGAACCCATTCGAACTTGGAATGATCGACGCTTTCGTGCTTGGCAACGGGCGGAAACTTGTAGTGTGCGGCGTTGTCGGTAACGAGGCGGCTATCGGCGTGAACGTGCTTGTAGATGACGTTCATTGCCGAGTGATCCAAGGTCATCGAACGGATTGCGCCGTCGCGCTCCACAAGGCTCATGACTACGATGTTGTCGCCGCGCTTGTGTCCGGGTGGACGCTTGGTTTTGCGCGACTTGGCCAGTTCCGTTTCGTCGGCCTCCACGGTCTTGCCCGACCCGCCCAGCGGGCCAGCATCGGGCGTAGGCCCCATGGCGTGCCGTATGCGGTGCCCAAGGTGCCAAGCCGTCTTCATACCGCAGCCAAGCATCCGCTGAAGCTGGCGGGTCGATATGCCTTTCTTGCTGGCGCACATGAGGTGGATGGCCTGAAGCCACAGATGCAAGGGCAGATGGCTATCCTCGAAGATCGAGCCCATACGCACCGTGAAGGGCTTACGGCAGGCGTAGCACTTGCGGAGGCCCGCGCGGGTGGTCTTGCCACTCAATCGGCCGACCTTGGATGCATCTGCGTTCCCACAATGCGGACACGTCGGACCGTTCGGCCAAAGCTGGGCTTCGACATACGCGAAAGCGGCGTCTTCGCTGTGAAATCGCGGGTCGTTGAGAACGGAATTGGCCATCGGAAAATCTCCTATGGCTGCAACGCTATATCAGGTGGCTAGGTATGTCAAGTGAAACATCGCCTCTGGGGAAGTAACGCCAATGAAGATCAATCATCGGGACATGCTCTTGTGGTGTTGCCCGTGGTTGGGTTCATTGTTTCTCTTGTGGTGTTGCCCGTGGTTGGGTTCATTGTTTTTCTGGGCGCACTGTAGTAAAAGTTAGGCATGATCGTCGGCGTCCGAGGGCATGATGATACGACTGGGGCCGCGCTGTAGAGCGGGTATCGCGCTTGTCGCGATCTACGCCCTGATACTTCAGGCCTTGCTACACAGCCTTGCGCCATTGGCCCATGCGACGCCAAATCCGCACAATAGCCTGTCTGCCGTTATCTGCCTGTTGTCCGACCGTTCACCGGCGCAAGATCAGGCCCCTGGCGCACCGGCCGATCATTCGGATGCCGCGTGCTGCATCCTTTGCGTGGTCCCGGGACTGGATGTGGCAAATGCCGACATTCGCGTTACGGCGCCGGATTATCAATCGTCCCGCTCATCCCCGTTGACGGCATGGAACGAAGCAGACCCACGCGGTGCGACTGAGCTGTTGCCCATAAATCCCCGCGCACCTCCGCGCTTTACCTGAAGCGGCACTAAGTCGGCTGTAGGCAGTCGAAATCTAAAGCTTCATCAAACTCAAGAGCGTGCTGTGCCCATTTGTGGTACGGCCGCAAAAGCGTGGAACATACAATGTACATAAATACGTTTCGCTTGTATCGTTTTGCCATGAGCGCAGCAATCCTCTCGAATATGAGCGTGGTCGCGCTTGCTCAACAGTTCAAAGCCAATTCGATCGTGATCGAACAGCCGTGGACGCGCGCGACTCCGGGTGGGGCCAAGGTTGCCGGGGGATACATGACGATCACCAATACCGGTTCTGAACCGGACCGTCTGATCGGCGGCGTGTTGCCGCAAGCGGGCCGCTTCGAGCTCCACGAAATGAAGATGGACGGCAACGTCATGCAAATGCGTGAGGTTCTGGGAGGTTTGGAGATCAAGCCCGGCCAGAAGGTACAGCTCAATCCCAGCGGTTATCACGTGATGTTCACGGGACTGCGTGAGCCGCTCAAACAGGGCGACACGCTGAAAGGCCAATTGCGCTTCGAGAAGGCCGGCTCGGTGGACATCGAATACCGCGTGGAAGGCATCGGCGCTCAAGGCCCACAGCAGCACAGCCACTAGCGATGCGTAAAATTGGCCAGAATGCCGTTCGGATCGGAGCGACACTCGTCGCCCTGATCCTCGTGGGCGCGATCTTGTTCGGTTGGGCCTACCTGCGCGATGATGGCGGGTTGGCGAGGGCTGCCGAAATCGGCGGGCCTTTTGCACTCGTCGATCATCACGGCAAATCCGTAACCGACCGCGACTATCTGGGCAAACCGACGCTTGTGTTCTTTGGGTTCACCAACTGCCCGAATGTGTGCCCGAGCACGCTACTTGAGATTACGAATCAACTGGAAGAATTGGGGCCGGATGCCGACCGGCTGAATATCCTGTTCATCACCGTCGATCCGGAACGCGACACACCGCAACAGCTCGCGCTTTATCTCTCCTCGTTTGACCCTCGGATTACCGGTTTGTCGGGTACACCCGAAAACATCTTCGCCGCCATGAAGGCCTATCACATCTACGCCAAAAAAGTCCCGCTCAAGGACGGCGGGTACACAATGGATCACACCGCGACGATCGCCGTGATGAATAGCAAGGGCCAATACGTCGACGCGATGCACTATCAGGCGCCGAGCGCAACCACGCGCGCGAAACTGCATCGTCTGCTGGGTTTGGGGAACCCCTGATGGGCTGTGCGGGCCGCCCTGCTGAAATCATCAACCATCATGATCCGGAAAACTGATTGTCCTTGCGCCTGTGGCGTTCTTTATATGCCCGCGATTCCGTACTCTGTGAACGGAGGTAGACACTGAGATCAAGGGGCGTAGGGTGGGCATCGCGCCGCTCGGTCGCGCCGAGCCATGTGGCGCGCCGCCCACGCGGTCCCTACCTCTCAGTTCGACGGGTGGGCAAATCGATGACGGCACTTTGAGTGGGCTGTGTGCCGTCATCGCGGGCGATTTTGCCCACCCTACACAGGATCACTGCGGTACATCCACCGGTGCGCCGGTATCGAGCGACCGGATCACCGCTTCGAAAGCGGCGGTGACGTCGATCAACTGATGCGGCGATATCGGAAACGGCGCGCGGCCCTCGACCGCATCGGCGAAGGATTCCGCCAGTGCGCGCAAGGAATCGACCGGCGCGAACATGTGCTCCGTCACTGGCGCGCCGATGTAGCAGATCCTCAGATTTCCTTCATCGCGCGCCTCGGCGTCGCCCTTGGTGCCGAACACATGAACGCGCCAGAACGGCACGGTCGCCCGCACGGTTGCCATCAGGCCGGTGGCGCCGCTCGTGAATTCCATCAACACCGCGACGGCATCGCGCGGGTCTGGCGGCGGCTTCCGGGCGCATGATTTGGCGTGCACCTGGCGAATCGTGCCGCCCAGGTTGACGAGCGCATCGAGCACGTGAAGGCCGCAGCCCGTCATGCCGAGCGCTGGCGATTCGGCAGGGTCGTCGCGCCAGCCATGGGGAAGCACCCGGGTCGAATATTCGTTGGAGAAATGCCCCTCGATATGCAGAATGTCGCCCAGCGTGCCGCCGTCGACGATGCGCTTGAGTTCGCGCATCGATGAAAAGCAGCGCCGGTTATAGCCACAACCGAGCGGAACGCCGGCATCGCGGCAGGCCGCGACCGCACGCACGGCCTCGGCGCGGGTGAGCGCGAGCGGCTTTTCGCACCACACCGGCTTGCCGGCTGCGGCGACGGCAATCGCCTGCTCCACGTGAAGCGAGTGCGGCGTGGCAAGAAAAATCGCGTCGATCTTTGGATCAGCGGCGGCCTCGGTAAGCGCCGTGCTCAAGGTGAGACCATGCTGCCCGGCAAAGTCACGCGCCTGCGCGGGATCGCGCACAATGCCGCCTATGAAACGGATGCGGTCGGACTTTCGTTGCACCGCCGTGACGAGCGCCTGGCCCCAGCGTCCTAGACCGCAAATCGCGGCGTTGATCATGAACTTTCCCCGCTCGACAAATTCGCATCGTCATGGTCCATCGCGCTATTCCAATAACTGCAGGCGTAGCCCGGATGAGTCGCAGCGACATCCGGGCGAACCGTGCAGCACGGCATCCGCATGCCGCATCTCACCCGCATGTCGCTGCGCTCATGCGGGCTACGGCTGTCATTTCAACAACAGCCCCACATTCCCCGACAGTATTTTCTCCCCGTCCGCGCCGAGCGCCCGCAGATCGCGCACGAAATCGCGCACCGCCTCACGGGTGCGGATTTCCTGCGGGTAGTCGGTGGCGAACACGATGCGGATCGCCGGGATTTCGATCAGCGCCGTTTTCACCGATCCGATCGCACCGCAGAAGCCGGCGGTGTCGAACACCATATTGTGCCGCAGATAATGGTCGAAATCACGCTTGGGCGTGGCGCCGTGGCGAGCATTCCCGGCGGTACCCCAGAACGTCTTGTCCTGGTAGCTGCGCACGCGCCCGAGCATCGACGCGATGCCGCCGGCCAGATGCGCCATGTGCACGGTGAGGCCGGGATGGCGGTCGAACACGCCGGAATTGATCAGCCGGATCGTCGCCATGATCAGGGAGAACTCGCGGCCGACCGAGCGGGCGGTGTCGTAGCCGTCGAATTGTTGGGAGAAGTTGAGCTTCAGGGCCGGATGCACGAACACGAACATTCCGAGCCTTTCGCACTCGGACCAGAACGGCTCGTAGTCAGGCGAATCGAGGAACTTGCCGTCGGCCTCAGAGGTAATGACCACGCCCTGAAATCCGAGTTCATGCCTGCAGCGGCTGAGTTCCTTCAACGCCTCCGACCCGCCGAGCGGATGCGCATGGGCGGCGCCGATAAAGCGGCCCGGGTAGTCGCGCTCGGCCTGTTTGGCGCGCTGGTTGCAAATCCTCGAACGGTCAAGATCGGCCGCCATGCCGGCGGCGCTGGTGAGCCAGGCGGCATCGATCCCAGCCGCGTCCATCATGCGGATATGTTCGCCGAGATCGTAAAGGAGCGAATGCACCGTATAGCTCGGCGCCCCGTTCTCGTCATAGTGGAGAACGAGGCGGTCGCCGGGATCGTCCTTGATCAATTCGCGCGGCGTGAAGTGGTGCTGGAAATCGACGATCATTCCGAGGTCCCCGTTTGGTCGGAGACTTTTATCCGCTTGGTGACGGAACGCCTAGCTCGTCATGCGGCCTTGCGCATCAGGCTGGCGACCCAACCATTTTGCTTGCGCAGAAACGCTTCAAGCCCGGCGGAATAGTCCGGCACGACCGCACCGATAACCGACGGGCGTTTCGCAAGCGCCACGCGCCAAGCCGCCACCTTCGGCACAGCTTCGAACAGGCCAAGGTCCATGAATCGCTCGAACGTATCGAAATAGCGGAACACCGGCGCGAACACGACATCGACAAGACTAAGTCGTGCTCCGGCGAAGTAGGGGCCTGAGGTCAGCGTGTTTTCGATGCGTTTGAACTTATCCCTGAGACCGTCGAGCTTTGCTCCGAATATTGCCGGGTCCGGGGTGGTTTCAAGCGTCCAGATGTCCACGAGAATCGAGGAGCCGAACTCCATCCAGGCCCGGTGCTTGGCGCGTTCGAGTGGATCGCGCGGGTGCAGGGGATGGGGGGTGGTCTCCTCGAGGTATTCGACGATGGCGGCGGACTCGAACAGAACATCATCCCCAACCCGGAGGAGCGGCACTTTGCCGAGCGGCGATATGGTCCGGAACCATTCCGGTTTGTTGGAAAGATCGACATCGACACGGCGGAACGGGACCCCCTTCTCGGCGAGCGCGATAGCGGCGCGCTGCACATAGGGGCAGAGGTCGTAACTGACTAGCGTGAGATCAACCATGACTGAAGCTCCGGAACCTGAGATACATGCAAACGCACGCATATGCCAGTTGCATGCATTTGCAAGTAAATCGATCGTGAACCCGGGATTCAGAATATGGCGAAGCCATCAAAAGCCGTCGTCGAGGCCTGGATCGCGCTCAACCGCGCCCAACGCCACGTCTTCGAAACCATCGAGGCCGAATTGAAATCCGCCGGGCTGCCGCCGCTCGCTTGGTACGACGTGCTGCTTGAGTTATGGCGGGTACCTGGGGGCCGCCTTCGCCAGAGCGATCTCGAACACAAGATGCTGTTTCCCCAGTACGGCATCTCGCGACTGGTCGATCGGCTTGAACGCGAAAAACTGGTTCGCCGCGAGCGCAGCGCGGATGACGCACGAGCCTATTGGGTGGCGATCAGCGACAAGGGCCTCGCACTGCGCCAGCGCATGTGGCCGCTCTACGCGGCGGCGATCCAACGCCATCTGGGAGAAAAGCTGTCCGATCGGGAGGCTGCCCGGATTGCTGAAGGGTTGCGGAAATTGGTTCCGTGATTGATCATTTATGATTCGATCGCACCGCTCACGCGCACGGCAGAGCCGGAGGTGACCCGAAGCCGTCAAGCGCCGGTCTTTGAGATGAATGTCACAGCGGGCAGCCCGCCAAAGTGTGCGTCGCAGGTCAGAAGGTCGGCTTCATATTCCAGGGCCGTTGCGTAAACGATGGCATCGGCTGTCGCGAGCCGACGCTTGCTGCATATCTCCGCGGCCGACAGCGCGATCTTCGTATCGAGCGCACCACAAAACACATCTGAGTAAAGGCGACCACCTGATCAGCCTTGTCCTCGCCGACTTCGCGAGCGAGCCACTTCGCCAATTCAAGCTGCACGATGGTCGGGACGAGCCAGTCGGCCCGCGTAGCAGGGCGACCTCAACGGATTTCCCCGCCGGCGATGCGATCAGCCATTCAATCCATGCAGACGTATCGACGAGCCGCATCAGAACCGGTCGCTACGATCGCGGTAATCCTCCGCCTTCGCGCATTTCGCGATGCCGGCGAGTTCCCCACGCTCCGGCACCGGAACCAGGAGCACGCCCGTTCCCTTGGGAATGAATGCAAACTCCTGGCCAGCTTTCCACTTGCGGGCGTTGCGCACCGCTTTGGGGATCGAAATCTGGAATTTTGCCGAGAGTTTCGCTGTATCGGGCATGGTCATACCGCTGTTAGATCGATCGGGTGGCCGTGAGAAATTAGCACGGGCCAAGCCCTCCCGGAAGTCTCATGTGCCGAACCCATTTGCTCGGCCGCCAACGAGGGCCTCTCCTCGGCCCTTCACCCTCATTGCCTTCATCTTAACGGGTACGGCGTTTCCGAAGTTCGAATCCTATCGGGGGCAACTTGCAGCGTGGGCATCCCGCCGCGGCGCCGATCTGACCGGTACTCCGGCCTTTGACTGCTGTCCTTCAGCCTCGTCCTGAGCCCGTAGATGGGGTAACGGGCCGCGACCTAGCCTTAGCGGTTGGGGTGGTCGTCCCTCAAATTGATGGTGCCAGCAACCGGAGTCAGGCGTTGCCTGCTCCGAGCATCATCGAGGAACGACCATGAACTATTATGCGGGTATCGACGTGTCATTGCAAGCTTCGAGCATGGCGCAATCCGAAGGTCGCAAGGCGGGGCAGAAACCTTCGACAGGGGGTGACGGCCGTCGGCCAATCGCGGACGCGGGTGACCTACCCGTGCTTGACCAGATTGATATAACAATGCTCGACGTGGCGGCGGAAATTTCGGGCGAGTTGAACACTTTAGTGAAACTCTGTATTGTAAAATCCTAACTGTTAATGAGGATTCGATGAAACTCTATACGGGCAATAACCCGATCAAATTCCATCGCTTGCGCCGCCGCCTGACCGTGGAAGCCGCTGCCCAAGGCGCCGGCCTTACCGAAGAATATTTGCGCTGCATCGAACGCGGCGTCGAACGACGTTGGTCGGTGCGGCTTGGCGCGCTCGCGGATGTGCTTGGCGTGCGTCCGGACGAAATCGCAGCGATGGACGCGAACTGCGTCTGGTTGAAATCGTAGCAGTACGGTTGGCGGCAATCTATTGGTTTACTCGCCGCCCCACCTCGCCACGCCGTCCCATAGCTGAAGCAAGGGCACCACCCACGCGACGGGCTGATTATGGCCAAAAATATCGCCGGACCAAGACCATCCGTCGAATTCTGGGCTTCGGACCAGTTCCTCGACAAGTTCGGGAAGCCAAACAATGCAGAGTTGAGGGTCCTCTTGTCCAGCTAACAACCGGAATTCTACCTTTCCGTACCTTAGGCAAGGTTCATCTATCGTCAAGGCTCCGCGGTCCGCTTTCGATTTGAATGAGGCCCGAACACGCATTGACCGAATGATGTAGCCGCCTTTGTTGGCAAGTCGCACCACAATGACCTTGGTGCCCCACCCAAATTTGCTAACCTTGGCGTCGCTCCCGCCAACGTTCTCTAAGTGACTAAGATATACATCCCCGAGAGTCAGCATCTCTGCTGACGCTTGTATTGTTTCGTTATAGAAATCTAGTTTTCTGCTGACCGCGCCATCCCAAACAAAATAGCCCGGAACGACAAATATCAACAGCAAAAACAAAATTCGCATGCCGCCCTCCCTGGTCGCCAAACTCATCTTGCCGTCAACCGGGTCCACAACATTGTGCGCAGGGGCAACGTGGTCGTTAGTGCGTTTCGTGCCGCACCCAGCTTCGCCGCGCGTTCCCCAACGGGGCCAGTTCATGGGCGGCTTTGAGCCTCGTGCGGCCGATGGGAGGGGACCTAAACTCGGCTTCCAGACTCCGGTGGACTCAATAGCCGGGCACCGTCCCACACCATGATACCAAAGGCAGGAGGACGCCGTGGCTGATATCGAATTTTTGGAGCGACTCAAAAATTGCGGAACAGTGCGCAACTCATTTTGTTCGGTCTACTTAGACTTGTGTCGAACAAGAAGTCAAAAATACGAGACGACGACAAGCATAGTGCGATTTTCCAGCTGCTTGTGGGCACTGCTTTTTCGCTGTGGCGAGCAGTTTTTCTTGCTGATCGACCATTCGCATTTCCGGAGGCGGCAGAAGCTGCCCAGGCGTTTTTGGAGAAAGTAGTTAGCGACAACGCCATTGGCTACATGGACGAAAAAAAATCGGGACCATGGACGGCGGGATTTTATGTGAGTCACATACAGTATCGTCTATACCACCTGCACAAGATGTACGGCAAAGACTTGCGTGTAGCGGAACTGGATGACTTTAGTTGGCAAGTGGGGTCCTTTCAAGAATCCTCCTGAGCAAATAAAGGACGAAATCTTCGAATCGACAATCCAATGTTTGCAGAAACTGACGGCCCGTCTGGGCGAGTTCCTCGGTTAGCGGTCGACGACTCTCAGGCTATTTAGGCCTATAATAGTCCTGTATTCAGGCGCGACATCGACGGCAATTCGAACTGCAGCCGGAGCGGCGAGCACGCCGAAACGAACTAACTTGGGAAATCTCAATAAAATCAATGATCAGGCCCCGGCACCGCGGACCCGGAAAGTAAGTTTTGCCGCAACAAGCCCGCCCCGCCGAGGCGGTGGAATCGAAGGTGACCTTGGGGGGCAATGTCCCGAGAACGCGCCGGGGCGCGCGAGATCGGGTCGGCCATGCTAAACTTGGCAACTCGACCAGCCGAGCCTGGCCCGGGTCAAGTTGGCGCGGTACGCAAGTGCAGCAACGAGGAGGAGCCCCATGAGCGTCGCGACGACGAAATTCTCCGTCATTCTGTGGGGCTTCGCGCAGCTGATAAAGCAGCAGGCGCGCCGGCACCCGAAATTCCGCGCCCGCCTGCGCGAGCGCGACCTGGTGGCGCAGATCAAGGCGCGCGACGAGGAGGTGGGGCGCTGGTTTGAAATCCGTGATGGCGAGGTGAGGTCTGGCGCCGGATTTCACAAGACACCCGACATCACGCTCGCATTCAAGAACGCGGCGCTCGGCGCTTCCCTCCTCACACCGCCGATCAACTGGCTCGACCAGATCAACGCCCAGAAGGATTTCAAGCTCACGGTCGACGGCCCTGAGGACCTCACCAACTGGTGGGCCCAGACCATGATGGCGACGCTGACGGCCGGCTGGCGGTTCGGCACGCAGCTCGCCGACGGCACCCTGCGGTATTGCAACATGACCAATGGCGGCCCGGTGTTCGTGCACGTCCGGGGCGGCAAGATCGTGCGCATGACGCCGATCGATTTCGACGACACGGATCCGCAGCCGTGGACCATCGAGGCGCGCGGCCTCCGGCTGACGCCGCCGCGCAAGACCACGCTGGCGCCCCACGGGCAGAACGCGAAGTCGATCGTGTATTCACCGGATCGCCTGCTCCATCCGATGAAGCGGGTCGACTTCGATCCCAACGGAGAGCGCAATCCGAACAATCGCGGCAAGTCGGGCTATGTGCGGATTTCCTGGGACGAGGCGCTTGACCTCGTCGCCTCCGAGATCAAACGGCTCAAGAGCACGTATGGCCCCGGCGTGATGGCGGTGTCTCACGGCTCGCACCACACCTGGGGCAACATCGGCTACTACCTCTCGGCGCTGCACCGCTTCCGCAACGCGGTCGGCTATACCCAAGTGCATCACAATCCCGACAGCTGGGAAGGCTGGTACTGGGGCGCCGTCCACCACTGGGGCTATACGCTTCGGGTCGGTCAGTCGGAGACCTACGGCACCGTCGAGGATTGCCTGCAGAACTGCGACATGATCGTGTTCTGGGCGGCCGATCCGGAAACCACCAGCGGTTCCTATGGGGCGCAGGAGGGCACCATCCGCCGTCAGTGGCTCAAGAACCCCAAGCTCGTCATCAAGGTGGTTCACGTCGACCCCTACTACAACGCCTCAGCGCAGTTCCTGCCGGGAAAATGGCTGGCGCCGCGGCCAACCACCTCGGTCGCGATGGCGATGGCGATCGCCTCTGTGTGGATCAAGGAGGACCTTTACGACAAGGAGTACGTGCGCACCCATACGGTCGGTTTCGATGCCTGGAAGGACTATCTCCTCGGCATCGAGGACGGCATTCCCAAGACGCCCGAGTGGCAGGAGAAGGAGACCGGCGTACCGGCAAAGGACGTGCGCGCGCTCGCTCGCGAATGGGGCCGGAAGCGCGTCTATCTGGCGCCCGGCGGCTGGGGCAACGGCCATGGCGGCGCCTGCCGTAACCAGACCGGCATCCAGTGGGCGCGCGTCATGGTGTGCCTCACCGCCATGCAGGGGCTAGGCAAACCCGGCGTCAACATGGGCAATCTGCAATGGGGCTGCCCGCTCGATTTCAACTTCTATTTCCCCGGTTACGCCGACGGCGGCATGTCGGGCGATCTCGAAAACACCTCGATGCCGGTCGAGCTGTATCAGCGCATGCCGCAGCTGCCGACCATCTCGTCGACGTTCCAGCGCATCCCGCGCATCTGGATGCCGGAGGCGATCGCCGACGGCAAGGCCGAGGGCTACGCCTGGGTCGGCAAGTCGATCGAGCATCAGTTCGCGAAATTCAGCTATCCGACCCCCGGCCATGCGCCGGTGAAGATGCTCTACAAGTACGGCGGCTCGATGCTGTCGACCATGAACAACACCAACCGCCATGTGCGGATGTACCAATCGGAGAATCTCGAATTCGTCGTCAACCAGTCGATCTGGTTCGAAGGCGAGGCGAAATTCGCCGACGTCATCCTGCCGGCCTGCACCAATTTCGAGCGCGTCGACATCAGCGAATGGGCGGGCCTCGGCGGCTACGGCCACCACGGCCAGCAGCAGCTCAACCATCGGGTCATCATTTTCCAGGCGCCCGCCATCGCGCCGCTCGGAGAATCGAAGTCCGACTACTGGATATTCACCGAAATCTGCAAGCGGCTCGGCCTCGCCAACTACTTCAACGAGGGCATGAACGAGATCGATTGGGTCAAACGCCTGTTCGACGCTTCCGACCTGCCCAAGCACATATCGTGGAAGGAATTCATTCGAAGGGGCTATTACGTGGTGCCGGCCGAGAAAAAGAAGCTGCGCGCGCCGGTGTCCTTTCGCTGGTTCTGGGAGAACCGCAAGAAGGACGTGCCCGAGGCTCACCCGTTGCCGTCCGACTATGCGCAGGAATTCCAGCGCGGCCTGCAGACGCAATCCGGCAAGCTCGAATTCGAATGCAACAGCCTCAAGCGTTTCCACGATCCCGAACGGCCGCCAATCGTGAAATATGAGCCGTCATGGGAGGGACAGCATTCGGGCGCGATGTTCGAGCGCTATCCGCTGCAGCTCCTGACGCCCCATTCGAAATACTCGTTCCACACCCAAGGTGACGGCAAGGACTCGTTCCTCCTCAACATCGCGGATCATCGCGTCAACGTGAACGGCTACTACTACTGGGTGCTGCGGCTCAATGCGCAGGACGCGGCCGAGCGCGGCATCAAGAGGAACGATCTCGTCAAGGTCTTCAACGACCGCGGCGCCGTGATCTGTGCGGCGCTGCCGACCGAGCGCCTCGCCCGCGGCGTTTGCCACGGCTACGAGTCATCCGCGGTCTATGATCCGATGGGCGAGCCCGGCAAATCGGTCGATCGCGGCGGCTGCCTCAATCTGCTGACGCCGGAGCGCACGCAGACGAAATCCACTCATTCTTTGGCCGGGGCGAACGCGTTGGTTGAGGTCGAACCGTGGGACGGCCGCGTCGAGCACATGTCGGCGGTGTTTGCCGAGATGGAGAAGGACAGGGAAATCAAGCGCACGCTTGACGCCGCGAGCCTGGTGCCGGCGAAGTGAACTCTTCTTCCCTCCTCCGCTTGCGGGGGAGGGTCGGGGAGGGGGCCTTGCCGCGAACTCCTGCCGTGGGGCGGGCCCCCTCGCTAGCCCTCCCCCGCAAGCGGGGGAGGGGAAAGAGGCGGCAGCAAGCGGATCCCATTCTGCGCCAAATAATTTGGAGTTCTCCATGTCCAAATGGAACATGATCATCGACGTCGCCGAGTGCACCAATTGTCAGCTGTGCACGCTCGCCACTATGGACGAGTATGTCGGCAATGACTTTCCAGGCTATGCGGCGCCGATGCCGAAGCACGGCCACCGCTGGATCGACATCTTGCAAAAGGAACGCGGCCAGGCGCCGATGATCGACATCGCGTATTTGCCGACCATGTGCAACCACTGCGACGACGCTCCGTGCATCAAGGCCGCGAAGGACGGCGCGATCACAAAACGCGAGGACGGCATCGTCGTCATCGACCCGGTGAAGGCCAGGGGGCAGAGGCAACTCGTCCGAGCATGCCCCTATGGTCACATCTGGTGGAACGAAGACCTGGAACTGCCGCAGCACTGGCCGTTCGATGCCCACCTGATCGACCAGGGCTGGCGGCAGACCCGCGGCCATCAGTCGTGTCCGACCGGCGCCATGCGGGCTGTCAAGCTCGACGATGCCGAGATGGTGCGAATGGTGCGTGAGGAAGCCCTGGAAGTCATCGGACCCGAGCTGAACACCAAGCCCAGGGTCTACTATCGCAACCTGTGGCGCTACACGAAATGCTTTATCGGCGGCACGGTTTCGGCTCAGGCAGACGGTGTAATGGACTGCGTTGAGGGCGCACGCGTGCGGCTCATCAAATCCGGCGCCACCGTCGCGGAAACCACGAGCGACAACTACGGCGATTTCAAATTCGACAAGCTCGACGAGAATTCCGGTGCCTACACGGTGGAGATCAAGGCTGAAGGCCGCGCAACGAAATCCATCGAGGCGCGGCTCGGCGTCAGCGTCAATCTCGGCGAGATCAGATTGTAGCAATGCCGGATCCAACGCCCCTCATCGCTCCGGGGTTGGCGAACGCGTACGCAGTGCTTGCTCCGGTCGCGGAGGCGCTGCTTCGGGTCGTGGTTGGTCTTGCCCTGGTTCCCCACGGGCTGCGCATGACTTTCGGGTCGTTCGCCGGCACGGGGCTCAAGGTTGACAGCCTGAAGGCGCTAACCACGCAGCTCGATCGAACCGGCTACCGGCCGGGTTGGCTGTGGGCGCCGGCAATCTCGGTTACCGAGTTGGTATGCGGGCCGCTGTTAGGGCTCGGCTTGTTCACGCGCCCGGCAGCGGTACCGGTCTTCATATTCCTGGCGGTGTCGAACGTCGAGCGTTGGCGTGTCGGCGGCTATTTCTGGAACACGCTCGGCCTCGAATACACCCTGATGTGGACGATCGCGGCCTTCTATTTCCTCGTTCACGGCGGGGGCTTGTACTCCCTCGACCGCTTTTTGGTCGGGTGGGAGTTTTGATCGAAGGCCTTCGAGGTGCGCGCGGATCGTAGGATGGGTTGAGCTCTTGCGAAACCCATCAGCAAACTTGCCGCGGAGGCGTGGAGATGGGTTTCGCTGGCGCTCAACCCATCCTACGGCGGCGGATTGGCGGAAAATCAGATTGCACTGGCGGCGATATTCACCGTCAAGGCCAGCAATGTTGCGTTGAAGATGAACGATACGGCCCCGTGGGCGGCAACGATGCGGCGCAATGCGCGCGACGTCACCGCCACGTCGGACACTTGCGACGTCATGCCGACCACGAAAGAGAAATAGACAAAATCCCAATAGTCGGGTGTTTCCTCACCCGGGAAGTTGAGACCGCCACCCTTTGGGGCTTTCTCGCCATAGTACTCGTGGGCATAGTGGATCGCGAAAATCGTATGCGTGAAGGCCCAGGACAGCAGGATCGTGACGGCCGCAAGCGCGAGGTGCGCGGGCTGGCGATTGGCGCCGCCGAGTTCTGCAAGAATCGCGATCAGGCTCGCCATCGCGGACGCCACCACGAGCACCAGGATGGTGACACGCCCCTCATCCTGAAGCGCGGCCCGGCGCCTGATGCGGCTGGCGTCGCAGTTTGTCATCAGGCGGAATGCGAGCGCCAGGTAAAGCGCGAGAGCAACGTCCCACCCCACCAATGAGCGAGTCGCCGCACGCCATTCCGCCGGCAGCAACGCCACGACTACGAAACCAAGCAGCACGGCCAGAAACAGCCGCGGCCGCGCCCGTACCACCCGAATCCAGCGCTGCAGCGGATCACGCCGTTTTTCTGGTGCGCTCATGTTCACTCCGATTCCTTACGCATTCAGGTCTCTCGCTCGCATCCGCAGCAACAAAACAATGTTACACCAGCACGACAGTTGTTAGGACAGGCGCGTAATCCGTGGATGAACCAGAGGTCGCCGGACAACACATGAGCGTAGCGCTGCCACAAACCTCGTCGCGGGGATGGCTGCAGCGTGTGATCCGAGTGCTGGTTGTGGGCTGCGCCTTCCTGCTGATCCTGCCATATGTGCTTACCCCACTTTACCGCGTGTTCGATCCGGTCTCGACGCTCATGTTATGGCGATGGGCCAAGCGTGTCCGGGTCGAGCGCGTGGTAACGCCAATCGATTTCTTGGCGCCGGTCCTGCCGCGCTCCGTCATCGCGGCCGAGGACGAGCGTTTCTGTAGCCATCATGGCATCGATTTCGACGAATTGCGGCGCGTGCTAAAGGCCGAGACCAACGGTGAGCGCCGGCCGCGCGGCGGCTCCAGCATCACGCAGCAGCTCTCCAAAAATCTGTTCTTGTGGCCCGGGCACAGTTACGTGCGCAAGGCACTGGAACTCCCGTTGGCTCTGTGGATCGATTTAGTGATTCCCAAACGCCGGCAGCTAGAAATTTATCTCAACATTGCGGAATGGGGCCCGAGTGGGGAATTCGGCGCGGAAGCCGGCGCTCGTCGAGCGTTCGGCAAGCCGGCCGCCGCCCTGTCGGCCTCCGAAGCGGCCTTGTTGGCCGCAGTACTGCCTAATCCGATTCGGCGCGATGCCCGACAACCCAGCCCAGCCCTGCGCCGGCTCGCCGCCACCTACTCGGTGCGCGCGGCCGCCTCCGGAGTGGACATCGACCGCTGTGTGCGAGCCGCGCGTTATTTCTGATCCGGAAGGGTTCTTCGCGCAGTTGCCTGCTACTACGTAGCTTTTTGGTCTCTTTAGGCCGCCATAATCATCGGTGTGCTCTACTATGGCTTTAGCGTCTGGCTGTTGTTTCGCTGGATTTGGTTCAGATGATTGATGCCTTTGTTTGGCAACCCCACTTCAGAAGCTCGTGCGGTGCGTAGGAGAAATAGGGCAGGACATTCTTGATTATGCGCAACAGCGCAACTAGCCAATGGCAACATTGGCCGCACACGCTTGGTAGGGCCGACCTGTCGCACCGCCACGAATGCCGCGGTGTCGGACTTCCTACCGACGCTCCGATCGCCTATCGTCCGTCGCGTTTGCGTCAGGGGGAAACCGCATGGACGTGGGAGTGGCCGGCCTCGGCAACATGGGAAGCGCGATTGCGGGGCGGCTGATCGAGACCGGCAACACGGTCACGGTGTGGAACCGTTCGGCCGAAAAGTGCAAGCCGCTCGCCGCCGCCGGCGCGGCTATTGCAGCGAGCGCGGCGGCGCTGGCGGACGTGGCCGACACCGTCATTACGATCCTGACCGACGCGGCTGCTATCGATGCGGTGTATGATGGGCCGAGCGGACTTCTCGCTGGCGACATCAAAGGCAAGCTGTTCGTCGAAATGAGCACGGTACCGCCCCATGTGGAAACGGCCCTTGCCGCGAAAGCGCGGCCGAAAGGCGCCGCCTTCGTGGAATGCCCGGTTGGCGGCACAACCGGCCCGGCGCGCCAGGGCAAGCTCATAGGCCTCATGGGGGCGGACCCGGCGGATGCGGCGCGGGCAAAGCCGTTGCTCGATCAACTGTGCCGGCGTCTTGAACATTGCGGGCCGGTCGGCTCCGGCGCCACCATGAAGCTCGCCATCAATCTTCCCCTGATGGTCTATTGGCAGGCGCTCGGCGAGGCGCTGGCGCTTTGCCGGCCGTTGGGGCTTGATCCGGGCCGGGTGATCGATCTGATGGCCGATAGCTCCGGGGGCGCAAATGTGCTCAAGCTGCGGGGGCCCGCACTCGTCAAGCTACTCGAGGGCGAAGACCCCGGCCCGATAGGCTTTACGCTCGACAACGGCATCAAGGACCTGCGCACCATGTTGGCAGAGGGAGCAAGGCGCAGCGTCGAGTTGCCGCTCGTCGCCGGCACCCTGGCATGTTTTGAGGAGGCGAGCCGCCACGGCCTCGGCGCCACGGAGGGGGCGGGTATGTCGGCGTATTGGTCGACCCGCGCGGCGAGCAACTGATGCATAACAACCGCAATTGTCATCGCCCGCGAAGGCGGGCGAGCCGATAACCCCGGACGTCGATTTGGGCGCAGCTCTAAGTTCAATCTAAAGCTCAGGGGTACCGGGTGCCCCGCCTTCGCGGGGCATGACACCGTGGAACAGGAACCGTTAGAATCGGAACACCCTTCAAGGAGGCATCATGTCGGTTACTCTCGCGCAGGCCAGCATCATCGTTGACGTCGCGCTCAAGAAGGCGCGTGAGATGAATCTCGTGCCGATGACCGTCGCGGTGCTCGATGCCGGCGGCCATCTGGTGGCGTTCAAGCGCGAGGACAAGTCCGGCATCCTTCGCTATGACATCGCCTACGGCAAGGCCTGGGGAGCGCTCGGTATGGGGTTCGGATCGCGCACGCTGTTCGAGCGCGCTGCCAGCACGCCGCAATTCTTCAATGCGCTCTATGCGGCGAGCGGCGGGCGCGTGGTCACAAATCCGGGCGGCGTGCTGATCCGCGACGCCGGCGGCGATGTCATCGGGGCGGTCGGAATTTCCGGCGACACCTCCGACAAGGACGAGGCCTGCGCGATCGCGGGCATTGAGGCCGCCGGATTGAAGGGCGATCCCGGCGGGCAGAAGAACTGAGTGTCGATTGGAGGGGACATGATCCGGCTATTTTCATTCTGGCGCTCGCTTGCAACTTATCGGGTCCGCATCGCGCTCAATCTCAAGGGGCTGGCGCCTGACGTAGAGATCGACGTCAACCTGATGCAGGGCGCTCAGCGCGAAGCGACCTATCGCGCCGTCAATCCCATGATGGCGCTGCCAGCACTCGTCGACGGCGAAACACCGGCTCTCTTCGAGTCGCTGGCTATCATCGAGTATCTCGACGAAACGCGCCCCGACCCGCCGCTGCTGCCGAAAGATGCGCGCGGCCGGGCGCGGGTGCGCGGTCTCGCCCAGATCGTGGCGTGCGATTCCCATCCGCTGATCGTTCCGCGCGTCCGTGAATATCTGGAGCACGAACTCCAGATTGACGAGCCTGCCCGCATGGCATGGTGCCGCCATTGGCATACCCAAGCCCTGGCCGCGCTCGAAGTCCATCTCGGCGGGGCGGAGACGGGCCGCTTCTGTCATGGCGACCAGGTGACGATCGCGGACATCTGCCTCGCCAGCCAGGCGGCCGGGGCCAAGTTCTTTGGCGTCGACACCGCGCCGTTCCCGAACTTTGCCCGTATCGCGGAGACGTGCCGGCAGATCGACGCCTTTGCCCGCGCGCATCCGCTCAAGCAGACGGGCGCGCCGGCATCGTGACGCGGGCCGTAGCTCGGATGCACCTCGCTTCATCCGAAATTTTGATGCCGCGGCAGAATATATTGTTTCTTTTGCTTGCCCGATGAAGCTATGAAAAGCCCCGCAAAGGGGAGCGGGCGGGCGTCGCCGGTCACGGCAAGACCGCGGCCCGCACAGGAGGATTTCATGGGAGCGAACTTCGGCATTGCGGGTTTGGATTGGCAGCAACGCGTCAACTGGGATCGCCTGCGCAAATACCGCACCGAACGAGCGCGCGAGATGATGAAGAAGCACGGCCTCGGCGCCCTGCTTTGCATGTACGATGAAAACGTGCGCTACATCACCGGCACGCTCACCCCGGGCTGGAACCGGCTCAAGCCCGGCCTGCGCTACGCCATGCTGTGCGGCGACGGCGATCCGATCCTGTTCGAGCAGGGCGACCTTGGTTTCCAGATCGAGCGCCACTCGCCTTGGCTGCCGAAAGAAAACGTCCGTCACTCCTTCGCCTGGATCAAGGGCGCCGCCGGCCCGGCCTCCACCCAGCAGGTGACCAAGTTCACCAACGCCATCATCGAGGAGATGCAGCGGCACGGCGTGGCCGGGCAGAAACTTGGTGTCGATTTCATCGACATCAATATGATCGGTATCTTCCAGGACAAGAACATCACCTGGGTCGACGGCATGACGCCGATGATGGAAGCGCGCGCCGTCAAGAACGTCGACGAGCAGGAATGCATGCGCATCGTCGGCGCGATCGGCGATGCCACCCACTGGGAGTGCATGAAGTTCCTGCGCCCCGGCATCACCGAAAACCAGGTGACGGCACATCTGATGAAGTACCTCTACAATATTCCCGGCATGGAGGACGTCGAGGATGTCATCGTTTCGTCGGGCCCGAACACCTGGCCGAACTGGCGCAATTTTTCCGATCGCATCATCCAGCCCGGCGACATCGTGTTCATGGATTTGGCTGCGCTGACCTGGAACGGCTACAAGTCCTGCTATTACCGCACCTACTGCGTCGGCAAAGAGCCGTCGCAGGAGCAGAAGGACACTTACGCGGAAGCGCTGAAGTGGCTCTATGACTCGATCGAAGCCGTGAAGGTCGGGACCACGACGCGCGAGATCGCGCAGAAGTGGCCGTCCGCCATGGAGACATGGGGCTACGAGGACGAGGATCAGGCC
>Ga0210402_10001541_pt1 | contig 23724 bp, 21 predicted proteins | sample IncBWC7MmetaG_FD_161055 | JGI IMG/M metagenome (GOLD analysis project Ga0210402, IMG submission 161055) | Forest soil microbial communities from Barre Woods Harvard Forest LTER site, Petersham, Massachusetts, United States - Inc-BW-C-7-M | ecosystem: Environmental > Terrestrial > Soil >... | reverse complement strand
CGAAGAAGGCGCGCGAGCTCGGCCTGCATGGTGATGAGCTGATCCTTCCGGACTCGACCAGCGAAGCAGATCTCCTCGCACACATCGATCGGCTCAATGGCGACGACGCGGTCGACGGCATCCTCGTCCAGTTGCCGTTGCCGCCGCAGATCGATCCGAAGAAAGTGATCGACGCCATCGATCCGGCCAAGGACGTCGACGGGTTTCATCCGGTCAACGTCGGCAAGCTTCACCTCGGGCGTCCGACACTGGCCCCCTGCACGCCGGCCGGCATCGTCCGGTTGATCGAATCGACGGGCGTGGCGATCGCCGGCTGCAACGCGGTCGTGATCGGCCGCAGCGACATCGTCGGCAAACCGATGGCGGCGCTGCTGCTGCAGGCGAATGCGACGGTGACCATTGCCCATTCGCGCACGCGGGATCTGGCCGCGGCCGTGGTCGGCGCGGACATCGTCGTTGCTGCCGTCGGAAGACCGTTGCTGGTCACGCGGGAGATGGTGAAGGCGGGTGCAATCGTGATCGACGTCGGCATGAATCGTCTCGCAGCCGGCGATGCCGGCCGGATCGCACACGACGAGGAAAAGTCGCGGCTTCTGGCGAAGAACGGCACGGTGCTCGTCGGCGACGTCGACTTCTGCCGCGGTCGCGAGGTGGCGGGATGGATCACGCCGGTGCCGGGCGGCGTCGGACCGATGACGATTGCCATGCTGATGCGCAACACCGTCACCGCGGCGGAGTGGCGGCGGCGATGATCCTTCGCACGGGCCTGACGGGCGGAATCGCCAGCGGCAAGTCGACGATCGCACGACTCTTCGCCGCCCTCGGATGCGTGACCATCGACGCCGATCAGATCGTGTCGCACCTGTATCAGCCCGGCGAAGCGGGGCATGAGGCTCTGGTGCGGACGTACGGCAGCGGCATCCTCCTGAAAGACGGTACGGTCGATCGCCGCAAGCTGGCCGGCATCGCCTTCGCCAGCGAGGAGTCGGCGAAGGCGCTCAATGCTTTGATCCATCCGCTCGTCGCGGCGGAGGAGGTCGACTTGATGGCCGCCGAGGAGCAGCGCGCCGGTGACCGGATCGTCATCATCGAGGCCACCCTGCTGATCGAAGCAGGCGGAGAGGAACGCTTCGACCGCATCGTCGTCGTGGACGTCGATCCGGAGACGCAGCTTGCCCGCGCGATCGCCCGCGGCATGACGCGCGAGGAAGCGGCCCGGCGCATCGCCCACCAGATGCCGCGCGAGGAGCGCCTTCAGCACGCCGACTACGTCATCGACAACAGCGGCGATCTTGAAGCGGCGAACACGGAGACTAAGCGCGTCTACGAAGCGCTCCGGCGTGATCTCGAAGAACGCCGCTAGGCGTCAGTTCTCACACGCTCACTTGAATTGTTCCCTCGAGAGCATTGCCACTCTCGATTAGAGGGCCTGCCGAAAATCTCGAAGAGCAAAAAAAACGCCCCGCCGGGAGGCGGGGCGTTCGAAACGGGGATTGAGTCGAAGATCAGTGCTTCTTGGTCGTCGACTTCGTGGTCTCGGTCTTGGTGGTGCTGGTGGTCGCGGTCGTTCCGGTGGTGCCGGTGGACATCGCGGTTGTGCCCGTGGTCGACATCGTGCTCGTGCCCGTGCTGCTCGTGTCGGTCGACATCGTGCCGGTCGTGCCGGTCATCGAGGTGTCGGTGGTCGCCGTGGTCGCGCTGGTGGTGCTGCTGGTGGTCGACGAGGTGTCGGTCGCGGCCGCGCTCGTATCCGTGTTGTTGGCAGCCGTCTCGCTCTTGCAGGCGTAGCCGAAGAAGGCCAGGGCGACGATGGTCAGGAGAATCAGGGTTTTCTTCATGTAGTTTTTCCTCTCAGATGTTGTGTGTGTTTCGTTGTGGCGACATGAGGGAGTTCGATGTCGTTCTGGGAGTGCCCGCCTCACCTCCTTCGCATGCGTCGAATCGTCGATGTTTCGTGAATCGCTGGCGAGGCAACAGCCGCCTCGCAAAATCGGAACATTGATCGGGACGAGAGGAATCGGGAACCAGGTGTACCAGCGGAGTTACAACAAAAGACGCCCCGCGACGTTACGCGGGGCGTCTTGATGATACGGAGCTCGTGTTAGTGCTTCTTGGTGGTGCTCTTGCTCGTGGAGGTCGTGCCGGTAGTGGTCGTGGAGGTCGTGCCTGACGTAGACGTAGCCGTCGTCGCCGTCGTGCCCGAGGTCTCGCTCATGGTGCTGGCCGGCATCGTCGAGGTCGACGTGGAGCTGGTCGTGTCGGTCGCCATCGTGCCGGTGGTGGCGGTGGTGTCGGTGGCCATCGTCGACGCCGTATCGGTCGCGCTGGCGCTGGTGTCGGTGTTGTTGGCAGCCGTCTCGCTCTTGCAAGCGAAGCCGAACACGCACAGGGCCAGGACTGTCAGGAGAACCAGAAGTTTCTTGCTCATTTGTTTTTTCCTCTCGTTACTTTGTTTTCGTTTGGTTTGTCCGGGGATTGAAATCCGATGAAAGAGTGCCTGCTCACCCCCCTTGGCAATCGATTTGGAAATATCCGCGAAGCCGTGCTTCGCAAGCTTGGTCTGAAAAGCGAGTTCTACACCTGAGTGTTACACGATCCGCAACGTCGATGCCAGCCTGGCATCGGATACCACGCAATAATGCAAACAACAGCCGTTGGAAACCGCGATTTTGAGCGTTCGAGCGCTCGGGGGAAGGGGCTATAGTCTAGGACGCCCGTCGCCATGTCAAGTGCACCCGAATCGCTGCCCCCGCTTCACAGGACCCCGGTAGCCGGAATCGTCTCGTCGTTCGACGCCACTCCGATCGCTTACGACCTTTACGATCACACGTCGCGCTCGCTGGTTCTCGTGATTCCCGGCTTCTGGCGCGACCGGCGTCACCCTTCAATGCTGACGCTCGCATCGCACCTGCACGAGCTCGGTTACCGTGCCGCCATCGTCGATCCGCGTGGGCACGGCGACAGCGGCGGCACCTACGGCTTCAACCTCTACGAGCACTACGATACGGCCGTGGTCGCCGAAGAGCTGCTGCGCCGGCTGCCAACCGTCGAATCGATCACCATCGTGGCTCTCTCCTATGGTGCGTCGGTGGCCATCTCCACCGCGGCGCGGCACAAATTGCCGATCGCCTCGCTGCTTCTGATCTCCGCGGTCTCCGATTTTTCGAAGATCACGCCACGGATCAATCCCTTCACGATGCACCGGCACATCGCTCTCTCGCAGGCGCTCAAGGCGCCGCATTTCGACTGGCAATTCATACGCAGCCCGAAGCTGCGGGCAATCGACGACGTTCGCGACGTCCACGTTCCGATATGCCTCATCCACGTCAAGAACGACTGGCTGATCGGGCACGACCACTCGATGGCGCTCTACGAAGCCGCCAACGAGCCGAAGGAGTTGCACGTCATCGACATCCCCGGCAACTACCACGCCGATCGAATCTTTTCCGTCGCCGCCAGCGAGATCGATCCGGTGTTTGGGGAGTTTTTGCGGCGGTACACACCGGTTTGAACGGAACGCTCGCGTAGACGGGTCGCGCGGTTTCGAGGTCGCGCGGTCTCGGGGTGTTTCGTCCCTCGGGAGATCGAAGTCTTGTCGCGCCGCGAGACCGCGCAACCCCGAGACCGCGCGACCCTACCGGTTCCTGCTCACCACCAGCAGCGTCACGTCGTCCGCGAGCGGTGCGTCACCGACGTGGCTGAAGACGGCGGACTCGATGGCGCTGGTCAGGTCGTCGGCGTCGGCGCCGTGCATCGTGGCCAGACGCCTGGCGATGTGTTCGAGTCCGCCCAGGTCCTGGCCTCCATCGTTCTCGGCCTCGGTCACTCCGTCTGTAAAGAGCACGAGGGCGTCGCCGGGAGCGAGCTGCAGCTTGTGCTCGCGGAAATCGGCGCGCGTAACGACGCCGAGCACGAGGTCGGTCTCGCCGAGCTCTTCGACCCCATCGCTTCGGACCCAGAGCGGCGGCGTGTGTCCGGCGTTGGCGTACTCGATCATGCCGGTGGCCAGATCGAGGCGGCCGAGAAAAAGCGTCACGAACTTCGACTGGGGCAGGGTGTCCTTCAGCGCGTCATTGAGCTGCGAGATGAGAACGGCCGGCGATGGATCGTTTCTGCTGAAGATGCGGAACGACGCCTGAAGCCCTGCCATCATCAGTCCAGCCGTGATGCCCTTGCCGCTGACGTCGGCGATGACGAAGTAGATCCGGCCGTCGGGACGACGAACGAAATCATAGTAATCGCCGCTCACCGTCCGGCAGGGCCGGTTGGCGCCGGAGAAGGTGTAGCCGGCCACGCCCGTCGGCGCCGGCGGCAGCAGGCCGCGCTGGATCATCGACGCGGTCTTCAGCTCCTCGTCCATGATCCGTTTCTGGATCGCTTCCTCGCGCAGGCGCGTCGTTTCCAGCTTGATAGCGGCGAACCGCGCGATCTGCGCGACCAGGCGCACATCATCCTCGGAAATCTTGCGCTGGTTGAAGAGGTAGTCGACGTAGAGGACTCCCACCACCGACTGCCCGATCATCAGCGGGGCGCAGAGGATCGACCGGATGCCCTGCATGATGATCGACTGCGCGCGGCTCAGTTTCTCGTCGACGCTAACGTCCATGAAGGCCAGCGCCTTTTTCTCCTCGACCACTTCGCTGAGGACGGTGTGACTGATGCGCAGTTCGGAGGCGTCGGTCCTGTCCTGCCTCCGCACTTCGACGTTGACGAACGACTTGCCGTCCGGGCCGAGGAGGCCGAGCGCCGCGCGCGACGCCTGCGTGTGCTCGAGGACCCGGTCGACGATGAAGCCGAAGAGCTCCTCCGTCGGGCGGTCTTCGATCAGTTCCCGCGCCAGGAGATTGAGCGTCTTGAGCTTTTCGAGATCGCCCCCCGTATCGGCTCTTCCGCCGGGCTGCTCGATCTCGTTGACCGGAATCGAGATGGTCATGCTCGGCGAGGTATCGGCGACGGCCAGCATCCGGTCGGTGTTGTGCTCGGCGGTCTCGAAGACGATTTCCGTGTCGCCGAGCCGGATGCGGTCGCCGGTGCGGAGCGGATGATCGCGTTCCACGCGCGATCCGTTCAGATAGGTTCCGTTCGCACTGCCGCAGTCTTTGAGGATCCATGAACCGTTGTCGGCGACGATCTCGGCGTGCTTGCGCGAGAGATAACGATCCTTGACCGGTATCGAGCAATCGGACGCCCGCCCGATGGAAACGGCCGTGCCTTGCAACTGCTGCCGGAAGGGCGAGAACAGAGGCGAGTACACCGTGACCTCAGCGCGAGGGGCGATGGGTTCCATAGTTGACACTGTGACGGCCGGGAGCGGGGATTGTAACGCGGTTGCGCGGTCTCGCGGTTACGCGGTCTCGGGGTTGCTGGGGTGCTGGGGTGAGGTTACTGACGAGCAACTCAGCAACCTAGCAACTCAGCAACTTAGCAAATCAGCAACCGCGAGACCGCGCAACCGCGAGACCCCGCGACCCCATGGTACGTTTCTCCCGTGACCGACGCAGCGTCAAAAGAAACCTACTTCCAGGAAATCGAGGCTCACTTTGCGCTTCGCCGGGGCACGCCGTTCATCCTCAGCGCAAAGGATTGGGCGTTGATGAAGAAGTGGCACGAGGACGGGGTGCCGCTGCCGATCGTCATCGAAGCGATCGACGCCGTTTTCGAACGAAACGAGACCAGCGGCCGCAAGAAAGTCATCTCCAGCCTCAGCTACTGCCGTCATTCGATCAAGGAGCTTTGGACGGAGCGGCAAAACCTTTACGTCGGCGGCGGCGATGTCGCCCCTGAGGCCGGGCCTGAGGCCTTGCTGGAATCGCTGGCCGCGCGGCTGGAGACCTCGGAGGTCGCCGCGCCGTTCGCCGACCGCGTGCGAGCGCTCGCTTCAGAGAAAAGCGTCCCGAAGATCGAGGAGCGGCTCATGGATCTCGAACGAGAGATTCTCGATGCCTTGATCGCCGCGGATCCAGCGTCGATCGAAGCGATCCGCGCCGACATCGCCCTCGCCCTCGGCGACACCTCGAAACTCGATGAGAAGACACGCGCGCGGACGGAAGAGGCGAACCTGCGAAGGTTGGTGAGGGAGAAGTTCGGGTTGCCGAGATTGACGCTGTTTTGACCGGGGTTGCGGGGTCTCGCGGTTGTCGGGTTGCTGGGCTGCTGCCGAGGTGTTCAATCGACGACAGGAAACCGTCACCTTGGCAACCCCGAGACCGCGCAACCTCGTTACCTCGACAACGCCCGATCCACCTGCTCCATCACCCCTGCCGCCACCCGCCCGCTGACGGGGGCGTCGATGCCGGCGCCCAATGCGGGATTGACGGCTGGATCGACGATGGCGCAGGCGGCCAGCAGCTTCTGCGGGTCGTTTCCCGCGCCGCGGGTGCACGCAGCTCCGCGCATCGTGAGCATCCGTGCGGCGATGCGCGTGAGCGCGCCGGCATTCACCGGAGTGTACGGGCCGACGCGGCGTGTGACCGGGTCAACCTGGTAGATGCCGAGGGCCATGGCACGAACGATCTCATCCCGGTCGGGCGTCTCGCCGATATCGATGGCGATCGGCGGCGCGGCCATGTTCGAAGCGAAGCGCACCGAGGCCACCTTCCAGTACATCAGCACGGCCAGATCGGCGCGCGTGATGGCCTCACTTTCGATGGCGCGGCGAAACTGCGGCGGCATGTTGGCCTCCGCGTACTGCCGTTTGATCTCGTCGAACCGCGGGGCGAAGCGCCGGTCGCGTTTCGACAAGCGCTCGTAGCGTGCGATGGCGGCCTCGTAGCGGCCGCGGCTGATGTCGATCTCGGCCAGCGCTTCCTGAACCTCGGTACGGTCGACATCGCCGCTGTTCAGGATCGGCTCTAGTTCGGTCCGGGCTTCGTCGAACTTGTGCTGTCCGACGAGTTTCTGCACCAGGGAAATGCGCGCCGCGCTGGCGGTCGGATTGATCGCCAGAGCTTCGCGCAAAAGGCGTACAGCTTCGTCGTCGGGCGCCGCGGCCGCGGCACTATAAAGCTGATCGAAGAGCGTCGTCCGCAGCTCATCAATCCGTCCGGCGACGATATCCGGCGCGTTCGGACGGTTGGCAAGGTCCCGGTAACGATCGTAGGCTTCGCGCGGCCGTCTTTCGGCGATGGCAATCTCAGCGGCGTAGACCTCGGCGGCGATGTAATGTGGCCGCTTCCCGAGGATGCGCTCCACGATCGGGCGCGCGGCGTCGGTCTTTCCCTGCCTCAGTGCAATGGCGGCCTCAGCGAGTTGCGCAGGTGCATAGCCCGGCTCTCTGGAGCGAATGTCCTCGAGGCGCTTGCGCGCCGTCGTGTAATCGCCGCCGAGGATGGCGCGCCAGGCTTCGGCGAACCGCTTCGCATTCGCAGGGGTGGGCTGGAGGTCATATCCGGTGCGCGGATCGATGATGTAGCGGTCACCGCCCTGAGGAGCCGGGGCCACGCTCGGCGCCGGGGCCGGCGCGCAGCTCGCCAGCACAATTGCGAGCGTGGCGATCAGGAGAATCGTCGATTTCTTTGTCACTTCAGTCCCTCTAGCAGCCGCATTGCGGCCGCAAACGTATCGTCAACCGCCGCAATATCGATCCATTGCACGTTGCGCTCCGACCGCAGCCAGGTCATCTGACGTTTGGCGTACGCGCGCGTCCGGCGCTTTGTTTCCGCGATCGCGGGATCGACGGTCATCTCACCCATCACGACCGCCACCGCTTCGGCATATCCGATCGCGCCGAACGGCCGCGCGGTGCGTGGATATTTCGCCAGCAATCCGCGCGTTTCGCCGACGAGTCCCGCCGCGTACATCGAATCGACGCGCTGATCGAGACGTTCGACGAGACGGCTCCGCTCCAACGTCAATCCAATCTTCGTCGCCGCCATCTCCTCCGCCGTCCCAGCCGCGGGACGCTCCCACTCCGAAATCGGCCTGCCGCTGAGCAGCCACACTTCGATCGCGCGTTCGACGCGATGCCGGTCCGCGGGCGCGATTCTTCTACCACTTTGCGGATCGATTTTCGACAGCCAACGATGCAGCCACACATTTCCCCGAGGCCGGCCGGCGACGCCGCGGATGCGCGCGCGCAGATCGGCATCGCGAGCGGGCATCTCCGGCAGTCCGTGAAGCAACGCCCGGAGATAGAAAAACGTCCCGCCGGCGAGGATGGGAACCCTGCCGCGCGCCGAGATCTCCCGGCACGCTTCGCGCGCCAGACGGGCGTAGTCAGCAGCGTTGAAATCGACATCGGCGGCGATGATGTCGAAGAGATGATGAGGAAGCCGGGCGCGCACCTCGGCAGATGGTTTCGCGCTGCCGATATCGAAGCCGCGGTAGATCTGCACCGAGTCGTAATTCACGATCTCGCCGCCAACTGTTTCCGCGATACGCAGCGCGAGATCGGACTTGCCGGTGCCGGTCGGACCGGCGATGACGATCGGCATCACGCGGGGGGACGCCCTAACTCTTCGGAATGCGCGTCATGTGCGTGATCTCGTCATCGCGGCTCAGGACTCGGCGCAGGTGTTTGCGGCAGTAGATCGCGCCGTGCTCGATCGGCGTCTTGCAGACTGCGCAACGGTTCTTGATGACCGCTTTCGCGCCGCTTTCGAGAAGGCGGAGGACAATGCCGGCGGCGACGAGCAGTCCGCCCAGAACCAGCGCCTTCTCCAACATGGCAGGGGCGAAGAAGTCGACGAACGGCGCATCCTCAAAGGTCTGCTGCATCACATACAACGCCACCACCAGAAGGATGATCCAAAGACCGAGCCGCAGAACTGTTGAGGACATGAGCGAAAATTCACTGTAGGACGCTCACCGGGGAGTGTCAAATTGTTGATGCACAACGATGTGGGCTGGAAGGAAGTCGACGTCGATCGTGCCGTTCCGATCAGTCCGCCAGGTGTGGATACCCCGCGAATGCAGCGATTCGACGACGCTGGCGTGGGGATGGCCGAATGAGTTGTGTAATCCGCAGGAAATCAGCGCGATCCGCGGGCGGACGGCGTCGAGAAGCGCGGGCGTTGATGAGGTCCGGCTTCCGTGATGTCCGACCTTGAGCACATCGGCGCGGATATCGCGCTCCGCGAGCATCTCCTCGGCATCCCGCTCCACGTCACCGGTCAGGAGCGCAGTCCAGCGGCCGATGCCGGCTCGCAGCACGACCGAGCTGTTGTTTTCCGGTGAGTGCTTGAACGTTCGGTCAGCGACAAAGGCATGGAGTGCTAGCGCTCCGATGGTCAGTGCGTCGCCGTCACGGACAAGATGAATCGGAATCGCGCGAACCGCGCATGCCTCGAGCAGATGCTGCGCGCAGTCACCGCGGAAGCGGCGCGGTGAAATCCAGATGCTGCCGACGTCGAGATTGTCGAGCACGGCCGGTAGCCCGCCGCAATGGTCCGGATGCACGTGCGTGAGAACAGCCACGTCGATGTGGCGCACGCCGCGGTCGACCAGCATCGGCAACAACTCCGTCTCGCCGAAATGAGCGTCGCCGAGCCGTCCGCCGGCATCGACGAGAACGACGTGCTTCGGCGACCGGAGAAGGAGAGCATCGCCCTGCCCGACGTCGAGCATCGTCAGACGCGGTGTGGCGACATCGCTCCTGCCGGCGATCAGCGCGGCGATCAGAGGAATCGACACCGCGGCGAAGATGGCGGTTGCACGAACGCGCCCGCGCAACAGCGCGATGGCCAGCATCGCCAGCGTGTAACCGCTTACGATGGCCGCCAGCGGCGGAGCGGCGAAGAAGCCCCACATCGGCGCCGCGGCCGCGTTTACGAGCGTGCAGACCTTGTGGAGCGAGCCGACGACGTCGAGCAGCGGCACGCAAGGGAAGACGCAGACGGCCACGGACGTCAGCAACATCGCGAAGACGATCGGCGTCAGCAGCAGCGTCATCAACGACCCGCCGAGCGCGTACTGGTGAAAATGGAAGAGCGTGAGAGGCGTAATCGACATCTCCGCCGACGCCGCATACGCCAGCCAACGCGCGCGACCGGCCGCCAGCGCCTTTCCGGCGAAGAGCAGTGCTCCCGCGCCAGCATACGTCAGGTGAAAGGCCGGCTCGACAAGGTCATGCGGCGCGATGACCAGCCGCATCAGCGCGGCGACGCACCAGAGGTTCTCGAGCGTCGTCGGCCGGTGCAGGATGCGCGAGATGGCATAGAGGCCGATACCGATACTGGCGCGCGACACCGACGCCGTCGAGCCGATGAACAGCGGCGCGCCGACGGAGAAAAGGAGTAGCGACCAGTCGCTCGCCCGCGGCGCATGCAGCCAGCGCAGAGCGAGCGCGATCAGCGCCGCCGCGAAGGCGATCTGCAGGCCGGAAAAGACGAGCAGGTGGTACGTCCCGCCGCGTTTGTAACTGTCGCGGACGTCGTCGGTCAGCCGCTCGCCGCGGCCGAGGGCCAGCGCTTCGACGAGCGCGACCTCGGTCGGGCGAGACGAAGCGAATGGGCGAAGGCGGTTCGCCAGCATCCGATTCCAGGCCGCCGGCGTGAACGCGTTGAGCGATCCCTCATACGACATCAACCGCGGCGATTTGACCGTCAGCACCACGTCGCCGCGATCGCTCCGGCGAAGAAATCCTTCCGCGCGGATCGAACGCTCCATGGCGATCACCCGCGGTGTGAACCGCGTGTAGATCATCAGCGGGCTGTCGATGACGACGCCGTCCGCGGCGAAGCGCGGACAGCGGAGGAGATGCGCGTCGCCATGTACCGACCAATCGCGATCGATCGGAGCGACGACCGTAACGAAGCGGTCGGCGATCAGCGGCGCCACGGCGCCCTCGTCGACGGCGCTTCGCGCCCGCGCCTGCGACGCCGCCCAAACACCACCGGCGAGCGCAAGACAGAGCATGGCCATGCGCGGTTTTCGAATCGCGATGAGCAGCACCGCTACGGCGGCAAATCCGATCGCCTCGGCGTACGAATGCCCGAGAACCAGACCGGCGGCGTAGGCGATCAGCGGAAGTGCGGCGGGAACGTCACTGCGCACGCTCGAACGAAGCGAGCGTTTCCACGTGATGTGTATTGGGGAAGAGGTCGAGCAGGTCGAGCGAAGCGAGCCGCCAACCAGACGCGATCAGCCGGCTCGCGTCACGCGCAAACGTTACCGGATCACATGCAAGGAAGCAAATCATCTCCTTCGCACGCGTGGCGATGGCATCGATGACGTTGCGCCGCGCGCCGCTGCGCGGCGGGTCGAGGAACACGAAGTCCGCGCGCGGCATCCGCTCCACCCACCACTCCACCGGTGCCTGAACGAGCGTCACATTGTCCGGCACGTTTCGTTTCGCACATTCGTGTGCTGCTTCCGCCCCTTCGACCGCGGTCACACGTTCGAATATCTCGGCCAAAGGCCGGCTGAAGAAACCGACGCCGGAGTAGAGATCGATGGCGGTCTTCCTCGTTGCCGCGCGCGCCGCGATTGCCGTCACCAACTCTCGCATCGTCACCAGCAGGTGCCGATTGACCTGAAAGAATGCGTCGGTCGTTACGTAGTAGCCGTCGATGGTCATCCCACCCTCGGTCATGAGCTTCCCGTCAACCTCCCAGGTTTCGCCGTCGCGCGGTTCTTCGCGTGTCCGCGGCCCAACCACCTCGCACTCCGGAGGAAGTTGCACCACGTCATTCGTCCGCATCGCGTAGAAGCCGACGTTCCCGCCGTCGCGATGCAGCCTGCTCCGCAGACGGTAGTTCAGCGGCGACGGATGAATGGCGATCGGAGGCAACGTGGCGGGATCGATCTTCCCGATGCGCCGCAGAGACTCGATGAGGATCCGCTGCTTCGCTTCGAGTTGCCGGTCGAGTCGCAGCGCCGTCCAATCGCAGCCACCGCACTCGTTCGTCACCGGACAGGGCATGACCCGCCGGAACGGACTCGGCACGATGAGACGCACAAGATCGGCGTGCGCGAAGCCCTTCTTCACCTCCAGCAGCCGCACCACCGCGACGTCGCCCGGATAGACGTTCGTGGCGAAGATCGGAAAGCCGTCCAGGCGTGCCATCGCCGCCCCGCCCGCCACCAACTTTGTCGGCGTGATCGTGATTTCGTCGCCAGCGAGCATGACCTGCGAGGATGTCATGAAATTCGCCCACAGTAGAATCGCCGCTCTCGATGAGACGACTTCGTGCAGCTTCGCTGGCCTGCGATCACGGCGACTACCGGACGAAATTTGTTTCTCGCACGTATTTCAACTATCAGCATGTGGACGAAGACACACGGGTGGCTGGCAGTAAGCGATCACGCGCGTCACGTCATGCACGCCCAGGGCGGCGGCCGCTGGCTGCCGGATGAACCGATCGGGCGCGTCGGCACATCCATCTCGCTGTACTACGTTCCGTAAGGCGCAGAGAATCGATCGGATGGTCAGTCCGTCTCATGGCCACGGCCCGCAGCGATCGCGTCCATCCCCTCCCTCGGATCCTCCGGCCGCGGTAAAGCCGCGATTCGGCGTCGCTGCCTGGATGGTCATCGTGATCGCCTCGGCCACAAAACTCTGGCTGACGGCGTGCCGGACGCTCGATGCGATCGGCTGGGCCGACTATGACGACCACTGGTTTCTTCGAAGAGCCATCTCCATTCTGGACGGACGCTGGCTCGGTACCTACAACTCAATGACCTTGATCAAGGGCGCGGCGTACCCGCTTTGGATCGCCTTCGTCTCCAGGCTGGGCATTCCCTTGCTGCTCGCGCAACAACTGCTGTACGCCTTCGCCTGCCTGGCCGTTTCCCTTGCGCTCGCTCCGTCCATTCGGTCTTCCGCGTCACGCGTGGTCTTGTTCGTTGTGGTCCTCTTCAATCCGATGACGTTCTCTGACGACATTTCGTCGCGCGTGGCGCGCGAAGGCTTCTATCCGGCCTTGGGACTCCTCATCTTCGCCGGAGTGGCGGGCGCGACCCTGCGGCTGGACGCCCGCCGGCGCGATGTGCTGCCGTGGGTGTTGCTGAGCGGTGTTTCGGTCGCGGTCTTCTGGCACACCCGGGAGGAAGGCGTCTGGATCCTTCCCCTTCTGGGGCTGGCAACGGTCGCCGTGGTCTGGTGGGTGGTCATCGATTGGAGGGCACGCTGGAGGCGAGGGCTGCTCGTTGTTGCTATGCCATGTCTGATCTTCACAGCCGCGCATGAGGCGATTGTCGTTACCAATGGCTTGCGATACGGCGTCTTTGCGGACGTGGAATTCAAATGGCGTCCCTATCTCCGCGCCTATGGGAGCCTCCGGCAGGTGCGCCAGTATCCATCGGCCCCTCGCGTTGCAGTGCCGGAAGAAGTGCGCAGGCGCGTGTATGCAATCAGCCCCGCATTCGCAGAGCTCCGTACGTTTCTCGAACGCGATCTGATCGGTTGGAAAAGGGGGGCAGCCGACTACGAGAACGATTCGTTCATGTGGGCCTTTCGCGAGGCCGTCGAAAGAGCGGGCTACTACAAGCGAGGTGCCGCCGTAGAGCGCTACTATGACCGTCTGAGTCATGAAATCGAGACAGCGCGCGCCGATGGCCGCCTCGATGCAAGACAAGCCCGTGCCTCTCTGTTTCCCCCTCTTTTGTGGGGGCAAAGGCGGGCGGTCTTTCAAACCTGGATTCTCGCCGCGGGGAGAGTGCTGCGGTTCGCCGACGTTTCTGTTAACCCGGCCAATTCGGAGGGTTCCGATGCCGAACTGCGCGAATACGCCGCAATTACCCACATGAGGCTGGCGCCGCGACAGGTGTTTGCTGAGAGAGTCCACGCCACAGGGTGGGTGGTCCACGTCCATGGCGCTCTGGCGATCACCATCGAACGCTCGGACGGAACAGCGGTCTCCGATGCAACCGTGACACGCCTGCCCAGCCCCGATCTTTACGAACATCTCAAGCAAAGCTGGAGGGCGTTCCCGCCGGCACGTTATGCCCGGTTCGATATCGAAGCACCTGGCGACGCACTCCTCGTTCTCTGGCTGGGCGAGCGCAAGATCGAGCGAATCCCTCTCGACAATGAGTTTCTGATCGCGCATCAACCAGACGTGCGCATGGCAGCCCAACGTTTCGCGATCGGGCGCGTCGGACCACCGCCGCCCAGCAGCATTGATGCCTTCCGCCTGCACGTGCTCGACGTCGTCGGCCAGGCGTATCAACTGTCCTTCCCGCTGCTCTTCTTGCTGGCGGCGTTGCTCTATCTGCCAAACGTGAAATGGCTGGCACTGTGGCGGGGAGGATGGATGACGGCTGTCCTCATCGCCGGCCTGATATCAGCGATTGCGGCGCGGGTCATGATCCTGGCATTGATCAATGTCACCAGCTTTCTAGTGTTAGTGGCAGGCTATCAGTCGCCCTCCCATCCGCTCCTCCTGGTCGCGGCCGCAATGATGGCGCTCCACGGCATCGCAGCGTGTGGTTGTCGGGTGTCGGAGATGAAGCCGTGAGCTCCGACTCCCGACTCCCGACTCACTCCTAATTCACCGTCACCGGCTCCGGCTCGAGTGACAGGGCGATCTTCCCGTCCTCGCCGACGTTGACGAACACCACATCGCCCGCTTTGAACTTTCCTTCGAGCAGTCTCATCGCCAGAGGGTCGATGATCAGCTTCTGCAGCGCGCGCTTGAGCGGCCGGGCGCCGAAAGCGGGGTCGTAGCCTTCCTTCGCCAACTGCTCTTTGGCGTGGTCGCTGATCTCGATCGACAGACCGCGGTCGCCGATCATCTTCGTCAGCCGCTTGAGCTGGATCTCGATGATCCGCTTGATGTGTTGCATGTCGAGCGCGTGGAAGATGATCACGTCGTCGATCCGGTTGAGAAACTCCGGGCGGAAGTGCTTGTGCAACTCCTCCTCGACCTTCCGCTCCATCTCCGCTTCCTGCGGCGGCGTCTGCATCGATTTCTGATAGTCGAAGATGTACTGCGCTCCGACGTTCGAGGTCATGATGATGACCGTGTTCTTGAAGCTGACCTCGCGTCCCTTCGAATCGGTCAGCCTCCCGTCGTCGAGGATCTGCAACATGATGTTGAAGACTTCCGGATGCGCCTTCTCGATCTCGTCGAACAGCAACACCGCGTAGGGCCGGCGGCGGATGGCCTCCGTCAATTGGCCGCCCTCCTCATAGCCGACGTAGCCCGGGGGCGCGCCGATCAGACGGGCCACGGCATGCCGCTCCATGTACTCCGACATATCGATGCGCACCATGGCGTTTTCGTCGTCGAAGAGAAACTCCGCCAGGGCGCGCGCCAGCTCGGTCTTTCCGACGCCGGTCGGCCCCATGAAGATGAATGAACCGATGGGCCGGTTCGGATCCTTGAGACCCGCGCGCGAGCGGCGCACGGCGTTGGAGACGGCGGTGACGGCTTCCTCCTGCCCGATGACGCGCAGCTTGAGGTTGTCCTCCATCCGCACGAGCTTCTGGATCTCCGACTCCATCATTCGCGTCACCGGCACGCCGGTCCACTTGGAGACGATCTCGGCGATGTCTTCGTCGGTCACTTCCTCGCGGAGGAGCGCGCCGCCTTTCTGCATCTCGGCCAGACGTGCCGAGGAGGTCTCGAGGTCGCGATTGATCTGCGGAAGCGTGCCGTAGCGCAGCTCGGCCGCCTTGTTCAACTCACCCTGCCGTTCGGCGGCATTGGCCGCCTCGCGCGTCTCTTCGAGCTTCTTCTTCAGCTCATTGATCTGCGTGATGACGCCCTTCTCGTTCTCCCACTGGGTCCGCAGGGTGCTGATCCTCTCCTGCAGCTCGCCGATCTCGCTCTCGATCTCTCCGAGCCGCTGTTTCGAAAGAGGATTGTCCTCGCGGGAGAGGGCCTGCTTCTCGATCTGAAGCTGCGTCATCCGGCGCGTGAGCTCATCGATCTCCTGCGGCATCGACGTCAGCTCGATGCGCAGCTTCGACGCTGCCTCGTCGACGAGATCGATGGCCTTGTCCGGCAGGAATCGGTCGGTGATGTAACGATGCGACAGCATCGCCGCCGCCACGACAGCCGAGTCCTGAATCTTCACCCCGTGGTGGACCTCGTAGCGCTCCTTGAGCCCGCGCAGGATGGCGATCGTGTCTTCGACCGTCGGCTCTCCGACGAAGACCGGCTGGAAGCGCCGCTCCAGCGCCGCATCCTTTTCGATGTGCTTCTGGTATTCGTTGAGCGTCGTGGCGCCGATGGCGCGCAGCTCACCGCGGGCCAGCGCCGGCTTGAGCATGTTCGAGGCATCCATCGCCCCCTCCGCCGCCCCGGCGCCGATGAGGGTGTGCAGCTCGTCGATGAAGAGGATCACATTCCCATCGCTCTCTTCGACTTCCTTGATGACAGCTTTCAGACGGTCTTCGAACTCGCCGCGATACTTCGCGCCGGCGATCATCGCGCCGAGGTCTAGCGAGACCACACGTTTGTTCTTCAGCCCCTCGGGGACATCCCCTTCGATGACACGACGGGCCAGACCTTCGACGATCGCGGTCTTGCCGACGCCGGGCTCCCCGATCAGGACAGGATTGTTCTTCGTCCGCCGCGACAGCACCTGGATTACGCGGCGGATCTCTTCATCGCGGCCGATGACCGGATCGAGCTTGCCGCGCCGGGCCAGCTCGGTGAGATCGCGCGCGTAGCGCTGCAGGGCCTGATACTTATCCTCGGGATTCTGATCGGTGACGCGCTGCGTGCCGCGCACCGATTGAAGCGCCTTGAGCAGTGCATCGGGCACGGCACCATGGCGCGCCAGGATCTTCGCCGCGGTGGCCTCTTTCGTCTGGGCGATGGCGAGCAGGAAGTGCTCTGTCGAAACGTATTCGTCATTGAACTGGGTGGCCACGCCGAACGCGGCGTCGAAGACCTTTCGCAGTGTCGAGCCCACCATCGGCTCCGCCGACGCCCCTCCCACGCGCGAATACCTGGCGACCTCCGCGGCCGTCTCCGTCTCGATTTGGCCAGCCTGCAATCCCAGCTTGGTCAGGATCGGGACGACAATTCCCCCCTCCTGCCTGAGCAGCGCGATGAGAAGGTGCTCCGGGGTTACCTCGGGGTTCCCGGCGCCCCGCGCAAGGTTCTGCGCCTCGGCCACTGCTTCCTGGGCTTTGACCGTAAGCTTGTTGAAATTCATATGATTACCTCACATTGAGTCAAATCGACTCACATCGTTAAACCGGCAAGAATTGCCACGCATTCCGGCGTGCAAGAAGAGGGCGCGGATGGCAGTAACCGTCGCTGCACGACCCGTCGCTTGAACGATCCGGAAACGTCACGAGGAGCCGGGGTCGGTCGAATCGTGGTGTAGCGGTTGGGGTGGGTGTCTGATTGGCAGTGTGATCGCCTTCAAATCGTCAACTGCGACGATACCGCGCCAAAGCAGCCAGCCAGAGATGCCGAGCACAAGTACTAATCGCCAGATATTGGTGGTCAATAGCCAGATATTGGTGGCATCAATACCCCCCTGGCTTACGAGCAGCAGACCCAGCTCGCTGAAACAGAGCAAGGAGGCGATAACCATGGCAACGAGAGAGCGTCGCCACGCGAGTATGCCGAGCACAGCTAGGATGAGTCCGGCGGCCAGGTTAACGTAAATGATCTCCTCTGGTCTCCCGAAGCAGATCACCGATGCGGCGAAAATGATCTGAAGAGTGGCGAACATCCAGATCAGGATCAGTGCCGTAAAGAGGATCCTGACTGGATCGCCCTCAGAGCCCGGGAGCGGCATGCCGTTGCGGGTCAGAAACAGCATGGGATTGCCGCGCGGGTCGAGCTCCAGCCACACGCGCAACACGGTATGGTCTCGAAGCGTGTATTCCACTCCGCCGTTCAGAAGCGCCTCGCGGTCGCTTCGGCCGAGCTCCCGGCCGCCGATGCGGACCACAATCTCGCTCCAGGTCTGCGTCCGGCGCACCGATAGCAGTTTCCGCCCGTGGGGCTCGATCGGATACCGCTTTGTGATCACGCCGAAATTATAGGCGCCCGCTACGGGAAGAGCGTCGGCCGGCCCGTTAGTCAGCGACATCAGAAGGGCTACGGTCCGTGCCGGCATCGGTCCGGCTGTTAGACTCACGCCGTGAACGGGAAAAACCGCCGCGATCTCTTTCTCGTCACATTCTCCATCCTCTCGCTCGAGTTGGCCGTCATCCGCTGGATGGCACAACAGATCACGCTCTTCGCGTACCTGGGAAGTGTCCTTCTCATCGGGGCCTTTCTCGGCATGGGCCTCGGCGTCGCTCTCGGGCGCAGACGGCCCGGGCTTTTCGGTCTCGCTCTGCCGGCGCTGGCAGTCCTTTCTGCCGTGCTCGCCTTCTCGGAACAACTGCACATCCTGCACACCCGTTTCCCGGGACGTGCCGTAGCGATGTGGGGGATGGACGGTGCGAAGAGCTTCGCCTCCAGCCTCGCCATCATCGTCGGGCTCTTTGCAGCGGTCGTGATTGTCTTCCTCCTGGCCGGAACACGTGTCGGCGAGATCTTCGCGAGCTCGGAAGCGCTCGACGCCTACTCGATCGACCTCGCGGGCTCGTTCGCCGGCGTCGTGGCCATGGCCATCGTCTCCTCCGCACAGACTCCGCCGCCGGTCTGGTTCGCGCTCGGTGGCATTCCGCTGGCGTGGGTGTCGCGGCGTTGGAGCAGTTGGGTAGCGCTTGGCGCGTTGCTCCTCTTCACGACACTCTCGATCCGAGGGGCGATTTTTTCACCCTACTACCGCATCGACCTCGACCGTGCCAACGACGTGACCGGCGCTCCGATCCGCCTCTCCGTGAACCGCGATTTCCACCAGTACGTGCACGATTTCTCATCGCGGCATCTCAATGATCCGGAGTTGCCAGCCAACGTCCGGGCGAACCTCCGGTCCGCCGAGCTGACCTATCGCCTTCCCTTCGCGCTGGCACCCCACCACGACAGCGCACTGGTGGTTGGTGCAGGAACCGGAAACGACATCGCCGCCGCTCTGCGTCAGGGATTCGGAGAGGTTGTCTCCGTCGACATCGATCCTCGGATCATCGAGATCGGCAAGGCGCTCCATCCCGAACGGCCTTATGACAATCCCCGCACCGTCCCCGTCGTGAACGATGCGCGCGCCTACTTCGAAAGGACGGACAAGCAGTTCGACGTGGTCGACTTCGGTCTCCTCGACTCACACGCCGTCTTTTCGGCCATGTCGTCGCTACGGCTCGACAACTACGTCTACACAGTGGAGGCCATGCGCTCGGCGTGGCGTCACGTACGGACGCCGGGACTGATGAGCGTCAGTTTCTCGATCGGCGACCGCGAATGGCTGTCAGACCGGCTCTACAAGATCGTCCATGACGCCACGGGAGTCGATCCCGTGATCGTCCCTCACGCCATTCAGCGCGGCCGCTTCTACATCGTCACGAAGGGAATCGAGCCGCGCGAACTTGCCGCCCGTGCCCGGCTCCGCACACTGCCGCCCCCCGATACCGAGCGGGTGGAGTCGGCGACGGACGACTGGCCTTTTCTCTATCTCAACCCGGGAGAAATCCCTGTCGGCTATATCGCCATGATTGCGGCCATCCTGGTGATCGGGGTGGCTGGCAGCCGCGTGGCATTCGGCGCCGAAATGTTCCGCGGCCATGCGTTCAACCCGCTGCTGTTTGTCATGGGAGCCGCGTTTCTGCTCATCGAGACGCGAGGCGTCACCGACCTTTCCCTACTCTTCGGGTCGACGTGGGCCGTCAATGCAGCGGTCTTCGCCGGCGTGCTTGCGGTCGTGTTCGTCGCGAACGCTGTCGTGCGGCGAGGCCGCGCACCCAACATTTCTGTCATCTTCGGTCTACTCTTCGCGTCGCTGCTGTTGAATTACTTTCTCCGCCCTGATCAGCTCCTGACGCTTCCCGTCGCGTTGCGCTCGATTCTGGGACCGCTCCTGGCCGCGCTTCCCATCGGATTCGCCGGCATCATCTTTTCCACCATCTTTGCGCGATCTTCAAACCCGAGCGCCGCGCTCGGCTCGAATCTGCTCGGCGCAGTGGTCGGCGGATGTCTCGAGTTCCTCTCGATGGCCACTGGACTCCGCGCGCTCACGCTGCTCGCACTCGTTTTTTACCTCCTCGCCTTTCTGCTGTATCGCCGACCACATGGGATTGAGCAACAGAAAATGACGGTTGTCGTAGACTGAGGTGCACATGAGCAAGGTACTCAACGCTGAATACGACGACGCGACGTGCAGTCTGCGTCTGCTCGAACCACTCGAAGGCTTTGCCGATCGCGAGAGGGTGTCGGTTATCGTTGATCACGCCGAGGCGAAGAGGCCGTGGAGCGATCTCGAGGGGATACTGACGGGCGAAAACGCTGAGAGCTTCGCACGAGCGATCGAGGAAGCCTTTCCGACAGAGCCCGTCAAGAAGTGATCGAACTCGCAATCGATACCAACGCCGCGGTCGCCTACATCATCCGCGAGGACAGGCAGTCGCCGCCTCAAATCAACGCCGCCGAGAAGGTCGTTGTCCCCCTGATGGTCATAGGCGAGCTTTTTTATGGCGCCTCGTGCAGCGTCCGGTCCGATGCAAATCGCGCAATTGTCGAGAGCATGGTCGAACGTTGGCAGGCACTGCTTCCTGACGTCGAAACCGCACGGATTTACGGCGATACTCGCGCCGCCGCATTGCGGACGACGGAGAACCTTAGTGCATCGAAAGTGAACGACCTATGGATCGCGGCACTTTGCATTCAGCATGAGTTGCCACTACTTACCAACGATCGCGGATTCGACCGCATCGCCGGCCTGACCGTCATCCACTGGTAAGGCTAGAATCTCAAGCATCGGACGCGGGTTACTCAGATAGACTTGCTCCCCGGAGAACCCCATGAGCGCGACCGCGCAAACGATTGATCGCATCTCGCCCGAGACAACTCTCTTCGAATCAATCCTTGAACTGATCCGCCGCACCTCGACACAACTGCCGGACGACGTCGTCCGCGCGGTTACCGGCGCGCGAAAAAACGAAGTGGAGGGATCGAACGCCGACGTGGCCCTGAACGTCATCGGTTGCAACATCGGTCTGGCGCGCGAAGGGTCGCTGCCGCTCTGCCAGGACACCGGCACGATCTTCTTCTACGTCCACACGCCGGCCGGCTACGACCAGATCGCGTTCGAAGAGATCGCCACCGAGGCCGTGCGTACGGCGACGACGAAAGGCTACCTCCGTCAGAACAGCGTCGACAGCATCACCGGAAAGAACACCGGCGACAACACCGGGCCCGGCTCGCCTGTCTTCCATTTCCACCAGTGGCGCGAGCCGCACGTCGAGGTGAAGCTGATGCTGAAAGGCGGCGGCTGCGAGAACATGAACGCGCAGTACTCGCTGCCTCACCCCGACCTCGGCGGCCGCGATCTCAAAGGCGTCGAGAACGCCATCCTCGACTGCGTCCTCCAGGCCCAGGGGCAGGGCTGTGGACCGGGCATCCTTGGTGTCTGCATCGGCGGCGACCGCGGCACCGGCTATGGCTTCGCGAAAGAACAGCTTCTCCGGCTTCTCGACGACACCAATCCCGATCCCGTCCTAGCCGAGCTCGAAGAGCGCGTCGTCGACAAAGCGAATCAATCCGGCATCGGCCCGATGGGATTCGGCGGCAAAACCACGCTGCTGGCCTGCAAGATCGGGACACGCAACCGCCTTCCGGCGTCGTTCTTCGTCTCGATCGCCTACATGTGCTGGGCGTACCGGCGGCGTGGGGCGGAGCTGGATCTCCGCGGGAGCGTGACGGAGTGGCTTTACTGAAAGGCGAATGGTGAATGTTGAATGTTCAGTGTTGAATTGAATGTTGAATGCCCACGGGTCTAGGGTTTTCATTCAACATTCAATTCAACATTGAGATTCTGAGAACTATGGCCCTCGTAAAACTCGCCACCCCCATCGACGAAGCAACCGTCCGCACTCTCCACGTCGGAGACACCGTCTCCATCACCGGCCGGCTCTACACGGGCCGCGATGCCGTTCATCATCGCATCCACACGGGTACCAAGCCGCCCGTCGATCTCGAAGGGCAGATCATTTATCACTGCGGTCCGGTGATGGTGAAGGAAGGCGATCAGTGGGTCTGCAAGGCTGCCGGACCGACGACCTCCTCGCGCGAAGAGCCGTACCAGTGGGAAGTCATGCGTGACTACAAAATCCGCGGCGTGATCGGCAAGGGAGGGATGGGAGAGAAGACGCTGGCGGCCTGCAAGGAGTACGGCGCCGTCTACCTCCACGCCATCGGCGGCGCCGCGCAGGTATGCGCTGCCTCGATCAAGCGCGTCGACGGCGTCGACTGGATGGACCTCGGATCGCCAGAAGCGATCTGGCACCTCTGGGTCGAAGACTTCATGGCCATCGTCACCATGGACGCCCACGGCCAGTCGCTGCACAAGAACGTTTTCGAGGAATCGAAGGCGCGCATCGAGGCGATGAAAGCGTAACTCGGTTGTCGGTTATCGGTTATCGGTTGTCGGGGGTCGGTTATCGGTTGTCGGGGGTCGGGGGTCGGGGGTCGTAGAATCTGCACCTGTTTCGCAAATTTCTGACTCCTGACAACTGACAACTGACAACTGACAACCGACAACCGATAACCGACACCCATGCGCACCGAACGCGACTCCCTCGGCGAAGTCAATGTCCCTGACGACGCGCTGTATGGCGCGCAGACCCAGCGTGCCGTCGAGAACTACCCGGTCAGCGGACTGCGCGAACACCCGCTCTTCGTGCGCGCGTTCATCGTGCTCAAGAAAGCGGCGGCACAGGCGAACAAAGAGCTCGGCGCGCTCGACGCTCCTCTTGCGGATTCGATCCTTGCCGCGTGCGATGAGTTGTTGACCAACGCCGAGACGTACCGCGGCCAGTTCGTCGTTGATGTCTTTCAGGCCGGCGCGGGCACCTCGTTTAACATGAACGTGAACGAGGTCATCGCCAACCTCGCCAATCCGCGGCGCGGAACCTACACACCGGTCCATCCGAACGATCACGTCAACATGGCGCAGTCGACCAACGACGTCTTTCCGACCGCCATCCGCATCGCCACGCTGCTCCTGCTGAACGAGCTCTTCCCGCAACTCGACGCCCTGGCCGGCGCATTCGACGAGCGCGGCGGCGCGTTCAAAGACGTCATCAAGTCCGGCCGCACGCACCTTCAGGACGCCGTTCCTTTGACGCTCGGCCAGGAGTTTCGTGCCTACGGGTCCGCAACGCGGCGGGCCACACGACTTCTGCGCGACGCCGCAAATGAACTGCGCATCCTCGGCATCGGCGGCACCGCCGTCGGCACCGGGATGAACGCACCACGCGGATATCGCCAGATCGTCGTCCGCCGGCTGAACGAGATGACGAACCTCGACCTCACCGCCACCGACGACCTTCGCGAAGCCATGCAATCGCAGCTTCCGGTCACCGCGGTCTCCGGCGCGCTGCGCAACCTGGCCCTGGAGCTGACGCGCATCACCAACGACCTGCGCCTGCTCGCCTCCGGCCCACAAACCGGTCTCGCCGAGATCACCCTCCCGGCCGTGCAACCGGGCTCGTCGATCATGCCGGGCAAGGTGAACCCCTCGATGCTGGAGTGCATGAATCAGGTGCTCTTCCACATCATCGGATCGGCGACGACGATCGACTACGCCGTCCAGGCCGGCCAGCTCGAATTGAACGTGATGATGCCACTGATGGCATTCGAGATCCTCTTCTCGATCGAGATCCTCAAGAACTACCTTCCGGTCTTCATCGCCAGATGCATCGCCGGAATCGAGGCCGACGGCGCGCAGTGCGAGGCCTACTACATCAGCTCCCCGTCGCTGGCCACAGCCCTCAAT
>Ga0210402_10001540_pt1 | contig 23725 bp, 15 predicted proteins | sample IncBWC7MmetaG_FD_161055 | JGI IMG/M metagenome (GOLD analysis project Ga0210402, IMG submission 161055) | Forest soil microbial communities from Barre Woods Harvard Forest LTER site, Petersham, Massachusetts, United States - Inc-BW-C-7-M | ecosystem: Environmental > Terrestrial > Soil >... | reverse complement strand
GTGTGCTTGTTCTTTTCGTGCTCAAAGAAATAGTAGATTCCGTACTGTTCCATCAGGCGGGAAACAAAATTGAAGTCCGTCTCACGGTATTGCACGCAATACTCGCGCTGCTCAAAATCGCCTTGCAGTGAGTTGCGGAAATCGCCGAAGCCGCGATCTTTAAAGACTTTTGCGACGATGTCGGGAATGGTCATATTCTGAAAGATGCGGCAGTCAGCTCTTCTAGTGAGAAACCAGAGCCAGGGAACAATCTCGCAGTGATAGTGGGTAAAGCGCTCGTCCATGCCGGTTTGCGCGAAGCGGCTGACATGACCATTGAAATAGCGCTTGCTGCTATCGGCGAGTTGCAGGGAAATGGTGACCTGCTGCCCAATGATCTTGGTGAAATCGATGGAGGCATTCTCCGAGAAGAGCTCGGCGGAGATGCGGAAAAGCCTCGAGATTCCCTCCTGGGCGGCGAACCCATGGAGCAGAAAAACGTCCTTCCCCAAAGGAGTGTCAATAGCAATGATTCTATTGTCTTGCGTGTAGGCCATTTTCGCTAGACACCCTCTCTCGTAAATGATGCCCCTAAATGTACATCAAGCGTAGGTGAAGGCTCCATTCTCCCCAACGGAGACGTGGATGGCCGCCGGCTTTTGGCGCTCGGCCATGCGGCCCAGGAGATAACGCGAAACATCCGGAAGCATGGTATTGGTGAGGATGTTGTCGACATTGCGCGCGCCCGATTCCACCTCGGTGCAGCGCTTGGCGACTTCGGCGACGACGGCCGGATCATAGGTCAGCTCGATCTTGTGGTTATCGCGAATGCGCCGCTGGATCTTAGCAAGTTTCAGCGTGACGATTTGCTTCATGGCTTCGTCGCGCAACGGGAAATAAGGAACGGTGACAAGGCGGCCCATAAAAGCGGGCTTAAAGATTTTGTTGAGTTCGGGCTTCAGCGCTTTGGCAAGGCCATCGGCGCTGGGAGTGGTTTCGGGATCGGCGGTGAGCTTCATTAAGAGATCCGTGCAGGCGTTGGAAGTGAGAATGATAATGGTGTTTTTGAAATCGATTTCGCGGCCCTCGCCATCCTCCATCATTCCCTTATCGAAGACCTGATAGAAGAGTTCAAGAACATCGGGGTGAGCTTTCTCGCATTCGTCGAGCAAGACAACGGAGTAAGGCCGGCGGCGCACCGCTTCCGTCAACACGCCGCCTTCTCCGTAGCCAACGTAGCCGGGAGGCGCGCCCTTGAGGCTGGAGACGGTGTGCGCTTCCTGAAACTCCGACATGTTGATGGTGATGAGATTGCGCTCGCCGCCATAGAGAAAATCAGCGAGGGCGAGCGCAGTTTCGGTCTTACCTACGCCGCTCGGACCGACGAGCATAAAGACGCCGACGGGCTTGACGGGATCGTCCATGCCGGCGCGGTTTGTAGAAATGCGCTGCGCGATGGCCTCGAGTGCGTGGTTCTGGCCGATGACGCGGACGGCCATCAGATCTTTCAGGTGGAGTACGGTATTGATCTCATCCTGCTGCATTTTGCCGACGGGGATGCCGGTCCAGGCGGAGATGACTTCGCCAACGATCTGAGTGTCAACGCAAACGCGCATGAGCGGCGAATCTCCTTGCAGAGCGTCGAGCTCGGCATTCAATTTTTCCAGCTCAGCGCGAAGCGCGGCTGCATCCGTCGCCGGCTGAGCGGCGGTACCCGCGCCGTCGGAGGAAGCACGCGGGGCAACAGCCGATTCCAATTGCGTTCGGATATCGCGAATGCGGGAAACGAGAGACAACTCCTTGCCACGACGCTCTTCCAGAGTTTTGAGCCGTGCGGCGACCTCTGTTTTCTGTTTGGCAATGGTGGACAGTCTTTCGGAATGATCAACGCCGACAGCAGCCTCGCGTTCGAGTACGCGTTGCTGGACATCCAGATCATCGACCTGGCGCATGGCGTCTTCGATCATGGGAGGAGTGGCGTTCTGCCCGAGCGAAAGGCGAGCGCAGGCCGTGTCCATCACGCTGACGGCTTTGTCGGGGAGTTGGCGGCCAGCGAGATAGCGATGCGAGAACTTTGTGGCGGAGCGGACTGCTTCGTCCAAAATGCGCACGTTGTGGTGTTTCTCGAGAGAACTGACAATGCCGCGCAACATGACCATGCATTGTTCTTCGGTGGGCTCTTCCACCTTCACGACCTGAAAGCGGCGGGCCAGCGCCGCGTCCTTTTCGAAGAATTTCTTGTACTCGGACCAGGTGGTTGCCGCAATCGTGCGCAGTTCGCCGCGCGCTAGCGCTGGTTTTAGGAGGTTGGCGGCATCGCCCTGCCCTGCCGGCCCGCCGGCGCCGATCATGGTATGAGCCTCGTCAATAAAGAGAATGATGGGAGACGGCGAGGATTTGACCTCTTCGATCAAGCCCTTGAGGCGATTTTCGAATTCGCCCTTGACGCCAGCACCAGCCTGCAAGAGGGCAAGGTCGAGCGAGCGGATGGTAACGTTTTTTAGAGGTGGCGGAACGTCGCCAGCGGCGACGCGCAAGGCAAATCCTTCGACAACGGCGGTCTTACCGACTCCCGCTTCGCCGGTAAGGATGGGATTGTTTTGACGGCGGCGCGTGAGAATGTCAATGATTTGGCGGATCTCATGATCACGGCCGAGGACGGCGTCAATTTTTCCCGCCTTGGCGTTTGCCGTCAGATCGATTGTGAATTGATTGAGATTCTGCTGCTTGCCGGCGGCAGGAATGCCCGCCGCGCCTTGAGGCAGCCCTTCGATTCCGAGAGGAACGGCCTGCGCGGTTTCCTGGTCTTCGGGTGAACCAGCAACGATGTTCCAGAAATCCTTGTGGAGCGCTTCGGCGCTAATTTTTTGAAACTCGCGAGTTACCTCGCGCATGAGGCGAGAGAGATCCCCTGAACTCGCAATGGCCAGGATGCAGAAGCCGGTGCGGACTTGAGCGGAGCCAAAATCGATGGAGCCGATGGTCCAGGCTTCGGACAGCATGTCTGTCAGCGAAGGGCTGAAGGAGGGAGTGCGTGCGTTTCCAGACTTTAACTTATCGAGGCTGCGCGTGAGATCGCCCGTGAGGCGGGATTTGTCGACGCCAAATTGTTTCAGGATGCGGGGAAAATCGCTATCGGTGACGTCGAGGAGCTTGAGGAGGAAATGCTCGACCTCGATATCGTAATGAGTGCGGGCGAGACAAAAGCCCGCCGCGGCCTCCAGGGTGTTCCGAGTGGTATCGTTGAGTTTCCCGATCAGACCTTTTAGATTTGTCGTCATGACGACCTCGCTTCACTAAACATTGAAAATAGTTTCTTCCGGATGGCGCTCCATGGGCTTTGATCTCATCCAAGTGACCCAGCCGAGCTGCGGCGCGCCATCGCCTTCTCCGCCGAGCTGGCAGCGTGGAACTTCCTCGCGTTCGAGGATGAGTTGCACTTCGAAATCGATCTCCTCGTTGGTCCAAAAACGCAGAAGAGCACGAAGCGGCTCGAAGGCGGAACCGTTGGGGAGGAAGTCGAGATAGCTTTCGAGATCGAGCGGGCCGATGCGGATTCGCGCGCGAGCCTGCTGGTTCCAGACTTCGTCGCCGACGACGGCGCCCAGCCCCAATTGTTCGGAAGGAGTGGAGCGCTCGCCGATGCAGCATTCCGTGGTGTCGTCCAAACGAAACCATCCGCCGACCAGCTGAATCACTTCAACTGGGACTTCAAAGTAGTCGTTCAAAAGCAGCTCGAGGGCGTGCGCGGAATGGGGGCGCTGGCCGAGGATGCCGGCAAAAAAGAGAAACGCATCGTCGGGAACAGCAAGGCGCTCCTGTAAACCGAGCGTGCCAAGACCGATCAAATCGAGGAGATGGTGGGAGAAGCGGTCACGCTCACCCCGCTCGTAGGAAATCGCAAACCGGTATTTTTCCCAAGCCTGGTAGAAAAACGAGAGCATGCGGTGATGGAAGAGGTCGAGAAAATCCCGCAGCGTCCTGTCGCCGGAGCGCAAACGAGCAAGGATGAGCGTCGTGTAGAAATGCGGAAGAGGTCCCTGGGGACCAGTGGCGCCCATGAAGTTCACGGCGAGAGACGGCGGCTTTCCTTCGGGCCAATCGATGGACTGAATTTCGCTGGCGGGAAAAGAGAGAGAAGGGTGAGCGCCGAGGCGAGCGACCTCCTCGGAAGGAATCGTAAAGCGGCCGACGGGCTTGCGATCCGGCGCGAGACGTTCAAGCAGACGAATAGCCTGGAAGAATTCGAAGCGGTAAGGCTCCTTGCGAAGCTGCTCCTCGACTTCCGAAAGATCTACAGGAGAATCACTTCTCCCGCCCGGGGTGGCCATTGACGGAGAACCTCCTTTCTCTGCTGAGTGCGCACGGCCAGCTGGCTGAAGCTGTTCAGCGAAGCATAGTGGCCCAGAAAGTGTTCGAGAATGCTGGCAAAGAGAAAAACTCCACCACCGACGAATTGTTCCTCGTCGAACTCCATTTCGACACGATGGCCGCGGACAAAGCCGATGCCATTTTCCGAGATGACGCGCGCGAAGTGGCGGGTGCTGGACAGACGCATCAATCCGGCGACTTGGCGTTCGTTGTAGCCGGATTCTCCGAACGTGTATAGGCGGAGAATCTCCTGGAGAGACTCCTTCCCTTCCTCGACGATTGAGAGATAGTTCAGAGAAAGATGGGAGATGAGACGCCAGAGCATTCCTTTGCCAGTCGGGGGACGCACGGAGGGAGAGGGCTTGCGCAGGGCGACAATGCGCTTGATGGAGGAGATGCCTTCTAGTTCGAAGTCGCCGCGTTCGTTGCCCATCGGGAGGCGATGCGGCAAATCGCGGTTCGAACACGTGCAGTGGATTGTTGCGGTATCGGAATCCGGATGGAGCGGGCGGCCACTAAGATCCAAGAACGAAATGTAGACATCGGTGCCTTCATCATCCCGGCGCGTGGAAGCCTGCCGGCGGGAATGCCAAAAACCCTTGGGCCGTTCGCGATGGTGCGAGGTGGTATGGCGAAAACGATAAAAGGGCTCGAACTTCAAGACTTCATGGGTTTGAGGATTGGGGGAGATGACTTCTTCGATGGAGAAAATCTCCATGGCACGGCGACGACGCGCGTCGGGGGTGATCAGGTACTCCGTGTGAGTTTGATCGAGCCGGATCGGTTCGGCGGTATGCGGGAAGAGATTGACCGCCGGAGAGCAACCCAGCCGGATGGCTTCTTCGGAAATGTTCAGCTCGAGGGTCTGCTGGCGCTCGCTTCGTTCGAAGCGTGAAATAAGAAAAACGATTTCGATGCTCGGACCAAAACCTGAAGTGCGGAGGTTTTCAAGCCCGTTTAGATCGACGAATAGAAATTTCTCCGGAAAATGAAAATACTCCTGAAGAAGCCGGTAACCGGAGAAGGAGCGGCGCGGATATGGCAGCAGCGCTTCTGAATCCGTGAAGCCCGCGGGCTGGAGATTCGTGCCGGGGAAAGAGAGGGCATTCTTTCGCGTATTAGGTGCGCGGTCTCGAAGGAGAATCTGCGTACAGTTGTTGCCCAATAATTCGTAGAGCGTATGAATGAGGCTGCTCTCGCCATTGAGGTAGAAACGTAGTGAGTTTAGTTCCAGTTTGTCGAAAGTCACGTCGGGAAAGCATTCGACCTCGAGGCGAAGTGCAGCGACGGCGTCCTGGGACTTGACGGCGGGACGCAGACGGTCCGGCGTAACCCACTGTGCTGCGGTAATTCTCAAAGGCCAGAGAGTTGTGTCGAAGCAGGTTTTGAATTTGCAGGGATAGCCGTCAACGGGTTGAGAGTAAAGCATCGAACCGCTGGGGATAGGAAGGCCAGTGCTGAGTTTTCCCTGCTCGGGGTCCAGATGGAATTGAACGATGGTGGAAGACGGTATGGGACGGATGTAATGCGGGTAGAGGACGCTGAGCAAGGCTTCCGTGATTTCCGGAAATTCGTCGTCGATCTTGAGGTGGACGCGGGCAGCCAGATAGGCAAAGGATTCTATGAGGCGCTCAACGTGGGGATCTTCGCAACGATTTGGATCAAGAAGGAGGCGGGCGGCGACCTTCGGATATTTCTCCGAGAACTCCGCGCCCATCTGGCGAAGATAAGTTAATTCGCGCTCGTAGTATTCGAGCAGCTCATCACGCACGGTCGTCTCCGGAAATCGAAACCTCGAGGCTGGTGAGTTCGATGGACGCATCGTAAACCACGTGCTCGGGAAGCGGATCGATGCGAAGCATGCCGTCGATCACGAAACGCAGGACGCGCGACTGGCCCGCGACAGGAACAAGGGAAACTCTGACGCCATCGAGTCTTCCTTCAAAAGTTTTTACAGCCGTTTCAATCGACTGGAGCAATTTGGTTTGTTCGTAAAGAAAATTAGCGGGCATTGAAGTGATATCGGGAAGTCCGTAGTAATAGACGGAGCGGAGGATTTCGACGGACCCTTCGGGGATGAGATCCGGAGTGCGGCGCGTGTTCAGCAGGTTTTCGAGATCGCGCCTGACGGCCGTCTTGAGCCTGGCGAGGGAAACGCTTCGCGTCATGGGCGCTTCGGATTTAATCTTGGGCTCGTCGTCCAAGAGTCGATCCAGGAGCGGCAATCTCAGAGGCGCGTTGGAGTCGTAGTCCGGCATCGTTTACCTCAGTGCCAGCGCTTGCCCGGGATCAAGGCGGCAAAGCTTCTGATAAATCTTTTGTTTTTCGGCGTCGTCGCGGCCCAGTTTTTCTGCGCAGCGATACAGCAGGGCGAGAGGCTGCGCGACCACGGACGGCTCTTCCCATTCCTCTAGTTTGCGGCGCTCGATTTCGTCCGCGAGTTCGACCAGGATGGGATACGCGATGGCTTCGTGCTTGGTCGCAAGAAAAATATTGGCGAGTTGAATGTGCCGTTGGAAGCGCCCGCGTCCCGTGCGTTCGTTGCCAATTTCGCGAGTCAAGATCCCAATGGCTTCCTGCACCTTTCCGGCGCGCGCGGCTTTCATGGCTGATTCAATGACGTCGGGAGCTTTTTCGCCATTGGCGCTGTCCGAACGCGAACTCGAAGGCATAGCCGCGGGCACGAATTCCGGCTCGGCCGGAGGTGGAGGCTGCGGTGGAGGTGGAAGGATGCTCTCTTTGAGCCAGGTTTGCGTCTCCGCGTTGGCGGCCGGAGTGTCGTCCATGAGTGAGGAGTTAAGCAAGTCAGGATAATCGGCGAGCAGGGCTTTCAGTTCAGAGCGGATTCCGGCGGCCACGGGCCCATATTCTGAGCCCAGAGATTCACACGCGCGGACGGCATAGCGCTGCAAATCGAGCCAGCCTCGGCCGCACGGAAGGCTCATGGCCTGTTCCGAGTTTTCCAAAACGCCGGCCCAATCGCTTTCCATGGACATTTTCTTGATGAGGGTGCGCTTTTCCGAGGGTGGGGCTTCCAGGAGCGCAGGGTTAAGCGTGGCGCCTGCTGCGCGGAGTTCTCCCCAGCGCAGTGCTCGCAACAACAGATACGGGACGGGATTCACCGAACTCTCGTGGCGCAAAAAGTGAGCTACGATGGCCAAGCGCTGCATGGCCTCGTCGCGATCGGCGGGCTCAGAAGTGACGGATTTTTTCTTGGCGGCCGGAGCGGCAGAGCCACCGGCGGCGGCTGTTTCTTCGGCAGCTTTTTCCGCCGGCGTTTCCGCGGCCTCCTCCGTCACTTCTTCAGCAGGCTTGTGGTACTGCTTCACGAGATCCTGCAGCTCATCGAGAGCCGTCCGAAGGTTTGAAAAGCTAGGGGCTTCCCGGCCGAACTTTTCGTCGCTCAAGGTCTCGAGTGATTGCAAGGATTCGAGAGCAGCGGCGAGATTGGCGGCTAGCTTCTCGTAATAAGCGTCGCCGGTGGCGCGAACAGCTTCATCAAATTCTTCCGCTGTACATTTTTTTTCCGCAATAGCCGCAGCTCGCGCGGCCGCTTTCTCTTCACTGACTGCGTCCGCTTCATATCCAACGCGGCGTGATTCCTGATATTTGAAATAGTCGAGCTTGCCTTTGGTGATGGGGAGCCGGCGCACGGCAGCGTCGAGTTTGGAGCCGACCCACGCGAGAGGTCCGGCGCGAAATTCCAGATCACCGTCATCGATTTCTGGATAGAGCGTGTCCCAGAACGTTTCCATGAAGCCGCGGAGCAGGTCGAGGCCTTCGCGGAGACCCGCGACATGATCGCGGAACATCACAGCTTCGGTGAGCCAAGCAGCTAGCTGTAGATCCTTGCTTTTGGTGGAGAGCGCTTCGGTGGCCAGCTTGATGACAAGGGGGAAATCGGCTTTCTTGACTTCGCGCGACCACTCGCCCTGCGGGAGAACATCTTCTTCCCGGCGCGCTTCGCGAATCTTGTCGTAGACGGGATCATAGCGGAGGGTCTTTCCACTTGGATTGTCCCCGGGGATGGGGTTTAGGAGACCTTCGGGGAGCGGCATGGCCGTTAAGAGGCCGTCTGGGCAATCGCGATTTGGATGTTGCGCAGCTCCAGAATCGGCCATTCCTCATCATCGGCAAGTAAAATCTTTTGGCCAACGGGCACGGTTTCGTCGTCCGCTTCTTCCCATACAGTTGCCCGGCCAAGGCGCACAGCGGGATCCGTGTGCTGGCCGGCAAAAGGAGTGAGCACCGGAAGCAGGACTTCACCCAGCTCGCGGTCTTCATACTTGTCCGAGGTGCGAACTTTTGCGGGCAGCCACAAGAGATCGCGAAGGCGTTTCGGCGGGGCAATCTCAATGGACGTGAGAAGAGCAAAAGGGATCCACATATAGCTGCCGGCAGCGAAGACCTCTAGATTGGAACCAATGCGCGGATCACCGTCGGACAAAGAATGAAATGGCTTGCCATTGATGCTGATCGACAGTTGACCGAGGCCAGCGGTATTTTTCGGGATGGGATATTGCTTCTTGGCGAAGAGATCGTGGCGAGTCCGCTCGGCATGAAGTGCCGCGTGATAGAGGAGAGCGCCCATTTCGGCGTTGCGGCCTTCACTGGCGAGAATATCTAGCTGTTTCTCCGCGCGCGCGAAATCACCGGAAAAACAGAGCAACTCGAAGAGAAAAGTGCGGCGCTTGGCGTCGGTGGGATTGTCGCGCACTTCGGCGTTCAGAGCCTGAATGGCGTCGTCGAGGCGTCCTGCCTGAAACAGTTGTTGGACTGACATGTGACCCCGGATTCGGCGCCGCGGCTGCGGAAGACAATGCCGCGAGCGATCAAATGCCTTCTGGCTGGCTGTCCTCAGAGGAAGACAGCCAGGCCAGAAGCCGTGCATCAAATCAATTAAAGCTTCTTGTTCGCCTGCAGATCATACGCAGTCATGGTGTTGGCCCCCGGAGAGCCATCGCTACCCTGCGCCGTGTAGTTGTAGTGAATCTTTGCGAAGTTGAGATGGAAAGTGTCGATCGGTAGAGTCTCCTTATAACCCTCTTCTCCGGCACTGGACTCGTATCCCGAGACCAACACTTGCTCCAGCTTGATTTTCATGTACTCAATCTGCGAGCCTCCGGCTCTCCGGCAAGTCAGCGTGACTTCCGGAAAATGTTGACCGGTCGCACAAGCCAGCATCAGCTTGGCAGAGGCGGAGTCCATGCGCTTTGTGAATTGGAATTCATGAAACTGCGCTTTGCCGACACCGGCACCAGCGCCGACGGAGGCCGCTCCACCAGGCTGCCGCACGCCAAATTTAAAACTGATGAGATCGATTTCACCTTTGTGTTTGTCATCCAGGGACTCTCCCTTGATGTCACCGAGTTTTAGGAAAAAATCGGAATGACTAGTCATGGGAGCCAGTTTTGATTCCACTGCAGTCGGCATGTTCATGTCCTCCTATTCAGTTTAAATCTACATAAATCCATTTCTTACCGAACCAATCGGCCGAATTCCCGAAGGGAGCGGCATAGTCTCCGCAGCGGCAGCCGATACTAATCCTCTGTCAGCGTCACTTTGCCGGGGCAGGCAGTTCCGCCACCAGCCTGAGCGAAACGGTCAGCTCATCCAACTGAAAGTGCGGTCGAAGGAAAGCGATAGCGCGGTAGGCTCCTGGCTTTCCCGGAATCTCACTGACTTCGATTTTGGCTTCGCGAAGAGGAAATTTCGCCTTGGTGGCGGCACTCGCCTGGTCGTCATCGGTAACGTACTGCATGATCCATTGCGTGAGAAACGTCTGGCACTGCCCGCGGCTCATGAAGCCACCGATTTTGTCGCGCATGATGGACTTCATGTAGTGGGCAAATCTGGATACGGCCAGAATGTAGGGAAGCTGAGCGGAAAGCCGTGCATTGGCGTTGGCAGCAGCCTTGTCGAACTTCTTCGGCTTGTTTGAGGATTGCACGCTGAAAAAGGCCGCGTAGTCCGTGCCCTTGCAGTGCACCAGCGGAATCAAGCCTTGGTCTGCGAGCTCTTTTTCGCGGCGGTCGGTGATAGCGACTTCCGTAGGACATTTCAAAGCCACGTCGCCTTCGTCCGTACGGAAAGTATGTGTCGGGAGACCCTCGACAAGGCCTCCGCCTTCCACGCCACGGATGGAAGCGCACCAACCGTACTGGGCGAAGGCTTGCGTCAGACGCGCGCCGAGCGCATAAGCGGCATTGCCCCACAGGTACTTGGAATGATCAGTTCCGTCCACGCCTTCCTCGTAATTGAAATCGTCGACGGGTTTCGTATCCTTGCCGTAAGGAAGACGCATCAGCACACGAGGCATGGTCAAGCCGACGTAGCGGGAGTCTTCGCTGGCGCGGAATGACTTCCACTTCGCAAATTCCGTGCTGTCGAAGATTTTCCCTATGTCGCGGGGGTCGCCCAGCTGCGAGAAGCTGTCCAGATTCAGAAGTTCGGGAGCGGCCGCCGTGAGGAACGGAGCATGGGCTCCCGCGGCCACTTGCGAAACCTTCTCGAGCAGTTCGATATCTTCGGGGTGCTTGCTGAATTCGTAGTCGCCGACCAGCGCGCCAAAAGGCTCGCCACCAAAGATTCCGAATTCATCTTCATAGACTTTCTTGAACATCACGCTCTGATCGAATTCCGGAGCGCGCTGTAGGTCACGCAGCAACTCTTTCTTGCTGACGTTGAGGACGCGGATCTTGAGCATCGAACTGGTTTCGCTCTGATCCATCATGTACTTGATGCCGCGCCAACTTGCTTCCAGCTTCTGGAAGGCCGGGTGATGAAGGATTTCGTTCAACTGAAGGGAAATAAGATGATCAATCTGGGCGACCCGGGAATTGATCGTGGCGTCGGCGTCACGCGAGAGCTTCATCTCGCCTTCGAGAACCTGCGCGACGAACTCCTTCACCATGTCCCGGCCGCGCTCACGCGCGACTTGTTCTTTTCCAAAGCGCCCTTGATCGACTATCTGATCCAGCAGGCTCGATTCAGTCGTCTTAGCTTCCGCCGACTGGGCAGCCGCCTTCTCCGGCTTACTCATCGGAGCCTCCCTTGGGCTTTTCCTTGCCGAGTTCTTTCTTCAACTGATCGGCTTTTTGAGTATTTCCAACTGCTTCCATCAAGAGGTCGTCGAGTTTGTCGTTCCCCTGCAGCGCGCCGCGCAGGTCTCCGAGCTTTTGGCGCAGATCGAGGAGCTCTTTCAACGGCTTTACATTCTTTGCGACATTGGCAGGGTCGAAGTCATCAAGACTCTTGAAGTCGAGATCGACTTTGAGTTTGCCGGCGTCCGCTTCGTCGCTGAGCTTGTTGTCTACTTCCAGTGAGAGATGCGGCTTAAAACTCTCGAGCACGCCGTCAAAGTTGTCGGGAGTAATCTCGACGAAGCGGCGATCTTTAAGCTTCGGGAGAGCTTCCGTGGGCTGGCCACTCAGGTCAGCCAAGACGCCCATGACAAAAGGGAGTTCTTTTACTTCGATGGCGTCGCCAACCTCAACATCGTACGTGACATGCACTCGAGGCGGGCGAACCCTCTCGAGCTTCTTATGGACGCTTTCTTTTGCCATGTGTGCCCCTTAAATCTCCCTCTCAGTGCGGGTAGTGGTTCGGGAGTGAAAACCGTTTCAGCAAGGCGGGATACCCGATTGCATCGGCACGGTTTATCACGATTCGCTCTGCCCGTCAATTAGTTCTCTAGTCCTAGAACTTCCCCGAAATCACCGAGACCCGCATCTCAAATCGAGAATATCTCGACGAAGCACTCGCTAGTTCGGTTTGTCGTTGGCAACCAGGGTTGTTTGATTGTGTGGAATTTCCCGCATCGATCGCAGGGCGACCCGGCTTACCTTGACTTGGCTTGCTCGACAGGAGCATTCGCCAGGATCACTCGACTGCCTAGCTGTCGCCGTGCTCGATTGCCTCATCATGCGGCACACTATCGCGTAGTCGCCTTGGGAGCGCAATGCACTGCTTATGAACTGTGAGGAGACTGGAGGTGAACCGGCAACTGCCGGAAACTGCAGGGAAGCAGGGCTAAGTCTAAGCGCGTCATCGACAACAAGTTGTAGCGCGAGACCCTAAGAGGTCGGAGGATGCAAGCTGCCATGAACCATGAGGAGCGTGGCATCCCGCCAGTTCTTCAGAACCGAACCGTCCAAACTGCAAAAGCTGCCTCCTGCTTCCAAAACTCCACTGGAATCTCTTTTGACTTTCCCACGCCGCACCTGCTAGCTTTAGCCGCGAGCCATGCGCCAGCTTCAACCTGTCATCTGGTCCAAAGGCACCTTCCTCACGCCGCAACACTTGCAGACGCGCGACCGCTATGTGGAGAGTTGTCTGCAATTTCGCCTGGAAGGGCTGAATTTCCGGCCCTGGGGATTCCTCGACTTGCAAATCAACCAAGAGGCGCTCACCGAGGGAAATTTCGCTCTTACGCGCGCTATGGGGCTTTTTGCGGAGGGCCTCCCATTTGAGATTCCGGAATCCGATGCCGCTCCACCCCCGAAGCCTCTTGGGCTCTTTTTTGAGGCCGAGCAGACGTCCCTGGACGTGTACCTGGCGATTCCCGAGTACAGGTCGCACGGCCTGAATGTCTCCATCGCGCAGAAAAACGCGGACGTCAGGTACCTCTCCGAAATCGTCAACTTGAAGGATGAGAATTCCGGGTTAACTGAGAAGCCCGTGCAAATCGCACGAAAAAATCTGCGATTCCTGGTCGAGGGAGAGTCCAGGGAAGGATGCAATTCGCTGCAAGTCGCGCGCATTCAGCGTACTTCCGCGGGCACCTTCCGGCTTGACCCGCAGTACATTCCGCCTCTACTCGATATCTCCGCGAACGACTACCTGATGGGAATCGCACGGCGCCTCGTGGAGATTCTCGCGGCTAAGAGCAGCATTCTTGCGGGGGGCCGGCGGCAGCGCAGCGCAGGGCTGGCCGATTTCTCTGCGGCGGATATCGCAAGCTTCTGGCTGCTCTACACCGTGAACGGCCACTTCCCTGCTTTGCGCCATATTCACGACGTCCGGCACGGCCACCCCGACGTGCTTTTCAGATTGCTGACTTCACTGGCGGGAGCGCTGAGCACTTTCTCCCTTAAGATCCAGCCCCGGGACCTGCCTCTATACGATCATGAAAATCTGGGAGCATGCTTCACGGACCTGGATGAAAAATTGCGAGAGCTTCTGGAAACGGTAGTCCCAAGCAATTTCGTCGCGCTGCCTTTGAAACTTGTCAAGCCTTCCATCTATTCAACGAACATCGATGACGATCGTTACCTGACGGGAACAAAATTCTATCTAGCGGTGAGTTCCACGATGAATCAGGGAGATTTGATCAAGAAGGCGCCGCTATTGATCAAAGTTTGTTCCCCGGCACAGATCGAACAACTTGTTCGGCAGGCGCTACCAGGGATGCAGCTTACGCATGCGGTGAGACCGCCCGCTTCGATTCCCGTGAAGCTCAATTATCAATATTTCAGCCTGAATCAGTCTGGAGTGGCCTGGGAAACGGTGACGAAGGGCCGCAGCCTGGCGGCTTTCGTGCCGAGCGACATTCCAGAGCCGCAACTCGAGCTGCTCATCCTGCTGCCGCAGGCAATCTAAGCTCTTCCGTTTGAAGAAATCCTCCACTGATCAAAGTCGCAAGCAGACGGCAAAACTCCTCCGGCGGCGTATCGGGAACAATCCATTCATTCTGTTTGGCCATTTCAAATAATTCGCCGATGGTCGTCTTGCCGTCGCAGCGTTGCAGAAGGGCAGCCATCCAGGGCTGCACTTTGCAATCGGTTGCAAACGGAGATTCGACAGAGAGAGTGAAGTTTTCGGGTGAAATCTCTCCATCCCGCAGGATATGGCGCACGTTGATCGAGATCCCGGAAGCAGCCCTCGGCTTGGCATGCAGAAGCCTTTGTACAGCGCCTTCGGTCTGCAGTTTTGCTTCCCAGCGCATGGCCCACTCGACTGCGGCGACAGGCGTGCCTTTGCCAAGTGTGCGCCGAATGGTGAAGGCGGGCCTTTGTCCGTCAGTCCGCTGAACGACCACGATGCCAATCACCAGTTCGCGAACGTCGTTTTTGGCAAATTGCCGTTCCCATTGGGCAAGTTCCGCCATGCCGCCATTCTTTTTAAGGGTTTCTTCAATGGCGAATTGGCGCGGTTCTAGGTTCTGCACGACGAACAGGCCCACGTCAAACTCTTGATGCTTCTCTCCGAGCCATTCCCGAATGCGGTTTTCAAAAGTATGGCCCAGCCGCTCAGTTCCAAGAGTTCGGCAATAAAGGCGGCCGCCTGATTTTAGTTTGGACGGAAGTTCAGCAATGATCCGCTTGGTGATTTCCTCGCCCACCTCGCCGCCTCCGTAAAAAATCTCCGCGGGCTTGAGAACGGGCACATACGGAGGATGAGCAGCGATGCGATCAAACGTGCGATTTTCCACTGGTTGATAGAGATCGCCCAAGGCAAAGGTTACATTGTGGATTCCGTTGAGCGCGGCGTTGAATTTTGCGAAGTGAAGCGAGCGCTCGGCGATATCGGTGGCCCAGACATTCTTGGCAGAACGGGAAGCGAGCAAGGCGGCTGGCGCAGTTCCGGCGCAAAGCTCCAAGAAGTCCTCGCAGGGTTCATAGGAGGTGTAGTCGATAAACTGCTTCGCCGATTTTGTCAGTGCCGGATAGACGATGTCGGCGAACATCTGGCGGGGGGAGTGATCCGGATTGGTCCAGCGATCCGAGGCGATAAACAGGTCTCGAATCGGATAAAGGGCAACGGCGGCGACGCATCCTTTTGGATCGGCTGGATCGGGGCCTACCATCTGAGTTTGATTGAGGGCCTCCCAGACGGCTGGCGGGGTAAGAGACACCACCTCTGCGGTGGGCAAAGATTCGCCGAGGACAAGAAGGTGGATAATTGCGTCCAGACTGTCACCCGCTTTGCGATTCAACGGAGGACGGCCGGAGAGAGCAGCGAGGTCCAACTCGGTTCCCGGCCGGACATCGAGCCTTTGGCGAAGAGCTTTCTCGGTAAAGCCGGCCTGAGAAAAATGTTCGCGGAGCGCGGCAAACTGCTCTGGGGTGCCCATTTGTAATTGAGGCATGCACGTCTCTCGCGGACAGAGCGGGCATGATACCAAATACCGATATTAGTAGGGTGAATGTCTTGACATCCATCCATGCAAACGCCATAGTTAGGCTCGATTCAAGCCTTTAGCGCCTTTTCCGGGTCCTTATTCCGGCTAGAGATCGATCATGGGTCGCATCGCCGCGTCCATCGAGGCTGGAAATGCGGGGCTGGCCGAACGACGTTGCGAAGACTGTTGCGCTGTGTCAGAGGAGAGCTGGTTCGCGCTGGGCGAGACGCAGCAGGCCGGCGCTGATTCCGGCAAAATTAAGTAAACAATGAAGCGTCTTTCCAAGGTGGTGTGGCACGAGGGGATGTACCTGGGTCCCCATCACTTCCAGGTGCAATCCCAATCCTTTGAAGACCTCGTTCACTTCTCTACTTCGAGCTTGTGGTTCGCTCCATACGGTGTAATCAGCTGCAAACTGGATGCGGAAGCGCTAACGAACGGAATGCTTTCGCTGGTGCACGCGCGCGGGCTGTTCCCAGACGGCTTGGCATTCCAAATGCCCGACGCCGATGCTTTGCCTCCCGTTCTGAACATCAATGATCTTTTCTCGTCCACGCGAGAATCTCTGGTAGTCCTCTTGGCCGTGCCGGAACGACGGCCCGAAGGACCGAATTGCGCGCTCGATTCCGAGCCGGCACCAATGGAATTGCGCTACCAGGCGGAAATGCTCACATTTCCCGATGAAAACACAGGGCGCGACGAAAAGCAGATCCAGATTGGCCGGAAAAACATTCGATTTGCGCTGGAAACACAGGACAATCAGGGACTCGTCACGCTACCTGTCGCTCGTGTACTTCGCGATGGCTCCGGGCGCTTCATTTTCGATCCAAGTTTCATTCCTCCGTGCCTGCAAATAAGCGCGAGTGAGCGCTTGTTGGTGATCGGCAAGACATTGGTGGATATTCTTGACGAGAAGAGCGCTTCGCTTTCACGAGCGCGGCGGGCTACGGCGCAGGGCCGGGCAGGATATTCTTCCGAGGAAATCGCGAGTTTCTGGTTTGTGCATACCGTCAACGAGAGCCTCTCGGTGCTTCGGCACCTCTGCGTATCCGAACGGGGCCATCCGGAACAGTTGTATCTCGAGATGTCGCGACTCGCGGGCGCCCTGTGTACGTTCGGGCTGGATTCACATCCCGAAACTTTGCCGCCGTACAATCACGATGATCTGGAGAAGTGTTTTGGCCCGCTGAATCAGCATATCCGCGCGCATCTCGAACTTGTGGTGCCATCGAATTGTGTACAGATCCCCTTGGTGACGGCGGGACGGAATTTCCGGAATGGAGACGTTCTGGATCAGCGCTGCCTGGATCGCGCGCGATGGATTCTCGCTGTCCGCGGAGAGACCGGGGAAGCCGAAATCATCGCCAAGACGCCGCGGCTGGTGAAAGTTTGCTCGAAAGACTTGCTGCCGGAGCTCGTCAAAACGGCCCTGCCGGGGATGGGACTGGTCCATTTGCCGATTCCACCGTCCGCCATTGCGCCAAAAGTGGAGTTTCAGTATTTCGGCATCAGCCGGACTGGCAGTTGTTGGGAACATATTGTGCAGACCCGAAAAGTCGGTGTGTACGTCCCCGATGACTTGCCCGGAGCGGAAATCGAGCTTCTCGTTGTATTGGAGTCCTAGGAGGAAACGGTGGGAGCAACGATGTTCGGGGCCACGAGCCTGCAACCCCGCGAAGTAACCACCAAACGGCGCGCGGAGAATCTTGCATACATCTACCAACAGATTTTGACAGTGATCGTACGTGTGCGGCAAAACCGCCAGGCTGTCTCCGACGCCAACGCGTTCCGCGCAAACATCCAAGCTGGCCTGCGTTCGGCTGAAAAAGATGCCGTGAAGAAGGCGTACGCCCCGGACGATATTCGTACGGCAACGCTCGCGGTCGTCGCTTTCTTGGACGAGTCGATTCTGAATTCCAGTAATCCAGTCTTCAGCTCATGGCACAGCATGCCGCTCCAGGAGGAAATGTTTGGACATCACGTGGCGGGAGAAACTTTTTTTGACAATCTTGAAAAGCTGATGTCCAGGCAGGATTCGCACGATGTGGCGGATGTGCTCGAAGTGTATGCCTTGTGTCTCCTCATGGGTTACAGAGGACGTTATGGCCTCTCAGGCCCGGAAGCGACCCGGCCGGTAATCGATTCCGCCCTGGAAAAAATCCGCCGCGTCCGTGGACCCCTCGTGGGGCTCTCGCCATCGTGGGCGGTTCCAGAAGGCGGCGTCGTAATTGCGAAGCGGGATCCGTGGGTTATGCGCCTGGCGTTCGGAGCTATGGGATGCGTGATCCTGGGAATACTTTTATTTGTGGTCTTCAAGATGCGAATGCTTTCAGGGGCTTCAGACATTCAGGTTTTGGCACCTCTAAAACACCCGTAGGGAGCGTAGATGCGATTTCAATGGCAACATCTCGCAGCCGGGGCGGCAGTCATCGTCGTATTGATGATGACGTGGTTCGGCCCGCAGATTTTTCATGCCGCGGGTGCGAATGCGATCGTACTGCGTGGCGGTATCCTGTTGCTCGGTGTCATTGCCATCATCGGGTTACTCCTTTGGGCCCGCTCTTCGATGCCCCCGCTGTCCCGGTCTGAAGAAAACTTCGCCCCGGCGACTGGAGCGTCCGGCGGAGCGGCGTCCCAAGATGTCGATATTCTGATTCGGGAAGCTGCCGGCAAAGTTGCGGCTGCGCGCTTGGCTGCGGGCGCCAAGCTTTCTTCACTTCCCGTGGTCTTTCTGCTCGGAGAAACCGGCGCCGGCAAGACGAGCGCAATGGACCAGAGCGGCTTGGATGCGGAACTCCTGGCAGGTCAGGTGTATCAGGAGAGTAGCATCGTGCCGACGCGAGTCGCGAATCTCTGGTTCGCACGCAAAACGGTTTTTGTCGAGGCTGGCGGTCCCCTCCTCGACGACCCCGGTTCCTGGACGCGGCTAATCAAACATTTCCTGCCGGGCAGTTTGCGATCCGTTTTCGGCGGGGCAAGCCACGCGCCTCGCGCAGCTGTCGTATGCGTGGATTGCGAGAAATTGGTCCGCGAGGCCGCCCTGGACAAGATCGTTGCGCAAGCACGGAAGCTTCGCACACGCCTTGAGGAATTGTCATATCACTTGGGAGTGAGCCTTCCCGTTTACGTGCTTTTCAACCGCTCCGATCGAATCCCCTATTTCGAGGAGTTCGCGGCCACTTTCAACAACGAAGAAACTTCGCAGGTCCTCGGCTCCACTCTGCCGCTCGTGGGCTCGACGAGCTCCGGCGTATACGCGGAGCAAGAAACCCGCCGGCTCACCGCCGCTTTCCAAGCAATTTTTTCCACACTGGCGGAGTGCAGGCCTGGCCTGCTGAACCGCGAGCGCAACGGCGACCGACAGGCCGGCGTGTACGAATTTCCCCGCGAATTTGGAAAGCTCAGCAAGCCCTTGGTCCAGTTTCTTGTGGACCTCTGCCGGCCCGGCCACCTCCGCACCGGACCCTTTCTCCGCGGCTTTTACTTTGTGGGACAGCGCATTGTTAGCGTTTCCGCAAGCGCGGGACAGACGATGCTTGGTGCGCCGTCGGCGATGCAGCGTGCCCCAGGCGGATTCAACCCAAACGCGACAAGTTTGATAAGCGCGCAGGATGCGGGTGCCAAGACCTCATGGGCTACCGGCACATCCCTGGAAGGCGGCGGTGAAGCTCGCAGGTCTGTCCAACGCGTTTTCCTGAGCCACGTATTCAGTCACGTGCTGTTGCTAGATCGCGCCGCGCTGGGAGCCAGCGGCAAAAGCACCCGCGGGGATCTAGGACGCCGAATTCTGTTCGCCTCCATCGCCCTGCTTGCAATGGCTTGGATGATCGTCACTATCATTTCGTTCGTTGGAAACGCGCACCTTGTCTCTGACATTCGCGGCGCGGGTCAGGATCTTGCTTTAGTGCAAAATCCTGGCTCGCAGCCTCCGACACTCGATTCCTTGCGGCGTCTCGATACTCTCCGGCAAAACCTTGTCCAGCTTCGCGGGTACGACCAGAACGGCGTCCCTTTGCACATTCGGTGGGGTCTATATGCGGGCGATTCCGTCTCCGACGATGCGCGCGCTATTTATTTTCATGCCTTCGATCAGATTCTTCTTCAACATACGAAACACAATCTCCTCGCCGATTTGCGAACCTATCAAGGAGATCCCCAGGCGTCCGCTGATTCCGGCTCCGCTTATGACGCCCTCAAGGCGTACCTGCTCATCACTTCTGAATTTAAGCGCAATTCCGGCGAGTTCTTGCAAGACCTCCTGATGAAAGAATGGAAGAAAGATTTAGCCGACATCGATCAGGATCGTAGCGATCTTGCCGTACAACAATTTGCCTTTTATAGCTCCGAGTTAACCATCGATAATCCCTACTCTAAAGAGAACGAAGCCGCATTAGTCCTCCAGGTTCGCACCTATCTCAACAAACTCGCCGGGCCCCAGCGGATCTATTTGAGTATGCTGGCCGATGCACGGCAAAAATCGAAGGATTACCGCTTTTCCGCTCAGCACCCGGATAGCCTGGATGTCATGCGCGCTCCGCAGGATGTGTCCGCGGCCTTTACTTCCGATGCCTGGAAAGTGATGGATGCCGACATCCAGAATTCCAAGCGATTTCTCCAGGGCGAGCCTTGGGTGCTCGGCGCAACCACGAGTATCGATCTGTCCGCAGCGGATCTGATGCAGAATCTGCGCGCCCTCTATGACAAGGATTACATCAAGCAGTGGCGAGGATTTTTATTTGCCACAAGGGTTTTGCCCTACAACTCAGATCCTGATGCAGCGGCAAAACTGATAAAGCTGTCAGCTAATTCGTCGCCGCTGCTGGCCTTGCTATGCGATGTTTCAGACAATACTAACGTGCAATCCCCCGCCGCTAAACTGGCGTTCCAGGCGCCCCAACAGGTTGTATCGCCCGGCTGCGGCGTGCAAAAAAAATACGATCAGGCGTCCAATGATTCCTACATGAAGGGCTTGCTGAACTTGCAGCAATGCGTGCAGCAAACCGCGGACGCACCTCCGGAACAGAAGGACGCGGCAAAAAACTCCTGTCTGCAAGTGGCTGCGCAGGCGCATCTCGCTGCCGCGCAGATCGCTCAGGGCCTTCCCAACGACACGGAAGGACATGTCGACCAAACCGTCGGCGCCCTGCTGGATGAACCAATCAAAGCCTTGCAGAAACTATGGGCGATACAGGGAGGCTCCGGGGAGGGCCTCTGCGGACCGCTGAAGGCTCTTCAAACTGCCTATCCGTTCAACGCGCATGCCTCCCGCGAAATTACACTGGCCGAGTTCAACGAATTCTTCCAGCCGGGAAAAGGCAAACTCTCCCAGTTCCTGGTTTCACAAAAAAACAATCTTAGCCTGCAGGGAACAACTTATGTCCGCGCCCTTGGAACTCCCACAGCAGTTGGTCACAACTTCCTTCGAACTTTAAATGAGCTCTACGCCGTTCAACTGGCCGCCTATCCGAATAACGCCACGGAGCCACACTTCGAGTATTCGGTTGCCGCGCGACTGCCTGAGGCCGGGGGCTTCAAAAGCGAAAAGCTGGCGTTCGATGGACAGGAATGGACCATCACAGGAAACGGCGGCACGAAGAAGTTCATCTGGCCCGGCGCCATCGTTCAAGGCGCCACTCTCAGCCTCAATAGCGGCGGCGGCGACCTGGAATTGCAGCGCGCATCTGGCCTTTGGGCGGTCGCTCATTTCTTTGGCGGATACAAGTGGCAGCCCTCGGGAACTGGTTACATTATTCAAGGACCGCTTCACGGGCCCACAGGGCAGCCAATCATGAGCAACAACAAGCCTGTCGAAGTGCGCTTCGATGTGGACCTCAAGGGTGTGCCCTTCTTCCAGGAAGGCTTCCTATCGGGTTACAGCTGCTCCGCGATGAGCAAGTGACCTGGCGTTTGGCGTGAAGAAGGTCTGACGTGTATTCAACTCTGCCAGTAAATTCCTGTGGCTTGATAGCAGGCATCTGAGGCAGTAAACATCTCTGCAAAGAACCGCCCGGACCTTGCGCCGCTAGTCGTAACAAATGTTGGCCAGCGCGCAGGACATCAGCGCTGAAAGGTAATCGTAAGAGGAAATCGGACAGTCACCGGTTTCCCGCCCGCTCTGGGTGCGTTAGTTTTCCAGTGCTTCGAAGCATCTTTCACCTTCTTGAAGAAGTCCTTATCTGCGTTTCCCTCTTTGTCGATCTTCACGTTTCCGTTCTGTTCCACCGTAACCATGACGGTCAGGGAGTAGGGCAGCTTGCCCGGCTGATTCGCTACATCCGGAAAATCCACCATGGGGACGCCCACCCATTGCAACGGAGGACTCGCATCCAATTGTGTGCACGAAACGGCTCCTCCCACGGATGGGATTTGCGGCGAAGCCCGGCCTGGACCACAAGAAAGCGCCGGCAGCACTAGCTTCCCCGAACCCTTTGTCAACGCTTGAACTTCATTCGGAATGGTTGTCTTGACGTAAAGCGCCGCCTGCTCGCGGAAGATCCCCGTCCCATTAGCTATTTTTTGAAACTCCTGACTCACGCCGTGGTTCAGCATCTCGATATCCTTCTTCTGTTTCGCTTGCTCAAAATGTTGCTGGGCCGCTTCGAATGCTCCTTTGTCGCCGTTTTTTTCCATTGCTGCGGAATAGGCCGCATTCAACCCCTTCTCGATTTCCTTGCAAGCCGCGAGCAGCGAAGGTTCTTCGGCGCGCCCCTCAAAACTGTGTAGTTCATCCTGCGCACGCTGGATTCCGGAGGCGTCAGACTTGCTTTCCGCGGCTTGCGCATTACTTTTAATCGTTTCAAACTGTTGCTGCTCGGCCGCGTGCATATCTTTCGACAACTTTTCGTGGGTCTTGGTCCATTGCTGGGCAGAATCCAGCTGGGCTTTCGCTGTGCGGAATGAGCCTGTGCGGATGGCGTCTTCGACAGCATTCATCGTTTGCAGCGCCTTCTCAGCCACCGGCAACTGCTTTTTTGCATCGCTGCTCTGCGGCCCCTTGCGCTTGATTACCTCTTGGAACTGGTCCCGCGCCTCCGCCCAGTTTTCGTCTTTCACCGCCTGTAACGCGGCGTCGTACAGTTTCTGATCGTTCCCGGTCTGGCGTATTTTGCTTAGGTAAATATCTGCTTGAGGTTTGAGCGTAGAGCCGGCAACATTTAGATCCACAACCGCCCGAAATTCTTTGCGTGCCTTCTCGTAGTCCTTCGCCTGGTACAGTTTCACGCCCTGATCGAAGTGATCCTGCTCTTGTTTGTGGATGTCGGTTTCACTCAGATTCGCTTTCGTCGCTTCCAGCTCACGCGAAGCGTCCGCCGAGTGCCACAAATTCATCTGAATGACGTCTTGAAACGCCAGCTGCGCACCCGCGTAGTCTTTCTTGTCCTTGAGCAATGCCTCGGCGTCGTCAAATCTGTGCTGTTCATCTGCGCGCTTCTGTTCAATTTCATTGACTCGCCGAGTGGCCTCAGTCTGCAGCGGGCCTTTGCCCTTTGCGAGCCCTTGCCAAACTTGTTCGGACTGATCGAACTGCCGGTGCTGCCAGAGTTCCTCGGCTTGCTGTTGCTGTTTCAAATCCTCAAGCGAGGGTGTGCTTCCATTTGTCTTGTGCGGCCAGAACACAAAAACGAGAACGGCCACCACAAGCACGCCCATCCCTGCCAGCACCGGCGGGCGGCGCAGCATTGGCAGGACTTGAGCAAGAAAATCGGCTCTAGGCTTGGGCTTGGCGGGAGAAACCGGCGGCGCAGCAAGTACGGCATCGCTATTTAGCTGGCGCGGGTCAGCAGGCACACCCTTCTGCGCGGCGGGCTGCCGCGCACCAGGACCGGCGATGACCGTTGCCCCAGAAGCTCCTGTTTTCCCCGTGTCTTTGCCGTCCAAATCAGGACGCCTCGGAACCTGACCATCTTTCCGGCCGGGCGGCGTTCCTGCCGGACCAATCACTCGGGTGGCAGAGAACCCCGTCGGAAGAACGTGTCGGGCCGAGTCGCTGACCTCGGTTAAATCAGCAGGTGCGGACGCTTGCTTACCGGCGCCCGGCTTGTCCTTTTTCGTCGGCGCTCCCGGCTTTGGCGACGCAGTCTTCCCCGGATAGAGTTGCGTTCCTCCTGTTTGCTGTCCGCTGGCGAGCGACGAAATTTTCCCGCGAAGTTCCTGAATCCGCGGATCGGAGGGTTGGAGTATCTGCGTGGCCATTACTTCGTTAAAAAGTTGCGTCGCGCCTGCGTGGTCACCTTTGTTCACCAGGGTTTGCAG
>Ga0210402_10001538_pt1 | contig 23757 bp, 19 predicted proteins | sample IncBWC7MmetaG_FD_161055 | JGI IMG/M metagenome (GOLD analysis project Ga0210402, IMG submission 161055) | Forest soil microbial communities from Barre Woods Harvard Forest LTER site, Petersham, Massachusetts, United States - Inc-BW-C-7-M | ecosystem: Environmental > Terrestrial > Soil >... | reverse complement strand
CCAGAACTGAGATACGCCCAATCATCGCCTTCGATAGGAATGGCTGCGACTGCGGAAGCGGTATCGTGGCACGCCACCGCAATCAGGCGAGTCTGCGAAAGCGCCGTTGATTCGCCGAGTCCGTCTCGAAACATGCCGAGGTCTGTGCCCGTAGCAACGAGTTCCGGCGCAGCGTCGATGCTCAGTCCAGCGAGATCAAAGGCCTCTTTGTTCCAGGCGTGCTTGCGGAGATCAACGAGACCCGTATGAGTAGCGTTCGTATACTCAGCGACGAGCCGCCCTCCAAATCGCGCCAGAACATACTCAGGAAGGTTCGCCCAGGGAACAGGATCCGGCACTCCTGCCTTTTTATCCGCCATCAGTTGATAGAGCGTATTGATGCGCAGAGGCTGAACACCGTTGCGCAGAAACAGTTCGACGCTGGCGCAGCGACCCTCCATCTCCGCAAAGGTCTCCTCGGTCCTACTATCCCGGTAGCAATAGGGATCACTCAGTGCCGAGAGCTGTCTGTCCACCCGTACATAATCAACCGCCCATCCATCCACGCCGATGGACGCGATCGGTTCCGCACAGCGTTCCGCGCATCGCATTAGACCGTTATCGAGTTCGTTGAGGATGTGCTGGAGGTTCCAGTGCACCGATGCTCCCACAGTGATCGGAGAGTTGCCGAAACGATGCACGAGTTCAATATGCGGCTTGTCTTCGCTCCAGCGCAGGAGAGAGACCCGACAGCTTTCCGCTCCTAAATCAATTGCGATGACGTTGGGAAAATCGCTGCCGGGCATCGAGAGGATCCTCGCGACCTCCTACCGTAGAAACGCATCTGTCAAACCGCCGTCGACCGGAATAATATGCCCGGTCGTGCATGGAGCTCTCGGTCCTGCGAGGAAAAGAATCGCCTCTGCGCAGGTGCGCGGATCGATCGGTACATGCGTTAAAGTGCGCTCGGCATAAAACTTCGCGAGCAAGTCGCGAAGCTGATCATCGTTCATTGCTTCGTCGAATGTGATGCCATACTTCTTCAGCGACGCGATCACCCGGTCGCGTGGAAACATTGTCGAGCCCTTGACCACGGTTGCCGGACTGATGCCATTCACCCGCACCAGCGGCGCCTGCGAAATAGCAAGTTCGCGGACAAGGTGGCTGAGCGCAGCCTTGCTCACGTCGTACGCTTCCGATCCACGCTTTGCAACGACGGCATTGGCAGAGCTCGTGAGCACTACGCTTGCGGTCAGGCCCTGATCGCACAACAGGGCGCTGATCTCTTCCACAAGCAGGAAGTTCGCGGTGACATTTACCTCCAGCGTCAACGCCCACTGGACGTCAGAGATAACTCCGGTCGGTGAAGAAGGAAACATCGCCGCCGTATTCACTACGATATCGACGCCTCCGAAATGTTTCACCGATTCGCGCATGGCATCGCGAATCGATTCGCGACTTCGAATGTCGACAGGGGACGCAACCGTTGACTCTTTGCCGCCGATTTTTTTCAGTTCCTCCGCGACACTCTTTGCACCTTCAAAATCGCGATCCGCAACAACGACGTGTGCACCGCGTTCAGCGGCCAGCAACGCAACCTCACGCCCGATGCCACTGCCACCCCCAACCACCAAGGCTACCTGTCGGCTCAGTTCCTTTTCCGGCGGACGGCGGCGGATCTTCGCTTCTTCCAGCGCCCAGTACTCGATGCGAAAGGCCTCAGAAGATGGCAGGGCAACATAATTGCTGAAGGTCTGGAACGCCTGCTCCAGCGCATCGGAGCCGCACTGCGGCAACCGTGAGGGCGTAGCGCCGCCTTCGAGTGCCGTCGCTCCTTTCATTACGTGAATTGCGTTCACATAAAACTCACCAGTGATGCGCGACTCCGGCTTGTCCTTGCCGAAGCTGAACATGCCCACTCCCGGAATCAGTACAACGGTTGGATTAGGATCGCGCATAGCTGGGGAACTTGGCTCGGCGTATTTGCGATAGTACTCGTCGTACTCCTGCCTATACGTCAGTAGGCGCGCGTCGATGTGCTTCTTCAACTCAGCCGTGCCCGTTGCCGGGTCCCATGGCACATACATCGGCCGGATCTTCGTACGGATAAAGTGATCCGGGCAACTCGTACCTAGAAACGCCAGCTTTTCCGCTTCAACGGAATTCGCAAATTCAAGTACTTCGGACAAGTCAGAATAGCTTCCGATTAGCCGTTGTTGGGAGCTTACACGGCCTCTCACATAGGGCAGAATCTCAGCAGCCACTTCCTCGCGATTTGAAAGTGTTTCGCGCTGCGCTCCGCCAAAAACGCGGCCGTCCTTCTTTTCAAGATGCTCTTCGATGAAGCCGGTGAGCTGATCGATGATGGTAATGGTGTTCAGATAACAGTCCCGCTGCGTCTCGCCCCAAGTAAAGAGACCGTGGCCGCCCAGAATGACTCCGTCGCTGTCCGGATTCTGCGCGACTGCCCGTTTTAGCATCATTCCCAGTTCAAAACCTGGCCGCTGCCATGGAAGCCAGACCAGATTATGGCCGTGGCTGCGATTGAACTCCTCCATTTTTTCCCTGCCGTTCGCAGCCGCCGCCAGTGCGATTGCGCAGTCGGGATGAAGATGATCGACATGAGTGAACGGCAGAAAACCATGGAGCGAAGTGTCAATGGACGCGGCAACCGGATTCAATCCGAAAGTGCAGAGCGGGTAATACGCCACCATCTCATCTTCGCGCTCTACTCCGGCGTAGCTCTCTTCGAGAGCCTTCAGCTTATCGAGATACAGCGTCGCGAAACCCGAGCGCTTGATGCTGCCGAGATCGCCGCCACTCCCTTTCACCCAAAGCACCGTGGTGTCAGTGCGTGTGAGCGGGTCCGGCATCACGATCTTTGAGCTGGTGTTGCCCCCGCCAAAGTTGGTGATGCGCAAGTCTGATCCGAGCAGATTGGAACGGTAGCGGAGAAGCTCCGGCTCATCCATTCCTGAAGCGATATTCGAATCCCAGCGGTCTTCCAGGTAAACAAGTTTGGCGCGCGCATGTTGAATGATCGACGCGGACATAACTCCTCATTTCATTGCCGGTGCTGTTGCCTCAGCCGGCGACATTTTGTAGTCGGATTGTGCAATGCCTCAACAACAATCAGTGAGGCTTTTGGAAACTCAAGCATATGTACTCAAGCGCGCCGCGTTTCGCTGGCCGCGCTCAGCCTCGATACGCTCCACGTATCCGCTCTCGCGCAGAGCCTCCAGCGGATTCGCGGGCAGCCCCCGCGTCGCTCTCCATTCCGCGAGCATCGGACGCACGTCGGTCCAGAAAGCTGCTCTCAAACATTCTTCGGCTTCGACAATCCTTCCGGCGCTCTGCAATTCTGCCAGCTTCTGCCGGTCCACAAGCGAAGCCTTCAGGAAAAGCTCCTGTGCAACCGTTACGGTTTGCACCATTGCTTCCATTTTGCCTTTCAGGTTGTGGCTCTGGTCGATCATGAATGCGATCTGCGCGATCTGCTCCGAATCGGTTTCGCTCAAGATTTCGTGGAAGATCCGAAAGACCTGGTACGGATCAATCGATCCAATCGTCAGATCGTCGTCCGCATAGCGGCGGTCGTTGAAGTGGAAGCCCCCGAGCAAGCGGATATGAAGCAGCCACGCCACGATCTGCTCGATGTTCTGCGACTGATAATGATGTCCCGTATCCACCAGCACCTTTGCCTGTGGTCCAGCGGACCGCGCCAGCTGCGCTGCCATCCCCCAGTCAGCGATGTCCGTATGATAGAAGGCGGGTTCGAAGGGTTTGTACTCCACGAGCATGCGTTGGCCGAGCCGGAGCTCGTCGTGCGTCGCCTGCATCGCCTCTTCCAGCCAGCGAATTCGGTTGCGGATACTTTGCGAGCCGGGGTAATTGGAACCATCCGCTATCCAGAGCGAGACGTCGGTTGAATCGAGCTCTTTCGCGATCTGTACCGACTCGATCAGGTGGTCGATCGCCATATTCCGAACCACCTTGTCCGGATTGCAGATCGACCCCAGCTTGTATTCCTGGTTCTGGAAGAGATTGGGATTAATCGATCCGGGCTGGATGCCATATCTCCTCGCAAGCTGCTTTACCTCTGGAACATCTGCCGTGCCGCCTGGCAGGTCCCACAAAACATGCAGTGCCAGTAATGGCGTTACGCCGGTCAAGGCATGTACTTGAGAAGCATCGGCGAATTTTTCTTCTAAATTTGTGGCGGCTCCAGCCTGCAGGAATTTGCCGAACCGCGTGCCGGTATTCGCAAATCCCCATGAGGGAATTTCGATCCTGAACTCGTCCAGCTTAGCGATCGCCCCGTCAGCGTTCTCACTCCCCTGCATACCCCCTCCGACTAGTACCAACCTACACCATGCGAAGTTTAGCTGGATTAGGTTTTTAATTTCAATAGAAATGTTATTTCATTTTAAGAATTGGCTAGGTTAGGATTGTCCGTGCCGTTAAACACTCGCTTTTTGCACCAATTCGCACTTAAGAGGTGAAGTTTGGGCCCGAATCCGCTCATTGGCGTTATCTATCATTGGATCGGAGGGCTTGCCTCTGCCACCAATTTCATTCCTTTTCGGCCCATAAAACGCTGGTCATGGGAGATTTACTGGCTCATCCAGGGCTTTGCCGCGTGGATCGTAGCCCCCTCCGTTATCGCCTGGATCTTTGTGCCCGGACTCTCCGGTATTCTGCATCGCGCGCCGACAGACGCCTTCTGGCACGCACTCGTATGGGGAGTATTGTGGGGCGTCGGCGGCCTTACCTTCGGGCTTTCCATCCGGTATCTAGGCATCGGTCTGGGATATGCCATCGCCCTCGGCTTCTGCACCGCATTCGGTACCCTGATGCCCCCGCTCTTCAGTGGGCAAATCGTAACGATCATTCATCAGCAGGGCGGCCGGGTCATTCTGCTCGGGGTGTTCGTTTGCCTTCTAGCCATTGCAGTAAATGGGCTCGCCGGTTATCTCAAGGAGCGCGAAGTTCCGGCTGAAGAGAAAGCGGCTCTCGGGGAGCGGGACTACTCTTTCGGCAAAGGCCTTGCCGTTGCTATTTTTGCCGGGATCATGAGCTCCTGCTTCGCCTATGGCCTGACCGCTGGCAAGCCAATCGCACTGATCGCTCGCAGCGAACTGCTCGCTGCTAATCGAGCCGATCTCTGGCAAAACCTGCCTGTATTGATTGTCGTACTCTGGGGCGGGTTTTTCACGAATTTCATCTGGTCGGTATTTCTGATCATCAAGAATCGCTCGGCCGGCCAGTTCCTTGGATCGCCAGGTTCGAATCCAATGGGAACCGCGACCACCGGGGAAACACTGCCAGACGTGAACCCTGCGGACATTCACGGCGAACTCCGTTTGCGTCCTTCCACGCTCGTTCGCAACTATCTTCTGGCGGCCCTAGCAGGCGTCATCTGGTACTTCCAGTTCTTCTTCTACTCCATGGGCCAGACGAAGATGGGCAAGTACGACTTCTCCAGCTGGACGCTGCACATGGCCAGCATCATTATCTTCGCCACGCTCTGGGGCATTGCGCTCAAAGAGTGGCAGGATACTACACGGCGCACGCGCCTGTGCGTCACCTGCGGCCTGTTTCTGCTGATTGCGTCAACGGTGGTCGTAGGCTACGGCAATTACCTGACGGCACGTTAGATCAATTTCAAAGGGAAAATAATTTTTCTTTCGGACTGTTTATTTGCCATGCTATCCTTCATGACGTTTCAAGGATGGCTTGTCTCCAAACGGCCATCTGTCCCTCCACAGGAGTGCAAACATACATGCAAGGAAGAAACGGCGGTCAGGTATCAATCCCCTCCAGGATGCTGATCTCAGCATGCGCTCTGCTTCTCTGCGGAACAGGTCTCATCGCCCAGAACAATTCCGATCAGCTCAAAAGCGGCTTTGAGAATCCACCCGAAAGCGCACGTCCCAGAGTGTGGTGGCATTGGATGAACGGCAACATTACGAAAGATGGCATCAAGCTTGACCTCGAATGGATGCACAGCGTCGGGTTAGCTGGATTCCAGAATTTTGACGCCGCCTTGTCGACTCCTCAGGTCGTGGAACATCGCCTGGCATATATGACGCCGGAATGGAAGGATGCTTTCCGCTATGCAACCACGCTCGCCGACCAGTTGCAGATGGAGGAGGCGATCGCGGGTTCGCCCGGATGGAGCGAGACTGGTGGACCGTGGGTCCCTCCATCCCAAGGCATGAAGAAATACGTATGGAGCGAGACCTCGATTGAAGGCGGCAAGCCGTTTACAGGCACGTTAACCCACCCGCCGTCGAATACGGGGGCATTTCAGGATGTGGGGATTCGCGATTCACTCGCAGCTCCATCGGGTGCCCCTGCGGTCCCGCAGTTCTATGCCGACGCTGCTGTGATCGCCTACCGGAAGCCTGCGAGTGATGTTTCGGTCGAATCGCTCCACGCCAAGATCACCGCGAGCGGCGGATCACCGGATCCAGCAGTTCTCAGCGACGGCGATCTCGAAAAGGCGACAAAGCTTCCGATCCCTGAAGCGGGCAGCAGCGCATGGATCCAGTATGAGTTCCCTGAACCGGTTACCATCCGCTCGCTCACCATCGCAACAAAAGATGTGGACAGAATCGCCGCGATGGTAACCGGCATTTCAAATCCCGAGAAATCGCTGGAAGCCAGTGACGACGGACAAACTTTCCGCTCGATCGTCAAACTCCCCGACGGCGGCAGTCCACAACACACCGTTTCGTTCCCAGCCGTGAAGGCAAAATTTTTCCGGGTAACTTTCAAGCGGGTCCCTCCGCCAAAACCCCCGGCGTGGGCTGAAGGTATAGACCCGGCATCATTTGGCTTCAAGCCCGGCTCCGCGCCTACCGACTATGAGATTTCCGAACTGGTGCTGCATCCCTCAGCGCGCGTCAACAGATTCGAAGACAAAGCTGCGTTCGTTCCGGTTCCTGACCTCTATGAATTCGCAACGCCTCCCGTTCCAGCCGGCGAAGCAATCCCTAAGTCCGATGTCATCGACCTCACGTCCAAGATGAAGCCAGACGGAACACTCGACTGGACACCTCCCGCCGGCGATTGGGTGGTGCTTCGCTTCGGATTTTCACTCCTGGGAATTACCAACCACCCAGCAACAGCTGAAGCCACGGGCCTTGAAGTCGACAAGCTGAACAGACATTTTGTAAGCAACTACATGAATGGCTACCTCGATAGTTACAAGCAGACTGTCGGCGCTGACATGATGGGTAAGCGCGGCATCCGCTACGTGGTTACCGATAGCTGGGAAGCCGGCTCGCAGAACTGGACCGACGACATGATCGCGCAATTCAAGAAGCGGCGTGGATACGATCCGGCTCCATGGATGCCTGCCCTCGCGGGTCATATTGTGGATAGCTCCGAAGCCAGCGATCAGTTCCTGTGGGACTTTCGCAAGACAATCTCTGACCTGATTGCAGATGAGCATTACGGTCAGGTGCAGGCCTCGCTGAAGGAGCGGGGTATCGGTCACTACAGCGAGTCGCACGAAGAAGGACGCGCCTTTGTCGCCGATGGCATGGAGGTGAAGAAGCTGGCGGATGTCCCGATGAGCGCGATGTGGACACAAACTCCCGGCGTGAACAACGTGCAATACGGCTACAATGCCGACGATCGCGAGTCCGCCTCTGTCGCTCACATCTATGGTCAAAACCTCGCCGCTGCCGAGTCTCTTACCGCTGCCGCCGCGCCGTGGGCATGGTCCCCTGCAACCTTGAAACCGACAGCAGACCAGGAACTTTTGAACGGAATCAATCGCTTTGTCATTCACGAATCCGCGCATCAGCCCTTGATTGGAAAAGCGCCCGGACTTACCCTCGGACCCTTCGGTCAATGGTTCAATCGCAATGAAACGTGGGCCGACGAAGCTGGCCCGTGGGTCAATTACCTCGCGCGCAGCAGCTATCTATTGCAGCAGGGACACTTCGGTGCTGACCTGATCTACTTTTACGGCGAAGACTCGAATCTTACAGCAATCTTCGAGCATAAGTCTCCGGACATTCCCGCAGGCTATGGCTTCGATTACATCAACGCGGACGGCCTGATTCACGAACTGAGTGTTACGAAGGGTCAGATCACAACGAAAAGCGGAATGAGCTATCGCGTTCTCGGCCTTGATCCATACAGTCGGCATATGTCGTTACCCGTAATGCGGGCTATTCATAAGCTTGTTGAAGATGGTGCAATCGTTGCTGGACAGAAGCCAATCGAAGATGCCAGTCTCGCTGACGATCAGGCCGAATTTCGCAAACTGAATGATCAACTATTTGGTGACGGAACCGGTGTACACAAAGTCGGAAAGGGCACAGTGTATGCGGGTGCAAGTCTCGCAGATGTTTTCAAGACCCTGAACGTGTCGCCCGACTTTGACTACACGAAGCCGGAGAGCGGCGCGCCGGTCCTCTTCGTTCACCGCAGGCTCTCCGACGGCGATCTGTATTTCCTGGACAACCGGGGCGATCACGACGCGACAGTCGATGCAACATTTCGCGTGACCGGACGCGTTCCTGAACTCTGGTATGCGGAAACAGGCAAGTCAAAGCCGACGTCATACAAAATTGCGGATGGCCGCACGACAGTTCCCTTGCATTTCGAACCATGGGGCACAGTGTTCGTGGTCTTTCGACAGGCAACGAAAGAAAACTCGCATTCCCTGCCTGAGAACGTGGAGACGCAAGTAGCGACGATCAGCGGGCCGTGGAACGTAATCTTTCAGCCAGACCGGGGTGCGCCGCCGTCGATCACACTGGATACACTCACATCCTGGAGCGACAACGCAGACACAGGGGTGAAGTATTTCTCGGGGATCGGCACCTATACCAAAACCCTGCAAGCCTCACAAGACTGGTTCAAGAATGGCGCGACTTTGTGGATCGATCTGGGCGACGTCAAGAACCTGGCTGAGGTCACAGTGAACGGTAAGCCGTTGGGGCTCGTGTGGCATGCGCCCTATCGCGTTGATGCAACTGGTGCACTGAAGCCGGGCGCAAATGAAATCATGATTAAGGTTACGAATGCCTGGGTGAATCGGCTCATCGGCGATGAACAACCAGGTGTTGAAAAGAAATATACCTTCGCAGACGTAAAACCGTACAAGGCAAAGTCTCCATTGCTGCCTTCAGGACTACTCGGCCCGGTACAGGTGTACTCTGTCACGGGCAAATAGAAACGTGGGCAATCGTACTTGTACTATTGCCCCGCATTCACCATGCGCTTTTCTGGTTTAGGCGGTGCAGGATGAAAGGCATTCACTCGCAAATCGGAAAGGCGTCCGTCAATCCTCCCGATGTTTCGTTCAACAATCTGCTGCACATGTGCAGCAGACCCAAGCGCGCGAAGATTCAGCAGCAGATGATGTTCCTATGCGGGTGAAGCCGCAAGATCGCCCGCCCTCCCGTGGAGAGAAGGGCACGCTTCCGCGTGACTTGCCTGGCTCACTGGCCCAGCGTCATCAAGTCAAACACCACTATCAACGACATCGCCTCGCACGAGGATTGGACACCTACTTTCCTCGCCGCAGCAGGTGTCCCCGACGGTGAAGGACCCTCCTCAAAGAGTATAGGGCGTTGACCGGACATACAAAGGTTCACCTCGACGCGTATGACATGACCGATCTTCTCTCGTGCAAAGGACCCGGCCAGTGCAAGGAGATTTTCTACTTCGACGATTCCGGCAGCCTTAATGCGTTTCGATACTAGGATTCGAAGGTCACCTTTGCTACTAAAGACTCCTGGTGGGCCGATGTTGCGAAACGGTGTACAGTGCCCACTCGTTGTTAACCTTCGGGAGGACCCATTCGAAGTGACGCCGGATGCTGGGTGTACACGCGTTGGTATGACGATAAGCTACCCCTTCTTGGCGAGAACCACTTGAGTCAATAACCGGCTATCCCGAATAGTGCTACCCTCGTTGCTCGCTGGTTACCAAGTGTCCGAGATGCCGACTACACGGCCATCAAGTGGATAACTTCAAAGAAGGCACTGTAATCAAGTTAATGTAAGCGAGTGTACCTATCTTGAAATAGTCTCGTTCGCGGAAATCAGCGCCGATTGCTACCCCCACAGACCTTACTTTTCGAGGACGTGAGTTTGGAGCAACTGGAGTAGGCAGCAAAATCTGATTTCTCAGTCCCGCGTTAAATGAAACTGGAAGTTATCGAGCAATTGCTTATTCAGTGAACGGGACGCCAAAGGCCAGTAGGGAGCTTCGTGATGGACGATACTGTGCACCGATCACGCTTGGTTTCTTGCCCATGGCTTTCCAGACTCGAAGTGCGACCGCATTCATGTAGAGAAGCCGCACCTGCTCTCGGCTTTCTCCGCGCTCGCTATAGATACTGATTGTGGTTAGAAGTTGCGCTTGTCCAGATTCGATCAGATAGGGTCCTATGCTGAGGGCAGGAGCGTTCTGGGTGTCCTGCACTTCTTCCGCACTTTGAGCAACGATTTCATAATTCAGAGATCGCCGAGAACGCCCGCCGTCCAAGCTAAACAACAGGTCATTCGACGTATGGCTGGATGAATATGTTGAGTTGCCCATTATGTTCTCTCTCTTAGTTCTGATGCAGTGAAGCATTGCTGCAATTGTTTTCGGTAGCAATCATGTTTTATCTGATCTTCGCTTCCCAAACCGATAGTACCGTCGCCAACAATTGACACAGCGAATCGGAGACAACGCGAATAACCCCAGAAGCCGATCCAGAGGATGCGAATCGGCCGTCTGGAATTCGATCGAGCTGCAGCGAGGACAATTCCGACGCATCCAAAGTATCCGTGGAACGCTGCTGGGCCAGTTCAGTTCTACAGAATTCATTTCAGGTAGCCCTTTCCAATTTGATGAGCGGTACGTTAAGAATCATTTCATCTCCAGCGCTGGAATTAAAATCCAGCCAAGACAGAAGAGCACGGACGCTGCCAGTCGCCATCGCCACGCATGAGTCGCCGGCTCCATAATAGAGATGAATGGTGTCACCATCTACTCCGATGGTTTGTCCGCAGGGAAATACAACATCATTGACATCCCCTCCCCGCTCGTAGGGCGCCTCTGGGCCAAACATCCAGGAGTTTCCTCTCTGTAAACAGATGTGTGGCTTATCGAGGTCGAACAGAGCAAGACCTAACCGGTAGATGCTGCCAGATGCTGTATGTCTCACACCGTGATAGATCACCAGCCAGCCTTTCGCGGTTTCGATTGGCGGGGAACAAAGGCCGATCTTGTTTGCATCCCACCATCCCCCGCGTCGCGCCTCAAGCATAACTTTGTGGCTGCCCCAATGTTGCAGGTCTGGCGAATATGAAATCCACATGTGAGCGCCAAGCGTCGTCACCGGCCGATGAATGAGAGCCCAGAAGCCTCCGATTCTCCGCGGCAGAAGAGCAGCGTCTTTGTCTTCGGGCGGCATGATCACGCCATATCGCTCAAAGCTCTTGAAGTCTTTGGTGAGCGCGAGCGAAACGCCGGGACCACCGCGAGCGTAGGAGGTGTACGCCACTGCATACTGCTCCAACTCTGGAACATACGTGATGCGCGGATCCTCTATACCCCAGATCTCTTCCGGATATTCACGTGGATTCGCTATCAATGTTGGTTGAGCATCGATACGCCAGCCATCGACTCCATTCGCAGAACGCGCAGCGCAAAGATGCGACAGTCCCCGCCGGTCTTCCACGCGGCAAAGCAACAAGGTATCTCCGTCGGCCAGCCGTGTCGCGCCCGCATTGAAGACACTGTTGACCGGGTAGGGCCAATCTTGCCGGCGGAGGATCGGATTCGAAGGATGACGTACAAACAGAGAATCAACAGCGGGTATTTGCGAATGCTGTTGTTCAACAGTGAGGTATTCCGGTGATGTAGCTGGAAGCCTAATTGAATTCAAAGACAGACACTCATTTCCTGATTCTGGTTTTCTGCAATTGGCGTTCCGATGTTTTGCATTTCGAGTAACGACATCAGGAACGAGAGCGTGGATTCGGCTCCCTGGTTTTCATTTACGCGATCTGGATGAAGTCCGTCTTTGCAGCCGCCGGTTGTCGCGTCGTAAAGCGGCACCTGCAGGTCATTTTCACCAAGAAACCACCGGAAGGCGCACCGTGCCTCGTCAAGCCAGAACTTCTCTTCTGTTAGTCGGTAGGCCTGCACACAAGCGGAGATGGTTGCGCAGGCTTCAACTGGTTGCTGATCGAAGCGAGCCTTCTCACCGTTCTCTGTGAAAAATCCCCTCGATCCTATCGGGACGAAAATATCTTCTTCTCCCCGATGCTGGGCGGCAACAAGCCAACGAAGGGACTCACATCCTATTTCGATCATTCTTTTGTTAGCGCTCCGCCATCCTGCAAGTAAAAGCGCCTGCGACAGTCGTGCATTTGAGTAAGAGAGGCTTTTTTCAAACCACTGCCATGTCTCTGAATGGCTGCGTTCATAGATATCCAGCAACCGGTTTGCGAGTAGATTGCGAATAGCTTGGATCACCCTGTCCCCGGGGAACCAATCCAGATATGCCTGCATGCCCAGTACAGAGAATGCCCAGGCACGCGGGCTGGTGAACGTCAGCGTAGCTGGAAGCGCAGCCTCGAATAGTCTGCCTGCCGCGCCTCTTAAACCAGCATCTTCCGAACGGCCAAGCACCGTCCCAAGCGCCCATAAAGCGCGACCGTGACTGTCCTCTGAACCTATATCTTCTTGCCACTTGCGGTCGTAGCTAAGGAAATTTCTGAACCTGCCCGTCTCCTCATGAAAGGCGAGCCAGAGAAAAGCCAGGTATCGGCCAGACAGAGGTGCGTGCGCATAGCGGTCGGACAGCAGCGACCCGTTCAGCAGAGTTGCCACGATGAGGGCACGGGCATTGTCATCAGTCGTATAACCCTCAAGACAATTTGGCAGAGAAAAAATGGCATGCTGCAACATGCCAGTGTCATCGGTCATGCTTAATAAGTGTGATGTATCGAGGATCGGTAATCTGTCCGTCGCTTTTGCTGCGTAAATGTCCTGCAGGGCAGCGCGTGGCCGCAACATTCGTTCGACACGGGCGCGTTGAAAGCTTGCCATGTAAGCCCGCGCTGTCTTTTGCCATGTCGTGCCACGTGAATGGAGATAAGCACGCTTTCGCATCGCATGCCGCTCCGCGTCGTCCTCTAATGACTTGATGGCTGCCTCTGCGATGGAGTCAGGATCATCAAATGGAACGACTACTCCACGCCCATCGGCAAGTAGCTCTCTAGCGTGCCAGTACGGAGTAGAGATAATTGCTTTCCCCGCGCCGAGCGCGATGGCGAGCGTGCCGGAAACGACCTGGGCTTCCTGACGATAAGGAGTGATGTAGATGTCCGCAGCGCCTACGTGTTCGATCAATTCCTCGGTGCTCACGAAACGGTTGTTGAAAATAACGTGCGAGGAAACACCGCATTCCTCAGCTAACGCCTTTAGCTCTTCCCTGTATCGCTCACCCTCGCGCCGCCGTATATGCGGATGCGTCGCTCCGGAGACGATGTACACCAGATTTTCATGCTTGGCCAGAATCGCCGGCAGCGCGCGAATCACGTTTTCGATTCCTTTGTTTGGTGACAGGAGACCAAAGGTAAGCAGTACGGACTTTCCCTGAGTACCAAACAAATCCTTGAAGTAATTGGGATCCATGAATGGAAGGTCGGGCACGCCATGCGGGATGACATCGATTTTTTCGTTCGGCACGTCATACACATCGCGCAAAAGACATGCAGCGTGTTCGCTCATCGCGATCAAACGATCCGAAAGGTTGGCAATCTCTTCGAGCACAGCACGCTGACTGGAATTCGGCTCGCGCAGTACTGTATGAAGGGTTGTCACCAGCGGCATTCTTAATTTGCGAAGCAACAGCAGTATGTGACTGCCTGCGACACCACCGAAGATGCCGTATTCGTGTTGCAGGCAAACCAGGTCGTTACCATTGAAATTGAGGAATTCAGCAGCCCGCTCATAGGAGGCACAATCTTCCTGCGCAAGCTCTAGCCGTACCTGTTCGGGATATTGGTAGCTTGACTCCGGATCGTTGACGGGAATTGCGAAGAGGCAGCCGCTTCCATATTCAGATGCTACTGCGGTGCACAGATCGGTCGTGAATGTAGCAATGCCACATTGTCGCGGCAGATAATTCCCAACGAAGGCGATGCGTGTCGGCAGAGACATGGGTGCAGCTTTCGTGGCGGTTGGGGATGAGAATCCACCTGGTTCTTCGTTACGAAGCATTTCCGAGAGAGACATGGTTTCCTGCTTTCATGCGTATCGCGGCGCAACTCGCGTTATTGAGTTATTCCTGAGGGGCACGAACTGTCGTGGTCCCGACCGCCTTTTCCACTTTGCGGGATCGAAAGGTTTATCGTGTCGCAAGCTGCCGGATTGTCATCTCGTCAACCAGGCTGAGAGAGGTCTGTAACTGTATCTGACGAGCGTAAAGCGTGATCTTAGCGACGCAGAAGCCCAGGTATTTTGAGACACTTACCGAATCCAGTTCAGCGGCGTTGAACCTGTCCTTGATTCGATCCAAGGCACGAGCTATCGCTTGATCGATAGCCGCTGTTGCTGTGCGGCCAACACCGAAACGGGCATAGGCATCTTCTAACCATATGAAGTGCCAGCCCGCATTTCGTACCTTTAAGTCCAGAGCAGCTGCCATCGTGTCTTTTACAGACATCCATGTTCCGCAAAACTGCTCTTGTGTCAGATCGAGCTCATCAGGCAGGACGCATCCCGAGCGCAGGAACATTGCATGAGGTTTCACGGTTGCGGCTTTTTAGCTATCGATGTGCTGGAATTTGTAACGATCGGGCTTGAATCGCGACGTCCTTTTCCGGAGTAGCCCGTGGCATCCGGCTGGCTCACTGGCGCAAACGGAAAGATTGATTTTTTGCGCCGTGCAGCAAGATGATTATTTACGTCAGCTTTTTTAATGAGACTCATGGTGGCTCCAGTCGTTCTGTTGCTTACTTGAAGGGCGCTCGTCTGGAGCGAAACATGGATAGCTTGAGGCGAGGAAGAATATTCGAACTATATCTTAAGCATACGCGGTAAACAGTCGCCGCGCCGATAATAGAAAATCCAGTTACGTGTTAATGTTTCACTTCAAATGCTATTTGCGCCGGCCGTGTTGAAAGTTCGTCGCAGCTTCCCAGGAACGGGCTCTCCTGGATGTAACGAGAAAAGATGCCGACTCTTGCCACATAGAACCATAGGTGTTTGGCTACGACAACGTGCCCGATTTCAGCGGCATTGAAGCGTTTGTCCACTTTCCGAAGAGCTAGCTGTGCCGCTCTCTGAATTGCATCCTGGGCACGATTTGCGTATCCGCTTCTCCAGTACATTCTTGTAAGCACATTAGAATTCCACCCCAGGTCTCGGATGGTTTTATCCAGCCACGGGGCATCACCCGACTGCAGGACGACCCATCCTTCGCAAATGGTCTCACCGGCCAAAGCAATACCTTCGGGGAGCATGATATGTTCGCGGAGAAAAATTGTGTGCTGCTCAAGTTCTCGCATCCGAATAACTCTCTCCTCTAAGGATTTACATAGTTGCAGACCTCGTCTATCGGGGCTCTTGCAAGCAGTATCCGTCTGCACGGTGCCAAAAGCTGTGCTGTTTTGCTCAGGAATGTCTCTATAGTCAGCATGGGCGGGAGTTTCCGACGTACTTCTTTCCAACCTGCTCTCCCGCGAAGGCACAACAACATAGAAGTAACCAAGCCGTTGGATTTCTAATTTCTTCAGGAATGAGCAAAACAGAACAGACTTGTTGCTTTCCTCGGTGAAATCCTGTTGTAGCGTGCGAGTACGTATCCGTTCCAGAGTGCAATACCGAAGAGGAACTTTCATGAAGACAACGTCTAAATGCGCACATCCAGCCTGCAGCTGTGTACCCGTTGATGGGAAAAAGTATTGCAGCGCGACCTGTGCCGATGCAAAAGGCATGTTGGAATTAACCTGCCAGTGCCAACACACAGCGTGCCAGGGCGCGCAGTTGAAGGCGTAGCCGAGCAGTTCACAATGAACTTCTCGCTGGTCTGCCTTCTTCAGAAGGGTAATAACATGTTCGGAATTATCTTGATGGTCGTTATCGGGGCGCTTCTCATAGGAGCATTTCCCAGGTGGAACCACAGCCGCAACTGGGGATACTACCCAAGCGGCGGCCTGGGTTTGGTTCTCGTCATCGTTCTCGTGCTACTGCTGCTCGGTCGGATCTAGTGAGCACAACTCGCCATCAAAGGAGCGGACTGACCCATCCAGTATCAAAATGCCTCATCGAGGAGATGGCATAGGTTTAACCGGAGACATTCAGTGGCATCGAATTCTATAATTGTGCGGAGGACTCCCCCGTTTACCTCACATCGGCTGCGGTCGCGGACCCTATCTGGACGTTTCCCTGGCAAGACCGCATCCGGCAAGGGACCTTCTAAGATGACAGAGCTGAAAAACACAGCATTCGATGCCGCCGCTTTTCTGGCAAGAGCCGGACTAGGGCGAAGGATCGTTCAATTGAAGCCAAAGGAGGCTTTCTTTTCGCAGGGCAACTCCGCTGACTCCGTTTTCTATCTTCAGAAGGGCCGCGCAAGACTCACAGTTGTTTCGAAAAATGGCAAAGAAGCCACGATCACGCTTCTCTCTACAGGAGACTTCGTTGGCGAGGAGTCAATCGCCGGCGCGCCCGGTCTTCGACTGGCGACTGCCACTGCAATTACGGCCTGTGTGGCGCTCAAGATCGAAAGGGAGGAGATGATCCGCGTGATGCATGAGGAGCATTCCTTTTCTGACCTGTTCTTAAAGTTTCTGTTGGCCCGCAGTATGCGAACCCAGGCCGATCTTGTCGATCAGCTTTTCAACTCCAGTGAAAAGCGTCTGGCAAGAATTCTCTTGTTGATGGCGGAATTCGGCAAGCCCGGTGAGCCGGAAACGTTGATTCCGCAGATCACGCAGGAGACGCTGGCGGAAATGATTGGCACCACCCGGTCCCGCGTCAGCTTCTTCATGAATCGATTTCGCAAGCTCGGCTTCATTGAATACAACGGCCGCATCCGGGTTCACAAGTCGCTGCTCAATATCATTCTCCACGACTGAATCATCTCTGCTAGCGCCACAGTGAGTCTTTCTCCGTTTTCCGAAGGGGGCGTTTGGAATCAGCCAGTCACAGTCGCCGACTGAGCAAAATTGAACAGATCGAAGATCTCTGTGGTGCGATGCTCTGACTAAGGGAGCACTTAGATGCTCAATGAAAGGCCCCCCGATGCCCACTGAGAAAGCGAGCCTCCTTATCGTCGACGACGATGTATCGATCTGCAAGTCGTTATCCTTCATTCTTGCTGAATCTGGCTATCGAGTCCGCTCAACCGCGGATGGCTTCTCCGCGCTCGTCGAGCTACGAAACGGGATTCCAGACATCCTTCTCTCCGACCTCAACATGCCAGGTATGTCCGGTTTCGAATTGCTCTCTGTGGTCCGTCGCCGGTTTCCTGCGATCAAGGTGATTGCTATGAGCGGGACGTTTTCTGGTGACGGAGTACCACCTGGGGTTGCCGCCGACGCTTTCTATGAAAAAGGAACCAATCTGGAGTCTTTATTGCAAATCATAGAAGCCATGACCCGCTCGGAGCGGCCGTCGCCTTTCCAGCATTCCAGCACGCTGGCGCCCATCTGGATTCCGAGGAACGGACATGATCCTTCCGGGGAAGCATATGTTGTGATTACCTGCCCGGAGTGTCTGAGGACCTTCTCACAGATTCTCGACAAAACCATCTGGTCTGTCCGTGAAACAAGTTGCGTCTATTGCCACAGCTTGATTCACTACGCAATCGTCCAACCGGCAGATCCACCGTCTTCTCAGGCTTTTCAGCGGAAGCCGGGCAGTGGAATGCCAACGCCTCTCAGCGTGCCTGACACCAATTGATTGAAGGCAGAAAGGACTACTCCAATGCTAGAGTTAGCCGAACTGACCATGCTCTTACGCGAAGGCACGAAATTACCTGACGATCTTAAACTCGCAATCGAAGAGTTTCGAGAGGATTGGAACTTGATTCGGTCCGGCGATGCACATTGGCTTGACAAGAAGATTCGAAGACTCAGGTGGCATTTACTCTGGATTGATGAAGGATCGCTAAGAAGCGGCGTAGGGAAGACCTCACAGGAGGCGATTGCTGGCGCACTCAAACTGGCTCTTCGTCATGTAAGTGCTCGATTTAATGCCGCGGAGGTTGAACATATTGAGTTAAAGCAGTATCCGTGGTTCTTCATCGCCAAGGTCAGAGTACATCCATATCAGATTCAGCAAAGCGCGGTTCTGTGTGCTGCCAACGAATCCGCATGCCTGCCAATGTCCCTTCCCGCAGAGTTGATTGCCAGCACGAAGATCACATTTGTACCTGTAGCTTTGTAACAGCAGCACATCTCTATTTCAAGACATTTCAAGACAATAGATGAGCTATTCAGCTCATCTATTGTTACGCATCTCTGGAACAATGACTCTGGAGAAGAGTCCGCGTTATCGACTCCCTCATGGTTCTGAGCTAAGTCAGCCCATCTGACATACGTACCTCTTAGCTCTCCGCACTCTAAAAGGAAAACTTATGAAGATCACCTCCCTGCTATTAATTGGCGCCGTTGCATTGGCGAACGGAACCCTATGGGCTGGCACAGGGCACCAGGACTCGATTGACCGCCTGCACATGTCCTCACAAGTGCTCAACTCCATCATGGAAGCTCCAGACAAGGGCATTCCAGAAGAAGTGCTGAGTAGTGCAGAGTGTATTGTCGTGGTTCCGCATCTGATGAAGGCCGCCTTCATCGTTGGCGGCCAGCACGGCCGAGGCATCGCGTCGTGTCGTACCGAGACAGGCTGGAGCGCTCCTGCGTTCATCTCTATGGGCGGAGGAAGTGCGGGATTGCAGATTGGCGTTGAAGGCGTTGACCTCGTCATGCTGGTCATGAATGACCATGGTTTTCAGCATCTGCTCTCCAGCAAGTTCGAACTCAGTGGTGATGCGTCGGCTGCGGCAGGTCCAGTGGGCCGCCACGCATCTGCCGGCACCGACTGGAAGCTGAATACGGAAATCCTTACCTACTCTCGTTCGCAGGGTGTGTTCGCAGGAATCGCCTTGAATGGCGCTGTGGTTGAACAGGACAGCGACTCCACGCGCACTATCTATGGCCGCGATATTTCCTTCCGGGCCATCTTGTCAGGTAAGGTCCGAGCACCAAAATCTACGGCGTCCTTTATGAAGACGATCGCTGAAACGGGTCGCGCAGGCACGATTGCCGAAGTGAGTGCGGACAAGCGCTAAGCCAACAGACACATCGAATCATAACTGTTGATCGGGATTATCTGGGAATCCCGGTCAGCGTAAGAAATCAAAAAGGAGACACTATATGCCGCTCATGCAAGTTGTCATTACTTTGATCGTGGTAGGAGTATTGCTATGGCTAGTGAACCGATTCATTCCAATGCAATCGAGCATCAAATCGATCCTCAATGGCGTCGTCGTCATTTGCGTCGTGCTATGGATTGTGAACCTGTTCGGCTTTTTTAGCTCACTTTCGCACATTCACGTAGGCCGATGAGGGTAGTTGCAAATTGCCGATTTTGCAGTATTTCGTCGGCTCAGCGTCATCGACACGGATTTCTCCAGCTGTATGTCCTTACGCTATTTCGGTTTTTTCCTTGGGGATGCGATTCCTGCGGACGAGTTTATTATCGCTTCCATCGCTGGTAGTAACTGTAAAGCGCCAGCGAGCCCTTGCTGGTACCCACGTCGGTGGAGCCCATTGTTGTCATGAGGATGCCGCCAGGAAATCGCGCCACTGCGATTGAACCACAGCGATAGAGAGGAAGAGCATTTCTATCGCGCTCTTGAACGAAGACGGGAAGGGTGACTGCCATTTCTGGGGAAAACCGCCCCTGTCGTTAGCAAGTGAAAATGTCCGCTTTTTGTAGCACGTGATCTGTCCGGTTTTGGTTAATCTCCCGTAGCCGCCGGGAGGGTGGAAAAGTGGGAATCGCGGAGCGATTTCCAAGGCGGCGGAGCCGCCGTCTTTTCCATGCTCCTTGAGGTCGTTGTTTTCCTCGATGGGATGAGCCTGCCCGCTGCCGTGTAGCGTCCCAGCCGATGCGGCCCGTAGGTCAGGGTGATGGTTCCATCGAGGTGTTGATGCACCATCACATTGCAGCCGGCGAGGGTGCCCCGCCAACTGACCGCTTCGATCTGCAGCACGCGGTTCTGAAAGCTGACGGTGTTGTCGCGGTTGACCGAACGTTGGAATTGCAGCGAGAAGGTCAGGTCCAGATCGCGGCGGGGGCAGGCTGTGAACGCTGTTCCGCGCTGCGTGGCCGGGACCTGGAAGCGGCGGTTGAATTCAGCGGTGTACACGTCGCGCAGAAAGCGGTTGGCTTCGCCCACGGTGCGGATATCGCGCAGCCGCAGCTCCTGCGGCAGCCGTCCCTGCCAGGTGGAGAAGCTGCGCTCCGAGCGGCCGCGCGCCTGCGGCGAGTAGGCTGGAATCATCTGCACGCCCAGATCGCGCAGCGCCCGCCCCACCTGCGTCACTCGGTGCGGATCGACCTTGCCACCGGCCTTGGGCGTCAGCCAGAAATGGCTGCCCCGATCGGAGTACAGCGCACAGAACAGCCCCCGGCGCTCGATCACTTCGCGCAGCGCCGCCATCACCGTCACCGTCGATTCCTCTTCCACCAGCTGCGCGTAATAAATCTCGCTGGTGGCATCGTCCAGCATCACCAGCAGGTCGTACCAGCGCTCGTCCTGGAACCACTGGTGGCGGCTACCGTCCAGATGCAGCAGCATCCCCGGCAGCGGGCGGCGCGGGCGCCGCTTGCGGTGCACACCGCGCTTCCGGCTCCTGGCCACCAGCCCGGCTCCCTGCAGCGCCTGCTTCACCCACGTGTAGCTCCACGCGATCCCGTGTACTTCCACCAGCTTCTCGTGAAAGTGGCGCACGTTCAGATCGAAATACTGCTCCCGATACAACCCCAGCACCTGCTCCACCTGAGCCAGCGGCACTCGTCGACCACTCGGCTTGCCCCCTCGCCGGTCGATCAACCCGTCATAGCCCTGCTCTTCGTACCGCTCCCGCCAGCGCCGCATCGACCGGTCGCTAATGCCGATGATCTCCGCCGCCTGCCACCACCTGATCTTCTTGGCTATGGCCCTGAGTATCACTTCCTGTACCTTCATCGCCCGCTCCACCGCGGCCCTCGGATAAGACTCCATGCTCCGCATGGTCGCCTATCCTCGCCGCCCGCTTAGCGGACAGATCATGTGCTAACTCAACCGGACATATCATCTGCTAACGACAGCCAACTATTCATCCACTTGACGAGAAGCGCGTTTTTCGTTATCGATCGCACGCACCCAAGGACGTGCCCGGTAGCCAATCCTCAGCGCGACCCTAGCAGCACGGGCTCGGTCTCGATGAGCGTAAGGGATTTGATCATGTGCTGGGTCGCCTGCTTATACCGTTTGAAGTGCGAAGTGCTTAGGTGGGCCTGATATGACGCCTGATCGCGATACATCTCGAAGAGGCGAATCTGATTGGGATGATCCTTGACTGAGACAGCGTAGAGCTTTAACACGCCCGGTTCGATCCGGATCGATGCTGCAATCTCTTCTTTCAGCGCAGCCTTATAGGCGTCCAGTTGCGCGGGATCGATTTCCAACTCGGCGAGCCGAACCAGCGGCTCCTGGGGAGGCAAGGCCATAGCGCTGCGGGATATGAAGCAGTAGCAGGCACCCACCAGTGCGCTTATCCATAAGATTTGTTTTGCTTTCATGTTCGACTTTCCTCGAGATTCAGCACACTGGAGTGCAAATCTTCTCTCAGCGCCTTGATATCCCGTATCGGCGGTTGACCGAAAAACCGCCCGTATTCGCGGCTAAACTGGCTCACGCTTTCGTATCCGACCTCATATGCGGCGCTGGTGGCATCGAGCCCGTCCATCAACATCCGCTGGCGTGCCGTTTGTAGACGCAGCTGCTTTTGATACTGAAGGGGACTCATTGTCGTCAGAGCACGAAAGTGGTGATGCAGCGTCGAGACCCCCATCCTCGCGGTGTCCGCAAGCTCTTCCATCCGGAGCGGCTTGGCATAGTTGGCCCGCAGCCAGGCAATGGCGCGAGCTGTCCGCTGGCTGAGATCTCCACTGGTTGCGATCGCGCGAAGACGGTCGGCTTGCGGTGTCCGCAGAACGCGATAGACAATCTCGCGCTGGACCAGGGGGCTAAGAAATGGAATGTCTTCGGGCGTCTCCAGGAGGTCCAGCAAACGCAGGCAGGAATTCAGTAGTCCTTCAGTTGTCTCTCATACCGCCAAACCTTGCTTATGCGTCGATCTCTTCCCAGGCAGTTGATCTTCCTGACTTACCACCTCTCTCACCGCGGGCATGTCGAACTTCAGAAACAGACTGACAAGCGGCTTCTTGGGAGTAGCCTCGATGATCTGGCTTTGAGCTGGTACGTCGATGGAAGACAAGAGAAACGACGTTCCATCGCACACGTATTCGGTGCCCCCGAGAATAACCCGCTTCCTTCCGCCTACAAAAACGCTGAGCCCCGGCTCATAAGAGGCCCGATAGCAGGGCGTAGGCGTTGTGCGGTGATAGAGCCACAACTCCGGAATCGTCGTAGCGTGTTCTCCAGGTGTGGCGGCGATCTTGAGAATTCTCAGTGCCAACGCTTGCCGCAAGTCGCTCACTGAGTTCCGTGAAGTTGCTGTGCCACCCATCCTGGATTCCTATCCTCCCTCCGGTAAGAGTACTGCTCCAGTGCCAAACGAGCGCACAAAATCGTACTGTCAGACAGGATTGTGCAAAGAATCGGCAGGATTGGGGAAGCACGTTGGGGCGACACCGACTAACGTGAAAGATGTGGCAGGTACGTCAGGAGGAACCATGTTGCGAGTGTGCTTGATCGGAAATACGAGGTCTCTGCTTGCAGCGTCCATCTTCGTCCTTGCACTTCAGGCAGGGAGTAAAGCTTTGAGTCAAACATCACCCACCAGCTCTCAGATTTCCATCACATCGGCAAATAAGCAAAGCGTCACAACGGGATCGCATGAGTGGTTCACCGGCGATGTTCAGGTTCGAGCCCTGTTCGCTCCAGAGGGACAAAGCCGAACCAGCGGCGGGCAGGTGACCTTTCAACCCGGAGCGCGGTCGGCATGGCATACGCATCCGTTCGGGCAGATCTTGCTCATCACCGACGGAACGGGGTGGATTCAGGAGTGGGGTGGTCCGGTGAAGGAGATGCACAAAGGCGACGTCATCTGGATTCCCGCAGGCGTGAAACATTGGCACGGAGCAACACCGACTACGGCTGTGACCCACATCGCGATCCAGGAGACGGAGAACGGCTCAGCCGTCACATGGATGGAACAGGTCACGGACGAACAGTATCGCCAAAGCAAGTAAACACGGCAAGAAACCAAGGAGAAGAGCGTGAAGATATCGTTTGAAAACAAAGTAGCTCTCGTGACGGGAGCGGCGTCGGGTTTGGGTCTTGCGACGGCTATGGCGTTTGCCGAAGCTGGTGCGTCGGTAGTCCTCGCTGACTGGAACGAGAAGGAAGTTCAGGCCGCGTCTGACGACCTGGCCAGCAAGGGCCATAAGACCTTGGCCGTTCTCTGTGATGTTTCGGATGATGCGCAGGTTGAGGCAATGGTGAAGAAGACCGTGGCTGCGTTTGGTCGGCTCGATGCAGCGTATAACAACGCAGGCATACAGAAC
>Ga0210402_10001536_pt1 | contig 23760 bp, 20 predicted proteins | sample IncBWC7MmetaG_FD_161055 | JGI IMG/M metagenome (GOLD analysis project Ga0210402, IMG submission 161055) | Forest soil microbial communities from Barre Woods Harvard Forest LTER site, Petersham, Massachusetts, United States - Inc-BW-C-7-M | ecosystem: Environmental > Terrestrial > Soil >... | reverse complement strand
CAAGGATGGCCGTCGCTATGTCCTCTCCACCCGCACCGTCCTCGCCAGGCCGTCCTTGACGGCGCCGAGCACGGCGTCAGAATGCAAGCCAATCGGGGACGAAAAAATCGCCGAATTAATGGTTGCTACGCAACACCCTCATTGCGCAGCGGCGGCCGCGAGTTCTTTTGCTCCCGGGAGGCTCGTTCCGCGATCCATCGTGGCGTTCGCCGCCGCCAGCAGCTTGGCAACAACGTTGTTGCGGATGGCGACCGGATTGCGCTCGTAGCCGGCTTGCAGGAAAAAATTGGCGGTCGGCACTTGCTCCCGCATGACAGCCGGCATCGTCACGATATCGAGGCCGTTGCCGTCGCCGGTCAGGTTCATCATTTGAAGCTCGGCTGCGCTCAACGGCGCCTGGTGTCCCCGGCGGCGCGCGAAGGTGACTGAATCCAGAAGCTTCTGGACCTGCAGCGGCGGGCCGACATCGACGTCCAGCAGCATGGCGTGGACCCCGAGGCCCTGCGGCGTGTTGGCGAGCGCATCATGCGCGTTCCACTCGTCCGGCACGGTGCGGCAGAATTTTATCATCCGGAGCAAGATGTCGATCTTGCGTTCCAGCGCTTGCTTTGCTTCGCCGTCCAATCCGGCGGCTCGCGTCTTGAGCACGGCGGCGAACTCGTCTCCCCGCTCGGCCAGGAGCTCGACCGAGTTGGTGTTGAGAAGCTGGTTATAGCCCAGCGCTGGCGAGACGGCGCGTCCGCGGGCCGAGTATTCCAGGCCGGCCTGGGCGTCATAAGTCCCGTTGCCGCCGGTCTCGAACACGTAGATGCGAACGATCTGCTCTCTCGTGAGGCCGGCTGCGAGCGCAAGTTTGGCGTAGGTGCGCTTGAACTCCATTTCGCTGCGCGGACGCTGTGGCGCAAAGCCGAAAAACTCCTGTGCGGATTTGAGAAAATCAGCCACGACCGGAATGTATTTCCGCGGCGACGGCGGGACCTCGGGAGCCTCTCCCACAAGCGGCGGAGGGGCGGGGCGAGGCGGCCCCGCATAACGCGGCGGCTGCGTCAGCACGTAGTCGTCGAGCACAATCTCCTGGCGTTCGCGCCGTTTGGCGTTGCGCAGGCGCCGCTTCTGCGCCACCGCGCCCCAATACGCAGCGGCTTCGCCGTCGAATTTCTGACGCGCCTGCGTGTGGGCGGCGAGCTTGCTCTGGTATTCGGTGGTCGACGGCGATGGTGCAGCCGTGCCCGGCTTGTCGGGCGCATTGTCGAGTGCCTGGGCCAGAGCCCCGGTCGCGATTCCACATCCCGACAGCATCAGGACGGCGGCGATCAGCAGTCCGCTGCGGGGCATGGCGGGTGTCCGTACCCCCTATTTCGGGGGCGGCTTGAAGTAGCGCAGGTCAGGCGGCGACTGGCCTTTGCGCGCCGGCATCAGATAGCCGTCGCCGCTCATGAAGTAGTTGTCCTTGCCGATGATGACGTGGTTGTTGTTCTCGTTGCAATTGTCCTCGTACCAGCTCACGTTGCGGATACGGCGGTAGCGCTTGTCCACCGTCCACGGCCGCGTGAACGCGTGGTCGATGATCGTGATCTCGTTGTGCATGACTTCGGGATCGGCTCTATCGAGATGGATCCGCTCCTTCACGATCGTCTGATTGTCCTCGTGGAGCGCAATGCCGGTGAACTCCACCGTACGCGGCCCCTTGAAGTTGCGGGTTTCGACCTCAAGCGTGTCGAAACGGCCGTCCCCGTCGGTGTCGAGCCATTTGCCGACCGAGTAGCCCATGAAGCTCGGCTCTTCGTCTGAAGGAAAACCGCGCCCGTCGGTATAGATGCGGCGCGGCATGAAGGCCTCGAAATTCACGTAAGTGATTTTGGGCAGGATGACGAATTCGAGCGGGAAGATCGCGGCCATGACCCGCGGCATGCCGTTGGTGAGGCACTTGTACCGGGTGTCGAGGCCCTGGCCGCCGGCCGCCTGGTCGGCGAGGCTCGCTTCCAGCTTGGCCTGGTATTCAGGCGTGAGCGGAGCCTGCTGTCCGAGACCCGAAGGCTTGCCCTGATCCCATTGCGTTGCAATCCCGCGCGGCCGCACCCACTGCCCCGACCAGTCGGGGTATTTGGTTTCGTCGAACGCCGAGGCATCGGCCACTGCGAACACAAGTCCCGCCGCGACGGCCATCGCGGCGACAGCGCTTCGATAAGGCAGCATGACATCCTCCCCCAGGGTCCGGCGGCTACGCGGCGCTCGCGTGAAGCAGCGTGACGTTTGCGGTCAGATTACACTGCAGGCGGCAGTTTGCGGAAGCTGTTCTCCGCCTCCCGCAAGGGGGACGGGAGAAGTGGGCTGTTTCGCTGGAGGTTGCTGCGGGAAGCCGGAGGACTGACTTGGATCGCAACGCCGCGGTCTTTCGCGCTCGCTCGCAGCAATCAAGGATTGCCGCCACCAACATTGCACTTCGATGCGGCGTCGCTTCCTGGTAGTCTGTGCCGGGAGCTGTACGTGCACGAAATCTTCATCAGCTATTCCTGCCCGCCCTGGCGGGCTGCGGCACGTGCGGGATCGGCCTCGGGGATTCGTGGCGGTTGACAATTGGCATAATAGTCCTATAATTTATTTAAGACCAAGCTTCCGGCGTGCCCGGCGCGTTTCCTTCTCTCGGCTTCAGTGGATTGATATCATGAGAGCAATTGCGACAGGCAATTCCCTGTTTTGGCGAAAAATTCCCTGTTCCTGGATAGGCAATTCCCTGTTCGGTGTGGAACAGGGAATTGATTGCAGCGCATTGGAATTGCAGCGCAAATAGAGGCCAGAACCGGCGGAAAGGGGCGAAATAGCCTGAGATTTTCAACATTTCCCTGTTATTTTCCCTGTTCTCAGGGAATTCCGCGGGCTCTTCTCCCTCTTCCCGCTTGGGGGCCTTCGACCAGGCTCAGGAGGGTCGGGGTCAGGGGCGCGGCTCGTCCCCAAGCTCAGACTCGCGGAGAGGCCCCTCACCCGGATCGCGCCAAGCGCGCGATCCGACCTCTCCCCGCGTGCGGGGAGAGGTAAGGCCTCACCCCGCCGCCGTCTCCACGAACTCCCGCCACCCGCCGAAGCCCGAAATATCCCGCGCCCCGTTCACCGCCTCCGCCTCGACCAGGAACCCCTTCACCCACCGCCCATCGCTGAGCCGCACCGAGCCGATCGACAGCGGCGGCGGCACGGCGGCGGTGAAGCGGCCGAAGGGTTCGGGCGGCATCGCCCAGACTTCCACCGCGATGGCGCTGCCGTGGCCGGCGGCGACGCGCAGGAGGCCGGGCTTGGGTGGGGTGGTGCCGGGCAGCGCATAGAGCCGGTAGTCGGGGGCCGTGGCGGTGGCGGCGACGAAGGAGGCCTGATGGGCGCGCAGCTCGCCATTGAGCGGCATGCCGGAGAGGTGGGCGCCGACCACGGCCAGTGGCACGGCGTCGCCAAGCGCATCGGGCGACGGCGCAAGCTCCGGCGGCTTGCGGCCGAGCGCACCCATGGGCAGCGCGGTGTCGGCATGAAATTGCCGGCCGACGGCGGCGAGGAGGCCGTCATTGCCGCCGGGCGCCAAGAGCGTGATGCCGAACGGCGCGGCGCCGGAATCATTGCCGCCGTCATGGAGCGCGGCCGGCACCGCGAGGCCGCACAGGTCGAGCAGGTTGACGAAGTTCGTGTAGGTGCCGAGCCGCGAATTGAGTCCGACCGGGTCGGCGAGAATCTGCTCGAGGGTGTAGAGCGTCGGCGCGGTCGGCAGCGCCAGCCCGTCCGCCTGTTCGAAGGTCTGCTGGACGATGCGGCGCGCACGTTCGAGCTGATAGAACGCCGTGAAGGCATCGACAGCCAGCGGCCGTGCGCCTTCCAGGATGATGTCGCGCGTCACCGGATGCATGGATAGCGGCGACGAGGCGATGAAGCCGCGGGTGGCCGCATAGCGCTCCGCCAGCCATGGGCCTTCATAGAGCAGCCGCGCGGTCTCGTAGAACGGCTCGATGTCGATCTCGACAATTGTGGCGCCGAGCCGCGCCAGCCGGTCGAGCGCCACGGCGTAATCGTCGGCAGCCCGGCGGTCGCCGAAGAATATGCACTGGCCGGGCCGCGGCACGCCGAGGCGGACATGCGGCAGCGCGCCCGGCCGTTGCAGCGGGCGGCGCCGCGCGTAGGCATCATCGGGGTCGAAGCCGGCCATGACGGCGAGGAGTGCCTGGCAGTCGTCGGTGGTGTGGGCGAACACCGATACGCAATCGAGCGTGCGGCAGGCCGGCACCACGCCGACCGTAGAGACGAGGCCGAGGCTCGGCTTGAGGCCCACGATATTATTGAACAGCGCCGGCACGCGCCCGGAGCCGGCCGTATCGGTGCCGAGCGCCGCCGGCACGATGCCGGTCGCGACTGCGACCGCAGAGCCGGAACTCGACCCGCCCGGAATGAGCTTCGCATCGAGCGGATTGCGCGGTACGCCATAGGGAGACCGCACACCAACGAGGCCGGTCGCGAACTGATCGAGATTCGTCTTGCCGATGATGATCGCGCCAGCCTGGCGCAGGCGCTTCACGCAGGCCGCGTCGAGAGCGGGGCGATACGCAAAGTCCGGGCACGCCGCCGTGGTCGGCAGGCCGCGCACGTCGATGTTGTCCTTGACGGCGACCGGAATGCCGAAGAGCGGCAGATTGCGGTCGCCGTTCGCGAGCAGCTCCTGTGCCTCGGCCAGCGCATCCGTTTCATCGCGGATCGAAATGAACACCGCCGGATCGTCAAGGGCCCTGATGCGGGCATAGCTGCGCGCCACGATGTCGGCCGGCGTCGCGGCGCCGGTCCGATAGGCTTCCGCGATCTCGGCAACGGTTTCGATGTCACGCACGGGCATTAGCCGGCACTGCGAAATCGGAGCGCGCGCGTCCCATGTGGACACCATGTTGGAGCGATCCGATAAGTTCTCCGCCATCGACGACGACTTTGCCGCGCACGATGGTCGTCACCGGCCAGCCCGTGACCTCGAATCCTTCATACGGCGTGTAGTCGGCGCCCTGGTGCAGGTTGGCCGCGGTGATCTTCATCGTTCGCTTGGGATCCCAGATCGCGATATCGGCGTCGGACCCTATCGCGATCGTACCTTTACGCGGATGAAGCCCATACATCTTGGCATGATTGGTCGCGGTGAAGGCCACGAACTGGTTGAGCGTGATCCGGCCTTTCACGACGCCCTCGGAAAACAGGATCGGCAAGCGCGTCTCGACACCCGGAATGCCGTTCGGCACCCACCGGAAGCTTGTGCGGCCCTTCGGCAGCAGTTTGCCGGCTGGATCATTGTATCGGAACGGACAATGGTCCGATGAAAAGATCTGGAAGATCCCGCCTTGCAGCCCTCGCCAGCATGCTTCCTGGCTGGCGCGGTCGCGCGGCGGCGGGCTGCATACGTATTTTGCGCCCTCCATGTTCAACCCTTCGAGGTCTTTCTCGGTCAGCACCAGGTACTGTGGGCAGGTCTCGCCGAAAACCTTGAGGCCGCGCGATTGCGCGCGCCGGATCTCCTCCATGGCTTCGCCGTTGGACACGTGCACGACCATGATCGGCACGTCGATAAGCTCGGCGAGGCTGATAGCCCGGTATGTCGCCTCGCGTTCGACCGGAATCGGGCGCGAGGTCGCGTGATAGTGGGGCGCCGTCTTGCCGGCCCGCTCCAACCGGTCGGTCAGAAAGCGGATCGCATCGTAGTTCTCGGCGTGGACCATCACCAATGCGCCGGTTTCGCGCGCAGTCGAGAATACCTCGAGCAGTTCGATGTCGCTGAGGGCAAGGTCCTGATAGGTCATGAACACCTTGAAGGAGGTGTATCCGTCGTCGACAAGCGCCGGCAATTCCTGACCGAGCACGCTCGGAACAGGATCCGAGATGATCAGATGAAAGCTCACGTCCACGTAACATTTGCCGTCAGCCTTGGCGTGGTAGTCTTTCAGTGCCTGCCGCAGGCTCTCCCCTTTGCGCTGTAAACAAAAGGGCATGACGAGCGTGTTGCCGCCGAATGCGGCGGAACGCGTGCCGCTCTCGAAGTCATCCGCCATCACGATGTCGGGGCCGCTCGGTTGCGAAAAATGGACGTGGCTGTCTATGCCGCCCGGCAGCACCAGGCGATCCGTGGCGTCGATCGTCTTGGCGCCTCTTTTCAGGCCGGCCGCGAGCGCGACGATCCGGCCGTCTCGGATGCCGATATCCGCCTTGAAGGTGTCGGACGCCGTCGCCACCGTGCCGCCCGCGATGATCAAGTCGAAGTCGCTCATGAAACAAGACCTCTGATTTCTAGTGCAGCAGATCGCTTCGTCACGCAGCAGAGCGCGGTTGATCCCACCGGCTGTCATTGCCCGGCTTGACCGGGCAATCCAGCATCCACGGTCGGTGGTTACTGGATCGCCAATCGAAATCGGATGCTTCCGATTTCGATCGTTTTGATAAGTGCCGAAGTCGGGCAGGCCCGACTTCGGGTCAAGCCGGGCGACGACAGCATAGAGGGTGTCAAACTCATCGGGAAATGCCCCGCGTGTTGTAATCGCCTATGCTCGGCCGCGATCAAATCTTGAACATTCGCCCCCATTGCAAAAACGGTACCTTGTCGCCGCCAACCGCGTCCAATGCAGCCCACAGCGTTACCGCCACTGAGTCAAGGATCGGAATGCCAAGCTCCGATTCGAGCCTGGCCGCGGGCGCGGCGCCGCGCATGTTCGTGCACAGAATGACGGCGCAGTCGCAGCCTGCGGCGGCGACTTCACGGATGCTACGGGATATCTGGTCCTCCGTTATGGTCGAGAACGAAAAGTTGTCCGCAAGTCCGCTATGGCGTTCGGCGCCGACTTTCAGGCCGGCGTTGCCCCAATTCGCAACGATGCGCTCCTGGATGTCATCGCTGTAGGGCGAAACGAGACCGATGTTTTTGAGGCCAAGGCGACGGACCAGCGTGCGGCAGCCGAGCACGCATGTCGCAGCACGGATGCCGGTCTTGATCTCGATCTGCTGCACCAGTTCTTCATCGCGGTCAAAGCCAAGCCAGCCGGCTGACGTACCATTCCACGCGATGACATCGCATTTTGCATCCGCAAGTAACGCGGAAGCCGCCAATGTCTGCTGATAAGCGAATTGTCCCAATGCGGCGTCAGTGAGCGCGATCTCGGTTACCTTGAAGCGAGAGAAATGCGCCGTAATCGCCGGCACATCGCGCAGCATCGCATAGGTCACCGGCTCCAGCACCGTATTGGAGGAGGGTGTGAGCATTCCGAGACGCGGCATAGACTCTGAGCTCCTCAATTTGGCCTGCAGCCGGAGCACATTCCGTGCCTCCACCAGTGTCATTGCCCTCCCCGGACTTGATCCGGGGATCGACCGGGCAATCCAGTATCCACGGTCGGTGATTACTGGATCGCCCGGTCGAGCCGGGCGATGACAGCATCGAAGGTGACAGCATCGAAGGTGACAGCATAGGTGACAAACTAATGAGGAAATACTCTAAGCGAAGGCGGGCGGCTGCCTGAAACTAAGTAGGGCGGGTTCTCTTTAACCCCCTTCTCGCATGGAACTGCGGGTTAAAGAAAACCCGCCCAATGCCGCGCGGTCGAATTTCATTTCGGAGCAGCGCGTTTGGCAAGTTTGCCTCGAATTTGAGCCTGCTGATCAGATTAGATGCAATGCGCCTCAATACGGTCCTATACATTGTAACGATTGCATACCGTCGCGCGTGAGTTACGATCTGCCGGCGCTTGTGGGTATTCTGCTTGTGGGTACATCGGCCTCGCATGCGAGAGGTCGCAATGCTCAAGAAGATGCCGTCGATGCCGTCTGGCCAAAGTTTGCTTCTCGACCATGTAACCCACCGATACGGGACAGCAGTCGCCGTCCAGGACGTGTCGCTCGACATCAAGGCGGGCGAGTTGGTGGCGCTGCTCGGCCCCTCGGGGTGCGGTAAAACCACATTGCTTCGCGCCATCGGCGGTTTCATTGCGCAGTCGAGCGGCCAAATCATCATCGGCGGCGAAAGTGTCGATCATCTCGCGCCGAACCGGCGCAGCGTCGGCATCGTATTCCAAAATTATGCGCTTTTTCCGCACATGACGGCCGCCGAGAACGTGGCCTATGGGCTTGAGGCGCGGCGCGTTGCCAAACCCAAGCTCCGGGCGCGCGTCGAAGAAATGCTGGGGCTGGTCAAGCTCTCCCATCTTTCCGCGCGCTACCCGCGCGAGTTGTCAGGCGGCCAACAGCAGCGCGTCGCGCTGGCCCGTGCGCTTGCCGTGCACCCATCGATACTGCTGCTTGACGAACCATTCGCGGCTCTCGACAAGAACCTGCGTCTCGACATGCAAATCGAAATCAAGCGTATTCAAAGGTTTTCCGGCACCACCACGCTGATCGTCACTCATGATCAGGAGGAGGCGCTGTCGATGGCCGATCGCGTCGCCGTGTTCGATCAAGGGCGGCTCGAACAACTTGGGACACCGATCGACATCTACGACAACCCGGCATCGCTGTTCGTCAATACGTTCGTCGGCACCGCGAACAAGCTGTCCGGCAGGTTCGTCGGCAACGAAGGCGCGTTGGGGCGTGTCAAACTTGACATCGGTGGCGATATTGAGGTGCGCGCGCCGGCAGAGCGGCTTGCGCCAGGGGATCTCGTTACGGTCTGCATCCGCCCCGAGCACATGTGCCTCAGCGAAAGCGAGGGTATACCCGGCACGATCGAGATGGGCCTGCCGCTCGGTTCCACCATCGTCCACGAGATACGCGCCGCCGACGGATACTCCTTCAAGATCACCGAACCACGCAGCAGCGGAATGGAGCCTCGATCGCCGGGGACGGCGGTGCGCGTCAAGGCGATTTCGCCGGAATCCGTTTCGGTTTTTCGCCAACCTTCGATTTCATCGCAATGAAACCCCGTTGGCAACGAAAGGAGTGATCATGCAGCTCAACAGAAGACACATGATAACCGGCGCGTTGACGGTTGCCGCCATGCACGCGTTCCCGGGTCTGTCGATGGCGCAAGCCCGCCGGCTCGTGTTCGCGACATTCACCGGCAGCTGGGAAGAGGCGCACAAGACCGTCCTCGTGCCTTACTTCCGAGCGAACAACAACAACGCGGAGATGACCCTCGATCCCATGCTGTCGGTCGACCAAATCGCGAAGGTCAAGGCGGCGCGGGCCAACCCGCCGATCGACGTGATGCTCCATGATCCGGGCCCTGCACTGATCGCCATAGACGAAGGGCTCGTAGCGCCGTTTCCCGTTGCGAAGTCGAAATACTACGCCGATCTCATCAAAGACGCGCAGGAGCCGATGGGCCCGGCGGCGTTCTTTCAAGTGGTCGGTATCACCTATAATCCCGACAGGATCAAAACGCCGCCCACCTCGTGGGCCGATATTTGGAAGCCTGAATTCAAGGGCCGCGTGGGCATCACCAATCTCAACTCGACATTGGGAACGGGCTGGCTGGTCGAGATCGCACGCATGCACGGCGGCAGCGAGGCAAATGTCGATGCCGGCTTCAAGGCCATCGCGGAATTGAAACCGAATCTCGCCGCCGTCGCGGCTAATCCGGGCGCGCTTGCCACGCTCTACCAACAGGGGCAGATCGACATTGGTCCGGGCAACTTCAACGCCATTCAGATCCTCAAAGCGCACGACGTGCCGGTTGAATTCGTTGCGCCGAAGGAGGGCGCCATTGCGTTCAAGACGACCGTCCATATTGTCAAAAACTCGCCCAATCAGGAGCTCGCGCAGAAACTGATCGACAGTATGCTGGCGCCTGAGGTGCAGGCCAAACTGATGGACGCGCCTTACCTGATCGTGCCGACCAACACCAAGGTGAAGATGGGCGGCGAAATCGCCAAAGTCCTGGCCAAGGATCACGAGGACATGAAGACGAAGTTCAAGTTCCAGGATTGGAAGAAGATCAACGAACAGCGATCCGCCTGGATCGAAAAATTCAACCGGGAAATTTAGCAAAACTTCGCTCATGTTGAACCATTTCTCCGGAGTCATGGCCGGGCAACAGCCCGTCGAAGACGGGCGTAAACGCCCTTATGTCCCGGCCACCCACGCCTTACTTGCTGAAGCCCGGCAAGAAAGACGTGGATGCCCGCGACAAGCGCGGGCATGACGGCGGAGAGGTGACATCGATCAGACCGGAAGAAAAAAAAGCCATGGCCACGACGCGACCGGCCATCAACATCGCGACCTATGACCAGTGGCTGGCGCTGCCGCTTGCGGCGTTCCTTTTTGCCTTTTTCGTTGCGCCGCTCGCTATCCTGATTTTCGTCAGCCTCCATACCGACCAGTCGATGACGAGGATAGGTCTGACGCAGTATGCGAGATTTCTTCTCGATCCTTTCTCCCTGCGGGTGCTGGTCCACACGCTTTGGATAGGCGTTGAAGTGACGAGCCTGTGCATGCTGCTGGGGTTCCCGATGGCATGGGCTTATTTGCGCGCACCGCGGTGGGTGCAGACGGTACTCATTCTCGTCATCCTCTTGCCGCTGCTCACCAGTGTCGTGGTGCGCACCTTTGCGTGGATCGTCATCCTCGGACGCCAGGGCATCGTCAACAGCGCCCTGATCTCGCTCGGTCTGATCGATACTCCGCTGCGGCTGCTCTATACTGAAGGCGGCATGGTGGTGGCGCTGGCGCAGGTGCAGATGCCGCTGATGGTGCTGCCGCTGATCACCGCGTTGTCCCGCATCGACCCGAACCTGCTCGATGCATCATCCGTCCTCGGCGCCGGACAATGGCGCACGTTCCGCAAGGTAACGCTGCCGCTGGCGCTGCCGGGCATTATCGCGGGCTGCCTCTTGACCTACGCGGCGGCGATCACGGCCTTCATCACACAGACGCTGGTCGGCGGCGGACAAATGCTGTTCATGCCGATGTATCTTTATCAGCAGGCAACGACACTTAACAACTGGCCGTTTGCGGCCGCGATCTCGATCATCTTCTTGATTGCCGTGCTGACCGCCGTGTCCCTGTTCAACGTCCTGGGGCGTCTGTCCAAGGGCTATTCGAACTCTTGAGGATGAGCGATGCGTAGGCGGCGCGAGAGCGTGGAGGCGGCGAGCTTCAAGCTGGCAATGTGGGGGCTCGCGGGTTTGTGTTTCCTCCTGCTGGTTCTGCCCACACTTGTGGTCGTGATCGTCTCGTTCACATCCGGATTTTCCTTGAGGTTTCCGCCGCCGGGCTATTCTCTGAGATGGTACGGCGAGCTGCTTAATGCCTGGCAGCTACATTTCGCGGCCACCAACAGTTTCAAGGTGGCGATATGGACGACGCTGCTGTCGGTGATGCTCGGCGTCGCTGCCGCGCTCGCAGTTGCGTGGTCGGAGCGTTGGTCGGCTCGGGTGCTCGACAGCTTTTTCATGTCGCCGCTGATCCTGCCGGCCCTTTCGCTAGGCCTGGCGGCGCTGATGTTCTTTTCCCTTGTCGGGCTGCCCGTGTCGCCGCTGACGCTCGTCATCGGGCACACGATCGTGTGTGTGCCCTACGTCCTGCGCACCACTGTGGCCGCGTTGGCGCAGCTCAACCCGACCCTTCTCGAAAGCTCCGCAAGCCTTGGGGCAACCAGGTTCATGACATTCCGGCGCGTCACTTTGCCCTTGATAAGGCCGGGCATCCTCGCCGGCGCGTTCATCGCCTTCATGGCGTCGTTCGACAACGTGCCCATCTCGCTGTTCTTGCGTGACGCCAACACCGACATGTTGCCGATTCGCATGTGGCAGGACCTTGAAGGCCGACTCGATGTGACGATTGCAGCGCTCTCGGGAGTCATGATTGCGGTCACGCTTGCACTCATGCTCGTCATGGAGCGCGTATCGGACCTGTCGCGGCGCTTGAGGTAACGGGCGGTGAGCGTCAACTGCCGCGGTATATCGAAAAACCCCAAGGGGTCATCTTCATCGGCAAATGATAGTGCTGATCAGGATCCGCAATCTGGAAACGAAAGGGGACGACGTCGAGAAACGGCGGACTTGTTTGCGCGACGCCGGCCGAAGCGAAGAAATCGCCGGCATAGAACACTACCTCGTAGGGACCGGGCAAAAACCTCTCGCGAGCAATCGGATGCTCAAGCGCCCCGGACGGCGCCAGCGTTCCTTCCGCGATCAACCTGCTCGCGGGTGCGAGGGAAAAAATCTCGATGCGCATCCCGGCCGCCGGGAGGCCGCGCGTCGTGTCAACAACATGAACAGAAATACCTGGCATGGGCGTGTTTTCCAGTAATATCGGCAATGACAAGATAATCTCGGGGCACACCAGTGCAAGTGACGCAACCGCCCCTCGCGCCGGCGCTCATTGCGATGACCGGGCTTCAGGCTTTGGTCGCCATCGCTTTGTTTGCTCCCGGTGTACTGGCCCCGAAGTTGGCCTTGAGCGATAACGAGGTCGGAGCATTCGCCACAGCGATGTTTGCAACCGGCGCGTCCACCTCGCTCTACGGCGGGCTTCTCGCCCTATCCCTCGGGATTACGGCCAGCGGATGGAATGGAATATTTCTTGCCGAGGTTGCCCGGCTTGCCCCTTCGGGTCGTGTCGCCGAGGCCACGGCTGCGGTTCTGATGACGAGCTATACCGGGCTGCTTGCGGGCCCGAGCGTCGTCGCCGGGGCGGCCGACACATTGTCGCTGAGCTATGCCGGACTGGCCGGTCTCACGGTGCTCGCCACCCTGACGCTGATTGGAGCGCGGCGCTGATCATTTTTTAGGCAATTATTGTAATTTGGGCGTTTCCCGGCGGGCGATCGCGCTGGCACGTCGTTTGCTAACAAATCGATACGGCTGACGCGGACGGACGCATGACCGGATCAAGCCTCGAACTTGTAGCCTTGACGAAGCTCTACGGCTCGACCGTGGCGGTGGATCGCGTCGATCTCAAGGTTCCGGCCAACAGCTATTGCTGCCTGCTTGGCCCTTCCGGTTGCGGCAAGACATCGACGTTGCGCCTCGTGGCCGGCCACGAGGTCGCAACGTCCGGCGATATCATCATCGGGACGCAGAACGTTACGGACCTGCCGCCCGCCGCGCGCGGCACCGCGATGATGTTTCAAAGTTACGCGCTGTTTCCTCATCTCGACGCCGTCGACAATGTCGCATTCTCGTTGAAGATGCGGCACGTCCCCAAGGTGAAGCGGCGTGCCGCCGCGATGGACATGCTGCGGCTCGTCGACATGGCGAACTTCGCCGCGCGCCTCCCTGCACAGCTCTCCGGCGGCCAACAACAGCGGGTCGCACTCGCGCGAGCGCTCATCACGCGGCCACGGATTCTCTTGCTCGACGAACCGCTCTCGGCGCTCGACCCGTTCCTGCGCATCAAGGTGCGGACTGAACTCAAGCGTCTGCAGAAGGAGTTGAGCATCTCCTTTCTCCACGTGACCCACAGCCAGGACGAAGCGATGGCGCTTGCGGACCTTATCGTGGTGATGAACGGCGGCCATATCGAGCAGGCCGGCACGCCGCGCGAGGTCTTTAATGTGCCGCGAACCGCGTTCGTCGCCCAGTTCATGGGCGGTCACAACGTGATCACGACCGACAACGGGACAATTGCCGTCAGGGCCGATCGGCTGCGGCTGCGTCCGAGCGGACAGCAGCGTCTGCCGGCGGTCGTGCGCGGCGTCGAATACCAGGGCACGCATGTGCAGGTGACGCTTGCGGCGCAAGGCGCAGGCGAACTGACGGCGACGTTGAACGAAGCCGAATTTGATGCCGCCGCCGTGCACCCCGGCCAGCAGGTTGCGGTCGATTGGAGCGACCACGACAGTCATCGTCTGTCCGAGGCCGCGTGAGGGACTCGCCGAACTGCCTGCCTGCCGTTTGGCCAGAAGGCCTCGTGAGTAGCAGTAACAAACCAGGAGAGAGAAATGTCGAAGTCATCCAAGATGTCCGGCCGCTTTTCGCGGCGCTCGATGCTCAAAGGGGCGGCTTGCGTTGCCGGCGCGGCGGCCGGAACGCGCGGCATCACCGGGTTCCCGGCCGTTCATGCGCAGGAGCCGAAGGTCCTGCGTTATCTCGGAACCGCGGTCAATCAATCCGCCGATATTGCCAGGAAGGTGAAGGAAGATACCGGTATCGCTATCGAATACATACCGGTAAGCACCGACGATGTGACCAAGCGCATCATTACTCAACCCAATTCGTTCGACATCGTCGATGAGGAATATTTCTCGCTGAAAAAGGTGATCCCGTCGGGCAATTTGCTCGGAATGGATGCGCGGCGCATCAAGCATGCCGACAAGATCACGCCGATCTTCACCAAGGGCGAGTTGCCGAACGGCAAGAAGATCGGCGACCAGGGCACCGCGCCCAAAAAGGTCTTTTATCTGGAAGGGCAGAACGGCCGAACCTTTGCGTCGTCGCCCACCGAGTGGATCACTTTGATACCCACCGTTTACAATGCCGACACGCTGGGCATTCGGCCCGACTTGATCAAACGCCCGATCGAGAGCTGGAAGGAACTCCTCAATCCGGAGTTCAAGGGCAAGGCATCGATCCTCAATATCCCGTCGATCGGAATCATGGATGCCGCCATGGTGGTCGAGGCCATGGGCGAGCACAAGTATGGCGACAAGGGCAACCAGACCAAGGCCGAGCTCGATCTCACCATGAAGATCATGACCGAAGCCAAAAAGGCAGGTCAGTTCCGCGCGTTTTGGAAGGATTTCAACGAGAGCGTCAACCTGATGGCGTCCGGTGAGGTCGTCATTCAGTCGATGTGGTCGCCTGCCGTCACCGCCGTCCGCTCGAAGGGGATTGCGTGCACGTATCAACCCCTCAAGGAGGGGTATCGCGCGTGGGCTGCGGGCTTCGGCGTGCCGCGAACGCTGTCGGGCCGCAAGGCCGATCTCGCCTACGAATTCATCAACTGGTTTCTGGACGGCTGGGCAGGGGCCTATCTCAACCGTCAGGGCTATTACTCCGCGGTGCTCGAGACCGCGAAGGCCGAGATGGAGCCATACGAGTGGGCGTACTGGATGGAAGGCAAGCCGGCCGAAAAAGATATCAAGGCGCCGGACGGCACCCTGCTGGAGAAGGCCGGCATGGTGCGCGACGGGGGCTCCTACCTGGCACGAATGGGCTCGGTGGTGTGCTGGAACGCCGTGATGGACGAAAACGATTACTTGACCAAGAAATGGAATGAGTTCATCGCGGCCTGAGCGATGTTTTAGTGTTATGGCTCTGACGATTCATTCCAATACGTGTCGTGCCCCGCGAACGCGGGGTACCCAGTAAGCCTGGGCCGCCTATGGAAACCGAAACACAGTGCGTTGGCTACTGGGTCGCCCGCTTTCGCGGGCGACGACAGCAAGCAATTCGGACCTCATCCAGAGGAGCGCGCTGAAGAGCGCAGCCTCCTCAGGATGAGGTTGTAAACGTTTGACAGCCTCAGAGATCGAGCTAACCGGATTGAAAGACCATAGGGCGTAGTTCCCGCAATGCTGGCCGCAAAGACGACCGACGCCCCCCGGAGACGGAATGTCAATTCCGATCAGCGATAATCTTACTCCCAAGGGGTTGGGGAATTCGGCCCTCGGGGACGCGCCGTCATCGGCGTTGCTTCCCTCGTCGCGATTGCTTTCGGGCCTTGTCCCGGCATGGCTGCAGGTCGCGCCGTTTGCGGCGGTTTTCGTCGTCTTTTTTCTCGTGCCGCTCGGGCTGACCGTCATGGTCAGCTTCTGGGACTACAATGAATATCAGATCCTGCCGGCATTCACGGTGCGCAGCTATGTGGAAGTCTTCGAAGGCTGCCTCGATCGCCTTCCCGATCTCTGCGTCACGCTCAAGACCTATCTATCGACATTGAAGTTCTGTGCGGCCGTCTGGCTGATCACACTCACGATCGGATTCTTCATCGCCTATTTTCTGGCGTTTCATGTCCGATCGACGACAATCCAGATCGCGCTGTTTCTCATTTGCACGATCCCGTTCTGGACTTCGAACGTCATCCGGACCATCTCATGGATTCCGCTGCTCGGACGGAACGGCCTCATCAACTCGATGCTGCTCAAGCTCCACATCGTGCACGAGCCGATCGAATGGCTGATTTATTCCGACCTGTCGGTCATTCTTTCGCTCGTTCACCTCTATGCGCTGTTCATGATCGTACCGATTTTCAACTCGATGATGCGCATCGACCGGGCGTTGCTGGAAGCGTCTTACGACGCCGGCGCTTCCGGCTTGCAGACGTTGTGGAACGTTGTCGTGCCGTTGTCGAAGCCCGGGATCGTCATCGGTTCGATTTTTGTGATCACCATCGTGATGGGCGATTTCGTCACCGTCGGCGTGATGGGCGGCCAGCAGATCGCCTCCGTCGGCAAGGTGATCAACACCGAGATGACGGCACTGCAGTTCCCGCCGGCCGCCGCCAATTCCGTGATCTTGCTCGCCGTCGTCCTGTTCATTATCTGGGCCCTAAGCCGGCTCGTCGACATCCGCAAGGAACTGTGACCGATGCGCGACAGGCGCTCGCCCGGGTTCTACTGGCTCGCGGCACTGTTCGGCCTGTTCGTGTTGTTCCTTTACGGGCCGATGATCACGATCCTCATATTATCGTTCCAGGGACCCGACGGCGGCCTCACGTTCCCGATGAACGGCGTTTCGCTGCACTGGTTCGCAAAGCTGTGGGAGGGCCTCGGCGTTGTCGACATCTGGGCGGCCTTCCGTCGCTCATTCCGCCTCGGCCTGGTTGTCATGGTGTTGACGGTGGTGCTGTCGCTGCTTGCCGGCCTTGCCTATCGCAAGCGATTTCGCGGGTCGAACGTCCTCTTCTACGTGGTGGTGGCAAGCCTCATCGTGCCCTCGATCGTAGTTTCGCTCGGCATCGGTCTCGAATTCCGCCTCATCGACGATGCCATCAAGTCGATGGCCGAGGTCTTCGGTTGGAGCTATATGGCAGAGCACTATACGACCGCGATGGATATCTACACCTCCGGCCTCGGCGCCCAGCTCACCTGGACGCTGCCGTTCGGCCTCCTGATTACCTTCGCGATCTTCAATCGGTTTGATCGTCGGTTCGAGGAGGCCGCACGGGATCTGGGAGCGACGCCCTGGCAGAGCTTCGCCCATGTGGTGCTGCCGATCATTGCGCCGAGCGTGATCGGGATCGGACTCTTCGGTTTCACGTTGTCATGGGATGAAGTTGCGCGATCAAGCCAAGCCATGGGCGACCTCAACACGCTGCCGCTCGAGCTTGAGGGATTGACCACCACCGTGACGAATCCGCAAATCTACGCACTCGGCACCGTAACGACGGGAGTATCGTTCATCGTCATTTTCTCGGCGTTGGGGCTGATCCGGGCTTTGCGCAGCCGATCCATGGCCTAGGTTTCACGCGCCGTGACGACGCGATATTTCGGCGCCCCAGTTAAACGCAATGAGGACCGGCGCCTCCTGACTGGGCGGGCACTGTTTGTCGATGATGTGGAATTTCCCAACCTGCTGCATGCGGCGATCCTGCGCAGCGCCGTCGCTCATGGGCGCATCCGGGGCATCGATGTCGCGGCTGCGCGGCGGCGGACCGGGGTAGTTGCGGTCTATACGGCAGCTGATCTCGGCACCTACTGGCAGCCTGGCCCGCTTCTGGTACCGCCGCCGCCGATTGCGGGAATTACCTTCCGCCAGCGAACCCAGGTTCCGCTTGCCAGGGACAAGGTGCGTCATGTCGGCGAGCCGCTTGCGATCGTGATTGCGCAGAGTCGCCATCTCGCGGAGGACGCGCTGGCTGATATCGTGGCGGATATCGAACCGCTGCCGGCTGTGGTCGATCTTGAAAAGGCGATCGGCGCGTCGTCTGCGTGCGTCCATGACGACGTTGGCCAAAACATTGCCGCGCACGTGCGTCAAACCAAGGGGAATTATGCGGCGGCGCTAGCCCAGGCAGAGCACGTCGTGCGGCGGCGCTTCATTTACGATCGCGGCGCCTCTTCACCGCTTGAGACCCGCGGCATGGTTGCGAACTGGGACGCCAAAGCCGAGCACCTGACTGTATGGGATACCACCCAGGCGCCAGTGTTTTTGCGCAATGGGCTTGCCGCCATGTTGGGCTTGAATGAGAGGCAGGTGCGTGTCATCGCGCCGTTTGTAGGCGGCGGCTTCGGGCCCAAGGTCATGTTGTTTTATCCCGAGGAAGTGCTGCTGCCCTGGGCCTCGATCCAGCTCGAACGCCCGATCAAATGGATCGAAGACCGCAAGGAGCATTTCTTTGCGACCACCCACGAGCGGGGACAAATTCACGACGCCGAAATGGCACTCGGTCGAGACGGGAAGATACTCGGCATCAAGGATGTTTTCCTCCATGACAGCGGGGCGTATGACCCCTACGGGTTGACCGTTCCGATCAACAGCCAGTGCACGCTGCTTGGGCCCTATGACGTGGCGAATTACGATTCGACTTTCACGGCGGTATTCACCAACAAGCCGATCGTCACGCCGTACCGGGGTGCGGGACGCCAGCACGGCGTCTTTGTGGTTGAGCGGCTGCTTGATCTCGCAGCGCGCGATCTTGGCATCGACCGCGCCGAAATTCGCCGGCGCAATTTCATTCCTGCCGACGCCTTCCCATACGAAAACCACATCATCTACCAGGATTTCACGCGGCTTTCTTACGACAGCGGCAACTATGGGCCCGTCCTCGACAAGGCGCTCGCCATGGTGGGTTACGACAGCTTCCTCAAGGATGAGCAGCCCCGCCTCCGTGCGGAAGGCCGCCATGTAGGCATCGGTATCGTCGCCTATGTGGAAGGCACCGGCATCGGTCCGTATGAAGGCGCGCGTGTGCAGGTGCAGCCAAGCGGCCGGGTGAGCGTAGCGACCGGCATCGGCACCCAGGGCCAGGGGCATTTCACAAGCTTCGCTCAGATCGTGGCCGCTGAATGCGGTGTCGATGTGCGAGACGTCGACGTGGTGACGGGCGACACCGATCAATTCTACTGGGGCGCCGGCACCTTCGCGAGCCGCGGCGCCGTGGTGGCGGGCAATGCCGTGAACGAAGCCGCCAAGGCCGTGCGCAGAAAAATTCTACGACTTGCGTCCGAACATTTTGAGTGCGCCGAGGAGGACCTTGACATCGCCTGCGGCAAGGTCTCGATCGCTGGTGTACCGGGCAAATCCATTGCGCTCGGCGAACTCGCGATGAGGGCGAACCCGATGCGTGGCGCGGTGCGCCCCGGGACCGAGCCTGGCCTCGAATCAACCCAATACTTCGGACCGCCGAGTGGCGCCACGGCGAGTGGCGTGCACGCGATGATCGTCGAGGTCGATCCGGAGACCTTGACGCTCAACATCCGCAAGTACGTGGTGGTGCATGACTGCGGCACGGTGATCAATCCAATGATCCTGGCGGGACAAGTCCACGGCGGCGTCGCCCAGGGAATCGGCAATTCGTTCTACGAGAGGCTTGAATTCGACGACGGCGGCCAATTGCTTAACGCTTCGCTCGCCGACTATCTGCTGCCCACCGCGCTCGATGTTCCGACCATGGAGCTTGGGCACATGGTAACGCCGTCGCCGCTCAATCCGCTGGGCATAAAGGGCGCCGGCGAGGCGGGAGCTATTCCGGTGGGACCGCTGTTTGCCCAGGCGATCGAGGATGCGCTGGGCCTGGCGGACAAAGGAGTCGAAATTCTCGAAATTCCGCTTAGCCCAAGCCGGCTGTGGCAACTGGTGATGCAGTCAAAGTGAAGGCGCATCATCGCTTCGTCGAGCTGCCTTAAGACCGGTGGGCGCTGCGTCGCACCATTGCATCGCAGGATTTCCATCACTCGCCCGCGTCGACGATGGCGATGACCGGGCCGCCGCCCTGCGGGCCCTGGTGCATGGCGTCAACCGATACGAATACGGCCGGATCGCCGATCGCAGCGGCCGCGACTCCGCCGACCGCGGCTTTGGAATGACGATGATGATGGACGTCAGAATCGTCGAGCATGATCTGCCGGCGACCCCTCAGCGTGCCGCGCCGGTCGGCTTCACACTTGATGAAGCAATTGACGACGCGGCCGCGGAGGTCCTCCGCGCGGGGACGCTCCGGCAGATCGAGGCCGGCGTTGCGGATTGCCGCATATATTCCCTCGATATCGAGCGCATCCTGCATCACCGCATGACCGATCCGATAGCGTCCGCCGGCGCCTTCTTTGTTCCCGATCAGCACGATCTGTGCTCGAGTGAGTTCGACACCGGACGAACAGGATGCGACCGATGAATAGAGATCGAGGTCCCGGCAGATCTGTTCGGCATGCGGCATCTTGATTTCACCAAGCCCGACCGCGATGCCGAGCGCAGTTGTGCCGTTGGACACGCCCATGGACTCGTGCACCTCGCAAGCGACGTGATGACCGCGACTTTCTGCATCGCGCACCGACTCGATGGTGAGAAGCGGCGTTTTGGTTTGGACATAATGTACGTCCGAAGGTTCAGAAATGCCGGCATCGCGCATGGCGGCCTGCACGGCCACGGCGACCTTCTCCACCATTGCGTGGCGGCCAATGTCCTCGGGCAAGAGTTCGGCGCTCATGGCAGTGCCAATTGCGATACGGGATACAGAGGCTGGGCCAGTCTTGGCGTTGCGGGCAAATACCGTTGCATGCGGCGTGATCACACCGTCGCAACCGCCCGACCACACCATTGGAATCCCGGCGATGTCATCTTCACTGCGGTTTCCGAGCTTCTTGAGCACGCCACGGAACGCCTGATCGGCGAGGATGCGGGTAAAGTCGTTGACCCCGCCATTGCCCTCCGTCTTGCCGATCACTGCAACGACCTCGTCTGCCTCAAACCTGCCGGCCTTGATGCATGCCTCCATGCCGGAAGCGTCCATTACGGTCTTCAATTCAACCTTGGCAACCACAATAGCCATAGCGTCATGCTCCCTCGAACTCGGGTCCATGCTAAAAACGTACCATGACGTCAACTGCGCCCAGGCTGTCGGCCGCGGCCGCCGATTATGACCGATGCAGACGTCTACCCTGAGACAAGAGGATCGAACGCTTGCGTATTCTGATGATCAATCCCAACACGTCCGCCGCGATCACGGAGAGCCTCGCGGCGCGGGTGCGCCAGATTGCGGGACCGGGCGTAACCATTCTGCCGGTGACCGGCCGGTTTGGCGCCCGATACATTTCAAGCCGTGCCGCGGCCGCAATCGCCGGCCATGCCGCGCTCGACGCTTTGGCGGAACATGTGGCGGATTGTGATGCGGTCTATCTGGCCTGCTTCGGAGACCCGGGGCTTGCGGCGCTCAAAGAAGTTTCACCTGCGCCGGTTGTAGGGATGGCGGAAGCCTCAGTAAAGGCCGCCTGCGGCTTCGGCCGCCGCTTCGCCATCGTCACCGGAGGCGCCGCCTGGGGACCGATGTTGAAGGAACTGGTGGCCGGGTTCGGTGTGTCCGATCGCCTTGCAGCCATTCGCACCATCGAGCAGTCAGGAGACGAGATCGCACGCAATCCAGGGGCCGCTATGGATTGCCTCGTTTCGGCGTGCAACGCCTGTGCAAACCAGGACGGAGCCGAATCAATAATACTCGGGGGCGCCGGATTGGCCGGCCTTGCGGCCGCTGTTCAACGAGCAGTTCCGGTTCCAGTTATTTGCTCTGTCGAAGCCGGCACACGCGCGGTGCTTGCCGAACATGATCCAAGCCGGCATGTCGGATCGTCTCCGGCAACGGGTAGCGTCGGTCTTTCGGTTGCACTCGCAAAACTGCTGCGAGGACAGGCATCCTAACGACTGCTCGATGGGAAGCAGCGCGCCGTCCGTGCAAATGCTTTATCGCGCGGAAAACACAATGTCTTGCGCTCCGTTCCAAAGTACAAGTTCGCCCAATGGCCGAAGATTTTCGCGCCCCTCCACGATGGTAAGAAAATGGTTGCCAGCAAGCTGGCCGACTTTGCTGGAGAACTGTACGGCGCCGTAAGCGAGCAGGATTTCGGTTTCGCTCAGTCCCCCCGGATAAAGAATGATCTCGCCGGGAGCCGGATGGCTGGTCGCATTTTCGTGAGTCAGTCCGAGATCAAGGCTGCCCAACGGAATCCAACAGCCCTCTCCGCTCCAGCGCACGTGAATTATTTTTTGCCGGTAGGGCAACATGGAGCTGAACTTGGCACAGGTCTTCGGTGCTGCCCCGACCTCCCAGCGTGCGGCGAACATGAACGGGCCTGCGTCGATCTTGATCGTATCCATGAGGGTCCTTGGAATAAACCTATCGAAGCTACCGTGCGGGAGCGCCGGCGGCGAGCCATGCCGCAATCGTGGCCCGTTCCGAACTCGTCATTTCGGTGATGTTGCCCGGCGGCATCGCGCTTGACCACGCCGCATTGCGGCCGATCAGCCGCGCGTTGCGGCGGATGTGATCGGCTTCGTCAAGACGGATCGCCTTCGGGGCCATCGCCAATGTCGGCCATGCCGGCTCGGCCGCATGGCACATGCTGCACCGCCTGCCGACGATCCGTTCGACCTGAGCGAAACTCGCGGTCGATACTTCTCCGGTTCTGGCATCTTCAATCTTGGCATCGCGCGGACCCGCCCCCGACAAGAACGCGATTGCCGCCATGCCGGCAACGACGACGCCCCAGACCCACCAGGGCGAACCCAAACCGGCGTGACGCGAATTGAAGAAGTGGCGAATGACCGGGCCCAGGGCAAGGACGATCGCAACGATCAGCCAGTTGTAGCGTGTCGCAAACAGCAATGGATAATGATTGCTGATCATCAGCACGATCACCGGCAGCGTCAGGTAATTGTTGTGAACCGACCGCTGCTTCCCGACTTTGCCGAGGTTCGGATCGGGCGGCTCGCCGGCAAGCAATGCGGCCACGGTTTTTCTCTGATTGGGAATGATGACCAGGAATACGTTCGCCACCATGATCGTGCCGATGATCGCACCGATCTGGTTGAATGCGCCGCGACCGCTCAAAACGTGCGTGAACGCGTAAGTCAGGCCGACCAGGAAGACGTAACCGCCAATAACAAAGGCAAGTTCATGCCTGGCAATGCGCGATCGGCAGGCACCTTCATAAAGCAGCCACGCGAGCGCAAGGCTGACCAGGCTGAAGAGGGCGGCTTGTAAGGAGGTCAGATCGAGGACGGATTTGTCGACGAGAAAGAGATCGGCATCGAGATAGTAAACGATCGCAACGAGCGCGAAACCCGACAACCATGTCGTGTAAGCTTCCCATTTGAACCATGTCAGTTTGTCGGGCATGGCTTTGGGCGCCACCAAAAATTTTACGATCTGATAGAAGCCGCCTCCATGAACTTGCCAGGCGTCGCCGGCGACGCCTTGAGGCAGGTCTTTACGGGTCTGCAAGCTGAGATCCAGATGGATGAAATAGAATGAACTACCGATCCAGCCCATGGCGGCGACAACGTGCAGCCAACGAAAGACCAGACTGAACCCATCTATGATGATCGAATCCCACACGTTCCGCCTCAACACGCGTTGCCGGCCGTCGCAGGCTTTCGGCAATATCCTGAGTCCATTAAAAAATACGCCGCATCACCCCTGTACACGTTCGCCGTCCACTATTAACCGGTAAGTACAACGTAGGTACGAGCGGAAGTAGACTGGCACGATCCATCCATCGACTTTGGGACCGCGAGGCAAAAACCGCGCCACCAGAGATGCGCTGTGATGGCGGCGGGCTCTACCTGCAGAGACTACGGGAGCGAGCGGCAGCACAACCTACGTCACCTGCCTTGCGCAGTTGACTATTATTTGTTAACAGATATTCATGGCGGCATCAATAGCTGTTAACAAAAAAAACAGAGG
>Ga0210402_10001535_pt1 | contig 23764 bp, 18 predicted proteins | sample IncBWC7MmetaG_FD_161055 | JGI IMG/M metagenome (GOLD analysis project Ga0210402, IMG submission 161055) | Forest soil microbial communities from Barre Woods Harvard Forest LTER site, Petersham, Massachusetts, United States - Inc-BW-C-7-M | ecosystem: Environmental > Terrestrial > Soil >... | reverse complement strand
ACCAAAATCGTATTCAGCGCGGTTCCCGATACCACCCCGAGGCATCCGCATTTTGAGACGGCGCGAGCCAGCTTCCAATTGGATACGCCGGCGCCCATTCCCCCTTGAATGATCGTGGGAAGCGGGCGTTTTTTAGTGTCGTTTTGCTGCATAAATTAAAACGACTCTACGCATGGCCGCTTTGGTTGAGATTGAATCCCTTCCCGCTGTGAGCTGCAAGGTAACATCAAGCTCGAAGTTATTACCCAGCCCATCTTATCTGCTGAATAAGTTTTAGACTCTATCCGATCAAAGCTGATAGAAATTGGTTCCTTAAACTTGGGCCATCGCCCATCTTGGCGCCACGCCATGTCCCACCCGGTTGACCAATTTACTACCTGGCTCGAGGAAGCCACCCGCAGCGGCGAACCTGACCCGACCGCGATGGCGCTCGCCACCACCGATGCCGAGGGCAGTCCTGCCGTGCGGATGGTGCTCCTCAAGCACGCCGATACCCGCGGTTTCGTTTTTTATACGAACCTGGAGAGCCCCAAGGCCGATGATCTCGGGGCCCATCCGAAAGCGGCGCTGTGCTTTTACTGGAACCGGCTCGGTCGCCAGGTGCGCGTCAGCGGGCAGACCGAGCGCGTAGCGGACGCCGAGGCCGATGCCTACTTCGCGACCCGGCCGCGCCTCAGCCAGCTCGGCGCGTGGGCTTCGAAACAGTCCGAGCCGATGCAAGGTTACTTTGACCTCGAGAAAGCCTGCGCGGGATATGCGTTGCGCTATCCAATCGGCGCGGTGCCGCGGCCGCCGTTTTGGTCCGGCTATCGCGTCGTGCCCGACCGCATCGAGTTCTGGCAGCAAAAACCCTTCCGCCGGCACGAACGAAAACTTCACCTGCTCAAGGACGGTCAGTGGAACGAACAGTGGCTGTATCCGTAGGCCCCGGCATTTTTTTGCCCCCGAAAAATGGGGCAGCCGTTTTTCTTTAGCAGGCTGGAGGACGAAGTCGGACCGCCTGCTCGTGCAATTTTTCGGCCAGGCCCTCGCGCAGGATCGCGAGCGCGTGTTCGCGCGCCAGCCGGAGCCGGTGAGCCTCAGCCAGCGCCACCTCCTGGAAGCGCACGGTATCGCCCGGCCGCAATTGCGCCAGCAGCGGCAGATCGACGGAAATCGCATGCGCGATTTTGGGATAGCCGCCCAGCGTCTGGGCATCAGCCATGAGCACAATGGGCTGGCCGTTGGGAGGCACCTGGATGGTGCCGGGCGCAACCGGCGACGAAACCAGCTCGCCCGCACGGGTGCGCCGCTCCAGTTGCGGGCCGGCGAGCCGCAGCCCCATGCGGTCCGAATGCGCTTCGACCGCAAAAAGATGCTGGAAAAATTCGCCGGAGAATTCCCCCGCCTCCGTGCCGCGCACGACGCGCACGATGGGCGAGCGCGAGTAGGCAGGCCGGATTTCCGGCGCGATAAAATGGTGGAGGGCCGCATCCGGCCGCATCGAGTGCGCCTCGAGCACGCCGCGCTTCACCTTTAAAACATCACCGGTGCGGAGCGCCCTGCCCTCGTGCCCGCCGAAGCCACCGCGCAAGTCCGTGCCGCAGCCACCGAGCACGCGCGGCACGTCGAGGCCGCCCGCCACCGCGAGGTAGCCCCGGCAGCCCGCGCGGCATTTTTCCAGCGAAATCTCCCCGCCGGCACACACCCGCACGAGCCGCCAGTCCGGCAGGTCGCCAAATCCGCCACCGCAGAGCGCAATGAGCGCGTTGCCGGAAAATTTCAGCCGCGGGCCGGTCAGCGCGAACTCGAGCGCGGCGGCATCCCCGGCATTGCCGACGAGCAGGTTGGCCACGTGCAGGGCGAAGGCATCCATCGCGCCACCCGCCGTCACGCCGTGCCGGCGGTGGCCGGGCCGGCCGAGATCCTGCACCGTCGTGAGCGGACCGGGATTTATGATTTGGATTTCAAGCATGAGTTCATTGGCAGCATAGCGACAAATCCATTTTGATGCGGTCTTCAGTGTCGCCCTGGATCCTTCACTTCGTTCAGGATGACTTTTGAAAAAGGGCGGCGAATTCCTCCGGGGAAATCGGCTGGAACCGCACGCGGTCGCCCGGCTGCAACCAAGCGGGCTCTCGTTCATTTTCCGGGCGAAAAAGGCTCAACGGCGTGCGGCCGATAAGCTGCCAGCCGCCCGGTGTGGCGACCGGATACACGCCCGTTTGCGCTCCACCGATGCCGACCGAGCCGGCCGGCACGCGTGTGCGAGGGGTGGCGCGGCGCGGCGCATGCAATTTTTCCGGCAAACCGGCAAGATATGGAAAGCCCGGCGCAAACCCGACCGCATGCACCCGATACCTCGCACCGCTGTGCAGCGCGACGGTCGCGCGCTCGTCGAGACCCGCGTGGGCGGCGACTTCGGCCAGATCCGGCCCATATTCTCCGCCGTAGCAAACGGGAATGACCATCTCCCGCGCAGGGGATTTGTCTCCCCGGGGAAGTGTTCTCGGCACACGCGCAACGAGCTCGTTCCGCAGCGCGTCCAGGCTCTCGATTTTTGCCGGGTCATAGAACACCGCGACGGTGGTAGACGCCGGCACAACCTCGATCATGCCGGGCAAAGGATTTTTCCCGAGCTCGCGCACCAGGGCCTGCACATGGAGGAGCGCGTCATCACCGATTTTTTCCGCCACTTCGACCACGAGCGCGCCATCGCCGAGCGGGGTGATTTTCATCACCTGCTTTTTCGTATAGACACGCGAAATGAGCAAATCGATTCGTAACCAGCCGCGACCCAAGCAATTTTCTCCGCGGATTACACGGATAAGCGCGGATAACAACTTTCATCCGTGTCCATCCGCGCTATCCGCGGAAAAACACACCCTTTGCCTCTATTCCATGACTTGATCAGCGGAATTGAAAAGATCTCCTTATTTGACAAGGCGGATCGTCCAGAAGTCCGAGGCAAGGTTGGGATCGGTCAGATACGCGTAAGGCAGGGTGAAGTAGCCTTGCTGGCCCCAAGTCGGACCCCACGAGTTGCGCACGATGAATTGCTGCGCGGTGTCGTCGTAACCCACCGCCATCACGGCGTGGCCACCGAGTGATTTTTCGCCCGATGCCGGCATGGGCGCATGGCCGGTCTTTGCGACGGCCGGCGACTCGAAGCTCTCATAAACCGTAAACCCGAACACAAAGGGATAACCCGAGGCGAGGCAGCCTTTTAACTGGCCGGGGCTTTGCACGACGCGTTGATAGGAGATGGCCTGGTTTTGCTTCGCATCCTTGAAAGCCTGGGCGGGCGGCTTGGTGGCAAACTCGGTGATGACATAAGGCCACTCGGTTTCGGGACAGACGCCCAGGCTGGCGATGCTCTTGATGCCATCGCGGATCTGGGCCCCGGAGTCGGAATTGACCGTGCCCTCGATGACGCGCTCGTTGTAGTAAATGAAAAGGCGCGACGGCACGAAGACATTGGGCAGGCCCTGCTTCATCTGCTCAAACTCGTGCGCGGCACCGATGGAGTTGGCCGTGCAACTGCCAAGCTGGCCCTGGTCGTAAACCGGCGGGCACTGCGGGCGCAGGTCGACTTTGGCCGGGAGTGCGGCGGCGACGGCCATCGGCGCGGCGTAGGTGAAGTCGCGATGGTCGGGCAGATCGGGAACCCAACCGTAACGTTTGATTTTGTGATTCATACGCGTGGAAACTGGTCAGTTGAGTGGGAGTGACGCGAAAGCACAAAAGACAATGATTTGCGAAAGGCTTGTCAATGCGACTTTCTCCACCTAGCCGATTTGTCATTCTCTTCTGCCAACGGGCGCGACCACCGGGCCCGCTGAGGCCTTCGCAAGCCATTTTTACAGAAGGTCGCAAAGGAAACGAAGAGACTGGCATCGGGCTCGTACCAAATTTCCAAGCAAGCTCTGTTTTTGCCTTTGATGGAGAAAATTCAACGGCTCTTCGCGATCTTCTGTTCAAAAATAATCCATCACAGTGCCAGGAGAACAGATCGTCTTTCACCCTTCGCCAGGCGCGAGGCCGCGCTCGGTTTTCTGGGCAAAGGCCAGCATGTGCATGAACTCCGCGCTGCTGGCCTGCGGGTGTTCGCGCAGCTTGGAGAGTGCCTGCGAACGGTTGAGCCCATCCCGATAGAGGATGCGGAAGATTTGTTTAACCCGGTCGAGTTGCTCGGGCGTGAAGCCATTGCGCTCGAGACCGACCTTGTTGATCATGCGCACCACCACCGGAGCGCCGTCGCCCATGAAATACGGCGGCATGTCGTGCCGCAGCTTGGCCCCCGCCGCCAGCATCGAGTACGCACCCACGCAAGCGAACTGGTGGATGCCCGCATAGGCGCCGAACACGGCAAAGTCCTCGACCGTGACATGGCCGGCGAGTCCCGTGTAATTGCTCATGACAATGTTGCTGCCGAGCACGCAGTCGTGGGCGATGTGGCAATAGGCCAGGAATACATTGTTCGAGCCGACCACGGTCATCGCGTTCTCTTCCGTGCCGGAGTGGACCGTGACGTATTCGCGAAATTGGTTGCCGTCGCCGATGCGCAAGCCGGGATTGCCGCCCTTGAACTTCAGGTCCTGCGTCTTGCCGCCGAGGCACGAGTAGGCAAACACCTCGCAATTCTTCCCGAGGACGGTGTTGCCCTCGACACTCGCGTGGTGGTGCAGGCGCGTGCCGTCGCCGATGACCACGTGGCCGCCGACATAGGCAAAGGGACCGATCTCAACATCTGAGCCGAGCTCGGCCGTTGGCTCGACTACAGCCGAAGGATGAATTTTGGCGGACATGACTTGAAAAAATCTGAAATAATTCCCCTAAAATCAATGCTGTGTTCCAGACTGATTTTGTGGGCGGGGTGCCCTCACCCCGCTGAGCAAACCAGAGATTGCCCGCTGGGCTCGGAATGACATAAAATAATCCGCGCTCATCCGTGTTATCCGCGGTTAGTTTTATGATCGTTCCTTACGATTCGACTTCGGCGTTATCGAGGATGGCGAACATCAGTTCGGCCGAGGAAACAACCTGGCCGGCCACGCTGCACGTGCCTTCGGCGCAGGCGATTTTGTCGCCGCGGATCTTGGTGAGCTTGATGTTGACCACGATCTGGTCACCCGGGCGGACGGCTTTGCGGAACTTCACTTTTTCGCAGCTCATCAGGAGCGCGGTTTTGCCTTCGCTGGAGCCGCGGCGGAGCATGAGGATGCCTGCGCCCTGGGCGAGCGCCTCGAGTTGCATCACGCCCGGCATGACGGGATTGCCCGGATAGTGACCCTGAAAGTACGGCTCGTTGATGGTGACGTTCTTGATCGCGACGATTTCATCCTGGCCGATGAATTCGACGACGCGGTCGATCATCACAAACGGATAGCGGTGCGGCAGCGTGTCGAGCACCCGGCGGATATCGAGTGACGTTTCGTGCTCAAGCACCTTGGCGGGGCCGGCCTTGTCCTTTTTTTTCCCCGCGCCCTTTTTATTGAGTTTCTCGTAAAGGGCCTTGGTCAGCTCGGCGTTGATGGCATGGCCCGGGCGCGTGGCGATGATGTGCGCCTTGATGGGCTGGCCGAGGAGCGTGAGATCGCCGACGATATCGAGGATCTTGTGGCGCACGAACTCGTCTTTGAAGCGCAGCGGCTCCTTCGACATGATTTTGTCGCCCTTGATGACGATGGCGCAGTCGAGCGATCCGCCGCGGATTTTGCCGAGTTTGATCAACTCCTCAATGTCCTCGTAAATCGTGAAGGTGCGCGCCGCGGCGATCTGCGTCATGTAAACATCGGGGTCGACCGTCAGCGAAAGATGCTGGGTGTGGATGCCGCGGTCGTCGGCGGAGGTGCAGGTGATTTTGAATTCATTCGACGGCAGCGCGATGACGGAGCGGTTGCCCTGCGCAACGGAGACGGCCTCATCGAGGACGAAGTACGCCCGGTCCTTCTCCTGTTCGACCGGCTCGCCCTGGAGGATGAGGTTGACGAAGGGCTTGGCCGAACCGTCCATCGCGGGCGGCTCGTTGGCGTTCATGTCGATGAGGACGTTGTCGATGCCGCAGCCGGTGAGCGCGCTGAGCACATGCTCGACCGTGTGGATTTTCGCGTGGCCCTGCTCCAGCGTGGTGTTGCGCACCAAGTCGCCGACGAGGTCGATGCGCGCCCGCAGCTCGGGCGAACCGTGCAAATCGACGCGGCGAAAGACAATGCCGTGGCCAACGGGCGCGGGCTTGAGGGTGAGGCGCACGGCCTCGCCCGTGTGCAGCGCCTGGCCTTCAATGGACACTTCGCGGGCAAGAGTGCGTTGTTTCATGGATGCTGGGCAGTGTCAGGAACGCGTCTCAAATGACAAGCCCGGAGACGCGCGCTTCGCGAACGCCCAACTTCGAACATCGAACGTCCAACTTCGAAGCATGACCAGCTATGTAGCCACGTGTGGCTCAGAACTTAATATCCGCCGACACCCCCAGCCCGCCGTCGTATTCCTGGTAGTCGGGGGTCAAGCGATCCGATGATTTTTTGGCGTTGTAGTTGAAAAAAGTGCGGACGCTTGCGGTCTTGTTGAAATAATAGGCCAGGGTGAGGCCGCCGGTCTGCAAGTAATCGCTTCGGGACGAAGTCTGCAGGGTGTCCTTCCGATAATAGGTATACTGAAAGCGATAATAAGGCTGGGCAATCAAATGGCTCGAGAGTTGCCAGGCGACGGCAAGGTTTACGGTGTCATCGAAGCGGTCGTTGATGGTAGTCGAGCTGGCAAAGAACGGGACCGGGGGCACATGGGTGAAGTGATAGGCTACCTGGTCAGCCAAGATGACGATGAGGTTGTCCCGGATGGTGAAAAGGCGCTGCACGCCGAGGTTGGGCAAATACTCGCGATAGGACTCCTCGTAGTTCGGCTTCAGCAGCCGGGTGTAACTGGCCCCGCCGAAGACCTGCCAATCGGTGCCCAGGTTGTATTTGCCGTTGAGGAAGCCGGTCTGCGCATTGAAGCTGAACGGGGCCAGGCTCTTGCGGCCATAGTTGTACCATTGGCTGGCAAGGCCCGCGCTGGGGGCAAACGAGCCCGGGCCCAGTGCGTAGGGGCCCGGTGAATACGAAATCTGGGCGGTGTTCACAAACACCCCGCTGCCCGTCTTCGGGTTGGAGGAAAACGTGGCGTTGTTGGTATAAAAGAACTGACTGTCGAGATAGAGCTCCCAGGGCGTCGGCCGCGGGGCAACCCTGAGAATGCGCTGTGGGCCGACGTCGGAGTTTTCACCGGGATACAATTCCGGCGCATTGGTTCCGGGAACCAGCGACGGCAGGGAGCTTTGCTGCTGCGCCTGCTGGGTATTCTGCATTTGCTGCACCGCCGCGGGCTGCGCCCGCAGAAAAACGACAGGCAAACCGGTTAAAATCAGCGTGAGGACGGCGAGGACTCCCTTGTTTTTCATGAATTAAATTTTTTGTATGAGCCGATCGTCTATATGGATCGATCGATTAGTAGGGCCCCGCGGTGATTTGGATCGGAGCAGGAAAAGTACTCGGGGCATAATTGCCTCCTTGGGCGGTGGGAACAAAGTTTTGCGCCGGGCTCCCCCCGTAAGTGACACCTGTGATAAAATTTACCTCGCCGGGCACGGAAACCGCGCCGGTGTTGGGATTCAGCGCCAACTGGGCGATATGGCTCGCCAGATTCACCGCGCTGCCGTTGGCAAAAGCGACATTGGCGAGATTGATGGTGTGGGCCGTCATGTTGACCGTGGAAAACGAACTGAAGTCGACATTAGGATGCCCACCCACGCCACTTCCTGTTACCGTCAGGCTGCCTCCACTGGCGCCCGCAGCCGTGAGGTTGGCTGTGCCGCTGCCACCTCCATTGAGAGTCAGTGTCCCTCCGGTGCCATCCAGCAAAATGCCGTCGCCCGAGTTTAACGTCAGATCGGCCGTCGTGATGGATGCATTCTTCACCGTGATCAAACCGGAAGCTGAGTCCATGAAAACCGATCCGGTAGCCGGATCGGCATTGATCGTCGCACCGTTCACCGTGAGATCACCTCCGGATTGCAAAATCACATTTGAAGAGGGCCCCGCATTTAAAGTAGAATTGCCCGTCACCGAAATCGTGTCGCTAGAGGTCGTGTCCGCTAATATTTCCAAAAAACCTCCAGAGGTGACGGTGGAAGCGCCCGTGATCGAGACGCCTGTGTCGCTTGAGATCTTAACCAGGCTCGCCGCGGAGATCGTGGTGCCACCCGTGATGGTGACCGTGCCACCCGTGGCGGAAATGGTCACATCGCCGCTGCTCGTATCACCAAAAGTTAGACCTTGGGTTGCACTAATGGTCGAGCCCGAGAGGTTAATGCCGCCGCCGTCGATGATGCTCAGGTTGCCGAAAGTAGCCGCAAAGGTCGAGCCGCTGTCATTGACGCCCGTCGTGCCGTTTATGACCACAAAACTGCCCTTGACCGTGCTTCCACTGAACGAAAGCGTCGCCGGCGAAAAAATGTTAACTTCACCGTAGGATTTGTTGTTAACCGAATTTTTGACGTTATCCAGAATCGTGACATTGCTCAGCGTCGTCGCCGCTTGCGGCTCCAGGTTAAAAAGGCCGACATCCGCCTCCACGGTTGCCCCGGAAGCGAACGAAAACTGGTTGGCATAGAGATCGAGCGTGGCGGTGGACGCGAAGCCGGTAAAATTCACCGAGCCACTGATGGTCAATGTGCTTGGTGCAACGAAAGCGAACTCGGCCTGATTGGCATAAGGGCTCAGGTCAATGGTCGGGGTGTTGATGGTGATATTGGGCGTGCTGCTGGGTGCGAGGAATCCCTCGGGGAACGTACTGGTTCCTGCAGAAATGGACGATTTAACGTATTGGGCATCCAGCGTGGGAGAACTAATCACCACGGCGGTGGGCGCGCCGCCGGCTGTTCCGCCACCGCCAGTTGTCGTGCGGCCGGTCGTTTGATTTGTCTGATTTTCGTCGCTGGATTGGTTGCCCTCGATGGTATTGGGGTCAACCACCTGCACGGTGGTGCGCGTGGCGTAATCGCCCACGAGCAAGCCGATGTCCTCGGCCCCGCCGGATTGAATTAACTTAACCTGGTTGGCGATCTCCTGGAGAATCAGTGGCCACGATGGCAATGGTTGATCGAACCCCTGAACCAACAGGCTTTTGCTCGTCAGGTCATCCAAACTGATGGTGATGATGGGGGACGGGTTCCCGCCAGGCAGGATGAACGTCATCTGTCCGGGACTCAATTCCTGCCGGACACCATTGGGATATTGAATCGCGACATGGCCTTCGAGATCGATCACTTTGAATCCGCCGTCGGGCGTGGTCGTGACAATGATCGTTGTGCCAAGGACGGATGCCGTGGCCGAGCCGGTGCGAATGGTACCGCCGCCCTTCCCTTTCGGCGAATGAAACAGCAGGCTGCCCTGCTGCAAATCGATGGTCCGGTTGGCGGGATCGAAGGAAAAAACCGTGTTCGCGCCCACGCGGGTGATGGTCTTGTCGTCGGCCACCAGCTCCGCGCGCGAGGCAACGCCGGTACGGACGAGATCCGGCAGGTTGAAAACGGCGTTTACCACGGCGGGCTTTTCCAAGTTGTTCGCACTGGAGATGACCCGGACATCATTGACCACCTGCGTAAATTTAGACTGTTTCAAGTCAGCCGCATGGCTGGTGGAGACAGCCACGAGACATCCGAGGCACGACGAAACGGCAAAAAGTTTTTTCATAAATTCCGGAGATTTTGATGTTCGGTTAAATCGCCACCAGCTCCCAAGCAAAATTGCGCTCATGGGTTGTTGCGTACCAAATAATCCAAGGCAAATCCAGCCGATACTCATTTCTCTGAGAGCGCATGGGAACCGTCCCAATTTTCCGATGGCGGCTGTTTAATATAACCCGCACAACGCGCGACATACATGGTGCAAAGATAATCCCCGCCGCCGATTTCGTTCTGCACGGCTTCAAAGCGGGTGATGGCCTCGGCGAATTGCCGGCCGCGGTAAAGTTTGATCGCGTCATGGTACGTCGCCAGCCAAGCCGGCGGTGGTTGCGAGCGGTCGCTCAGCACGCCAAACACCTCCACCGGCTTGGTCTTGCCCTTGAAGGTCAGTAAATCCACCGCGCGATACACAAACTGGTCGCGGGTCAACTTCTCCGCCTCTTCGCCGATGAGGATGTCCATGTGAAACTGCTTGGTCGCGCTTTCCAGCCGCGCCGCCAGGTTCACCCCGTCGCCCAGCACGGTAAGCTCCATGCGTTGCGGACTCCCAATGTTGCCAAAGATGACCTCCCCGTGGTTGACGCCAATGCCGATGGCCAGTCTCGCCCGGTCGGGATTGTCTTGCCAATGGTCGTTCAATTTCGCCAGTGCCGGGCGCATTTGCAGGGCGGCGTTCACCGCCCGCCGCGCATCCACTCCGATCCCGTCGCTGTGCGTGTCACCCCATGCCGCCATGATGGCGTCGCCGATGAATTTTTGCAGCGTGCCCTCTTCCTTCAAAACAATCCCGACCATGTCCGCAAAATATTCGTTGAGTTGGGCCACCAGTTTTCCCGCATCGGAACTTTCCGTCATGGTCGTGAACCCGCGGATATCGGAAAACAAAATGGTGACTGGCTGCTTGCGCCCGCTCAACGCTTCCTCGAAGGATCGCTTGTCATCCAAAATCACCTGGGCGACGTTTTTGGAAACGTAACGATCCAATACATTACGGTAGCGCCGACGCTCGATTTGCTCGAGGGCAAACTGGAAAACAACGCCGAAGGATCCCGTGGTAACGAGGCAAAACAAGGGCGGCATCATCGGAAAGACGCAATGCCCCCGGGTGAAGGTGATCTGGCACGCCACCAGAAAAATGACCGCTGTTCCGGCCAGCAAAAACGCTTTGATCAGCGCGTGGTGAATCCATAAACAAATGGCCAGCGTCACTCCAAGCATCAACAAGGTGAGCGCAACGTCGAAGATCGGCGAAGGCTCGCCCAGCGAGCTGTTCTCCAAAAGCGTGGCCATCATATTCGCCTGAATTTCCGGGCCGGGCATGTCGCCAAGTGGCGTGGGATGCACGTCCTGGAAAATTGCCGCCATGGGACCGATGATGACGATTTTGTCGCGGAAAATACTGCCGCCTTTAAAAGGCGGTGCCTGCCACAATTTTTCCACGAACATTTTTTCCAGCGGCAGTGCGTCGTAAGTGCGCTTAGGCCCACGAAAGTCGATGAAGTTGCTGTGATCGTACGGTGGAGTGCGGACCTGGCCGGCGAATTTTTCCACCGCCAGCGCGCTCATGTGGATGAGATCGTCGGGATACTTGTCGGCGAACTTTTGCAATTGAGGCGTTTCGCGCTCGATGGAAGTACGATATATGCCACGGCGTATGACGTCGTCGGGATCAGGCCAAATATTGACGATCCCAACGATATGGTTGGTGCCCGGCAGCAAAAGCTGCGCATTAGGCAGGGTGTGCTTAGAAAGTCTTTCGCCATTCACGTTCTCAAAGGAAAACTGCGAGCCGATCACGACATGGCTTTGGTATTTTTTCAGAGCCTGGGCAAAAACGCCGTCGCCCTCGGTTTGGGCGGCAAAAACAAAATCGAACACCACCACCTTGGCGCCGGAGGCCATGAGCTTTTCCAGCACGGCCGCATAAACGCGGCGATCCCACGGCCACGGCTGATTCATTAATTGCAAGGTCGGAGAAACGGCAATCTCCTCCGGAGCCAGTTCGTCCATGGAAAGACTGCTGTTATCAATGCCCACCAACATGATGTCAGGATGCGCAACCTTTCCCTGGCGGCCAAGATAACGGCCATCAATCAAGACTCCTTGATAGGTTTGCCAAGTATCGGAATCTGTCAGCCTTGGCCACAGCGTCAGCCCAAAAGCCAAAAGTCCCACCGCGATGACGATCGCTTTCGCACGCTGAGTCAGAAACTTGACCATGGTGTTTAGCAGGCTGTTGAAAAACTATGCTGGCCGACGCAACACATGATTTGAGCCGCGAGCAAGGCTTGAGCTGCCGGTGCAATGCTCGGAGAGCCTTGCCCGGCAGCTCTAACGCAGCTCCCGGCCCAAAGCGATGTTGCCCTCCGGGTTGCGCCATAAAGGGCTTCCGCGGCGTTAGCTCGGAAGGGGATAGCCTCTCCGAGGATACCCACCTTCCGAGCCGCCTTGCGGGTAGCCCTTTCTGATCGCAACGGCGGCTCAGCAGAGTTTTTCAACAGCCTGCGAAGGATGCCAACCGGGGCCGGTCGCAGCAATACCGTAATCTTCTGGTTGGTAGTTGGTAGTTGGTAGTTGGTAGTTGGTAGTTGGTAGTTGGAAACTTGTGGTCGGTTATTCGCCATTCCTCATTCGGGTTTCCGATTTGGCCATCGCTCGGCCTTGACATGCCGCGGTCGGGTCGCTTATTCAGCTAACTTTTCCGCAACTCGAAAACCTCTTCGTCAATCACCGTCATGGCCGCCGCAAACGACATCCGCAAAGGGCAAGTCATCAAGTTCAACAACGAACCCCACCTCGTCATGGAGACGCAGCACCGCACACCGGGCAACCTGCGCGCCTTCGTCCAGGCCAAGATGCGCAACCTCAAAAACGGCCGTTCGATGGACCAGCGCTTCAACTCCACCGAGTCGCTCGAAGTGCTCTCGACCGACCGCAAGACCCTCGAGTTCAGCTACGCCGATCGCGATGCCTTCGCTTTCATCGACCCGAAAACCTTCGAACAGGTCGAGCTCAGCGCGGTGCTCGTCGGCGACGCCAAAAACTACCTCGTGGCCAACGGCAAGGTTGAGGTGCTCTTCGTGGACGACAAGCCGCTGACCATCGACCTGCCCTCGGCGGTCGAGCTCAAGATCGTGGAATCTTCCGACGGCATCCGCGGCGACACCGCGAGCAACGTCCAGAAACCCGCCAAGCTCGAAACCGGCCTGGTCGTCCAGGTGCCGCTCTTTGTAAAAGAGGGCGAAACAGTGCGAATCAGCACGGCCGACGGTTCCTATCTGAGCCGGGCGTAAGGCAAAGCGGCATTCTTCTGCCGTAAACGATCCCATTCAATGCGACCCGCGGCCTACGCCGCGGGTTTTTTTGCGGTCGCGTCAAACGACCCGATTTTTAGGTAGTGTACCAGTTTGCAAAATGGTAGGTCGGGCTTTACGCCCGACACGTCGGGGATAAACCCCGACCTACAATCGTTTGCGGCAAACTGAGACACTACCGATTTTTCACTTTCTTGAATCCAAACGGCCGGCTGACGACACTCACCTCATGAAACCCAGCTCAAAATCATGAATACCGACTCACAAATCACCCAAGTTCCACCCATCCCGCCAATGCCACGCCTTTCTTTCGGAACCACGCTCGTAGCCCTAGCGCCGTTTGTGATGATAATTAGCATGGTCGCAATCGTTGCCTACTTTCGACACCAACGTCGTCGCCTCTGGCACGAGACGATGCGCCTCGCCCTTGAAAAGGGCCAGCCCCTGCCGGCCAATTTGGTTGAAACTCCACGGCGGGAGCGGGAAGGCCAATCCAATGTTCGCCCTGGACTGGTTTTAATTGGGATTGGCCTGGCGTTTTTTTTAGCCCTTGGCGGCCACGCACGTTATTTCAGCACGGTTCCCGCTTTTATTGGCATCGCCTTGCTCCTAACCGCGTTCATTGAAAAAGGTTCAACGAAAAAGTCCCCTGACGCCGATAAACCATCGCCGCGTTTGTGACCCCTCCTGATTCCGAGCTAATCGCCCGCGTGCTCGTGTCCGACGACCGCGCAGCTTTCGGCGAACTGGTGCTTCGGCATCAGTCGGCCGTGCGCCGTTTTTTGCGCCATCTCGCATCCGGCGATGCGGCACTGGCCGACGACCTCGCACAGGAGACGTTCATCCAAGCCTACCGCGGCCTGTCGCGTTTCCGCGGCGACGCCAGTTTCAGCACCTGGTTGTTCGGCATCGCGCACAATCACTGGCGCAATGCGCGCCGCCAGCAACGCGGACATGCTCCACTGACGGAACACGAGGCGGGAAAAGAAACCATTCCTTCGCCAACGCACGCGGCCGACCTGCGGCACGATCTCGCCGCGGCGCTTCGACAGCTCTTGCCAGACGAACAAACGGCACTGCACTTGTCTTATCAACAAGGTCTGTCACATTCTGAAATAGCCAACGTGCTCGGCTGGCCGCTCGGAACCGTCAAGACCCACCTCGCCCGCAGCAAAGAAAAACTCCGCCAACTCCTTGCCGCATGGAACCCGCAGACATGACACCTCTTTCATCCGAAGATGCCCGGCTGGAAAAATTCCTCAGCCAGGATCTGGATGCACCTTTGCCTGACGCCGGCTTTTCGGCCCGCATACTCGAGGCACTGCCGCCGCAAAGAAATCGAGCGATCCCGTGGGCACGGATCATGGCGTTGACCACCGGAGCATTGGCCGGACTCGCTGTTGCCCTGTGGCAGGGTGCCCGCTGGTCCGATCTCATGTCCATCGCCGCCCAGTTGGAACAAGTGACCTTCCAGATTTCCGCCCAGCTTACCGACGCGGGATTCATTTTGGCTTTGGCGATCATCGCAGGTTTGTTCGCCACCGGATTTTTCTCCGACGAGCCAGCAGAGACGTGTCCATAAAAAAGCCGACCGGAATCCGGTCGGCTTGAAGTTTTTGTGGGCTTGGCGCCTTCGCGTTAAATAAGAATCCTTAAGCCACGCGCTCGACGATGAGCGGCGGGGGCGTGGGACGCTTGGGCGCGAGGCGGTAGGCGTTCTTGAAATGTTCGAGCGCATGCTCGAGCTTCGACTCGTCGTTGTAATGGATCATCATCAGCGGCTCGCCTTGCTTCACCTGCGTGCCGACTTTTTTGATTTCCGAAACACCGACGGCGTAGTCGATCTTGTCATGCGGGTCTTCCTTGCCCCCGCCGAGGAGGTGGACGCCGCGGGCAATCATGGCGGCGTTGATGGTGTGGACGTAGCCGCGCTTGGGCGCGGGCAGCTTGCGGATGTGTTTCGCCTGCGGAAATTTCTCCGGATGGTCGATGTAGCTGATGTCACCGCCCTGCGCCTTGACGAGATCCTTGAACTTCGCGAGTGCGGAGCCGTCGGTCAGATGGCGCTGCACGGTCTGCTTGGCCGAAAGCGTGGAACCGGCGACGCCCGCGAGGCGGACGATTTCCATGCCGAGCTTGAGGACAAGTTCCTTCATGTCCTCGGGACCCTGGCCCTTGAGCAGGGCGATGGCTTCCTTGACTTCGAGCGAGGTGCCGACGGTGTCGCCGAGCGGCTGGTTCATGTCTGTTACGAGGGCGACGCAGCGGCGTTTCATGGAACGCCCGACGCGGGTCATCGAGCGCGCGAGCTGCTTGGCCTGTTCAAGTTCCTTGATGAAGGAGCCGTTGCCCCACTTCACGTCGATCACGAGGCCTTCGGAACCTTCGGCAAGTTTCTTGGACAGGACACTGCCGGTGATGAGCGGAAGGCTCGGGATGGTGCCGGTCTCCTTGCGGAGTTCGTAGAACTTGGCATCGGCCGGGGCGAGGTGTTCGCTCTGCTCAACGATGGCCCCCCCGATGCGGGCAAGTTGCGAGGAAAAATGCTCGATGGTCTGGTGCCCCTTGAAGCCGGGGATGGCCGAGAGCTTATCAAGAGTGTTGATGATATGATCATGCTCAACACCGCACATCATGGGCACGACGACTCCGCTGGCCATGGCCAGCGGCACGAGAACGAGCGAGGTTTTGTCGCCCACCCCACCGGTGGAATACTTGTCGATTTTCGGCTTGGCGATGTGCGACAGGTCAATGACTTCGCCCGAAAGCATCATTTCTTCGGTGAGGTCGGCCGTTTCCTGAGCGGACATTTGCTGGAAGAAAATAGCCATCAACAGCGCCGAGAGCTGGTGCTGGGGCATTTCACCATCGATCGTACTGTCGATGATGTAGCGAATTTCTTCTTGGGTGAATTCCCCGCCGTCACGTTTCTTCTCAATTAAGGTTACAAACGCCGGTTTAACAAACCGGCGCGGTGGGATGTGGCGTTTACTCATGGATGGGTTATGCGAATAAGGATCGAGCCCGCTGGCTCTAAAAGTTTACCAAAAAACACGCAGGGCCTGCGTTGTCGAGACAATTTTACCCACCTGGGCTCGCCACGCTCACTGGCAATTCATCGCCAGCCAAGGTGTTCCAACTCCACGCTTGCGCGACAGGCCTGCCCGGCACTGAAGTGTGCAGGAATGTATTCAAATTGGAAAGCCACTCCCTAAATGCATGTTTCGTTCGACATCGCCGCCCATCTTGAGGCGGCCCTGAAGACCGCGGCCAACTGCTCCGGGCTTGAGGCTACCGCGTTTGCGCCTGAAGTCAGGCCAGCCGACCCCCGCCACGGTGACTTCCAGGCCAATGGCGTGCTCGGCTACGCGAAAGCCCGCAAACTCAACCCCCGCCAGGTCGCCGAGCAGCTCGTGGCCACGCTGCCGGACGACATCCAGCAGCAATGCGACGTCGCCATCGCCGGCCCCGGTTTTATCAATTTCAGGCTCAAGCCCGCCGCGCTGCTCGCCTGGCTGAATACTTACGATTCGGAAGACCACCTGGCGACGGGTGCCGCGAAATTCTACCAGGGCCATCGCCACGTGGTGGATTTCAGTTCACCCAACACCGCCAAGCAACTCCACGTCGGCCACATCCGCGGCATGGTCATCGGCGAGGCCATTTGCCGGTTGCTCAAGTTTTGCGGCGCCGAGGTCATCCGCGACAACCACATCGGCGACTGGGGCACGCAGTTCGGCAAACTCATCTGGGCCTACCAGCGCCACCTCGATGCCGCGGCGCTGGCGCGCGACCCGCTCGATGAATTCGAACGCCTCTATAAAGTCGGCAATGCCGCCGCCGAGGCCGATCCCGCCGTGCTCAAGGAAGCCCAGCAGGAACTGGTCAAACTCCAGGCCGGCGATGCGGAAAATTTAGCCATCTGGAAAAAAATCAGCGACACCAGCCTCGCCGCCTTCCAAAAAATTTACGACCTGCTCGGCATTCGTTTCGACGTCGTGCTCGGCGAAAGCTTCTACAACGACAAGCTCTCGCAGGTTTATGATGAACTCACCGCCAGCGGCCTGGCCCAGGTGAGCCAGGGCGCGCTCGTGGTTTTTCACCCCGAGCATCCGCGTTTCAAGGCACAGCCATTCATCATCCGCAAGTCCGACGGCGCGGCCAACTACGCCTCGACCGACCTCGCGACCATGCTCTACCGCGCCAGTCACTTCCATGCCGACACCATCATCATCCTCACCGACACGCGGCAAAATGACCACTTCGAGCAACTTTGGCTGACGACAAAAAAATGGTTCGAGAAAACCGGACGCAAGCTGCCGCATTTGGAGCATGTGTCGTTCGGCTCCATCCTCGGCGAGGACGGCAAGGCCATCAAAACCCGCTCCGGCGACCCGATCAGACTCAAGGCCCTGCTGTCCGAGGCCGAGGAACGCGCCTTCGCCCTCGTCACGGAAAAGGCGCCGGATTTGCCCGCGGCCGAACGACGCGACATTGCCACCGCCGTCGGCATCGGCGCCGTGCGTTACGCCGACCTCGCGCAAAACCGCAGCAGCGATTACGTCTTTGACTGGGACAAAATCCTTTCCTTCGAAGGCAACACCGCTCCCTACCTCCTCTACGCCGTCACGCGCATCCACTCCATCTTCCGCAAAGCCGGCCTCGACCCCAGCGATCGCACGGCCACCGCCGGCGCCACGCCGCCCGAGACCGACGCCGAGATCTCGCTCGCCCGCAAACTGACCGGCTTCGCCGCCACGCTTCAGCTCACAACCACCCAGCTCCGCCCCCATTTCCTTTGCACCTACCTCTACGAACTCGCCGGCCAGTTCAGCACTTTCTATACGGCCGACAAAGTCATCGTGGATGATCCGGTCCTGCGCGCCCGCCGATTGCTGCTCTGCGCCCGCACGCTCCTCGTGCTGGAAACAGGTTTGCATCTCCTTGGCCTGCGAACACTCCAGCGCATGTGAAGAGGAGGCTGGAGGACGAAATCCGACAGCCTCCTGCGACAAAACTCTTGCGGCTTCCCCCTCCCACGCCCAATCTGGCTTTTCATGCCCACGCAGGAATTTTACATTCGCAACGCGGGTGCTACCGAAGCCCGGGGCCCCTTCACTTCGGAACAGCTCTCTTCCCTGGCCGAAGCCGGGCAAGTGGGGCTCGATACGCTTTATTACGAAAGCACGTCCGAGAAATGGATTCCCGTTGGGGCCAATGTCGACCTCAAGAACACGCTTTTTCCTGAGAAGAGAAAGCTTACCGTCAAGGCCAAGACCAATGTCTCCACCCTTAACGTCGAGAAGGAAGACCAGGCGCCCATCACTATAAACGACATGCTCGACGCCGCTGAGGGCAGAACCGAAGACACCAAACACGCCAAGGATCCTGCCATCTCCCGCGGCCGGGCCGCCAAAATCGGCCTCTACGCTTGCACGCTCTTTCTTTTGATCGCGGCGGCCTCGGAAGCCCTGCCTTCCATCAACGAACTTCTCGCGCTCGACACCAACAAAATCCTGGGCCAGCCGCTCGTCTTTCTTGGCGCACTCGACCTCGTCCTCGCCCTGCTGCTCCTGCTGCAAATGGTCACGCTTTATCCGCTCGTCCGCTTCCGCGCAGCACTTGGCCTTGGTTTTATCGGCTTCCTGTTTTGGGTGCACGGTGAGACGCCACCGCTGATGGCGGTCGCAGCCGGCTCGCTCGGGCTCTACTTCAGCACGATCTTTTTGGATTTCATGGTGCTTGGCATCGCCGTCGGCCTCGGCCTCGCCGGTATGCTGGGCTTCGCTTATTACATGCTGGTGATTTAGGACTCGTTTTAAAACCCAGCCACGCTGCTCGTTTTGGGTTTTGCCATGAGTTCTAAACATCCGCCACAGCGCAGGATCCTCTCTTTACATGGCGCGGCTGACTCATCGCTGGGGTAGACTCTCCCGGCTGCTGAAAAAAGATATCTGGCAACCCTCCTGCCTTAACAACCCTTCGCTCCGCGGGCGACTTTACGCCGTGCTGCGCGTGATCTCCATCACGGCGAGCGGCCTGTTTGAAAACAAGGCCGCCAGCCGCGCCGCTGCGCTCAGCTTCAGCTCGCTGCTCGGGCTCGGTCCGCTGGTGGCCATCGTCGTGCTCGTGGCCGGTTTCATGCTCGACAAGAACGACCACCATATTGCGGTCAACACGCTCCACGGGGTCATCACCTTTATCGCGCCCTCCATCTCCGAATACGAAAAACTTGCCGACCAGGGCAAGGGTCCGTCCGCCGCGTCAAAGGCAAATCCATCCGCGGCCCCAACCCACCCGCCTGCCTCGGGCCAAGTCGCCGTCAACGAGGATCTCGTCCAGCTCATCAACGGCTTTATCGCCGGTTCGCGCTCCGGCACCGCGGGTGTGGTCGGCGCGCTCACCCTCATCCTCATCGTTCTGCAGCTTTTCACCTCGATCGAAAATGCCTTCAATGAAATTTGGGGCGTGCGACGCGGTCGCAGCCTGCTCATGCGGGTCGTGTTTTACTGGACCGTTCTCACCCTCGGCGCCGTGCTTTTTTTCACCGCCGTCACCGCGCTCGGCGCGAGCGCATTCCTCAACGTTTTTGTCGAACACCTGCCCCTCGGCGCCAACCTGCTTGGCCTGCTGGTCGCGCTGATGCCTTCGCTCTCCCTCGTGGTGCTCATCCTCGTCCTGGCGCTGTTCTATCGTTTCATTCCGAACACCCGCGTGGCCTGGCGCGCGGCTTTCATCGGCGCGGTCGTCGTGGCGGGGCTGCTCATCCTGAACAACTATCTCGCATTTGTTTATTTCCGCCGCGTCCTCATCAATAAAAGCCTCTACGGGTCACTCGGCATCCTGCCGATGCTCATGTTCGGCCTTTTCATCTTCTGGTTTGTCGTGCTCGTCGGCGGTCAGCTCAGCTACGCCGTCCAGAATGTCCGCTTCCGCAGCAGCCAGGCGGCCTGGCACACCCTCGCCGAATCCACGCGTGAACGCCTGTCGCTGGTCGTGTTGCTCACCATCAGCCGCCGCTTCCAGCAGGACCTGCCGCCCGTCAACGCCTCCCAGCTCGCCGCGTTGCTCAAGGTCTCCACCCAGATCCTCAACGAATGCCTCAACTGCCTCGTCGATCTTAAATTTGTCACGCCCATCCCGCCCGCGGGTAGCGACTCGCCCACGGATTATCTCTATCAACCCTCCCGGCCGCTGGCCCATATCACCTTGCAGGAATTCAAGCTGGCCTTCGACAACTACGGCGCCGATCCCGCCGGCGACACCCTCGACGGGATCGACCCGATCGCCCGGTCCTACCGCGAGCACATGCTCACGCCCGGCCAGGACAAGTTCCTCTCCAAGCCGCTCGACCAGCTCCTGGCCGATTTCCCCTTTAATGAAACCCGTCCGCCTTTCAGCCGCATCGGGTCTTAGAAGGAAAAGGTAGTTTGGAAACCAAGATGAAATTTTTTTCGCCGCTTCTCCTCTCCCTTGTGTTGCTCGCCGGCTGCGCCACGCCAGCCGGCACGGCTTATCGTGACACCCATGCCGACATCGCCGTCCACACCGGTTATCCCGTCGTGCCCGACGCCGACATCGCCCGCACCGTATCCGCATTGCTGGCACGCCCGCTCACGGCCGATTCCGCCGCACAGATTGCGCTCCTCAACAACGCCGGTCTCCGCGCCGATTTCAAGGACATCGGCATTGCACAGGCCGATTGGATCGAGGCCGGCCTGCTCAAAAATCCCGAACTCGGCCTCGGCCTCGGTTTCCCCACCAGCCCGCCGTCGGCCGTGCGCATCTCGGCATCGTTCACCCAAAGCTTCCTCGACCTGCTCACGCTGCCGAGCCGCAAGAAAATCGCCACGGCCCAGCTCGAGGCCGTGCGCCTGCGCATCGCCGACGAGGCCCTCACGCTGGTGGCCGAAACCAAAAGCGAATTCTACCTGCTGCAGGCGCAGCAGCAGATTCTCGGTCGCCTGCAAAATGCGCTCGACCTTGAGCATGCCTCCGCCGAACTCGCGCGGCTGCAGCACGACGCCGGCAACATCTCCGACCTCGCTCTTTTGCAGCGCCAGGCGGCTTACGATCAGTTGCGCCTCGACGGCGCACGCGCCCAAGCCGGCTTGCAGGTCGAGCGCGAAAAACTCAACCGACTGCTCGGCCTGGCCGATGCGCCCACCCAATGGCAGATCGACGACGCGCCCGCACCGGTGCCCGCGTCCGAACCGCCGCTCGACCAGCTCGAAAAGCTCGCCCTCGACCAGCGCTTCGATCTCGCCGCGGCCAAGGCCGACTTCACCGCGGCCGCGCGCGTGCTTGGCCTCGCTGAAAACTACCGCTTCGCCAACTCCGTCGACCTCGGCGCCGAATTCGAGCGCGACGTGGACCGGCAGAAAACGCTCGGCCCGACGATCAGTCTCGAACTGCCGATTTTCAATCACGGCGCCGCGCGGATGCAACGCGCCAAAGCCCAGATCCGCCAGGCCGCCGACCGGCTTGAGGCGCTCGCCGCGGTTGTGCGCAGCGAAGTCCGCGTGGCGCGCGCCCGCCTGCTCGCCGCTCGCGACGCCGCCATGCTCTACCGCGATACCCTCCTGCCCGAGCAGCGGCGCCTGGTCGAACTCACGCTCCAATACTACAACGGCATGTTCGCCAGCTCCTACGAACTTGTCCTCACCAAACAAAACGAACTCGCCACCGAGCGCGGTGAAATCGAAGCCGTCCGCGACTACTGGAGCGCCCGCGTCGAACTCGAGCGTGCCGCCGGCGGCAGCCTCATCCTGATCAACTCCCCACCCGCCTCCCAGCCATGATCTCACGCCGCCAACTGCTCAAAACCAGCGTCGTCGCGCTCGCCGCCGGCCCCGCCCTTCTGCAACACGCCGCCCGCGGTGGGCCGGTCGAATCCGCCCGCACCGCCGAGCCATCGCCCGCCGATCCAGCCACTTCGACCGGAGTCGGCCGCTCGCCGCTCACCGTGCCGAATGGCGCCTTGCTGCCCTGGCGGCTCGTCGATGGCGTGAAGGTTTTTCACCTCGTCGCCGAGGAAGTTGACCACGAGTTCGCACCCGGCCTTCGCGCCAAGTGCTGGGGGTACAATGGCCGCACGCCCGGTCCCGTCATCGAAGCCGTCGAGGGCGACCATGTGCGCATTTATGTTACGAACAAGCTTCCCGAGGCCACCAGCACGCACTGGCACGGGGTTTTTGTGCCCAACGGCATGGACGGCGTCGGCGGCCTCACCCAGCAACCCATCCCGCCCGGTGCGACGTTCAAATACGAATTCACCCTTCGCCAGCACGGCACCTTCATGTATCACCCGCACGTCGATGAGATGACCCAGATGGGACTCGGCATGACCGGCATGTTCGTCGTCCATCCGCGCGATGCAGAAACACCGCCTCCCGACCGCGATTTCTCGCTCATGCTGCACGAATGGCGGATCGATCCCGGCGCCGCGCGGCCCGACCCGACCGAGATGACTGACTTCAATGTGCTCACGCTGAACAGCAAGGTCTACCCCGCGACCGCACCGCTCGTCGTGAAGAAAGGCGACCGCGTGCGCATCCGCCTCGGCAACCTCGGCGCGATGGATCATCATCCGATCCACCTGCACGGCTACGCGTTCAAAATCATTGCCACCGACGGCGGAGCCGTGCCCGCCTCCGCCCAGCGGCCCGAGACCACCGTGCTCGTGCCGGTGGGCGCCGTCCGCGTGGTCGAGTTCGTCGCCGACGCACCCGGCGACTGGCCGATGCACTGCCACATGACCCACCACACCATGACGCAGATGGGCCACGGCATGCCCAATCTCATCGGCGTGGACACGGGCAAACTCGATCCGCAGCTGCAAAAACATCTCCCGGGGTACATGAGCATGGGCCAGACCGGCATGAGCGACATGGCGGAGATGGGCATGGCCGTCCCGGGCAACAGCACGCCGATGGTCGGCGGCTCCGGCCCGCACGGCTACATCGACATGGGCGGCATGTTCACGATTTTGAAAGTGCGCGAGACCCTCGCCGACTACGACACCGATCCCGGCTGGTATCAGGCCCCGCCGGGCACGGTCGCCGGCCCCGCGACCGCGGACGAACTCCGCCACGACCTCGGCGAAACATGAAAAGATTTTGAGGGTTTGGTTGCCACCTCGCGTATAGTGTATGGCTGCATCCGCCAACGGCCGGCAGTCTCGATTTGTTTTTTTCATGAAGCACGACTCTCACGCGCACGATCACCCGCACCAGAACTGCTGCCAGGGACACAGCGACACGAAGGCCCCTGCGCACGCGGCCTATTTTTGCCCGATGTGCGAAGGCGTGGAATCGGATCAGCCGGGGGATTGCCCGAAATGCGGCATGGCGCTCGAGCGCAACCCCACCGCCATTGCGGCCAAGACAACCTACACCTGCCCGATGCATCCCGAGATCGAGCAGGATCATCCCGGCTCGTGCCCGATTTGCGGCATGGCGCTGGAGCCAAAGACGGTCTCCGCCGTGCCGGAAGAAAATCCCGAGCTGCGCGACATGGCGCGGCGCTTTTGGTCCGGCGCCGCCCTCGCCGTGCCCGTGCTGCTGCTCTCGATGGGCGGCCGGATGTTTGCCTCGCTCGTTCCACCGCATCTTTCGCCATGGCTGCAATTCGTGCTCAGCACGCCCGTCGTGTGGTGGGCCGGCTGGCCGTTTTTTGTGCGGGGCTGGCGGTCGGTGCTCACTTTCAACCTGAACATGTTCACGCTCATCGCGCTGGGCGTGGGCAC
>Ga0210402_10001534_pt1 | contig 23766 bp, 23 predicted proteins | sample IncBWC7MmetaG_FD_161055 | JGI IMG/M metagenome (GOLD analysis project Ga0210402, IMG submission 161055) | Forest soil microbial communities from Barre Woods Harvard Forest LTER site, Petersham, Massachusetts, United States - Inc-BW-C-7-M | ecosystem: Environmental > Terrestrial > Soil >... | reverse complement strand
TCTTCCGGAGCGTTGTCGATCGAATCAAACGACCGGAAAACAATCTTCGGGTTGTGCTTCTGCAACACCTTCGTGATCGCCGCCGTCAACGTCGTCTTCCCATGGTCAATATGACCAATCGTCCCCACGTTGCAGTGCGGCTTGGTCCGCTCAAACTTTTCTTTCGCCATAATTGCCTTGCCTCGCTCATCGATCGTTAGTGATCGAGATCAGTGGTGATTCAGTAATACTGATAGAGCTTGTGAAACTTCGCTCGCAGCGGCGGATCGACCTCTTCGATCTTCGAGAGATAAAACTCTCGCATCTGGGCCTGATCCGAAACCGGCAGTGAGCCATACAAAGATCGCGCCGTTCCAGCCTTGTCCCCCGTTGCCCGGTCGATCAGATCGGCTGCGAAAACCGCATCCAGATTCCGGATTCGAATCTTGCGACTGTCGAGCCCCTTCAAATACCTCGCGACCCGGTCGGCCGCGAACGCTCTCTCCATCGCAGCTTTCAGGTCGCCAAACTCACGCTCTTTCTCGACCTTGATGACGCCTGGTTCGAAGATCAACGTTTTCACCTGCAATCCTGAATGCCAAATCGAACGCTCAAACTCTGGAGCGGGAGACGGGGATCGAACCCGCGACCAACAGCTTGGAAGGCTGTGACTCTACCACTGAGTTACTCCCGCGAAAAGCTGTCAGCTTTCAGCCGTCAGCTCTCAGTAAAACCTCAGCGCCTGAAGCCGCTCTACCGTCGAACGCTTTACGGCCCCGCTCATGCGACGCCCTGATGCGAACCACATCTCAATCTTCTGGAGCCGATGATCAGGATTGAACTGATGACCTCTCCCTTACCAAGGGAGTGCTCTACCAACTGAGCTACATCGGCTCGCCGTACCGCTCAATACCAAAATCAAAGCCGCCGAATCCATCTTCAGTCCGCCGGCTTCGCTCCCGCCCGTTCTTCCTCAATCCGGGTTCGCCAGTAATAGAGCGCCGCCCGAAACGCGAACAATCCCAGGATCAACAGCGTCCCGCTTCGCAGTCTCAGATTCCAATCCAAGACTCGAATCGGCTCGTCCGATAGCGTGGTCCAGGCTAAAACTCCGAGCACCGCATACGCGATCAGGGCCAGCACGAACTTCTTCTTGATCGTCACTGCTCGACCGTCAACTTCTTGTTGCCGCCTCAGGCTCGTCAGCAACGGAAGCATCGCCGCTTCGTTCGCGACTTTCTTCGCCACTCTCTTTCGCCAGTCTGGTGCACAGGGGAGGATTCGAACCTCCGTACCTCCTGAGAGGGACAGATTTACAGTCTGTTGGCTTTAACCACTCACCCACCTGTGCAAATCCGAAAACACCGTCCGGCCGCGCAAACACAGCACCGACACTCCACAGCATTTCTCAGCTCGGGAAACGAAATGCGAGGACTCCCGCCTGACAACTACGCGCGCCGGAAAATAAACTGAAGGAGTGCCTTAAAGCTGCGCCGCTAGCGCACGTTAGCCGCGCAAACGTCTTCTGTTTCCGGAATCTTGTTTTTCTGGAGCTGGCGAAGGGAATCGAACCCCCGACCCTCTGATTACAAATCAGATGCTCTACCGACTGAGCTACGCCAGCAGGTGGAAGCAAAGTCCAACCGGACACAATACTTCCCTGATCCCTTCCTGAAGTCCGGGACAATTATTTAAGTTATCACAAGGACAATTCACCTGCAACCGCAAGCCCGCGCCCAATCTTCGCCGGCTCCGCTGCGCCTCACCAGGCCCGGCTCCAACCAGACCCCGCCAGCATCCGGTGCTATCATTAAGCAGGCTCAACTTCTGTTCCGGCGATGTTCACAGCGGATGAGCCGAACACCCTCCGAAATTCGATGCGCATTCGACGACGCCTCCCCATCCCCCTGGCCGTTTTGCTGATTGTGGCCACCATCGCGTTGATCGTGACCCTGCGCAAGCACGCTCCGCCGGAAGCGGCCCGCCTGCTCCCAGGCGCGGACGGCTTCTTCTACGTCAATCTGGAGTGGGTTCGGAAATTCAACGCCACCAGCCAACTGCCCCCGGTTTCCCGCGAGCCCGAATACCAGAAGTTCGTTGAGGAGACGGGTTTTCAGTTCGAGCGCGATCTGGACAAGGCCGCCTTCGCCATCCACTATCCGCAGAACTGGGGGAACGGCACCGGTGGCTCAGCTTCAGAGCCGCGCTTCTCGGAGATACTCGTCGGCAAGATCGACTCAGGTCGGCTGGCTGCGTACCTCAAGAAAATGTCTTCTTCAATCGAAGCCTACCGCGGTTTTGACATTTACAACGTTCCCCTCGAAGGCCGGACGGTTCGCGTTGTCGCTCTTTCCTATGACAGCGTCGCGGTTTCGAACCATCCCAACCCCGACGTGATTCGCGGCATGATCGATCGCTCCCGCAAACTGGCTTCACCCTTTGGCGGACCCTGGTTGCTGCGAAAGTTCTACCGGAAAGTTCCTCTGGCAAGTTTGTGTTTTGCGATTCTGCGCGTGAGGCCCGCCGCAATGAATTCCCTGGGCGGACTGGACAGTTGGAGCCTCCTGTTTCCGAAACCAGCGGTCGCCGTGATTTCCGCGCGATATCTCCGCGCCCTCCACCTGCGGGCCGAAGCGTTCACCGACAGTGAGGCTGACGCGCGCGCTATCACCGAGAAAACCGCCGCTTTTCTCAGCCTCTTTCACGCCGCCGAAGGCAGCGTCGGCGCCCGCGGTACCGACGCAGACGTGAAGACATTCTTCGATAGCCTCAAAGTCGAACAGTCCGGAGATCGCGCGATTCTCACTGCCGCCGTGCCGCCAGGATTCATCCGCAAGGCTTTGTTCGAAGCTCCGCCCGATACCGCGACTCCAACCGCGCCCGCCACGCCGCCGAAGGAGCCGCTCGCACCCAAGCGTTCACAAAAGCTCGGATCGCGATAACGACATTCGAATGGCTTCGTCCAATGTACAAAAGCGGAATTGTAACAATTCCACTTTCGCCGCATCTGGTAAGAAACGGCGGGGCAGGGGTTTCGTATCAGGCCATCGCTTTCGCCATGCCGCAGCTCCCGAAATCAGACCCCTACGGGGGCCGGGATTGGCACCGGTCGCTAGAATAGAGAACAATAGAGAGATATGACGAGTTTGCCATTGCCATCCCTGCCCGCCGTCTTCGTCGCGGGGCTGATCTCGTTCCTGTCGCCCTGCGTGCTTCCGCTCGTGCCGGGATACGTTTCCCTGATCTCCGGTGTGGGCGTTGAAGAGCTGAAGCTAAAAGAAGCACAGCTATTCCGCAAGGTAATGTTCAATTCGGCCGCATTCATCACCGGCTTCAGCATCGTCTTCATCGCGCTGGGCGCGATTTCGACGGAACTCGGCCAGGTCCTCGTACAGTACAAAGCGCTGCTCGCGCGAATCGCCGGAGTGGTCATCATCCTCTTCGGTCTTCATCTGACGGGCATCCTTCAAATCAAGGCGCTGCTGGCCGACACGCGGCTGCATGGCCTGAAAGGCAGTTCGTCGGTCTGGGGCGCATTTGTCATCGGGTTCGCGTTCGCCTTTGGATGGACGCCATGCGTCGGTCCCATCCTCGGGGTTGTGCTCACGTTAGCCGCCGCTCAGGACACGGTCTGGAAAGGCATCTTTCTTCTGGCCATCTACTCGGCCGGACTCGCTGTGCCTTTCTTGCTGACTTCGCTTGGCATTGAGCGCTTTCTAAAGTTCTACAACCGCTTTAAATTCCACATGCACGCCGTGGAGGTAGCAAGCGGAGGGTTGCTGATCGCTTTGGGCATTCTGCTGGTGATGGGCCGCTTCGCGCTCATCTCCGGCTATTTCTCGTTTTTGAATCGCTTTGCGTTATAGGAAGCGCTTCTGATTTCCTGTAGAGACGCGGCTTGCCGCGTCTCACGCTGCAGAGATGGGAGACGGTCGAAGACGCGTCGCCCCACGCAATGCTCTCAACGCGCTTTCAGGCGCCGGAAAGTCCGAGGTTGAAGTGAAAAGAAATCCTCTAATTCTGTTCTTCATCGCCGCCATCGTCGCGGCCATGCTATTTGCCGGTATTCGCATGGCCCGCAGCAATCGCGCGAACGGTCCCGCCCCGGGACAACTCATCGGCAATTTGGCGCCTGACTTCGAACTGCCCGCGCTCGACGGCAAGAACCTCAAGCTCTCCGACTATCGCGGCAAAGCCGTTCTGCTCAACTTCTGGGCGACGTATTGCGGCCCCTGCAAGATCGAGATGCCATGGTTTGTCGAACTGCAGAAAGAATACGGGCCGCAAGGATTCCAGATCATCGGCGTAGCCATGGACGACGCCAGCCTGGAAGACATCGCCAAATTCGCCAAGGAAATGGGCGTCAACTACCCCATCCTGCTCGGCAAGGAATCGGTTGGGCAGAGCTACGGCGGGGTCAGCGTGCTGCCCACCACCTTTTTCTTAGACCGCGACGGCAAGCTCATCGCCCGCGAATTCGGGCTGCAGAGCCGCAGCGTCTTCGTCGACCACATCAAAAAGGCCCTGAGCCAGGGCCAGGCAGTACAGGCTCAGAAGTAACTACGAGGCATCCTGAACCTGGAGTACCCTGGAGCTAATGAAGATCCTTCTCGCGAGCGCTCTTTTCCTGATCTCGGCGTGGGCTTCGGCGCAAGACGACCTCGGCCCGCAAGCCCCTGCCGTAAAGATGGCGCCTGCTCCGGTCGTTACCGTCGTGCAAGGCAAATCGGCCGCTGTCCCGCTCTCGTTCCGCGTTGCCAGCGGATACCACATCAATTCCAACCGCCCGAAGTCAGAGTTTCTGATCCCGACCGTGCTCAAGGTCGAAGCCACCACAGACATCGTCATTGGCAAAACCACCTACCCCGAAGGCCAGGATATGAGTTTTGCTTTCGCGGCCGACGAGAAGCTCAATGTCTACACCGGAGATTTCAGAGTAGATGTGCTGGTGCGTCCTCTGCGTTCCGTGCAAGCCGGCAAATATATCGTCCGCGGAACTTTAAAATACCAGGCCTGCGATAACGCGGCCTGCTACCCACCAAAACAGTTGCCGGTCAGCTTTGACGTGAAGATCGCCAAGGCTCCGCCCGCGCCCCACAAGAATCCCGCCCAAAGTCCACACGCGCACCAGTAACGCCTGCTCACCGGTTCGAGCCGATTTCGTTCTTGAACACCTGGCCGTTCTTCATCACAAAGCCGACATTCTCAAGCAGCTTGACATCCGCCAAGGGATCGCCGGAAACAGCCACGACGTCGGCATAAGCCCCTGGCGCAACGACACCCAGCTGCCCTCTCATCTCCAGCAGTTCCGCTGCCCGCGAAGTCGCGCTCTGGATCGCCTGCATCGGCGTCATGCCGAATTCGACCATCCGCCGAAACTCCTGCGCGATCGGCTGGCTCCACGGAATTCCCCCGATGTCGGTCCCGAAAGCAATCTTGACTCCCGCCTTCAGCGCCTTCCGAAACGAGGCCTCGTGCTCGGATGCGCGCTTGCGGTCGCGCTGTCCGTCCGGAGTATCGGCGGGCGCCCAGTCCATGTAATAAACACTTAGCGTTGGGCAGAGCCACGTGCCCTGCCGGATCATCTGCGCGATCTGCGCATCGGTCAGCACCAGTCCGTGTTCGATCGAGTCGCAGCCGCCATCGAGTCCGCGCTGCAAGCCTTCTCCGCTGTAAGCGTGGCAAGCCACCTTTTTTCCCCAGCCGTGTGTTTCGTCCACAATGGCGCGCAGTTCATCCACCGTCAGAGTCGGCTGCGATACCAGCTCCGCGTCCTTCCGAACACCGTTGTTGCGAACCCACGACCGATGTGTCATGTACACCTTGATCCAATCGGCGCCGTGGTCGAGCTGCTCGCGCGCTGCCTTGCGCGCCTCGACCGGCCCGTCGATGATCTGCACGCCCTTCGGCACTTCGATCTCGGGCGCGTAACCCTCCAGCGGATATCCGCCTGTCGTCGAGATCGCTCGCGTCGAAACAAACAAGCGCGGCCCGGGAATGTATCCGCCTTCAATCGCCTGTTTGATGCCCACGTCGCCATAGCCCGCACCTTCGGTTTCCATGTCGCGCAGTGTGGTGAAGCCCTGTTCAAGCGCGCGCCGCACCGAGACCGTGGCCCGCGCCGCGCGGAACGCCAGCGGATACTTGAGCAGCTGAACGTCGTATCCGCCCTCGGCGGGATCTTCCCCCTGAAGGAAGATGTGCGTGTGGGCGTCAATCAGCCCCGGAAGCACGGTGGCCTCGGAGAGGTCGATCACCGCGACGCCGGCGGGAATACGAGCATTGCCTGCATCAGAAACGTCGGAAATGCGCCCGGCGCGAATGGTAATGACTTGATTGCGGCGTGGAGAATTCGACACGCCGTCGATCAGCACGCCCGCCCGAATGAACGTCGCGGCTTGCAGTGTCCCAGGGATGGAGCGATCGATGACTTGTGTCCAACCGCAAAAGGACGAGCAAAGAATGGTCAGCAGAACAATCCAACGCTTCACCGCAACCTCCGGAAAGGCCGGATTGTACTCCTTGCGACCAACGCCATCGGGAGAATTTTCGCGGAAGCCTTCCGGTGGACATTTCCGGCTGAAGGGATCGGGGAGGAGCGTCAGATCGGCGCGCAATGCGAAAAACGAATCCTGCAGGATCAACGCCCGGGCCGCGCCGAACACGGGCGATGCTCCGGCGGCTTCGGGCACACGGCTGGCAATCGCCTCCCGTGAAATCGTATGGATCGAAAAAAAAGTGCAGGGGGCGGGGGTTGCTCCGAATGTGCTAGGGTGCTTAGCCCTTTCGGCTGGCCCATTGGCAAAGCCCGGGCGGAAATGACGCGGAATTTCCAGACCCAACTCTCTCGGTAGCGTTTGCGCCCCGCGAGTGCGCCGAGCACCCTCGGGCGAAAGGGGCGACGCCTGCCTCGTAAATTGGACGGGGAGGCGCGGGCGCCCCCGCCCGGCGGACGGACCCGATGCCCGTCGCTCCGCTTACGCGCCGGTCCTTACGCCCCGAGCGCCGAGTGAATCGAGCGAACGATCGACTCCGCGAGCCGATCGATCTGCTCCTTCGACTCCGCTTCAATCATCACCCGCGCCAGCGCTTCGGTGCCGGAGTAACGCACAACCACTCGGCCATTGCTGTCGAGTTCCCGTTCCGCCGCTGTAATCGCCGCTTGCACCGCAGGAATCTGCGCGAAGGGAACTTTTTCCCGGACTCGCACATTCCGGATCGTCTGCGGAAACACCCGCAGGTCCCCTACCAGATCAGCCAGCGGCTTGCCCGTCCGAACCATGATCTCCAGCACCCGGAGCGCCGTCAGCAGTCCGTCGCCGGTGGTCGCCTCCCCATCGCGAAACAGGATGTGGCCCGACTGTTCGCCGCCGAGCGTAGCTCCCGCGCGCTGCATTTCTTCGAGCACGTATTTGTCGCCGACATTGGCACGCAGCATCCGAATGCCGGATCGCTTGAGCGCCAACTCCAATCCCATATTCGACATGGTCGTCGCGACCACGGTGGCATTGGCGAGCACGCCGCGCGATTGCATTTCACGCGCCGCCAGCAGCAGAACCGCGTCCCCATTTACCACTCGCCCGTTGGCATCGCAAAAAAGCGCGCGGTCCGCATCGCCATCAAACGTAACGCCCACGTCGAAACTGCCTGGATGGTCGGCGACAAACCGTGCCAAGTTTTCCGGATGCAGTGCGCCGCAATTCTCGTTGATGTTCTGTCCATCCGGCGCGGAGTGCAGAAAGGTGGTATCGATCCTGAGCGCTCCGAACAACTCCGGAGCTTCCGCAGTCGCTGCGCCATTGGCGCAATCGACCGCCACTCGAAGACCGCTCAAGTCGGTGGAGACGCCGCTCGCGAGCCAATGAACGTACGCATGACGCAAGTCTTCCTCACCGGGAAGGCTCGACAGCTCGGGAATGGAATCCGGCCCGGGAACTGCATCCGCCTGGAGCAGGGCAAAAATCTCTTTTTCAATCGCCAGTTCGCGCGCGTCCGGCAGTTTGTAGCCATCGCCGGAAAAAATCTTGATCCCGTTATCGGTCCACGGATTGTGCGAAGCCGAAATCACCACACCGGCGTCGAACCCTTCGGAGCGCGCCAGGAAGGCGACGCCTGGCGTGGTGATCGCGCCCGCGCTGCGCGTTTCCACGCCCACCGACGCCAGCCCTTCGAGGAATCGGTCGGCTATCCATCGGCTGGAGACGCGCGTGTCCTGTCCAATTACCACTCGCGCCTTGGCATTCACGCGCACCAGATCGTGCCCCAGCGCCCGTCCAATCCAATAAACACTGTCCGGCGTCAGCGGGAATTCCCCCGCCACGCCACGAATCCCGTCAGTACCGAAGAGTTGTCTGGTTTGTGTCATGGAGATTCGGCGGTCGTTGGTCGTTGGTTGCGTGGTGGCGTGGTAGCGAGGCTTTGCCCCGTCTCCACACGAACTGCCGGCACCGACGGTTCTATTTTTTCTCGTCTCCCGAACCTTCCATGATAACCGTCACGCGAATTGGGGTGGGGTGCACAACTTGGATCAGAGGATCTGGGACATAGGCCTGGGTCACAAACGAAGCCCGCGTCATGGCTCCGCTGACGTCTACCGGATCCGTGGTTGCGTCCTCCACCGCTTCGACGCGGCGGCGAGGTCCGGTGATCATGACGTTCGGCGGGTCGGCGATCACCTGTTTCACGCGCAAGCCGCTCGCAAAATTTCCGGTCACACGCGGCCGCACCTCGACGGTGCGGGTCTCACGATTATCAAAGGAGAGGTGGAACTGAGCGGGTATGATCTGCACGACTTCCAGATCCTGCGGCACACGGACTTGCCGGCCGGTCAAATCGAAAGTCCGTTCCCCGGACTGCACGCTGGCCAGATCTACCTCGGCATGCACATCCGCGGCCTGCAATTGATGAATCAAACGCTCCGGCCCCCGTATCCGGATCTGCGCCTCGGTGAAGCTGGCGGAATCGATCTCCAAAGTGTCGGGCAGATTATGGAACTCGATCGGAACCTTCATTTCGATTTCGGCGACGGGACTGCGCGCCACTACCGTCCACAGGCCGATGGCGAGCAACAGGGAAACCAGCTTGAGTCCGATATTGTGAACAAAGATCCGCTGGAAGAAGCTGCGATGGATAAAGCTCGGCATCGTCAGTCGTCCCTTCCCGGGCGCAGCCCTGCATCCTGCCTGCGGGAGAGACGCGAACTGGGCGGCTCCTCTTCGATAAAGCTTTCCTCCACCGGACTCGGCAGCGACGGCGCGGGAGCGTAGCGGCGCAGCAGATGGCTCAACCGTTCGCGCAGACGCTCCACCGTCAACTCGCGCTCAATGCTCCCCGCGACCGCCATGCTGATCGTGCCCGTCTCTTCGGAAATGATGACGGCGACTGCGTCGGTTTCTTCCGTGATCCCGATCGCGGCGCGATGACGCGTCCCCAGTTGGGTCGAAAGCACGGGATTCATGGAGAGCGGCAGGAAACAAGCGGCGGCCGCGATCCGGTCGCGCTGCACAATCACGGCACCGTCATGCAAGGGAGCGCTCGGACGAAACACCGTCGCCAGCAGGTCGTACGACAGCCTGGCGTCCAGTGACACACCGCTTTCGATATAAGTACGAAGCCCAATCTCACGCTCGATCACGATCAGCGCGCCGGTCTGGTTTTGCGAAAAAAGATTGGCCGCCAGAACAATATCGTCGTAGACGTCGGCCACCGAACTCGAAGACCGCATCAGCGAAATTCGGCTGCCGAGGTTTGCCAGGGCGTGCCGGATCTCCGACTGGAAGACGACGATCAGCGCGAACACGACGAATGGCAGCAGCGTGCTGAGCAGCCAGTTCAGCGTTCGCAGGTCGCCCAGCCGAGCGAAATAGAAGGCCAGCCCAAGCGTAGCGACTCCGACCAGCATCGGCGCAGCCCGCGTGCCGCGCACCAGCACCAGAAACTGGTAGATCAGGATCGCGACCAGCACGATGTCCAGAATCGAAATGATTGAGATCATCGAGATGTGCGGCCTTGCCAGCGACGGCATCACGCCCTCACGTCGAGAGTTGAATCGGCGATCGTTGAAATGGAAAGTGAATTGGCCTTCATTCTAATGCAGCGCGGCTAATGCCGTTTGCCCGATTCGGGCTCGCTCGGCTCGGTCGCGGTGACGCGGGCACGAACCCGTCCCCGAGCCAGGCGGGCCGACAGGTCATCCCCGGCATTGAGTCGCGCCGCGTCTTTCACCAGCCGGCCTTCGGCATCGAACACCAACGCGTATCCGCGATTCAGAATCGCAACCGGCGAAAGCGCCTCCAGGCTTGCGGTCCGGCGATCCAGCGTGCCGCGGCTCCCGAGCAATCGCGCGTGCGTGGCGGCGGCCAGGTTCGCGACTTGCCCCTGTAACTGCTGCCGAATGGCGGCCAGACGGCGGCGCGCGTCATAGTGCCGGACTGTCGACGAAACATTTTCCGAGCGCCGATGGCAGCGCTCCAGAAGCTGCCGTTCCGCCTTTTCCAGGCGGAAGCGCTGTTCATCCAGCTTCTGCTGCCGCCGGTGGATGCCGTCCATCATGCGCGCAAACGCTCCGTGCTGTGCGCGCTCGGTCAGTTCCTGACGCGCGATCAGCAGGCGGTAGCGCAACCCGCGCTCCAGCCGGCGATACAAATCCTCGGCCTGCGCTTCGATCTCCTGTCGCGACCGGATCACCAGTTCCGCCGCCGCTGACGGAGTCGGCGCCCGCAGATCGGCGACAAAATCGAGGATCGTGAAATCCGTTTCGTGCCCGATCGCCGAAATCACTGGAATCTTCGAATCCGCAACGGCTCGGGCCAGGCCTTCGTGATTGAACCCGGCCAAGTCTTCGGCCGAGCCGCCGCCGCGCGCAATGATAATGACCTCCACCGCGCCGCTGTCACGGAAATCTTTATGGAAATATCGAAGCCCAGCCATCACCTCGCCCGGCGCCGCGTCCCCCTGAACCTGCACTGGATAAATCAGCACGCTCGCGGAGCGATGCCTGCGCGCGAGAATATTCAGGATGTCCCGAAGCGCCGCCCCCTGCGGCGAAGTGATGATGCCGATTCTTTCGGGCAACGGCGGGATCGGCTTTTTTCGCGACGCTTCGAACAATCCTTCCGCCTGCAATCTCGCCTTCAACTGTTCGAACGCCAACTGCAAAGCGCCCGCCCCCTTCGGCTCCATGAATTCAGCGGAGATTTGCAGCTCGCCGCGATCTTCATACACCGTGATGCGCCCGCGAACCGTGACGTGCAATCCGTTCTCCGGGCGAAACCGCAGCAGCTTCGCCGACGAGCGGAACATCACCACGCGCATCTGCGCGGATTCTTCCTTCAGCGTGAAATACAAATGGCCGGAATCGGGGATGCGAAGGTTCGAAACTTCGCCTTCCACCCAACAGTCGGAATACTCGCGCTCGATGTGCGAGCGCACCGCGGAAACCAACGCCCGCACCGTCCAGATGCGCCGCTCCGGAGGACGAAACTGGAACCCGAGTTGGTCCGACATCTCCATAAGTTCCTGCGAACAAGTTTCAGAGGCGTTGGGGCTTAGGCCCGAACGTCTTCGACGAGCTTGACGGGCACGATCCGCGCGACGCGAGCCATGACTTTGTTGTCTTGCTCAGACTTTTTCAGGTCGTAGGCGGCCGGCAATCGCATCCATGCTTCCGGCGAGCCGCCAAACCGGCGGGCGACCCTCAGGCACAGGATGACAGACAGAGGCTTGCGCCCTGCCAGAATGGCGTGAAGCATCGGGCGGTAGACGCCCCGAGCTTTGGCCGCCTCCGTCACGGACAGCCCGACCGAGGGCAGGACATCTTGCTTGATAATCTCGCCCGGGTGAACGGGCAGCAGTCCGTCTTTCTCTCCATAACTTCCTCCCTAATGGTAGTCTTCAAAATCTTATCCCAAGCGCTTTCGCGCGACCCGCCGAAAAGGATCCGGCAATTCCCAGTTACGCGCACCGACCGGCGTTTCGGCCTGCCTTGCAGGCCGTGGAAGCGAAAGCCTCGAACGTTCCTATCCTCCCGGCTTCCCCGCTACTTCGAGCAATTGCAGGATGGGCTCGCACTTCCCGATCTGATCGGCGCCGATCCGGCGCCTTTTGCCGGTGCGGTCGGATCTGTTCAAGCCCCTCGGTGCCGGAAGCCGCCGTCCATTACCGCTTCATCCGCCCAACCAGGAAGAGAACAATCGAGAGCACAATGCTGATCAGGATGGAACTCGCGAGCGGAAAATAGAGAGTTGTGTTCTTCCCCCGATAAAGAAAATCGCCCGGAAGCCTCCCGAAGGGCATCCCCGTCCGCCCCAGCAGCAGGACGATGCCCCCGATCACCACCAGGGCCGCGCCAAGCGCCACTAGAATCCGTCCCATCTCCGCCATGCAACGAGTCTAACCCGGCGGATTCCTCGACTGCTTTCGGAGTGTTCCGCCTGCTCTCACGCCGCCGTTCGTACGCTCGTTCGTAACCGGACCAAGACCGCCCCCAGTGCCGCAATCCCCGCAAGCCAGACAGCCCGCACCGTGTTCACCACCCAGTCCGGCGCTACCCCGACGCGGCGCAGTAAAAACGGCAGGAAATTCCACGTCGTGACGTGCACATGATCCCACGCATCCTGGTTCATCGCCTCGGTGTTCAAGCCCCAAGCATCCATTTTCCCGAACGCGAAGGCGAGGATATTCTTGCACCGCAGAGCAACAACAAACGTCGGATGTCCGAGCGTCTCCATCTGGTAAATTTCCAGCGGCAACCAGAAGGCCAACGACGCTACCTGAATCATCAGGCTGACTGCGATCAGCGCCCATCCGGCGCGCCAGAAGGTTCTCCCCAAGTGCTCCCGATAGCGCAGGAGCAGGGGCACAGCAACGAGTGTCACTAGTTCCACGGCACTCGAAACATAGCGGTCGCCCCAGGCAAAGTCGCCGCTCCAGTAGGTGTATCTGGCGTAAAAGGAGATATACGCCAGCAACAGGAAAACAGAGGTCGTCCCATAGGCGCGCACCTCGGGCGTCACGCGCTTCCACAGCCATGCCAGGAGGAAAATTGCCGGCACGAGAAGCGGATCGAAGAGAAAAATAGATTTCTCCGGCTGGAATAGCGCGCCGAGAACGCCCACAGGAAAGGGCGTGCTCCAGGGAAAGTTCGCCGGCAGCGTAGGATCACGCTGGCGATATTCCCGCGCGAATATCGCTACGTAGGTGTTGGTAAAAGATCCAAACCGGTAAAACTGGTAAGCCCGATCGACCAGGAAAAAGAATATGGAAACGGGTGCGGCGACTTTCGAGTAGGCGACGAGACGCCGCCATAAGCGGCGGCCGCGTACTCCTTCAAACCACAGTGCGAGTAAGACAAAGATTCCTGCCGCAATCAGATCCAACCCTGTGGTGAGTCGTGTGAGCAAGTTTAGCCCCAGCGCGCAGGAGCCAATGAAAAGCGCGCGCCGGCTGTCCGCTCGCAGCCACTCGAACTGAAATGAAAATCCAGTAAGCGTCAGCAACATGATGTAGTTGTTCTCCATCATGTTCTGCGTGTAGTGAAGATGGGTCGTGCAGAACATCAGCGCCAGCACGCCGGCCACTGACTCTTTCACGCTAAAGCGCAACTGACCCAGCAAACGGAACGCGACGAGCGCGGTGAGAACGCTCACCAAAATGTTGGTGATGTAACTGACCACAATGCTGCGCACCTCAGGGTCGTCCTGGTAATCCGAAAAGATTCGCCACCGCTCCATCCAAGTTCCCAGGAGATCGGCGGGCAGCATGATCAACGACTGCCCGATGCCGTACCAGCTGTAAAGACGCCCTCCGCGGCCGTGCAAGCCAAAGTCGGGATACTCGTTGGGGAGCACCTGCGGCTCCGAGGTCCAGAGCCAATGCGTGGTTTGCAGCCGATGCATCGTGTCGGACGTCCCCAGCTCGCCAGATTGCACGACGAAAGCGAGGAGCCCCGCGGTCAGACACAACAGAAAAAGCGGATCGCGCAGCCGTTGTCGAATGCGAGAAGTCATCGCTCGCATGGTAATTGGGAAGTGATAATTTAAACAGACTGGAACTCTCTCGGACTTGCGACCAACTTCAAAGGTAGTCCTCCAAACCGCCCGACTTCAGCTGCGCGAGTTCATCCCGCAAGATGCCGACGCTCTCGCCGCGGTCCTCTCCGATCCCGAAACCATGCGCTATTACCCCGTAGCGTACGATCGCGCCGGTGTCGAGCAATGGATCGAACGCAACCGCCGACGCTACCGGGGCGACGGCGTCGGCCTCTGGGCAATGGAGTTCACCGCGCGGCAGGACAGCGAAGCGCGGAACGACGTCCAGAAAATCATCGGCGATTGCGGCATCATCCTGCAGGAAGCCGAAGGCGAGCACTTCTACGAAATCGGATACCATCTGCGCCGGGACTGCTGGGGACAGGGTCTCGCGACGGAAGCTGCAATCGCCTGCCGCGACTGGGCATTCGCGCACCTCAAAGCCGATCGCTTGATTTCCCTGATTCGTCCCGAGAATCTGCCTTCATGCCGCGTCGCCGAACGAATCGGCATGACCGTATGGAAAGAAGTGAACTGGCGCGGACTGCCACACCGCGTGTTTTCCATCGAGAGAGCGCGATCATCGGTGCCGTGACAGGAACCCATGTCAGTGTGGTGACGGGGCTCTGCCTCGTTCGAGCGGGAGAGAACCCCGCCATCACACAATCCTTCCCAGGCCTCCTACACCAGATCCTCCACCTTCAACTCTCCCACTCCGCCCTTCCACGCCTTCTGAAACTCCTGCTCCACAAACCACGCGTCGGAATTTCGATCTTGCGCCTTCAGCGCTTGATGCAAACCAAATAACGACCGCGGATTCCTGAGATTCCTCGCTAAGTCCTCCCGGAAAACCCGCTCCGCTCCTTTAGCATCCCCGGTCATCAGCAGGACTCCGCCGAGCGACTCCCGCACGGGAAAGAACCAATCCTGAGGCTCGTCGTACTTGAGCATGTCTTGCACGGCAACGGCGTCCTGTAGCATGCCCACCGCGACAGCGTTATCCCTTTTCGCCAGCGCCACCTGCGCACCCAGAACGTTTTCCGCAATCTTTAGAATATCTTTTGTCTTATTGTTGACCGGCATCTGGAAAACCGCATCCGGCGAAGTCGCTTTCTCAGCCTCGGCCACGATCTTGTATTCCGCTTCCGCTTCGCTGGTTCTTCCTTTTCCCGCCAGCGCCATGCCGCGCGCAAAGTGCCAGAATCCGGTCGTAGCCTTCATCTCCGCGTCGGGTGCCTTCGTCGCCAGAATTGCGTCCCATTTGTGGAAGCGCACATCCACGGCCATGGGAATCGTCATGAATCCTTCGAGCGGTGGCATGTCTTTTACGGCCGGCGCCACATGGGTCGCGAGCATCTCCGCCGCCTTGTGCGATTCCGCGTAGTCTCCCGTCATGGCTGAGCACATGGCGATGAAGTGCAGATTGTGGCTGTAGTACATCATCGGGTAAATGCCTTGCGCTCCGCTGCTCTGGATGTAGGCCCGATCGAGCGCAGCCGCTTCCTCGTTGGTTTTCACGGCCGCCGCATAATCTCCCGTGCGGATGTAAATGTGCGCGGGCATATGCACGATGTGTCCAGCAGCCGGGGCCAGCGAAGCCAGGCGGTTCGCCCCGGCCAACGCGCGTTCCGGAGAATTCGACGCTTCGACGGTATGAATGTAGTAATGGATTGCGCCCATATGGTTGGGATCGCGCTTCATTACCGATTCCAGGGTCGCGACAATCTCCTCCGTGCCGGCCTCGGGCGTCCCGTCACGATGCCACAATCCCCACGGGTGGAGGTCCATCCCCGATTCGGCAAACAACGTCGCGGCATCAAGATCGTCGGGATTATTCTTTACCACTTCGCGCATGGCATCGCGATACTCTACCGCAGCCTTCCGCCGGTCGGACTTCGGATCGGCCGGAAAGCGTTTCGCCAAGGCCAAAATGTAGCCGCGTTCGGCGTCGGAGGCGTTCTCACTCAGGTCCACCGCTTTCTGAATCGCCTCGTGCGCCTGCTGGAAGCGATCTTCGCTCGCTGGGTCGTTATAGTTCGGCCCGACCGCCTCCGCAATCCCCCAGTAAGCGATCGCCAGCTTCGGATCCAGTTCCGCCGCTCTCTGAAATGAGCGCGCCGCCTCGGCATGGTTGAACGCGTAAATTAAGCGCAGTCCCTGATCGAAAAACTCCTGTGCCTCTGCGTTTTTAGTTGAAATCGGATGGTGCAAATCGCCGAGGCCCGTCATCCTCGTGACCGGCTTCGCTCGCCCCAGGGCGTGATCCTGAGCCGCAGCACTGAGGGCGAGACTAATAAAAATCGCGAGACGGAACACGGCGGCGAAAGTGGAGGCGCGGCTGGCCGCGTCTCGGGAACCACCCGTGAGCAGTTTCATACGGAGCTCCTTCTGCAATGAACTAAACCGACACCCATCGCGAATCAACCGAGCGCCCAAAAGACTTTTCGCGCAAGCATAGTGCAGATTTGGCCCCGGAAGCAACCGCCTGTTAACTTCGTCACCTGAAGTCTCCGATGACTGCGGCGTGCGCTAAACTCAAAAGAGAGCTAGCCGACTGCATGCGCAAAGCCACCATTCTGTTTAATCCCAATTCTGGCCGCCGTGGAAGAAAGCGCGACACCGAACTGGACCATGCCATTGGCATCATCCAGTCGGCCGGCGTCCGCACCGAACTTACAGTTTGCCGCTCCAGTTCGGAAGCGACCGACCACGCCCGCGTGGCGGTGGCGGCCGGCAGTGACACCGTTTTTGCCTGCGGTGGCGATGGCACGATCCACGATGTGATTCAGGGCTTGGCTGGCACGCCCGTTGCGCTCGCCGTTCTACCGTTCGGCACCGCCAACGCTCTCGCCCACGATCTGGTCATTCCGCTCCGCCCCAGCGCAGCCGCCGAAGCCGCAGTCAAGGGCAGAGTCCGGCGCATTCCTCTCGGCCGAATTGAGTATGAGGATTTCAAAGGCAAGCCCGCCGCACGCTACTTCACCGTCGCCGCCGGAATCGGCGTGGACGCGCATCTGTTTTACAAGCTGACCGCGGAACTCAAGAAGCGGGGCATGGCGGCCTACTACCTTAAAGCATGGCAATTGTGGGCGACGCATCGTATGCGCAAGTTCGAGGTCGAGTACGCGAACGGAAGCGGTCTCCGTCAACACGCCTTGCTGACCGAACTACTGGCGGTGAGAATCCGCTTTTTCGGAAACATCCTGCGCGAACTGGTTCCCGGAGCGTCCCTCGACTGCCACGATCTGCGCACTGTCATGTGCCGCACGGCCAGCCGCAATGCCTATCTGCAGTATGTCGCCGGAGCGCTGCTCGGCCGCCAATGGAATATCAGCGGCATCGATTTAGTCAGTTGCTCGGAGATCCTCTGCAAGTTGCCGGAGAAAAGCGCCGGTCCTAGCCATGACGGTTCTAGTCATAAAGAGGATCGAGTCTACGTCGAGGCCGACGGCGAACTACTAGGCCGCCTGCCGGCTCGCATGACGATGGTGCACGACGCCCTGTCGCTGGTCGTACCCGCATGACCGTCCCGTAGAGACGGGGCTCGCCTCGTCTCGGCAGTGCATAACGCTCCAGGCGAGAGGGGCCCGTCGAATCCGCTCCCTTCGGTCACTGTCCTGCCGCCAACCGCTGGTATCATAAATCTCACAAATGCCGACCTCTCGCCAGGGATCCATCCGCCTCTTCCGATTCTCGGAAATCGATGTTTTCCTTCATTGGTCATGGTTCCTGTTGGCGTTTTACGAGATCAACGCGCGAAAGGGAACTTATTCCTCGATCGGCTGGAATGTCGCGGAATATCTCGCGCTATTTCTAATCGTGACCCTTCACGAATTCGGCCACTCGCTAGCCTGTCGCCAAGTCGGAGGACAGGCGAACCAAATCGTGCTCTGGCCGCTCGGCGGTGTTGCCTATGTGAATCCGCCACAACGCCCCGGCGCCACACTCTGGAGCATCGCCGCTGGGCCGCTGGTGAACGTAGTGCTCGCCCCAATCCTCATGGGCATCGGGCGCGTGAGCCTCTTATGGGGCTGGTATGCCGCAGTCCCCGACCTGCAGACATTGATTCAGGCTATTTTTTTAATCGATGTCGGGCTGCTGATCTTCAACATTCTGCCTGTCTATCCTCTCGATGGCGGCCAGATTCTTCGCGCCCTGCTTTGGTTTGTGCTGGGACGCGCGCGTAGTTTGATGGTGGCAACCATCCTCGGGTTCGTGGGCATCGCCGCATTCTTCGGCTACGCATTATGGAGGCGCGACACTTGGCTCGGCGTAATCGCCGTCTTCCTGCTCATGAATTGCTGGAGCGGGCTGCAACACGCGCGCGCCCTGTTGCAATTCGCAAAGTTGCCGCGCAGATTCGGATTCGCCTGTCCTGCATGCCAAGCCAGCCCGCCGACCGGCGACTACTGGAAATGCGGAAAGTGCGGCCAGGCATTCGATAGTTTTCACACCGGAGCAGTGTGTCCGCACTGCCGAACGCAATATGCCGCGACCAAGTGTCTCGATTGCGGCGCGACGCGTCCGATGAACGAGTGGTCCGGCAACGCAATCCACGAGAGCTCGAGGCTTCCGGTTACCACAATTTAGCGTTTCGCCTCAATTGTCACTTTGGACTTGCTTTCGATTCCGGCTAAACTCAGTTGAGCTCCTTTGGAACCCGTAACTCACTTCTTATTCGGCGCCGCCATGAGCCGCGCCGGACTCAACCGCAAAACCGCGCTGGCCACTGCCACGTTAACCCTGGGCGCCGAAGCCGCCGACCTCGACGTCCTCAGCCGCTTCGGCGGCTCCGCGTTCGGCTTAAACCATCACCGCGGCTTCACACATTCTTTTTTAGGCATCCCGCTTGTGGCCGCCGTGGTCGTTGGATTCATCTATCTCATCTGGCGCCTGCGCGGCCGCAAGACCCGCAATCCCAATCTTCCCCCGCGCTGGGGATTGCTCTTCGCCTACGCCTGTCTGGCCGGCCTCAGCCACATTCTCCTCGACTTCACCAACAACTACGGAGTACGCCCTTTCTGGCCGTTCTCCGAACGCTGGATTTCCTGGGACATCGTTTTCATCGTCGAGCCCGTGCTGCTCATCGTTCTCGCACTCGGCCTCACTCTCCCCAGTTTGTTTTCGCTCATCAACGAAGAGATCGGCGCCCGCAGCAAAGGCCCGGGTGCCAAGCCAGCTGGAAGACTGGCCGCGATTCTCGCTCTGCTCGCCGTCTTCGCGTGCTGGGGACTTCGCGACTATGAGCATCGCCGCGCCATCGCTGCGCTCCAGTCGCGCAATTACCAGGGTGCCGACGCGATTCGCGTTTCCGCGTACCCCTACTGGGTGAATCCGTTTCGCTGGTACGGGGTCGCAGAAACGCCCGCTTTCTTCGCCACCATGGACGTCGATTCGCTCGCGCCCGAAGTCGATCCCGACGCCCAAATGCAGATCCACTACAAGCCCGAAGAAACGCCGGTCACGATGGCCGCCAAGAGAACCTACCTCGGACGCGTGTATCTGAGTTGGGCCCAGTATCCGGTGACCGAAACCGAGCAGCTGGTGAGCGATCCGGCCGGCCTTGGCCGGGCAAACAATGGCCCGGCAAGCGACGGCCGCGCCGCCTGGGTAGTCCGTTTCCGCGATCTCCGCTACGACTCTCCCGGACGTAATGCGCGCGTCACCCTCGGCGCAATGGTCTTCCTGACGCGAGACCTGCAAGTGGTGGAGGAACGGTTCGGAATGAGAAGCACAAGTACGAACACCCGGTGAAAGCGAGCGAAAGCCTGTCCTACTGCCAGCGAACCAGCCCCTCAGGATCCTCATCGGTTCGCCCGAAGCAAGGTCCGGGAAGCCGCGCATAAGGAAAAATGGATCGGGGTCTTCGACCAACAGAAACCGCCCCAGAATTTTCATTCCGATTTCCGCGTGCGCCGGAATGGACTTGCTGCGGAAGGTCTCCACAAATCGGGATCGCATGCCGGCTTTGGCCTTATCCGTCCGCATTTCGATGATCATCAACTCGCCTCCGGGCCTTGGCGTCTGTGTGCGGCCGAGGTGGCTCGGCACGACGGATTGGCCCGTCCACCTGCGCTTGACCGGCAGCATCCGCTCGCGCAACAATCCTAATTGACTCTTAACGAGGTGGATCATGCTGGCCTATCTATTCGTGATTTTTGCGGTCCTGGCGAGGATGCCGTTCATGCCGCATCCCTGGGGATTTACTCCGGTAGCAGCGGCGCTGCTCTATTTTGGCGCGCGCGGTTCTGGGCGGCAGCTCTGGGTTCCCTTTGGGCTGATGATCACCTCTGATGTCCTGCTCAACAAATTCGTTTATGCCTATCCTCTCGGTTGGGATCAACCGGTGGTTTGGGCCTGGTACGCGGCGATCCTGTTGCTCGGAACCCAGTTGCACGAAACGAGCGGCTGGTTACGGGTCGCTGGGGCCGCGATCGCCAGTTCGGTTTCTTTCTTCATCGTGAGCGATTTGGCTGTGTGGGCGTTCGGGACCATGTATCCGAAGACCTGGTCCGGTCTTGTAAGCTGCTACGTCGCCGCCCTGCCCTTCTTTCGCCGCGGACTGGCAGGCGATATGCTCTTCACCGCAGTCATGTTCGGATTGCCCGCCATTGCCACCATGGTCGCCCGCTCCATCCACAAGCCGCACGGAGCCGCGGCCGCGTAGATCGTGAAAATTGTCGTCCCAAATTGATTTCGGGATTGTCATCCCGACGGAAGCGAGGGATCTGCAGTTTTCCGGTACTCGAGGCCGCGCCGCCGCTTCGAACGCCGCCAGATCCACCACCCCACTAGAAGCGCTCCGGCTACTGCGAGAATCCACACGAAGCGGTGCGCGAAAAGGTTCCCCGTCATCGTCACAATTCCCGGACCGAACCAGAACGTCAGCAACGCCTCAATCAGAAAGCGCACGAACCGTCCCGCAAAAATCGCCAGCAGAAAATGCCCGAAGTTCATCTCAAACGCCGCCGCTGCCAGCACTACGATTTTGAACGGCGTTGGCGGCGGCAACATCGCGGGAAACATCAGCGCCCAGAATTGATGGTGCTCGAAAGACGCGTGAATCTTTTCAAAGCGCTCCGGCGAAAGCCGCTTGCGCAGCAGCACCTCGCCACCTGCATACCCGATAACGTAGAGAACAATGCTTCCCAGCACCGACCCGGCCGAAGCCAGCAACACATACAGCAGGAACCGCGAGCGATCGTTGTAGACATAGCTGACGAAAATCGCATCCAGCGGCAGGCCCAGGAATGAGCCATCCACCGCCGCAAAGGCAAGCATCCCCCATGGCCCCAGAGGCGCAAGAACATGCTTGATCCATTCGCCGTAAGCGCGGACAAAATGTTTGATCTTGTTCAAGCGATTACAGTTTACGTGAGAAGCGGGAGGCGGTCGGTGGTCGTTCGTCGTTAGCAAGCCAGCGTTAGCAAGCCAGCCCAGTTCGCTTCGACAGTCCGCTCGCCATACGATTTTCCGAACGACCATCGACGATCGACCAACGACCGAGGACTTAACCACTAACGACGCTGGTGTTCCGTTTTTCCCGCAATCAACTCCAGCGCATGCGGCAGTAAATCCATCACCGCCTCCAGCGACTCGACTGCTCCCGCCGGACTGCCCGGCAGGTTCAGGATCAGGCTCGCTCCCCGGACGCCGCACACCGCGCGGCTCAGCGCCGCGAATCGCGTCTTGCGCGTCCCCTGCAAGCGCATCTGTTCCGCGATCCCTTCCACCAGCCGCTCGCACACCGCGCTCGTCGCTTCCGGCGTCACGTCGCGCGGAGAGATTCCCGTCCCACCCGTGGTCACCACCAGTCGCGCCGACCGGCACAACTCAATCAGTTTTTCTTGAATCGCGGAGCGCTCGTCGGCAACCACGCTGCGTACCACCACCTGAAATGTGCGCCGTTCCAACGCTTTCGCCACGGCGGGACCGGAGAGATCCACCTTTTCGCCGCGCGAGCACGAATCGCTAACGGTCAGGACCGCCGCTCGCGTGCCGTTACGCGTCGAAGCATCAGGTGTCGAGGAGGACATCTTCACCCTCAGCCGCTGCGTCCCGCTGCGACTCGTCCAGCAGCCGCAATCCTTCCATCAGCAGGCCCTGCGTATTCAGAGTCGTCGTCTCCTGCGCGGATTTTGCTTTGAAATCAATCTGGAAATTTCCTTCCGTCCAGCGCAGCACTTTGAAAACCGCTTCGTCTCCCGTAATCGGACCATACGCGGCGTGCTTGGCCTGCCCCTGGTTGAAATAGATCTCGCATTTGTCCTCGCCATTGGTCATCGTTAGAAGGCAACTCTTGCGCCCCATCTCCAGCGATTGCACCAGGTCAATCACGTTCATCTGCGACAGGCTGCCGCGCAACACGCCATCGGTCGACGCTGCCCTGCTCAGCTTCTCCAGCGCGATCCGGTCCACCACACGCTTGATTTTGTGGGTGGCATCTTTCAGGAAGAAGGGTTTTTCCAGATAGTCTTCGATCGGGTCGTGCATCGACAATCGTTCGCTGATGTCGGCCTTGCTGGCCATCAGGATGACCGCGATGCTGGCCGTAGCCGGCCGGCTTTTCAGTTTTTCCAGCAACTGCCGCCCGTCCATCCCCGGCATGCGGTAGTCGCATATCATCACATCCGGCAGGTCATCGACTGCCTTCAACAACGCATCGGCCGCATCGGTCGCGACCGTGACCTCTCCCATCGCCGAGAGCGCCTGCTGCAGCATCCCCAGCACCATCGGGTTGTCGTCCACCAGCAGGATCTTGACGTTGCTCGCCATAGAGTAAGAGAGAAAGGCAAATAATCGAAAACTATTTCCGCTTCGCGCTTCTCCGGTAGTCGCCGCTCTTGCCGCCCGACTTCCGTTCCAGCACCACTTCCTGGATTTCGATGCCCTTATCGAGCGCCTTGCACATGTCGTACACGGTCAATGCCGCCACACTGGCCGCGACCAGCGCTTCCATCTCCACGCCCGTCTCCGCGATCGTCTTTACCTTGGTGGCAATCGAAACGCCATTCTCGCACAGGCGCAGGGTCACAGCAATGTGCGACAGCGCTACCGGATGGCACATCGGAATCAACTCCGCGGTCCGCTTCGCCGCCATGATTCCCGCCGTCCGCGCCACCTCGAGCGGGTCGCCCTTGGGGTTTTTCGGCAGCGCCCGCAGCACCTCCGGCGTCATTCGTACGAACGCGCTCGCTTCCGCTTCTCGCGCCGTTCGCGCCTTGGACGACACGTCCACCATGCGCGCCTGGCCGCGAACGTCGTAGTGGGAGAGACGGCGGGAGAGTTTTTTCGGCATGACCAACAGGTTATCGTACTCGCCCGAGCGGAGTTCGTGCCGGGACGGGCGCCCTCGTGAGCCCTGGGCGAAGTCGATGGGTCCAAGCCGGGCCCAGCTCGGCCCCACGTCGGAATCGGCGTCTCCCCAGCCCTCGCATCCCTCGGCGCATCAACCGGATCGCATCAGTAACGACACCCATTCTCCGGCTTCAATCCGCTCGCGGTCTGGAGGAATCACAACATAGCAGTTCGCCCGCGCCAGCGCAGCGATGTCGCCCGACCCCTGCCACCGGGCCAACTCCGCCTCGGCATTCTCAAACTCTCCGGAAAGCACCGCCGGAAGAAATCTCTTCAGGCCGGTCTTCGTCCGTATCTCCGACTTCAGCCGCGCTCGAAGAAAGATCAACGGCTGCGGCGCCATGCCCGCCAACGCTTCGATCATTGGCCGTGCGAACAGTTCGAAAGTCACCATGGTCGATAC
>Ga0210402_10001532_pt1 | contig 23781 bp, 22 predicted proteins | sample IncBWC7MmetaG_FD_161055 | JGI IMG/M metagenome (GOLD analysis project Ga0210402, IMG submission 161055) | Forest soil microbial communities from Barre Woods Harvard Forest LTER site, Petersham, Massachusetts, United States - Inc-BW-C-7-M | ecosystem: Environmental > Terrestrial > Soil >... | reverse complement strand
TCAGTTGCGGCGGCATCGCCGTCGCCGCGAGCCGCCGAGCAAGGATCAGCTGCCGCTGTTGCCGGGCGACGCGGCCGCCGACGAGGACAAATGAGCGAGCAAATCACGCCGCAGGGCCGGACCACCCCGCAGGATCGGATCACGCCGAAGGAAGGGACCGCGCCGCAGGATCGGGCGCATCTGCTGCGTGCATTGGATTTGGCGGCGCGCGGTCTCTATACGGCCGATCCGAATCCGCGCGTCGGCTGCGTAATCGCGAATGCGGATCGCGTGCTGGGAGAAGGCTGGCACGCGCGGGCAGGGGAGGCGCACGCGGAAGTGCTGGCACTGCGCGCGGCCGGATCGCAGGCCCGCGGCGCCACGGCTTATGTGAGCCTGGAGCCGTGCAGTCATACGGGACGTACGCCGCCTTGCGCGGACGCCCTGATTGCGGCCGGAATCGCGCGAGTTTTGTGCTGCACGCGGGATCCAAATCCGAAAGTTGCCGGCCGGGGAATCGAGCGCTTGGAAAGAGCCGGCATTGCGGTTGAGGTCGGCGCATTCGCCGATGAGGCGCGCCGGCTCAATATTGGGTTTTTCTCGCGCCATGAGCGGGCCCGCCCGTACGTCCGGCTGAAGCTCGCCATGAGCCTGGATGGGCGCACCGCGCCGGCGGGCGGCGGCCGGACCTGGATCAGCGGCGAGGCCTCGCGAGCCGACGTCCAGACTTGGCGCGCCCGCAGTTCCGCCGTGCTTACCGGGGCAGGCACAGTGCTCTGCGATGACCCGCAGCTCAATGTGCGCTTGAACTACGGTCCCTGGGTACGGCAGCCGCTTCGCGTGGTGCTCGATACCATGCTCCGGACCGCGCGCGGCGCCCAGATTTTCAACCGCGATGAGGCCCTGGTTTTTGCCGCCGCTGAGGCGCCGTTGGGATCGTTCAAGGACATCAAGGTCGAGCGAATTCCGCGCGCCGAGGGCGGCTTGGATCTGGATGCGGTCATGCAAAATTTGACGGCGCGCGAGGTCAACGAGCTGCTGATTGAATGCGGCCCGACACTTGCCGGGGCCTTCATATCCAAGCAGCTCGTCGATGAATTCGTCCTGTACGTCGCGCCCCGACTACTGGGGTGTGATGCCGCGCCGCTGCTGCGCATCGAGCTCGGCGGCCAAGCCTTGCCGCCGTTCGAATTTTGCGACGTGCTCCAGTTTGGAGACGACATGCGCCTGATTCTCAAACCTAAGAAACACTAAATAATGTTTACCGGAATTATCTTGGCGAAAGGGCGCATCGCATCGATTGTCGAGCGGGGCGGCGATTTGGAGCTGGGCGTCGATGCGGCCGGCCTTGATACCGAGCGCATTGCCATCGGCGACAGCATCAGCGTGCAAGGCGCCTGTCTCACGGTGACGCGCAAGCAGGGTGTGTGCTTTTTCGCGGACGTATCGCGCGAAACCATGGCCAAAACCACCCTGGGCAAGTTGAGCGCCGGCGCGCATGTCAATCTCGAGCCCAGTCTGCGCGCGGGCGATGCGCTCGGCGGACACCTGGTCAGCGGCCACGTGGATGCGCTTGGCACGCTGCGGCGGATGGCGGAGGACGCACGATCCCGGCGCATGGAGTTCGAACTGCCGGCGGATCTGCTGCGCTTCGTGGCGCCCAAGGGATCGATCTGCATCAACGGAGTGAGCCTGACCGTCAACAATGTTGCCGGCTCGCATTTCGACGTCAACATCATTCCGCATACCTTTACCGTCACCACGCTGGGCGAGCTTCGGCTGGGAGATGAAGTAAACATCGAAATCGATGTCGTTGCGCGCTATCTTGAACGGCTCATGACCAAAACTGGAACCTAAGGCACTTATGGCTGCGTTCAACACAATCGATGAAATTCTCGAGGATCTGCGCCGCGGGAAAATGGCTGTCATCATGGATGATGAAGACCGCGAGAACGAGGGCGACCTGATCATGGCCGCCGAATGCGTGCGGCCCGAGGACGTCAATTTCATGGCGCGCTATGGCCGCGGCCTCATCTGTCTGACCCTGACCCGCGATCGCTGCCGACAGCTGCGCCTGCCGCTGATGGTGAGCGATACCGACAGCTCGCATCGGACGAACTTCACCCTGTCGATTGAGGCCGCCGAGGGTGTGACCACCGGAATTTCTGCGCATGATCGCGCGCACACCGTCAAGACCGCCGTGGCGCCCAACGCGCGGCCCGAGGACCTGCGGCAGCCCGGGCATATTTTCCCGTTGATGGCGCAGCCCGGCGGCGTGTTGACGCGCGCAGGTCACACCGAGGCTGGATGCGATCTTGCGAGACTGTCCGGCTTCTCCGCCGCGGCCATGATCGTGGAAATTTTGAATGATGATGGGACCATGGCGCGCCGTCCGGATCTGGAGCGGTTTGCAAAGACTCACTCACTGAAGATCGGCACGATCGCGGACTTGATCCGCTATCGCCTCAAGAATGAGCGTTCGGTGGAGCGAATCTATGAGGAACCGGTGGATACCGAATACGGCGCCTTCAGGCTGTGTTGCTATGAGGATCACGTCAACAAAACCGTGCACATTGCCCTGGTCAAAGGCGACTTGAATTCAACGCTGCCGCCCTTGGTCCGCGTACATGTCAAGGATACGCTGCGAGACCTGGTGGGCGTCAACAATGAGAAGCTCGGCTGGCCCCTGCGTGCGGCCATGCGCCGGGTGGCCAAGGAAGATTCGGGCGTGGTGGTGATCTTGCGGCCGGAAGTGTCGCCACGGGATTTCATGGACAGCGTAAGGTTGTTGGATGCCAAGCCCGCGCGGCAACGCGCCACGGTCGTGCGAACCTACGGAATCGGCGCCCAAATACTCAAGGATCTCGGATTGAAGCGCATGCGCGTTTTGAGCGCCCGCAAACAGCTGCAAGGGCTGGCGGCATTCGACCTCGAAATCACCAGCTATGTGGATGGCGATGATTGAGTACTGCTTCAGCTTATAATCCAACGTCAGCAATGCGGGGAATGACTGTGCCGAATGATCAACCGAAGATAATCGAGGGAGAGTTGCTGGCGCGCGATTTGCGATTCGCCATCATTGCAGCGCGCTTCAATGACTTTGTAGTCGAACCGTTGATTCGCGGGGCGCTTGATGCATTGAAACGCCACGGCGTCGCCGAGAAGCAACTGGACATCGTGCGCGTCCCGGGGGCGTTCGACATTCCCATTGTGGCCCGCAAGCTGGCTCTCTCGCATCGGTACGAGGCGCTGATTGCGCTGGGGTGCGTGATTCGCGGTCAAACACCTCATTTTGAGTATGTCGCCGGTGAATGCGCGGGCGGAATTGCCCGAATTGCGCTCGAGTCCGGCGTGCCGATCGCCTTTGGAGTCCTGACGACCGATACGGCGGAGCAAGCAATGGATCGCGCGGGTGGCAAGGCCGGCAACAAGGGCGCCGATGCCTCGCTGGTTGCGCTGGAGATGGCAAATCTACTGCGCCGCCTGGATGATTAAATGAATTCCGGGCCTTCAGCCCATCGAGCCCGAAGTCTGTCGCGCCGGTTGGCGCTGCAGGCACTCTATCAGCTGCAGATCAACCCGCTTCCGTGGCAGGACATCCAGCGGCAATTTGCTTTGGATCCCGAGGCTGAGCGGGTTGATCTGGAATATTTTCGCGGGTTGTTCGAAGCCATTGCTCCAAATCGCGAGGCGCTGGATTTGCGGTTGTCCGGATTGTGCGAGATCCCGCCCCGGGATCTCGACCCAATCGAGCACGCCGTGCTATGGCTGGGGCTGCATGAATTGCAGTCGCATCCCGAATTGCCTTACCGGGTGGCACTCGCGGAGGCCGTGGAGCTGACCAAGCAGTTCGGTGCGACGGACGGGCATAAGTTCGTCAATGCCGTCCTGGATCGAGCCGCGAAGGAGTCGCGTCCGCACGAATATGGAACCTGATCTCGGCGAGTTTGAATTGATCCGCCGCTTCTTTATCAGGCGCGATCACTTTCGTCGCGAGTCGGGCGTGCTTCTCGGCATCGGCGACGACGCGGCCCTGCTGGAGCTTCCAAGCGGCGTGGACCTGGTGGCCTGCGTCGATACGATCGTCGCCGGGCGGCATTTTCTCCAGGATGCCGATGCGCGCATGATCGGCCACCGGGCGCTCGCGGTTAATTTGAGCGATATGGCCGCCATGGGCGCAACGCCCGCCTGGGCGACCCTGGCGCTGACCATGCCAAGCGCCGACCTTGTTTGGCTCGAAAAATTTGCTGCAGGGTTTTTGGATCTTGCCGATGCGCACGCCGTAGCGCTGGTCGGCGGCGACACAACACGCGGTCCGCTCACCGTGAGCGTGCAAATTCTGGGGTCTGTTCCGCGCGGCAGAGCCTTGCGGCGCGGCGGCGGCCAAGCAGGAGATATCTTGGCGGTTAGCGGCACGCTCGGCGATGCCGGAGCGGGTCTCGCATTTGTTAAATCCCCGCCGCCGGCGGCATCGGCTGATGTCAAGGCGCTGATCGAGCGTTTTAACTACCCTACGCCGCGGGTGCAGCTCGGGTTGGCTGCACGCGGAATTGCAACTGCTGCGATGGACCTGTCTGACGGGCTGATCGGCGATCTGCCGAAATTGGCGCAGGCCAGCGGCCTCGCTGCGCGCGTCGCGGTGGATCAGCTGCCGCTGTCCTGCGCCATGCGCAATGCCGTGAGCTTGAGCCAAGCGCGCGATTGGGCCCTCGCCGGCGGCGATGACTACGAGTTGCTTTTCGCCGTGCCGCCATCTCGCTTCACGGAACTGCTGGGCGCGGCGAATCAATTGAACTTAACGTTGACCCCGATCGGTGAATTGCAGGCCGGCGAGGGCGTGACGTGGTCACTAAACGGCAAGGAATTCACGCCCAGAGTCTCGGGTTACGACCACTTCGCCTAAGCCTCGACCCAAATCACAGTTTAGCGCAGGCCGCCCCAGTATCCTCGCGTCATCAAGTCGAATGACGCCCGCTGCGCACGGTTACCCTTGACCAACACCCGCTCCACCAGTCTTGCGAAAACCCAGCCGGGCCGCGGAACGTTGCCCGAAAAAATCGGCAAGTACGTCATCATCAACGAAGTCGGGCGCGGCAGCACCGGCGTGGTCTATCTTTCGCACGATCCTTATTACGGGCGCGACGTGGCCATCAAGGTCTACAACGTCGATGCAAGCGGCGATGAAAATCGCAAAAAGATTGCCCGCAAGATGTTCTTGTCCGAAGCGCACATGGTCGGCATGTTGCAGCACCCGAACATTCTGCCGATTTACGACGCGGGCGAAGAGAACGGCCATTGCTACATCGTGACCGAGCACGTGCACGGTGCGCGCACGCTGGCTGCGTATTGCCGTCCCGATAATTTGCTGCGCATCGATGATGTCGTGGAGTTGGTATACAAGGCGGCGCGGGCGCTCCACTATGCGCACAGCCGCGGGGTCATTCACCGCGACATCAAGCCAAGCAACATCATGCTTACGCTCGACAGCGATGTGCGCATCATCGATTTCGGCATCGCGCTGGTCGCCGACTCGGAGATCTCCCGAATCGAGGGCATCGCCGGCAGTCCTTCTTATATGTCGCCCGAGCAGGTGCAATCGATTGAGCTGACCAATCGCTCCGACCTGTACTCGCTCGGCGCCGTCATGTACGAGCTCCTGACCGGGACCCGGCCGTTCCGGGCGGGCAATCTGCAGAAGCTGCTGCACCAGATCGTTTTTGCCACGCCGCCGCCGATCCACACCCTGCGTCCCGAGATTCCGGAAGAGCTCGAAAACGTTACGGCGATGGCGCTGCAAAAGGACCCGGAGAAGCGCTACAAGACCGGTCTCGACTTTGCCGCTGAATTGACGCGCGTGCACCAGAAGTTGCGCGCGCAGTACAACCGAATCGATCAGCAGGAGCAGTTCAGCCTGCTGCGCAAGCTGAAATTCTTCCACGAATTCTCCCACGGCGAGATCTGGGAGGTTCTGCGCGCGAGCAGCTGGCAGGACTATGCGGATGCGGAGGAGATCGTCAAGGAAGGCGAAATGGATGACCGCTTCTATATCATCGTGCAAGGCCGGGTCGGCGTGCAGCGCAACGGCAAGGCGCTGGGCTATCTCGACAGCGGCGATTGTTTCGGGGAAACCAGCTACGTGCGCGGGGCCAAGCGCACGGCCACGATTTTCGCGTCCGGTTCAGTGACCGTGATGAAGGTCAGCTCCACGCTCTTGGAACAGGTTTCCGCGGAATGCCAGCTGCGCTTCAACCAGGTTTTCCTGCGCAGCATGATCGGCCGTCTGCAAAGCGCGGAGCGCGGCGTCTCCTAAACGGCGGCCTCTTTGTCGTGCTCAATCATCGCGTAGGCCGAATGATTGTGAATCGACTCAAAATTCTCCGACTCCACGACGTAGGCCTTGATGCGCTTGTCCTTGTTCAGCGCCACGGCGACGTCGCGCACCGTGTCCTCGACGAACTTCGGATTGTCGTAAGCCCGCTCGGTGACGAATTTTTCGTCCGGCCGCTTCAGTATTCCGTACACCTCGCATGAGGCCTCGCGCTCGGCGATTTCGATCAGTTCTTCCAACCACATGTGCTCCGAGAGCCTGGCCGTCAAGGTGATGTGGGAGCGCTGATTGTGCGCGCCGTAATCCGAAATCTCCTTCGAACAGGGGCAGAGGCTCGTGGTCGGCACGACGACCTTCAGCCAAACTTCAGTCTTGCCCGCGCGATGCTCGCCGAAAATTGTAGCCTGGTAATTCATCAGGCTCTCGACGCCCGATACCGGAGCCTTCTTCATGATGAAGTAGGGGAAGGTCATTTCGATATGGCCGGCGCTGGCGTCCAGATGTTCGGTCATTTCCGCCAGCATGAGGCCGAATGATTCGACGGAAATCTCGCGCTCGTGACGATGCAAAATCTCCACGAAGCGCGACATGTGCGTGCCCTTGAAATTGTGCGGCAAATTCACGTACATGTTGAAATTGGCGACGGTGTGCTGTTCGCCGCGCGAGCGGTCCTTTACCTTCACCGGATGAAAGATGTCCTTAATGCCCACTTTGTTGATGGGTATCTGGCGCGTGTCGGCATGGCCCTGGACATCCTCCACAGGCTGCGGGGTCGGCTTTTTGGCGGAGACGGCGACGTTCATATTCCTTCCTAATGTGGCGATCAAGCCCAAATGGTGCCGAAACCGCGTATCTCAAGAATTTTAGACCATTCGATGCGACTTCGCTTTCGGCCATGCTGGGTTGCAGCGACCGACAGGCGGAAATTGCGCCGCAAGGGCTCGGTTTAGGCCCTTTTGGCGGACTAATCCGGCAGGCGGGCCTTCAAACCCGGCGCTCAATGACATAGGAGGCCAGCCATGCCAGAACGTTCGATCCCTCGCCGAGCGGTGCAAGTCGATCGCAGGCGCGGAGCTTCAATTCGCGAGCGCGGGTCTTGGCCGCCTCGAGACCCAGCACGCTCGGATAGGTGGGTTTGGCCCGGGCGGCGTCAGCGCCGCTGGTTTTGCCGATCTCTTCGGTCTTGCCCTCGACATCGAGAATGTCATCTTGAATTTGGAACGCAAGTCCGATGTCTTGCGCATAGTTGTCCAACGCATCCCAATTCGCCTTGCTCAAGCCGGGCGCACAAGCCGCGGCCATCAGCACGCTGGCGCGGATCAGCGCTCCGGTCTTGAGCGCGTGCATGGCCTCGAGTTCCTCGAGCGTCAAGTCTCGTCCCACTGCGGCCAGGTCGATTGCCTGCCCTCCAGCCATGCCGCCGGTGCCGCTCGCATCGGCGAGAATGTTGATCATTTTCAAGCGAGCTTCGCCCGTGACGCCGGGGGTGCGGTCGCGCGAGAGCAACGAGAACGCCAATACCTGCAGTGCGTCGCCGGCGAGAATGGCGGTCGCCTCGTCGAAGGCGCGATGGGTGGTTGGTTGTCCGCGCCGCAGGTCATCGTCGTCCATGGCGGGCAGATCATCGTGCACCAGCGAGTATGAATGGATGAGCTCCACCGCCGCGGCGGGCGCATCCAGCGCGGTTATGGGGACGTTCAACGCCTCTCCCGTGCAATAGACCAGCAAAGGGCGCAGCCGCTTACCGCCGCCTAACACTGCGTAGCGCTGCGCGGCGTGCAAGCGCTGCGGCACCAAATCAGCCGCCGGGAGTGCGGCATCAAGGACAGCTTGTACGCGTGCTTGATAGCCGCGCATTCGCGCTTCCATCGCGTCCGCATTCACCTAGGAGCTTCCCAGTGTTCAACCGTTAGTGGGTTCGTCGGGCATGAAGTCTTCAACTGCCGGATCGCCGGCCTTTTTCAACAAGATTTCGACTTTTTGTTCGGCTTCCTTCAGCGCCGTCTGACAAGCGCGCGTCAGCTTCACGCCGCGCTCGAAAGCCGCCAGCGATTCCTCCAAAGGCAAATCGCCGTGTTCCAAGCGCTCGACCAGCTCCTCCAAATCGCGCATGGCCGTCTCAAAGTCAGGTGTTTCCTGTTTTGCGGGTTTTGGTGTCGGCATAGCTAAGAACGGTACACATGCGCTTCGGCGCGGTCAAACACGCCCCAGGCCCCGGGGCGCGTGTAGGAATTTGTCAAGTCGTGAGGCGCGTCACAACCATGGGGTCGCTTGCGCCGCCGTTTTGGGTAACATTGCTGTTGGGAAGCTATATGCCAATGTCAATCAAATCAATGATCGCAAGCGGATGTGTTGCCGCCGTCGCGCTGTCGACGATGGCGTGCAGTCCACGGCACATTCCTCCGATGACGGTAACGGATCTCATGGAAGATCGCGTCGCGCTCGATGGCGTGCTCATGAAGTGCAATCGCAATCCGCAGAAAGCGCGCAGCGATTCCGACTGCTTGAACGCGCGCATCGCGATCGAGCGTCTCGCGGCGCGGGTCGATCCCGCGGTTGAAGCCAAGAAAGTCGAGGATTTTGAGCGAAGCCGCGAGCAGTTGCGGTTGAGCGAAGAGCGGAAGCGGCAGCAGGAACGGGAATCCAAGCCAAAGGTGGATGCCTATCATCTGCCCGTCATCCCCGTGGAGCCGACGCCGCCCCCCAAAGATCCGCAATCACCCACGGTCAGTCAGACGAATCCTTGATACGCCGCTTGGCTTTTAAGAGTACATCCACGGCCTCCGGCCGATCGTCCCAGTAGTCGAGCCGTACCCGATCGTCCGGCAACTGCGTCACGGTGGCAGGCGCCGCACTGAACGTGCAGTACCAGCCCGATGGCAGAACCACGGCATTTCGCGGTCTTCCCAGGCTGCGATCGAAAATCAACTCATCGCCGTCCAGTTTGTAGCTCACGGGCGCGGTATAGGTCTCGGCAATGCGCAGGCGCAATGTTTGACCTGCCAAAAGCTTCGGGAATTGAATCACCACCACCCGCGCTGCGGGCGGCGCCGTCTCGCCCACATTGATTTTTGAGGTGGCAAGTTCAGCGCCGCTCATCTCCAGCGGCTTCAGCTGTTCCCCCGTATCGAGGATGCTCGCCGAGGGGTGACTGGCGACGCTGCCCTCGCGAACAATATTCGCGTAGCCGCTGATACCGGGTCTCGATTCGGTGTAGTCGTGGTACAGGCTGAAGGCGTGCGTTTCGGGCTGCTGGAGGAAATACACGATGTCACGATCCTGGTGGGCACGCTCCGATAGGCGCTCCTGTTCGGTTTCGCCCGCAAAGGGCGATTCCCAGCTGCGCGTGGCCGTCAATGCCCGCGGCACCGCGGCCGCTCCGATCTGTGCGGTTTTGGCGGCCCGCAGAACCAATGGGGCTTCACCGCTGCCGGCGTGCAAGAAGCTGACCGCGATACGCCCGTCTTTCTCGGTCAGAATCTGCGAGGGGACGGTCAATCCGGTCACTTCATAGCCGGCAGGCAGCACGATTTTGTTGCGCTTAACGCCCAACGGTCGATTGAAGACAATGGCCTTGCCATCCACGTAGTAACTCTTCGGGTCCTTATAGGTTTTGATGATCAGCACGCGGCCCTGACCGTTCGCCGGAACGGGCCGTGCCAGCGTGACTTTGATGTAGTTGGTGTCGAGATCTGCGTCGGGCATCAAAGGATCCATTCGTGCCTGCGCCCCACCGACGACTTCAAAATGCAGTGGCGTGCCGCGCATCGCGTCGTGGACGCTCTCGTCGCTCGCAACGCTGCCTTTGCGAATGGGGTTGTAGAAAAACCTTGCCCCCGCGGTTGTCGCGGTGACTTCGTAATAAATCTTGAAACTCGAGGTCGCGGGATCGAGAAGCTCGTAGCGGGTGTATTCGTCGGTTTCGGTCTGGGCGACCGCGGTGGGGAAATACAAGCCGTCCTTGGCGGGCGGTGTTTGGGCAAATGCGGCCGCATAAAAAGCCAGCGCGCATGCCGGCGCGGCCCAACGGATTGTTCTCATGGTGATGTGCTCACTGTTTTTCGCCCAGGGGTTACGCATCAACCACCGAGTGCGGTCTGGTAAAGATTTGCAAAGAATAGCCGGCGACTTTAAATATGACCTCACTATAGGCGAGCCGCAACGTTGAGGGAATCCACGGCTTACTTTCGCACTCGCTCCCGCTAAACTTCGCGCAGAACATTAAGTATCCACTTGGAGGACGATATGACTCGATACAAACTCGGTGCTTGCCTAGGTGTGGCCCTCGCGCTGGCATTGCCTGCGTTCCTGGCTGCTGCGCCCGCTGCACCGGGTCCGCAGGAAAGGAAGGGAGACAGCGACTCGGAAAAATCCGATGCCGGGAAGTTTGAGCCCTTCAAAACGGAGTCGGTGAGCAGCAACGCCACGGTCACCATCGGTGGACAATCCATTGCTTACCAGGCAATCGCCGGCACGCTGATCGTGCACCCCAAGGATTGGGACGATGTGCCGCGCGATCCCAAGGCGGAACATGCAAACCCCACGCCGGGTGAGGATGGCGCCGACGCCAGGAATCCGACGGCCGAAGCCTCGATGTTCTATGTCGCTTATTTCAAGAATGGCGGCGGCGCCCGGCCCGTGACCTTCGTCTACAACGGCGGCCCCGGCTCGGCGACCGTATGGCTGCACATGGGCGCGTTTGGTCCGCGCCGGATCGTGACCGCCACCGATGGCCACACGCCCGCGGCACCTTATTCCCTGATCAACAACGGCTCAAGTTTGCTCGATGCGACCGACCTGGTCTTCATTGACGCGCCGGGCACGGGCTTCAGCAGGATCGCCGGCAAGGACAAGGAGAAGGCATTCTTCGGCGTCGATCAGGATGCCTATGCATTCGCTCAATTCATCTCTCAGTTTCTCACCAAATACGGTCGTTGGAATTCGCCCAAGTATTTGTTCGGCGAGAGCTATGGAACACCCCGCTCGGCCGTGCTCATCAATCAATTGGAATCCGATCGCGCCATCGATTTCAACGGCGTCATTCTTTTGTCGCAGATTCTAAATTTCGATCTCAGCCCCGATCGTCCCACCGGTAATCCCGGCATTGACCTGCCTTATCAGACGGTTCTTCCGACCTACGCCGCGACCGCCTGGTATCACAAGAAGTTGCCCGGCGATCACAAAGATCTCGAGGCACTGTTGTCGGAAGTGGAACAGTTCTCCATGGGGGATTACGGGCGCGCGCTGGCGGCCGGATCCGACTTAAGTCCGGCGGACAAGCGCGCAGTCGCCGAGAAACTGCACCAGTACACGGGCCTGTCGGTGGAGTACATTCTCAAAGCGGACCTGCGCATCGATGGCGGGGAATTTCGTCAGACTCTGCAGGATGATGCTGGATTGACTACGGGCCGGCTGGATACGCGATTTTCCGGTCCCGACATCGATCCATTGAGCCAGCGCGCGGACTACGACCCGCAATCGACCGCGCTGGGTTCGGCCTACGTTTCCGCATTCAACGAGTACGTGCGCAAGGATCTTCGCTACGGCGACGGCCGGGACTTCAAGCACAGCATCTCCGCCGGCAGGAACTGGAGCTTCGTGCACCAGCAGCCGGGGCAGAATCAGCGGTTTGGCTCGTCGCGTCAGGGCTCGAACGTCATGCCTGATCTTGCGAACGCGATGAAGATCAATCCGAACCTCAAGATTCAGCTGAATGCCGGCTATTTCGATCTGGCAACGCCCTTCTATCAAGGCGTGTACGAAATGCACCACTTGCCGATTCCCGCAAATTTGCAGGCGAATATCGAGTACAAGTTCTACGACTCGGGCCACATGGTTTACGCCAAGGATTCCTCGCTAAAGCTATTGCACGACAATGTCGTCGGGTTCATCCGCAAAACCAGCAACCCAAGCAATTAACAGGGCGTGTCGCGCAGCGCGGTCCGCTGCGCGACACCCCGCGGTTATTGCGATTATCGCGGCTATTGCGGGGGCGCGCCGTCTTTGAGGTAGGTCGCCAGCCACTTGTGAACCTCTTCATAGAAGTGGCGGCTGTCTTCGGGCTTGAGAATCCAATGCCAGGCGTCCGGCCATACCAGCAGTCGGCTGGGGACGCGCATTCGCTGCAGAGCGCTCCAATTCTCGAGCGTATTGTTGATGGGCACCCTGAAGTCGCGCTCGCCGATGCTGAGTAGCATCGGCGTCTTCCAGTTCGCCGCATAGGTCAGGGGGCTTTGATCGCGCCACACGGGGTTTCCCTCCCAAGGGGGTCCGCCGTTGGTCACCTCGCGTCCGTAAATGCCGTCACTGGTACCCCATTGACTGGTGAGGTCAACTTCGCCCGCGTGACTGACGATGCATTTGTAGCGCGTCGTGGTCGCTTCGATCCAATTTGCCAAATGTCCGCCATAACTCGCACCGGCCGCGCAAGCCCTGGATCCGTCGATAAAGGGATATCGTTTGATGGCCTCGTCAACGGCCTGATTGATTTCATCGCCGGGCGTTTTCAGCGGGTCGAGCTTGATGGCTTGTGCGAACTTCTCGCCGAAGCTGGTCGAGCCGGTGTAGTCCGTCATCAAGATGACGTAGCCGGGCGCGGCCAACAAGTGATAGTTCCAGCGCAGACCGATCTGATCGGGATTGTTGCTGGCCGCTCCGCCATGGATCAACACCAGCAGCGGATATTTTTTTGCGGCGTCGAAGGCCGGCGGCAGCACAATCATGTTGTGAATGTTGCGGCCCTTGGCGCTCGTGAAATAAAAGTGCTGCGGCGGCTGCCAATCGATTGCCGCCGCCGCGGCGGTGTTCACGTGCGTGAGATTGACATGGGTGCGGCGCGCCGGATCGATGCGCACAATTTCGGCCGGTTTGACCGAACTGCCATAGCCGGCGATGAGAACAGGCTTCGCGGCTTTGTCCGGGATTTCGAGCGAGGTATAGCCACCCTCGCCTAACTCGATCACCAGGGCCGGCTTGCCGCCGTCCGCGGCAACCTGGTAGAGGTTCTCCTTTCCGGCGTCCGGTACCAGCAGATAGATGAGCTTGCCGTCGGGGGTAAGCGCGTAGCGCGCGGGTTCTCGGTCGAAATCGCGCGCTACGCTCGCGGGTTCGCCGCCCGCGGGCCAGGACACCTTGTACAGGCGGGGCAGGCGATACACCTCCAAATCCTGCAGCTCATACTTGAAAAACAGCGATTTGCCGTTGGGACTGAAGCTCGCCTCCCGGTAGTCCCCTGCGGCGGGACTCACAATACGAGGTTCTCCGCCATCCGCCGCCATGCGATACAGGTGATACCCGACATGCGCGAACGCCGCATTCCATCGCTCGGTCGTGGCGGTGAAGACCACCTCACGGCCGTCAGGACTCCACAGGGGCGCGAGAGTGACGCCGGTGTCGGTCTCCGCTCCGGAAAACCCGGCGACTTTGGCCAAGGCGGTACTGGAAAGGATGTCCTTGGGGAGCGATCCCGGCTCAATGGACTGCACCATGAGCGTCGGCTGGCGATCATCCAGCCATTGGTTCCAGAAGCGGATCGGAAAGTGCTCGTAGCTTCGCACGTTGTACTTGCGCGCCTTGCGCTCGGCCGCAATTTTTTTGTTCGCCTCATCGTCCAGGGCGTTGGGATAGACGAACGATTCGAACAGAATTGCCTTCCCGTCCGGCCGCCATTTTGGGTTTGAAGCACCGGTGGAAACAGTGGTGAGACGACGCGCCTCGCCGCCCTCCGCAAGATTCAGTACATAGACCTGCTCGGCCTCATCGGTTTCACGCTTGGTCGTAAAAGCGATGCTGCTGCTGTCGGGGGACCACGCGACGTCGCCCTCGGGGGCTTTGGTGTTGGTGATCCGCCGCGGCGGCTTCAGTCCATCGACGGGAACCAACCACAGGTCGCTGATGGCCTTGTCGGGTTCGTACGCGGGCTCCAGCACCGAGTACACGATCCACTTGCCGTCGGGACTCGCGGCCGGAGCGCCGACACGCTTCATCATCCAAAGCGCCTCGTGCGTAATCGGTTTGAGGGAAGGGGATGACTGGGCTACCGAGGCCATCGGCGCCGCGAGGCACGCCGTCATCACGAGCGAGAAGAATCGAACCTGTTTCATCGGGTGTTACTCATTTTGCGTGCGCGATCAACAGAACGTTTGCGAATATCGTGCCCTCGCTCATGGGCGTTTGCTGTACGGCGAAGCCGCATTCGCGCAGCAGCGCGTGCCACTGGCCGGCGCTGCGGCAATGCATGGCCACGTTTGCATGGCCGCGGAACCACATCACCAGCCTGTCGACCCATTGACTGTAGCGAAAGCGCAAGCCGCCATCCGCGTCGCCGATGCGCAGCAGCAGCAGGCCGTCGGCGGGCAATGCAGCGCGCACCCGCGTGATCACCTGCCGCTGTTCCTCCAGGGTCATGTAGTGCAAGACATCGAGAATGACCACGGCGTCCGTGGCGCCGAATTCAGCGCTGCGGATATCACCTTGTGATATCTCGCACTCGCGGCCGAGTGCCACGCGCGCACGCTGCACATCGCGAATCATCAATTCAATGCCGCGAGTCGAGCGCGGCCTTGGCGCGGGCGGCCAGCTGCTCGGCCAACTGCCGCTTTCGTAGCAGTGCAGGGCGGCCTCGAGCCAAGCGGCGAGCAATCCCTGACCGCAGCCCAGGTCTAGAATGCGGCTCCGTCCGAGCAATAGTCCCCGTTCGAGCAGCGCGCGAAATACCGGATCGCCGCGCAATTTACCGCGTGCAAAATTGTAGGCAAATGCTCCGGCGCCGCGATAGGGTTCGCTTGCCCGATCGATTATCGCTGCATGCTCGATGGTCAATCGGCCTAATCTAGGGCTTGAGCTGCGCGCGGATCTCCCCGCCCTTGTGTTCCGCGCTATGTACATTGACGTAGAGATTTCCCTCTTTGAAGCTCTTGTACTGATCGTCCGTCAGCTTGGCGCCTTCCGGAACGGACCAGGCATCGTCCGCGGTCTTGGTCAAGTTGATGATTGGCGGGCCGTTCTTCCCCGGTTCGCCCAAATGAATGTGCGCCACCGTGCCTGTAATGCCGGCGGTCTTAATGGTGCCGCTTACCGACTTGTCATTTTTGATGACAATGGTGCCGACGCCGCTCGCGGCTGATGTGACAGCGGGTACTTCCTGATCGCCGCTCAGCTTGACCGCAACGTCGGCGGCATGCGCCGCGATGCCCGCCAAGGCAACACTCGCGGCAAGAACGGCAAATGCGAATCGAAACGATCGGATGAGGTTCATTTCACTCTCCCCATGAATAACGCCAAAACGCCATACTACTCGTCTCAAGCCAGTGGTAAATGGTGCGGACGCACCAGCATGTGCCAATCCTGGTGCTCCTCCAAAATCAGCTCGATGGCCTCGAAGATCGATTCGCGGATCGGAGCGGTTTCGGCCGGCGAGCCCTGTGGGCCCGATGCCGCTCGGATCAGTCCGATGGCACGTTGCAATTCTCCCCACAGGCGCTCCGATGTCGAACCGAGCCTATAAGCCTCGGACTGGGCGAGAGCGCCGTGCAGCGATGCGCCCAACGCCGGAAAAAAAGTTGTGAGCACCGACAACCAAATCGTATGCACGAAAAGATGCGACAGCGCGCCGAGCGCAGTCAGTCCGAAAAGCCCGATGTTCACGGAATGGACCCGATGCAGCAGCGCGTGCTGCCGGCTGGCGACGCGATGATGATAGTGCGCCTGCGCCTCGAGGATGCCGATGGTCCAGACTGCGTATTTGGCGACGAAGGCCGGATCCGACCAGGCGGCATCGAGCAGAGTTCGCGCCAGGGACTCGTTTTTTGCGCAGATCCCTTCCAAATCGTCGCCGCTGCGCAGGTGATTGCCGGGGTCGAACACCCGCATATACCAGTTCGCGGAGGGCTCGGGCTGCGAGAAATCGATGAGGGGAGCGACCAGCGGCAGATACCAAATCAATTCTGCGGCCGTGCGGGCGCGCAGCCACTGTCCTTGCCAATCTTGTCGATGGCCCAGCCAGTAAATCGTACTCACCGCGCCGATGACGACAACTTCGGCGAGGGCCCAAAGCCCCAAGGTGGGATGCTGTACGTGGCGACGATCGTCCCAGCCCAAGGCGAGCGGCAGCACCGCGAATAGCACGGCGAGGGCGCTTAGCAGATAAATGGCCCAGAAGCCGCTGCGATAACGGTGTCCAAAATGCACGGCGCGCGCGTCAAACATCAGGTGCGCAGGCGCGAGGGCCTCAATCAGAGGCAATAAGCGTTCGGGAGGATTTGCCGGCGGCGGGGGCGGCGCGCTGCTCAAGCCGGCGCCGATCAGCAATACCCGTTGAATTGCCTGATGCAGCGCCATGGCTTTACCTAGCTCAAGATTTCGTAGGTTGTCGCAAAGATGTCGTGGGCGACGATGCCGAGACTGCCGTCCCCGTAGTCCACCAGCCAGTCGCCGGGATGCCCGCTGAGCTTCGAGACTTCATCGGCCAGTATGACTTCGAAGGGCTCTTGCATCCGCAGCGCCAGAATATGGTAGGGCAGGCTGATGTAGTGGCCGGACGTACCGGCGATGGTTGGGGGGATCGGGCGGTATTTGTGCAGAAATTTCCCGTGCGAGACTCGCCAATGATGACCGCCATTGCCCGTCAATATTGCATCTCCGGGATGCGCGTGCACCGCTCCTTCGGGAGTGCGCACGATACAGGCAACATCCGTGAAACGCGCTTCCACCTCGCGTTCCAGTTTTCTCGCCTCGACATGCTGCGGATTGCCGGAGACCTCGGCGGAGTAGCCGTTCTTACCGTTACATCGAAAAATCAACGCATAGCATCCTTTGTTATTCTATGGCGGCTGGAATCATACACAACCTGCAACCCGGGGTTGAAAACGAATGGATGATTCGAGGCGCGGCTGTGCTTAGTTTTGGCCGATTTCGATCGACCAGCCCGGACCGGACTCTATTTTGTGGAGCGCCGCGTAGCTACGCTGATTGAGCGCCACAGCAAGATTCAACAGGCTGTTGACGTACACCAGCGGCATACCGATCGGGACTTCGCCAAAGGTTCGCTGGTAGGGCGCCAGCGTCTCATCGACCAGCTTGTCGTTGTGATAGATGCGTACATGCAGGGGCGTGCCCAGCGCGACATGCAGCTCGTCAAACAAGGGTTTGGGGATATTGGTCCACACGTTGCCGTATTGCACATCCAGTATCGGAATCATTCCCGATACCTTTTGCGCCATTCGCTGAGGTTTTTTGTACGCCAGAGTGATGAGGTTCTCGGGACGCAGCGGCGGTCCCACCTGCTCAAACGTGATGATGCCGGCCGCGAGCCGCGCCCCCGTATAGCCGAACACATCGCGCCCGTGAAAGGTATGCGAATCGCCGGATCCCGGCCGGCGGTTCGTGCTTTCATCGATCTGTCGCAGGCCCTCGATGCCGTCGCGTTCCGCGACCAGGGATAGCAGGCCGTTGTCGGGTCCGACGAAGTAACGGCCGGTACGCGTTTTCAATACCACCGACCGGCGTTCTGTGCCCACGCCGGGGTCGACCACGGCGACGAAAACCGTTCCCACCGGCCAAAACTGCTCGGTTTGGTAGAGCCGGTACGCCCCGTCGAAAATAGTCGGATTTTCGTGACTCAAATCAGAGATCAGCAATTCCGGGGATACGCCGTAGGCGACGCCCTTCATGGCGGAAACCGCACCATCTTGCATGCCGAAGTCCGTCAACAGAACCAGCGGCGCGCGCGCCTGGGCGAGTGCGGCGAAGAGCAGGAGCAGGGTTGGCGGCAACAACCACGCCCGCGGCGACCTCGCGCGGGGGGCCGCACCGCCCCGTCTCATTTTTTCTGTTCTTCGAGAGGATACGTGCGCGCGGGCTCGGCGGTGGGTGCAACCCCGGAAAGCTGTCCGGCGGTCGCGGGCACATCCGCCTGCGGAACGGGCGATGCGCGCAGCGCCGTGCCTGATGCCTCCGCCAACCGCTCGAGAAATCGTTGCGCGGTCGCGGGCGCCGAGGGCGCCTGTCCCGCAAAGATCTCCGACGCGGTCACACCACTCTTGTGATAGAACGATGCGTTCGCCGAGCGGTCAATCGCGATCACGCTGCCGTCCAGCGCCACACCGCCGAATAAACCGCGCGTGCGGGCGTAGGAGTAAATTTCCGCATGGAAAGTCACGTCCGTGGCGGCCGAGCCTTGCCGTCCTACAGGACCGGTCGCAACCGAAGCGTCCGCTCCCAGCGTGAGTTTGCCGCCGGCGACGCCCTCAACGCCGGCCTTCGTGGTGAAGACCAAGATGATGTCGGAGGACTGCGCGCCCGCCTGGAAGCCCCAGCTGCCGCCGGTCAACGAAATGAATACCGGATTACTCCATGCAGAGGTCAACTTGTCGCGCACTGACAGCACACCATTGCCGTGGCGCCCGCCGAAAATGAACGCGACCTTGGTGACATCGGGAATCACTGCAATGCCGTAGGCATGGGCAAGCAACGTATCCGGCAACCGTACATCGGGCATGGCTCTGACTTCATCAAGCACTTCGGTGGCGGTGAGCAGGCGCCCTTCTTCGCGCGCGCCGGCGTGTGCAACATTTACAAACGCGGCGGCGAGTGTCGCGACCAATAGTGCGACACCTGACTGTTTTCTGTTTGGCATCAAGGAACCCTCCAATATTGCGGGTAGTTTACCGCAAGACGGAGGCAGAGGTCGGCTTGAGTTCCGCCATAACTCGCGCAGCTTCCGCGTCGCGATGATGTGCTCGGTAATATTCGGCGAGCCGTTTCGTCGCGAGCTCGACTTCGGGATGCAGCGGCCCCACCGTTTTCAGGAGCTTCGATCGCGCCGCAACCAGCATCGCTTCGCCTTCAGCCGAGTCGTTCTGCGCGATCAATAACCAGCCTAAGCTCGCCTCGGTGCGAGCGGCCCGCCAATCTTCGGGACCCGCGGAGCCCAAATCGATATCCAAGGCCGCGCGCAGTTCAGTTTCCGCATTCGACAATTGTCCGCGGCGCAAAAGCACTTCGCCGAGCAAATGTCGCGTTGCGGAGACATACAAATGACGAGGGGGCAGCGACTTCTCGTATATCTCCAGAACTCGCCGCGCCGTGCGCTCGGCGGCATCGAGGTTGCCGCCATCGAGGTATAACTTGGCAACCGCATCCATGAAGTAACCGACCTGGTAATGCTCGGCGCCCAAGCGCTCCGAAACGATTCTCAACGCATCCTGGGTCATTTTCATCGCGCGCACCGGATCGCCTTCGCGCTCGTAGACAGTGCCGAGATTGGCTTCGATCGAAGCCACGCGCTGATTGTCCAGGCCAAAATCACCGCGCTCAATTTGCAGGGCCTCATTCAGCATTTGTTCCGCCTCGGCGTACTTTCCTTGCTGCATCAGCAGGTAACCCAAGTTTGCCATCGAGGCCGCATAGTCGGGATGATTGCGGCCGACGGTCGCGCCCATCAAATTCATCGAGTCGCGCATGAGTTGCTCGGCGTTCACAAAGTTGCCGGACCATTGCGCGGCGCCGGACAGGGCGCCCAGTGTCGTTGCGACCCCTAAGCGCTGATCACCGGGAACACTGCGATAGATGACGAGAGCCTGGTTGAATAGTGTTTTGGCGAGTTGCGGATCGCTTTTGGCATTCAGCGAGAAAAGCCCGTACTGATACAAAATGTCGGCCGTCTCGACCGAGGACGATGCAATGCCGGCCCGAGAGAGCGCGACCGCCTCTTTGATATTCGCTTCGGCGCCGGCGAGGCGGCCGGCATCGGCCAGAGCTTGCGACAAATTGGCCAGCGCCGCGGCCAGCTTGCCGTTGTCGACCGGCCGCGCGTCGCGGCGAATGGCCACAGCCTGTTCGAACAGCGGTATGGCGCGATCGTTCGATCCCTGTCTGCGGTAGGCAAGACCGATGCTTTCCAGCAACTGGGCGCGAACCTCGGGCTGCAGATTCAAGTTACCTTTGATCTTTTCAGCGCCTTGATCCAGCAAATCCTTGGCGGTGGGTAGTTTCCCTTGAGCGTTGAACGGGTCGGCCTGCGAGAAAACATCAACCATGAAGGCCGAAACCTGCTGTGCCCGATCGCGCTCGAGGGCCGTCGCATCGCGGGCGAGCAAAATGCGATGATTCTCCCAAAGCGTCACGCCGGCGATCAACGCCAGGCCGATGAACACCGCAACCGTTGCGACCGTGGCGAGCAAATTCCGGCGCAGAAACTTGGCCGAGTTGTAGCGCCAATCGCCCTGACGCGCCCGCACCGGCTGGCCGAGCAAATGGCGGCGCAAATCGTCGGCCATCGCCTCGACCGAGGAGTATCGCCGGTCCGGCTCCTTGCGCATGGCCATGCCGACAATGGCATCCAAATCGCCGCTCAATCGCGCGCGCAGGCGCTGCGGAGAAAGTCCGCGCCGGTCTGAAATGCGGCTGCGATCGGTGTCGGTTTCGCCTTTGAGTTTGGCGACCACCACTTGACTCGGTCGGGCCGGATCATCCATGCAGATGGCGCGTTCCAGCTGCAGCTGGCTATAACTCAATAGGCGATAGGGTGAGCGGCCCGTGAGCAACTGGTACAGCAGCACGCCGAGCGCGTAGATATCCGTTGCGGTGGTGATCGGCCGGCCCAAAACTTGTTCCGGCGCGGCGTTTTCAGGCGTGAGAATCCGCTCCTGCAGGCGCGTGACGGGCAAGGTATGCGATAGATTTTCGGGAGCGAGCAATTTTGCGATGCCGAAATCGAGCAGCTTCGGATTGCCTTCATCGGTGACGAAGATGTTGGATGCCTTGATGTCGCGATGAACCACCAAGTTGCGGTGCGCATAATGAACGGCGGCGCAGACCGAGATGAACAGCTCGAGGCGCTCGCGAACGAACAAGGTGCGGCTGTCGCAGTAGCTGTCGATGGATTCGCCATCGACATACTCCATGACCAGATACGGTGTCCCATCCTCGAGATCGCCGCTGTCTATGAGACGCGCGATCGAGCCGTGGTCGAGCGTCGCCAGGATGTGGCGCTCGCTGTGCAACCGGCTGCGCAGCCGCGGATGCACCGTCGCGTGCTGCAGCACCTTGATTGCGACCACTCGGTGATATTGCGAATCGTCGCGCTCGCCGCGGTAGACGACGCTCATGCCGCCATGACCCAGAATCGACACCACGCGATAAGGACCGACGCGTGTTCCGAGCAAGCGGTCCCGATGATCCTCCAGCAAAGACTCGGCGGCCGCGCCGACTGCGTGCAGCAGCGGATCCTCCTTGCTGCTATCGCGGGATAAGAGCGACTGGACCGATGAGCGCAGGTCCGAGTCGTCGCCGCAACACCTGTCTAGTTGCGCGATGCGTTCGGCACCCTCCATGTCGGCCACTTGCTCGAACACGGACTTGATTTGATGCCAGCGTGCACGAGGGATCATGGGTCTTCACGCGCCGATTTCGTTTAACAGCCACGCTTTCGCGAGCCGTATGTCGCGGTGCACCGTGGCCTCGGAGGTGCCGACGGCGGTCGCTATTTCGTCATAAGTCATGCCGCCGAAATAATGCAGTTCGATGACCTGCGCGAGGCGCGGCTCGAGTTGCTGCAATCCCTCCAGGGCCTCATCGAGCGCGACGACATCGATGTCGATCGGCAACGAGAGTTCGGCAAAATCCACGCCCGTGTGATCGCGCACGCCGCCGTCGCGTTTGACCCGCGAGCGCGACTTGGCATGGTCCACCAGCACGCGCCGCATGAGCCGCGATGCCAGCGCGAAAAAGTGTTGGCGGTCCTGCAAATCGACATTGGCCTGGACCAGGCGAAGAAAGGCTTCGTGCACCACGGCGGTCGCCTGCAGCGTGTGGCTGCCGCGCTCGGTGCGCATGTAGCCGCGCGCCAAGCGGCGCAACTCGTCATAGACCAGCGGGGTCAAGCGCTCCAAAGCCTGAGGATGACCGGTACGCCATTCGGTCAGCAGCTGCGTGAAATTGGCTGGGACTTCCATCGTCATTTATCCACAACCATAGACGATTTTGGGTTTCGCCTGCCGTTGGGGGCTTTGCCCCAAGCATACATTGTTGTGCAATGTGAGGGGAATTGCGCACGAACGTCGCTTACCAGGGTAGGCCACGCGTGCCGATTGGTCGCAGTCCTTTACCAACTATTCACCGGAGCAATCACTATGAAGGTCAGTTTAGCCGCTTTGAACACCGCTTGCGCAGTCGCCAGTTCCGCTTTTGTCGGTTTCGATGTTCCGCCGATCATCCCGCCGCATTCGCCCGCGTTGACTGGCGCTTTGCAGCAAAGTGCCTAAAGGACCTGAAGCCATGCATCGTCGAAGAATTACCGTGGCCGTTGCGGCTGTTTTTGCGATCGGCGCCGCATTCGCGGCGCAACCCACTTCGCTTCGCGCGGATTGGGGCCAAGGACTGGTGTCGCAGCGCTCGCCGTGGATACCGGGCTCGGCCAGCCCGATGTCGGCACACGAGCCTTACGGATTACCGTTAGCTCCGCCACGATAAGGTAAAAACGGCCGACGGGGCGAGGCTCATTGGAGCCTCGCCCTTGGGCGTGTGCGATAGACTTGCGCGCACGAACCCGACGGAGCCCCCCCCGTGTCTAAAATTGTGGTCATTGCCCATCGCGGCGCAAGCGGGGAGCGGCCGGAACATACCCTGGAATCCTACCGGCTGGCCATCGAGGAGGGTGCCGACTATATTGAGCCGGATCTGGTCATGACGCGCGACGGGGTGCTCATCGCACGCCATGAGAATGAGATCGGCGGCACTACCGACGTCGCGCAGCATCCTGGCTTTGCGGCGCGGCGCCGTACGCAGGTCATCGATGGCGAATCCATGACCGGCTGGTTCACCGAAGACTTCACGTTGTCGGAGATCAAGAGTCTGCGTGCACGCGAGCGTCTCGCGGAATTGCGGCCGCAAAATCGCCGCTATGACGGGCAATTTACGGTGCCCACGTTCGATGAAATCATGCATCTCGTTACCAGCGCGAACCGCCATGCAGGCCGCAATCGGCCCGTCGGGGTGTATCCGGAAACGAAACATCCGGCGCATTTTGCAAAAATCGGACTACCGCTGGAACTCACCCTTTTGGATACGTTGCGGCGTCATCAATATGGCGGGCCGGACTCGCCGGTATTCATCCAGTCCTTTGATCCGGGCAATCTGCGCCAGATGCGCCGCATGACGCGCCTGCCGTTGGTTCAGTTGCTGGAGCATGAACTGGGCGATCTTGGCGAGATCGCAAAACACGCCGATGCGATCGGCATTGCCAAGGCGCTGGCCACGCCGGAGGCAATCCAGGCGGCGCACGCCGCGAATCTTCGCGTGCACGTATGGACGTTTCGGGCCGAGAATGAGTTTTTGCCGGCGGACCTGAAAGTCGGCGAAGGCGCCGGCGCGCATGGCAATCTCGAAGCAGAGATAAAGCGCTACCTGGAACGCGGCATCGACGGCTTTTTCGTGGATTTTCCCGCACTCGGCGTGCGCGCTCGAGATGCCTATAT
>Ga0210402_10001531_pt1 | contig 23793 bp, 17 predicted proteins | sample IncBWC7MmetaG_FD_161055 | JGI IMG/M metagenome (GOLD analysis project Ga0210402, IMG submission 161055) | Forest soil microbial communities from Barre Woods Harvard Forest LTER site, Petersham, Massachusetts, United States - Inc-BW-C-7-M | ecosystem: Environmental > Terrestrial > Soil >... | reverse complement strand
GGAGATCATGTGCGTGATCCACACCCACACGGTCGCCGGCTGCGCGGTGTCAATGCAGAAGAACGGGCTGCTGCCGCTCAACCAGCACGCGCTCCAGGTGATCAGTGACGTCGCATACCACGACTATGAAGGCACCGGTCGGAATCCCGAGGAACGCGCGCGCCTGCTGGCCGACTTCGGCGATCGCCACATCATGGTGCTGCGCAACCACGGCCTGCTGATCGTCGGGACGAGCATCGCCGCGGCCTTTGTCGCGACGTATCGCATGGAGCGGGCGTGCGCGATGCAGCTTGCGTTCCAGCAGTCAGGCGCGGCGTTCAACCCGATCGACGAGGCCGTCGTCCGCGCCGCCGGTGGCGCCCGCAGGGACGCGGAGAAGATCGAATGGCCGGCGCTGCTGCGCAAGCTCGACCGCATCGACCGATCATTCCGGCAATAGCCGCGCGCAGCCGACCCGTTCACCCAGCCTTGGTGCCGACCGCACAGTGATAGACCTGCGCGATGAAGAACGTGCCCTCGGGCTCGGCCTGTGCGACCGCACGTCGCCATGTCGCCGCCTCGGCCGGGCTCAGCGCGGCGAGGATCTGCTGCTGATAGCGTTCCAGGCGCGGCTGCCCCGGCACGACCGCGACGAGTTGCGGGAAACACTTCAGCCCGGTCAGCCCGAGCGCATGAAAGCGCCGATAGAGACTGGCATCGGCGCAGCCTTTCGGTGCCATCCCGCCGCCGATGATACCCGGCGCCTCGACCTTCGCCTTCAGCGCCGGCGCGAGCGGCAGGTTGACCATGAACGGCATGTCGATTGCGCGTACGATCACACCGATCCGTCCGCCGCGCCGCGTCACGCGTGCGATCTCCGACAGCATCACGTCGGCATCGCCTTCCTCGAACACGGTCGAGGACAGCGCGACATCGACCGCCGCATCGGCCAACGGCAGCGCCTCGGCGCGGCCCTCGCCGAAATCGATGCGTTCGAGTAGCCCTTCGTGTTGCGCCAGCGCGCGCGCCTCGCGCAGCAGATATGGGTTCATGTCGCGGCCGATCACGCGATTGGCGCCGGCGGTGCGGCGGGCGAGTTCGCGCATGATCACGCCCGAACCGCAGCCGACCTCCAGCACGCTCTCGCCCGGTTCGATCGCCAGCGCGTCGAGCAGCGCGCGCACGATGCGGATGTAGCCGGAGCGTCCGCGCTCCTCCAGCGTGGCGACGCTGCCCAGCAGCGCGCCGCCGAGGGTGATCGTGCAATATCGCGCGGACAGCGTCGGGATCAGCGCCTCCCACTGGCCCGGCGACAGATCGAGCGGCAGCAGGATCAGCGGCGGTCCGGCGCCGCGCACGCGAAAGGCGATGCCGGCGACTTCGCCTTCCTGTTCCACCAGGCTGGCCGCCGGCAGCGCGTCGCGGCGTGCGAGGAAGTCCTGCATCACCGTGCCGATCGCCTCGCCGCGCTCTGCGGCGATGTCCGACCAGGTCAGCCCCGCGTAATCGTCCAGCACCGCAACTTCGGCCTGCGGCAGGTCGACCAGACCCGCGCGCACCCGCCGCGCACCCGAACCCTGGTCGCCGCTGACGACCAGCAGCCGCGTTTGCAGCGTCGCCAGGGTGGGCGTGTCCAGCACCATCGGGCACAGCAGCGTCAGCGACGCCATGCGCCTCGGATGTGTAAGCGCAAGGCCCTGCAGATCGGCGGCATTGCGTCCGGCGAAATGCGCGCGTGCGATCCCGAGATGGTCGAGCAGCGCGGCCAGGCAAGCTTCGAGCGGGCGGTCCTCTTCGCGTTTCGCTGCGTTCGCCATGACCCTTCGCCCTTCTCTGCCGGTTCAGCTTACCCAGTAATCGGCAATTAGGACGACAAGTGGCACGCAGAATAATTCGTGTTCAACAGGGCAATCCCTTTTGGGCGTCGCCTTGGTTGCCGACTACTGAAGTAATACCAAGCGCCCTAAAGGTTGACTCTCCGGGCGAGCGCGGCGTCACCGCAAAACCGCCATGGCCGGGCTTGACCCGGCCATCTTTGCAGCCGCAGTGCCGGTTCAGATGGCCGGGTCAAGCCCGGCCATGACGTGTGTGTGGCCAGTGGCATACGTCAACAGTTAGGGCGCTTGGTATAAGTTTCCACCGGACCGCCCGACCCGCCGTGAATGAACCTTGTCGCCGTAGTTTCTGTTTAGTTTGTCAGTCAGGCTCTCGGCGGGTTTCCGCCTCTGGTCGTGGGGCTACTTGGACATCGGGCAGATCAGGCCGGGGCTACCGACTGAGGCCGGTTGCCATCCTCACCTTGGGTCACGAGCACAATCGTCTCGACTTCCGCTGTTTCGACATGATCCTCGCCAGGGCTGACGAAATAGACACCCCCCGTTGAGACAGTCCGCACTGGGTTTCCGTCTTGCTCGACGCGCATTCGCCCCGAAATGACCGCAACCTGAACCCAGCTTGAGTGGTGATGGTTGGGTATCTGGCAGCCAGATGCCATGCGGAAAAACCCCGAGCGCATGCCGTCACCCTCGAACACCGCGCATTTTTCCATCGCGATTCCGCGTACCTTGACTGGTGACCACTCTCGGCTGTCCGCCTCGTGGTATGTTGTCATGACGAGTCTCCCCCGCGCGGCCGATGAGCCCCACCTCTAATGATATGGCGGCTGCAACGTTAGGCGCAAAAAGAATCATGTCGTGGTCAGGCTCGTCAGCCGCATCAGTCCGGTCAGAACCCCTCCCGGATAACCTCCCGTGCGAAGTACGACAGAATCAGATCGGCGCCCGCACGCTTGAAGGCGCCGAGCGTCTCGCGCACCACCGCCTGCTCGTTCAGCGCGCCGGCGGCGGCGGCGAACTTGATCATCGCGTACTCGCCGCTCACCTGGTACACCGCGATCGGCAGCAGCGTCCGTTCGCGCAGCCGCGCCAGCACATCCAGATACGCCAGCCCAGGCTTGACCATCAGCATATCCGCGCCCTCGGCCTCGTCCTGCAGCGACTCCCGCAGTGCCTCGCGGCCGTTCAACGGGTCCATCTGGTAGGTTTTGCGGTCGCCCTTCAGCTCGCAGCCGGCGGCCACACGGAATGGCCCGTAGAACGCCGACGCGAATTTAGTCGAATATGCCATGATCGGCGCGTCAGTGTGCCCGGCAGCATCCAGCGCGTGGCGGATCGCGGCGACCTGCCCGTCCATCATCGCGGAGGGGGCGACCATGTCGGCCCCGGCCTCCACCGCCACCACTGCCTGGCGCGCCAGGTTCTCGATGGTGATGTCGTTCGCCACATGACCGTGCTCGATCACGCCGCAATGGCCGTGGTCGGTGTATTCGCAGAAGCAGGTGTCCGGGATCACCACCAGCTCCGGCGCCGTCCGCTTCGCCTTGCGCACCATGCGTGCCACCAGGCCGTCCCGGTTCCAGGCATCGCTCCCCGAGGCATCCTTGTGGTGCGAAATGCCGAACAGCATCAGCGCCTTTACCCCGTCGCGCGCCAGCCCCTCCACCACGTGTTCCAGCTTGCGCTCTGGGATGCGCGAGACGCCGGGCATCTCGGCGATCGGCAGGGGCTCGTCGATGCCTTCCTCGATGAAGATCGGTTGGATCAGGTCGTTGGCGGTAACCGCCGTCTCCCGCACCAGGGCGCGCAGGGTCTCTGATTGCCGCAGCCGGCGCAGACGGGTCGTGGGGAATGGTGGGGACATGGTGCCTCGCAGTGACCAAGCGTGAGCGTGGTTTAGGCCACAGTGGGATACGTAGCCAGGACGCCAGGCTCAAGCGAGATCCAGTTTACCATGCCCGGCGCGATGCCTGGAGCAAATTGGGCGTCCGCATGAACGCGGAACCACCAGACTGTGGGAAGCAGAGGACGGCATCCCGACGCCGCCTTGGAGCTTCATGTCCAGGAACATGCGGTTCTTCCGAAGCCGGAAGGAAACAAATTTTCCGACTTGGCCGCCGTGAGGCTGCACGGCGAAAGGGGTAGTCCATCGGCGCGCGGGTGCTTATATGGCGGTTCGGGTGCATCCCGGTTACGTTCAGACGGCTGGACAAAAGAATGTTCATGCTGGCTGGCCAGGACGACGAGAGAATGCGGACGCTGAGGTTGGGATATGAACCGGTCCCGAGGCCGCGTACGCCTTGCGGAGGATTAGAGTAGGCTTATGGACGGAACTGCAGAATCGGCGGGACGACTGGCGCTGGTCCCGGATCACTTCGACGGCCGCCGGTTCTTCAACCCGCATTTGCCCGGCGGCAGGAGCCTCCGCGACGTCCGCCGCTGGCAGCGAACACGGCAAAAGGCGCCGTGGCCGGAGCATATTGAGGACGCAATGCTTCCGCCGCCTGACCGTACCGCACACGACACGATAGCGGCGACCTTCATCGGCCATTCGACATTCCTGCTGCAGGTAGGTGGTCTCTGCGTGCTGACCGACCCGATCTGGTCCGAGCGATGCAGCCCGGTTTCCGTGGCGGGCCCGCGCAGAGTTCGGCGGCCCGGCCAGCGACTGGATTCGCTGCCGAGCGTGGACCTGCTCCTGGTATCGCACAATCATTACGACCACATGGATTTGCCGACATTGCGGAAGGTACAGGCGCGCTGGTCGCCGTACGTGGCGACCGGCCTCGGCAACGCGCGTCACCTTGCGAAGGCGGGCATTCGGTCAGCAGTCGAACTCGATTGGTGGCAGAGCACCGAACTCGCAGGCGCGAAGGTGACGTATGTGCCTGCTCAGCATTTCTCCTCACGCGGGATCCACGACCGGGACCGCTGCCTTTGGGGCGGGTTCGTCATCGAGTTCCGAGGCGCCGTGGTCTACTTCGCGGGAGATTCCGGCTACTGCCCGCACTTCGCCGAGATCGGACGCAGGTTCCCCTGCATTGACCTCGCGCTCATTCCCATCGGTGCTTATGAGCCGCGATGGTTCACGCGCCGCAATCACGTGGACCCACAGGAAGCGGTGCGGGCGCATCTGGACCTGAAGCCGCGTCGCAGCCTCGGGATGCATTTCGGCACCTTCCAGTTGACCGACGAAGCCATCGATGCGCCGGTGCTGGCCCTTCGACAAGCGCGCGCGAAGGCGGGCGTCGCGGAAACGGAGTTCGACGTCCTCGCCTTCGGAGAAACCCGGCAATACCCGACGATATGAAGGGGTGCGATTTCGGCTGAAATCGCAGGGTTTATCTCGTTACACTTTTGCAGACCGCTCCGGCGCCGATTGGCGCAGAGCGTCTAGTGTTGCGCAAACTCGTAAGGGTGTTGAACCGGAAGAAGTAGGTAATAGTGCCGTGTCGGGACGATTTTTCCATCGGTATCGAGCCTGTCAGGCACCGTTCGACGGACCTTGCCGTCGCATTGCGGCGCTCGCAGGTACGGTGCGGGATCGACCGGCATGCCGGCCGATATCATCTCGAAATACAGATGCGCGCCGGCTGTGATGCCGGTCTTCCCCACCACCCCGAGCTTCTCGCCAGCCGCAACAGTGAGCTTACCGTCGGCGAAAGCCGGCATGACCGTCGCAAAATGGCTGTAGACGCCAACGAAGCCGTCGTGCTGCACCAGCATTTCGAGGCCGCCTGGTCCCTTGCTCTGGATGCGGATCACCGTACCGGGCGCGGCGGCCACTACCGATGCACCCTCGGGTGCCGGTAAATCGACGCCATAATGGTACGAGCCTGCCTGTGGCAGGTTCGGCAGCACGCGCGGGCCGAATGGCGACGAGATGCAGGCCGGAGTGACCGGCGGCAGGAGGATTGCCGCGTGCCGCGATTCCGCCGCAATGGTATCAACTGACCAAAACAGAGCGGTTACGTACGCCGATGCAACGAGAATGGATTTCAATGCCATGATGACGACTGGACTACCGCAAAAAAGCTCGTGCCATTAGATGCCCTTTCGGGTAGTGCCCGCATGGGGTCGGGCTCAATTTACCCGGTTCGATTGCTGAGTGGTCGTGCCCGTCTCTATCATTCGGGCCGATTCCGAGGAACCTCGACAGCTTTACCTCCCCCGTCATGGTGGGCCCACGGGTCGGGCCAAATGCCCGCCCGAGGACAGGCTCCGGCCCACCATCCACGTCTTTGCTGATCGCAGCAATGACAGACGTGGATGGCCGGCCTTCGCCGACCATGACGACGGGGGCGATCGACGGGTCACTCGCAAGGGCGGTTGGTATTACGCGCAAGCATGATCCTTGCTGCGGCGGCTCTCCAGCGTTGCAATGCTGCGCTGCATCATTTAGGAAGGCGCCGAGCAATCACACGATGCAGAATGCCATTCGGAACATTCGGATTTGGGATGAGCAATGCCAGAAGCGCCAAATCTGACGCGTACCGCGCCGACGGATCACGCGATCGGCATGAATTGGGGTGCCGTCGATCTCAATTTGTTGATCGTGTTCGACGTGGTCATGCAAGAGCGCAACCTGACCCGTGCGGGACGGCGCCTCGGGCTTAGTCAGCCCGCCGCGAGCCATGCGCTGGCCCGCCTGCGCCACATGCTGCATGACGATTTGTTCATCCGTGCACCCGATGGCATGCGGCCGACACCGCGCGCCGAGCAGATAGCGCAACCCGTGCGCGACGCGTTGCGCGAACTGCGCATCATACTGGAACCGGAGGCATTTGATCCGGCCAGCTCCACGCGCGAATTCAGCCTCGCGGTGAACAACTACGCCGCACGCGCCATCGTTCCGGCATTGGCGCGGACGGTGGGCAATCTGGCGCCGCGCGTGAGCCTCGACATCAATCCCATAGGCATGCGGGAGGTATTGGACCAGTTGGATGCCGGCGGGATGGACGTGGCACTGACCGCACTGGTCGATGGCGGCGAGCGGTTCAAATGCGTCCGCGTGACGGATGACGATTTTGTAGTACTGCTGGACGGCGCACACAGCGCTGCCAGAGATGCGGTGATCCCGGCGGAGCGGCTCGCAGAGATCCCGCATATTGCCATCACCTCGACCGGGGACGACACGAGCTTCGTCGACGACGCTCTCGAGCACCACGGACTGACACGGACGATCGCCACGCGTGTGCCGTTTCTCTCGGTCGTGCTGATGCTGGTTGGTTCCGATCGGCTGGCGGTGGTGCCGCGCCGCGTCGCGGACGATCTTGCGCGCATCTGCCCGCTCGTCGCCCGCGAATTGCCGTTCCCGTCGCCGCGCATCGTGCTGTCGATGATCTGGCATCGGCGGCTGGACAATCACGCCGCGCATCGCTGGTTGCGCGATATGATCAAGGCATCGGTGCAGACCTGACGGCGCGCGCCGCGCCTCATTCTTCCACGGCATGTCCGCATTCATCCGTCCCACCTCGTGATCCGCATGGGCTGCGCCGATATTGCAGCGCAGCACGAAGGAGGGTGGAGGCAAAATGAACCGCAGAGGAATGAAGGCGGCGCTGCGTAATGGCGCGATTGGCCTGTGTGTCGTCGCCGCTACCGTCGTGGCCGTCAGGGCTTCGCGCGCGCAGCGTACGCTGACCGCACAGAGCGACTCCGCTGTGACCTCGCTGGTTCCCGTCGTGACCGCGAAGGCGACACGACAGGATGTGCCGATCTACGCCACCGGCATCGGCACCGTGCAGGCGTATCAGTCCGTTCTGGTCCGCGCGCGCGTCGATGGCACGCTGACTCAGTTTCCCGTGCGCGAAGGCCAGGAGGTGAAGCAGGGCGACCTGATCGCGGTGATCGACTCGCGACCGTATCAGGCGGTGCTTGACCAGGCCACCGCCAAGAAGGCACAGGACGAGGCGCTGCTGGTCAACGCGCGACTTGACCTCACGCGGTTTCAGTCGCTGGCCAAGCAGGATTTTGCATCGCGCCAGCAGGTCGACACGCAGCAGGCGCTGGTGAACCAGTTCGTCGCCACCATTGCCGGTGACGGTGCTGCGATCGAGGCGGCGCAGCTCAACGTTGCGTATTGTTACATCACATCGCCGGTCGATGGCCGCGTCGGATTGCGCCAGGTCGACCCGGGCAACCTGATCCATGCGACCGACACGACGGGCATCGTCACGATCACGCAGATCCATCCGATCTCCGCCACCTTCACCCTGCCGCAGGAGGAACTGCCGCGCGTGCAGGCCGACATGGCGGGCGCAGCGCCGGTGCTGGCCTATGCGAGCGACGATCGCACCGAGCTGGGCGATGGAACGTTGCTGACGCCGGACAACACGATCGACACAACCACCGGCACGATCCGGCTTAAGGCGACGTTTCCCAACAAAGACGGAAAACTCTGGCCGGGGCAGTTCATCAACGCGCACCTTCAGATCGGCACGGCGCACGATGCGGTGACCATCCCGCCCGCCTCGATCGAGCATGGACCGGATGGGCTTTTCGCCTACATCGTCAAGCCGGACGCGACGATCGCGCAGGCGGCAGTTTCGATTGGCTACCAGAACGACCAGCTTGCCGTGGTCAGCAGCGGTCTTGCCGGCGGCGAGAACGTGGTGGTCGACGGGCAGTCGCGATTGCAGGCCGGCACCAGGGTCGCCGTCACCACCGCGCAGCAGGCGGGCTGACCGATGAGCATTTCCGCACCATTCATCCGCCGGCCAATCGGCACGTCACTGCTGATGGCGGCCATCTTCCTCGTCGGTCTCGCGGCCTATCCGCTGCTGCCGGTAGCACCTTTGCCGCAGGTGGATTTCCCGACGATCACCGTCACCGCGCAATATCCGGGCGCCAGTCCGGACACGATGGCTTCGTCAGTCGCCGAACCGCTGGAAACGCAATTCAGCCAGATCAATGGCCTGGCGCAGATGACTTCGACGAACGTGCTGGGCACCACCACGGTTACACTGCAGTTTGACCTCGATCGCAACATCGACGCCGCGTCAACCGACGTGCTGGCGGCGATCAACGCCGCGCAAGGCCAGTTGCCGAAGAACCTCCCGAACCAGCCGACCATCCGCAAGGTCAACCCGGCGGATGCGCCGATTTTCATCCTGGCGGTGCAGTCAAACGAACTCCCGCTGACGACGGTGGACGACTATGCCGAGAACATCCTTTCGCAGCAGCTGTCGAAGATTTCCGGCGTGTCGGAGGTATTGGTCGGCGGGCAACAGAAGCCCGCGATCCGCGTGCAGATCGACCCTGCCAAGCTGGCATCTATGGGTCTTACGCTGGAGGATGTGCGCAACGTCATCACCAATGCGACGGTGAACAGCCCGAAGGGCAGCATCGACGGCCCCGACAAGTCCTATACGGTGCTGGACGACGACCAACTCACGGACCCCGCGCCGTACAACGACATCGTCGTCGCCTGGCGCAACGGCGCGCCGGTGCATATCGGCGACATCGGCCAGGCGGTGCGCGGGCCGCAGAACCGCGAACTCGCCGGCTGGCAGAACGGCAAGCGCGGCGTGCTGCTGCTCGCGTTCAAGCAGCCGGGCGCCAACGTGATCCAGACCGTGGAGCGCATCAAGGCGGCGCTGCCGGCACTGGAGGCGTCCATCCCCCCGTCGGTGCATGTCAACACCATCGTCGACCGCACCCAGGTGATCCGCGCATCGGTCAGTGACGTGGAGTTCACCCTGGCGCTGTCGATCGGGCTGGTGGTGATGGTGATCTTCCTGTTCCTGCGCAATGTATGGGCCACGATCATCCCAAGCGTCACCGTGCCGCTCGCCTTGGTCGGCACGCTGGGCGCGATGTACCTGATGGGTTTCAGCCTCGACAATCTGTCGCTGATGGGTTTGACGATCGCTGTCGGCTTCGTCGTTGATGACGCCATCGTCATGCTGGAAAACATCTATCGGCATATCGAGGACGGCATGACGCCGATGGACGCTGCGCTCAAGGGTGCCGGCGAGATCGGATTTACAATCGTCTCGATCAGCCTGTCGCTCATCGCGGTGTTCATTCCACTGCTGCTGATGGGCGGTATCGTGGGGCGCCTGTTCCGCGAGTTCGCCATGACGGTATCGATCACGGTGTTGGTCTCGGCGATGGTCTCGCTGACGCTGACACCGATGATGTGCTCGCGCTTCCTGGCGAACCACAACGGACAGCATGGTCGGCTCTACCGCATGGTGGAGGCAATGTTCGACGGCATGCTGGCGTTCTATCGCACCACGCTGGACATCGCACTGCGCTTCCGGTTCGTCACGCTGATGGTGTTCATCGCGACGGTCATGGTCACCGGGGCACTGTTCGTCATCATTCCGAAGGGGTTCTTCCCGACCCAGGATGTCGGCCTGATCATCGGCATTTCCGAAGGCGCCCAGGATTCGTCGTTCGAACACATGGCCAAGCTGCAGCAGCAGCTCAACGACATCGTCGCGCATGATCCCGCGGTGGCGTCGTTCGCCTCGCAGGTCGGCGCGGGAACCGGCGGCCAGCAGGGCAATGACGGGCGGATGTACATCAACCTGAAGCCCTGGGATCAGCGGCCCGGCGATGACGTGATGAAGGTGATCGCCAGGCTGTCGCAAAAGGTACAGGCGGTGCCCGGCGTGCAACTGTACATGCAGCCGGCGCAGGACATAAATGTCGGCGGCCGACTGTCGCGCACGCTTTACCAGTACACGCTGCAGGACGCCGACCCAGCCGAGCTGAATGCCTGGGCGCCGAAGATGCTGCAGCGGATGCAGTCGGTGCCTCAATTGCGCGACGTCGCCACCGACCAGCAGATCGCTGGTACCACCGCGACACTCACCATCGACCGGGACGCTGCACAGCGCTTCGGCATCGAGCCCCAACAGATCGACGACACCCTGTACGATGCATTCGGGCAACGCGAGGTGACGCAGTATTTCACCCAGCTCAACTCATATTTTGTCATCCTGGAAGTGCCGCCACAGCTCGAGGGCGACGTGGCGACGCTGCGCAAGCTTTATGTGCACGCGCCCAATGGCCAGGCGGTGCCGCTGTCGGTCCTGGTGCGCACCGATACCAAGCCGATCACGCCGCTGGCGGTGAACCATCAGAGCCAGTTCCCGGCGGTGACCATCTCTTTCAACCTGGCCCCCGGCGCATCACTGGGCGACGCCGTGACGGCGATCAACCATATCCGCGACGAACTGCACGCGCCGCTGTCACTGCAGGGCAGCTTCGAAGGCAGCGCGCAGGCCTTCCAGACGTCGCTCAGCACCGAGCCCTACCTGATCGCCGCGGCGTTGACCGCCGTCTATATCATTCTCGGCGTGCTCTACGAGAGCTACATCTTGCCGCTTACAATTCTGTCGACTTTGCCGTCGGCCGGCGTTGGCGCATTGCTGATGCTGATGCTGGCGCACACCGATCTGTCGGTGATCGCGATGATCGGCATCATCCTGCTGATCGGGATCGTGAAAAAGAACGGCATCATGATGGTGGACTTCGCCATTCACGCCGAACGCACCGACGGCATGGCGCCAGCCGAGGCGATCCGCCAAGCCTGCCTGCTGCGCTTCCGCCCGATCCTGATGACGACAATGGCGGCGTTGCTGTCCGGGCTGCCGTTGATGCTGGAGAGCGGCGCAGGTTCGGAACTGCGCAAGCCGCTAGGCTACGCGATGGTCGGTGGGCTGATGCTGAGTCAAGTACTCACTCTCTACACGACACCCGTCATCTATCTTTATCTCGATCGGCTGCAGCATCTTCTGTCGCCGCAACAGCGCGCGCGGCTGCCTCGACTGGCCGAAAAGTTGGGAGAGGTCGGCGCTGGATAGTTCCATGTGCCAATGCAGGCGCCGCATGAGCCGAGCGCTTTTCCATCGACGTCGCGGATACATCTTTCGTGCACACAGCAAGGACCGCTGCCATGCCTGATCTTACCGTCAACGGAGTCCGACACAGTCTGGACGCCGATCCCGCCATGCCGCTGTTGTGGGCGTTGCGCGATCTGCTTGCTTTGCGCGGCACGAAGTTCGGCTGCGGCATCGGCGCATGCGGCGCCTGCATTGTTCATCTGGATGGCCAGGCTGTGCGCTCCTGCATCACCACGCTGGAGGACGCTGTGGGCAAGCAGGTGCTGACCATCGAGGGCCTCGGCATGCACGGCGAGCACGCGGTGCAACGTGCATGGAAGGCAGCAAACGTGCCGCAATGCGGCTACTGCCAGCCGGGCCAGATCATGCAGGCCGCCGCGCTGCTGAAGCAGACACCGAAACCGACCGAGCAGCAGATCATCGATGCGATGAGCGGGAATATATGCCGTTGTGGCACGTATCAACGGATCAAGACAGCAATCCACGCCGCGGCGGCGGAGGAAGCGTGATGAGCAAGCTCGAAAATCTCAGTCGCCGTCATGTGCTGAAGGGCATTGCACTGTCGCGCTTCATGCTCGGCGCGCGGGTTGCCACGTGGTCGCCAATCGACCAGGCCGGCGCCGAGCCTGCATCCTTCGCACCGAACCTTTTCGTCGCCATCGCGCCCACCGGCCAGGTGACGATCGTCGTGTCACGCTCGGAGATGGGCACCGGCATCCGCACGAGCCTGGCGATGGTGCTCGCTGACGAACTGGATGCGGACTGGCAATCCGTGCGTGTGGAGCAGGCACAGGGCGATGCCAAATACGGCGACCAGAACACCGACGGCTCGAAGAGCATTCGTCTGCTGCTGAATACGATGCGCGATGCCGGCGCCGCGGCTCGGCACATGCTGGTGACTGCCGCCGCGCATCGCTGGGGCGTTGCGCCGTCCGCGTGTCACACGGAGGCCGGCGCCGTCGTGCTCGGCGCATCCGGCAAGCGCCTGGGCTATGGCGAGCTGGCCGAGGATGCGGCGAAGCTGCCGGTGCCGCCGCCCGCGTCGGTGCCGCTGAAGTCACGCGCCGCCTGGCGCTATATCGGCAAGCCCGTACCAATTGTTGATCTGGACGACATCGTGCAGGGCACTGCGGTCTTTGGCATCGACGTGATGCTGCCGGGAATGAAGCACGCGTCGGTCGAGCGACCGCCGAGTTATGGCGGGCGCGTGAATAGCTACGATGCAACCGAGGCGTTGAAGGTGCCGGGTGTCGAACGCGTGGTGGAAATTCCCGGTGCTCCGCCGCCATCCGGGTTCCTTCCGCTGGGTGGCATCGCGGTGATCGCCGGCAATACCTGGGCGGCCATGCAGGGCCGGCAAAAGCTGCGGATCGACTGGGAACCCGGGCCCAATGCCGACTACGACACCTCGGACTACCGCGCCGCGTTGGAGGCCACCGCGCGGCAACCGGGCAAGGTGGCGCGCGAGAATGGCGACGTAGATCGCGCTTTGCAGGTCGCGAGCAAGCATGTGAGCGCCGATTATTTCGTGCCGCATCTCGCACACGCGACGATGGAGCCGGAATCATGCACGGCAGTGTTTGTGGACGGCGCGTGCACGGTATGGGCTGCCACACAGAACCCGCAACAGGCACGCAGGACGGTCGCGGAACTTCTGGACATCAAGCAGTCGGCGGTAACGGTCAACGTCACGCTGCTCGGCGGCGGGTTCGGACGGAAGTCGAAGCCCGACTATGTTGCCGAGGCGGCATTCCTCGCCCGTGCGGTTGGCGCGCCGGTGAAGGTGACCTGGACGCGGGAAGATGACCTCGTGCACGGCTACTATCACGCAATCGCCGCGCAGCATCTGGAAGGTGGCCTGGATGCAAACGGCAAGCCGGTTGCGTGGCTGCACCGCACGGTGTTCCCCTCGATCGGATCCACCTTCACCGCCGGTACCGTGTACGGTTCGGCCGGCGAACTGAGCCAGGGCGTGGTGGACATGCCGTTCGACATCCCGAACGTGCGCTGCGAGAACGGCAGGGCGGACGCCCATGTGCGCATCGGTTGGTACCGCTCCGTCTACAACATCCCGCACGCGTTTGCGGTCGGCTCGTTCGTCGATGAGCTTGCGGCAGCGGCGGAAAAGGACCCGGTGCAGTTCCTGCTGTCGGTGCTCGGTGAGCCGCGCAAGCTGGACCCGAAACTGCTGGGGTCCGCGTACAGCAACTACGGCGCATCGCTGGACGAGTATCCGATCGATATCGGCCGGATGCGCAACGTGGTTCTGTTGGCGGCCGCGCGTTCCGGTTGGGGTTCGCCGTTGCCGACACGCCACGGTCGCGGTATTGCCGTGCATCGCAGCTTCCTGACCTACGTCGCCGCGGTGGCGCACGTGGCAGTTGCGGCGGACGGCACGGTGACGATGCCGCGCATCGATTTGGCGGTGGATTGCGGAATGGTGGTGAACCCCGACCGTGTGGCGGCACAGTTCGAAGGCGCGGCAATCATGGGCCTCGGCAATGCACTCTACAGCAGCCTGACCTTCAAACAGGGCCGCGCGGAACAGAGCAATTTCGCCGACTACCAGGGTCCGCGCATCGATGCGACGCCGGAGACGCATGTTTACGTTGTGCGGAGCGAAGCGTCGCCCGGGGGTGTCGGTGAACCTGGCGTTCCGCCTGTGTCCGCGGCGATCTGCAATGCGATCTCCAACGCAGTAGGCCGCAGGGTTCGCGCTCTGCCGGTTGATCCGGCGGAGCTGAAATCGGCCTGAGCCGACGCGCGCGGCCATGCTGCCCAGTCTCACCGGTTCCACCGCTACAATGATATGGTAATCTGTAGCTCTCCATATCGGTGCACAGGTAGCATGGCCGCGCTGGTTGATGTCAGGGCCTTCAAGGGAGTGGACCCCGCCGAGCTCGATCGGATCGAAGCAAGAAGCCGAATTATCGAGCCACGTGACGGCACGCAGATCTTCGCCCACGGCGACGCGGCAGACGCCGTGTATGCCATCGTCGCAGGCGAAGGTCATGTTCGTATCGGTACGATTGATCGAAGCAGCAAGGGCCTCATGATCGCGATCTCCGGTGCGGGTGACCTGTTTGGGGAAGTCGCGGTGATCGATGGCAGTACGCGCACGGCTGACGCCGTTGCTGAAGGCCGCGTGCGGCTGTTGCGGATCAACAGCGGCGTGTTCATGGAGGCGTTGGAGAACAATGTTAAGCTCGCCAGCAATCTCTGCCGAATATTTGCCGGTCAATTTCGCCGGACGTCCGAGTTGCTCCTGGATGCGACGTTCGAAGGTCTGGAAGTCCGACTTGCACGTCAGGTGCTCTATCTCGCCAGACGTGAGGGTCGACGTACCGAGCAAGGCCTCCAGCTTGCTGGCCGGTTTCGACAGAGCGATCTGGCAGACCTGCTGGGAGCCACGACCCGCAGCATCATTACGATCCTGAATGCCTGGCGAGCCTCTGGTCTCGTCATTTACGATCCTGCCCGCGCGCAACTTACGATTTGCCGTGAAGCGGGCCTGCAGGCACTGGCAGGCAGCGGGGAACCGCTGGAGCAGATCTAGGAGCCGCCGAGCAACTACCGAATCATCTCGGGACGCGGCTCCCCCTACGTCGTCATGGCCGGCGAAGGCCGGCCATCCACGTCTTCGCCGCGACTATATAGGTGTGACTCGTGCTTCGCCTGAAGCACCAATACCAATGGCCGATACCGCTGAACCCCCGGCTTAGCTTCCCCCACCATGGCGGGCGAAAGTCCGCCATCCACGGCTCTGCTGATCATGGTAAGAAAAGACGTGGATGGCCGGCCTTCGCCGACCATGACGGTGTCGTCGACCGGTCGGTCACTTACAAGGGCCGTTCACATGACTTTTGCGGCGGATCAATGCTTACCTTCGACGGCTGGATCGCGTTGTAACGCTTGTCCGCCAGGCAACCATTATGGCATGGTTGCGCGGTTGCACGGCTGTATGCTTGCATGATTGCATGCGGCGGATGCACGCATGAAGGCATGCCATGAGCGACGATTATGACACCGACATCGTGACCTGGAGCGAGCGCCAAGGCGCGCTGCTGCGCCGACGCGCCGCCGGCGAGCTGGTTGATGACGCTGAACTGGACTGGCCAAACATCGCTGAGGAGATCGAGAGCGTGGGTCAAGGCCAGACTAACGCGGTCGAGTCTCTGCTGTTCCAGGCACTTCTGCATGACCTAAAGGCTAGCGCGTGGCCATTGTCGCACGACGTACCCTCTTGGCGAGGCGATGCACGCGGGTTCCGGGCGCAAGCGCGACGCAAATTCAAGCCGTTGATGCGACAGAAGCTCGACATCCCCGGGGTGTATGCCGACGCGCTACAGGCGCTTCCCGAGACGATGGACGGCCAGCTGCCAGTGCCTGTGAAGACCGCCTGCCCGGTGACATTGGACGAACTGCTTAGTCATGATTCAGCAAAATGACCGCCGCCGGACCATTGGCGTTGGAAGCAAAATGACCAGATCCTGCTTGGTGGCCACACACGGTTTGGCAATTCTGATCGCGGGCTCGTCACTCGGCCCGGCCTTCGCGGCCGACCAGACTCAACCTACAGTAACGAACGCGCCCGCCGTCAAAACCGGCAAGGAACGTCTGACCGACAAGGCATCCGACGAACAGCGCGTAAATGATTGCAAGGTGGCGCAGGCTCGGCGGACACGCCCTCGGCCGACCACCTGCACAACGGGCGCCGGAGGCTGACGACCTTTCAGCCGCTTGGCTCGATAAGTGTCGTCGCTTCGAGCTCAGCTTCCACGCCGGCGCGCGTGAGATGCACGGTGTGGTATTCGCCACGCAGCCAGGGTTCGAACTGGTCGCGATAGTGCGGGCTGCCGGGCACGCCGGAATTGCCGATGTTTTGCACGGCAAGAAACGAATCCGGCGCAGCGAAATCCACGACGATGCGGTATTCCGCGCCCGAGCCTGCGACGTGCGGTGGCAGCTCGCCGCCGGTATTGCGGATCGTGTGCGACCCGCCGTTCACCGCGGCCGGCCCGATGTCGAACGCCGAAGAATTGACCGCATCTGAAAGCGGGTGGCGCCAATGTGCGATATGTACGCGCCCCCACTGCCACGCGGTCCGGTCCGCGCCAAGACGTTCGGTGAGCGTCGCGATGCTTTCGCGCACAACCGCAACGACGGTGTCCGGAATGCCGGCGACAAAGTAATCGGGTACGGCGCCTTCGATCACACTGGTGGCCAGCCCGGTCTGCTGTTGCGCCACATCGATCAGATGTGCCGGCAGATGCGCTTCAAGCACCATGCGATTCCAGATTGCCATGAACGTCTCGAACACCGTCGGTGCAGCACTGTCGAGCGTGTAGCAATGATCCCAAGCGCGCAGGATCGACGCGACCTCCGCGGCCTCGCACCCCACGCTGCCCGCAAGTGCGGCAAGAATATGCGGAACCGTGCGTTCCGCTCGGCTGCTCTTCACGTCGTTCTGCAGTGCGATGTTAGCTGCAACGTCCATCCGCGACGTACCGGCAAACACCTCGGCCAGGCGCACGCCACGATGGCCCTGCGAATACGCGCCGTAGATCGGGAACGGATAATCGGCCGGCACGACACGCTGGTTAGCGCTCGCAACCGTGCCATCCGGCGGATCGTAACGGTTCGGCAATCCATCGAAGGGGATGTAACCGGTCCAGTAGTCGGCGGGATTGTTGGCATCGCGCACCCCCGGCCAGACTCGCCCGCGGATCGGCACGCGACCGCACATTTGATAACCAATATGCCCGTCGCAATCAGCATAGATGTAGTTGAACACAGCGACCGACCAATCGCGCAGTGTTGAGCGGAATCCTGCCCAGTCCTTCACCCGGCCGAGGCCGATGATGGCGCGCAGATCGTCGATGTGCTCCATGCCCACCCATCGCAACGACATCGGCGGATCGCCGTTGGCATCGATCGACGGCACCAACGCATTGATCACGGGGCCGCGCACAGTGGAGCGAATCGCCACCTCACGCGCCGCCTCGCCACGCACCGCGATGCTTGCTGTCCGGCGCTCGAAATGCCGCCACACTGCGCCGTCGCGATAACGGGTGGCATCGGCGGGATCGACCTCTTCGCGGTACAGATCGCGCGTCGAGGCTGCGTTGTTGGTCAGACACCACGCCGCGATCCCGTTGCTGCCCCACCACAGGCCGGGTATGCCGGGGTGGCCGCATCCGGCGGCATGATCCTCCGGTCCGTGCAGGGCGAACTCGTACCAACTTGCGGGCACCCAGAACGGCTGGTGCGGGTCGCCGCACAGTACCGGACGGCCGCTCGCCGCGCGTGCCCCGGAGATCGCCCAGTTGTTGCTGCCGGTCGCATCGTCGGTACCGGCATGCCGTGCGTCGGTCGCGGCATGATCAGCCAGAACCGCGCCTGGCAACACGAGATTTTCCGAAGCCTCGGGCGCGAGGTATAGCGCGCGAAGATGTGCCGGGAGCAGGCGCGCGACCTCCGCCGCGATGATGCGGTCGATGCGTCCGTTCAGCGACCACCAGATCCCGCGCGCGATCGCGATCACGTCACGCACGGTGAATGGTGCGGGTTGGTAGCCGAGCATACGGAACTCGACCGGCAGATCGGCCCCCATCGTCTCGATGCCGCGGTTGATGCCGGCAACGAAGGCGCCGACGAGCGCGTTCGTTGCCGGATCGATCAGCGTCGCCTCGCGGGCACTGATGGCGTCAAGACCGACGGTGAGATGCGCGAGATCGGCGGCCACATAGGCAGCGCCAAGGATCTCGGCCTGCCGGCCCAGCGCGCGCCGGCGCAGACGGTCCATCTGCCAGAGCCTGTCCTCGGCCATCGCCAGACCGAGACCGAAATAGACATCCGGCGTGTGCGACGCGAACACGTGCGGCACGCCGGCGCGGTCGCGCAGTATCTCCACGCGGCTTGCCACGGCGGCATGCGCACGCCGGTCGCGCGGCGCAGCCTGGCGGGTCAGCCACGCATCCCGCGCGGCGAGGAACTCCGCCTCCGTCGCGCCGACCGCGGCACACAATTCCTCAATGCCGCGATCGTGGCGCATCACAGCCAGCACCGATCGATCATCCAAAAGCATGGTCAAGACCGCCGGTCAGAGAAAATCGCGCGCCCGTTCGATGTCCTCGAGCACCCCCGTGGGGGAGACGAGCAGAACCTCGTCGAAGCCTAGCGCCTCCATCCGCTTTAGGCGCCGGCGTGCCTCGTCTGCGGAGCAGGTGAGCGCGACATCGGATGCCGCGGCGATAGCGGCGGACTCCGGCCGATTGTCGAAATCGACGGCAACATTGGCCAGCACGGCGTTGTCACCGCCTGCGTCGCGATAGATGCGCATGCCGTGTTCGAGATCATCCCAACTGCTGAAACGGCCTGACGGGGTCCAGCCTTGGCACTGCTTCGCGGCATAGGTGATCCAGCGAGGACTGCGCCAGGCGCCGAGAATAATGGGGGGGCCGCCCTCGCATCCTGGCCACGTCGACAGGATGCCGCCGGTGTTGACCGCCTCGCCGCGCCACGCCTGCCGCATGATGCCGAGCGATTCCATCAGCGTGCGAAATCGCTTGCTGTAATCGCAGCCAAGGAGCTCGAAGTCCGCCTGCGTCGAACCGCTCCCGACGCCGAGCTGCAGGCGATTACCGGAGAGGGCCTGCACCGATTGCACGCGATGGGCAAGTTCGATCGGATTTCGCAGCGGCACCTGCAGAACGCCGATCCCGAGTTCCACTTTTTCGGTCGCGGCCGCGAGTGCAGCCAGGGCAACGAGCGGATCCAGCGTCGGTCGCCCCCGGCCGAGCGAATCGCCTACCCATATCCCCGGAAATCCGCTGGCCTCGATGCGGCGCGCATAGTCGGCCATTCGCGGAAGCAACCCGCCCTGATATTCCGCCCCGGGCCCGAGACGGATCATCGTGCTCACCCGCATTGCTGCCTGCCGTTCAAATGATTTGCCGTCACGAATTTTCCCCCCGTTCCGGACCGCCGACTGTCAGCGCCCCAGTGCCTGAACGATCTCCTCGGTCATCTTCTTTGCGTCGCCGAACAGCATCATCGTGTTGGGACGGAAGAACAACTCGTTGTCCACACCGGCATAGCCCGACGCCATCGAGCGCTTGACGAACAGCACAGTCGCCGCCTTCTCCACGTCGAGGATCGGCATGCCATAGATCGTCGACTGCGGATCGGTCTTTGCCGCCGGATTGGTCACGTCGTTGGCGCCGATCACATAGGCCACATCGGCAGTGGAGAATTCATTGTTGATCTCCTCCAATTCGAACACCTCGTCATACGGCACGTTCGCTTCGGCCAGCAGCACATTCATGTGGCCGGGCATGCGGCCGGCGACCGGGTGGATGGCGTATTTCACCGTCACGCCTTCGTTCTTCAGCGTGTCCGCCATCTCGCGGACGGCGTGCTGCGCCTGCGCCACCGCCATTCCATAGCCAGGCACCACGATCACCTTGGACGCATTCTTCATGATAAACGCGGCATCCTCGGCGTTGCCGCTCTTCACCGTGCGATCCGTGGCACCCGCCGCCGCACTGATGGTGCCGCCCGCGGCGCCGAAGCCACCCAGCAGCACGTTGAAGATGCTGCGGTTCATGCCCTTGCACATGATGTACGACAGGATCGCGCCCGATGCGCCGACAAGCGAGCCTGTGATGATCAACGCCAGGTTCTGGATGGTGAAGCCGATGCCCGCTGCCGCCCAGCCGGAATAGGAATTCAGCATCGACACGACCACCGGCATGTCCGCGCCGCCGATCGGGATGATGATCAGAAACCCCAGGCCGAACGCCAGCAGCGCGATCAGCCAGAACAGCACCTGGCTGCCGGAGGCGATGAAGCCCACGATCAGCACCACCAGCAGGATGCCGAGCCCGAGATTGAGCTTGTGCTGGCCGGGAAACGTGATCGGCGTGCCGCTCATCAGCGCCTGAAGTTTAGCGAACGCGATCAACGAGCCGGTAAAGGTGATGGCGCCGATCGCCAGTCCGATCGACATCTCGACCAGACTCTCGGTGTGGACGTTGCCCAGCGTGCCGATGCCGAACGCCTCGGGCGCATTCAGCGCCGCGGCGGCGACGAAAACCGCTGCAAGGCCGACCAGCGAGTGGAACGCCGCGACAAGCTGCGGCAGCGCGGTCATCTGGATGCGCAGCGCCACGAACGTGCCGATCGAGCCGCCGATGATGATGCCGAGGAAGATCAGGCCGTAGCCGAGGCCGCCCATGCCGTGATGGGCCAGCGTGGCGATCACCGCCACCGCCATGCCGATCATGCCGAAGCGGTTGCCCTGGCGCGACGTGACCGGGCTCGACAACCCGCGCAACGCCAGGATGAACAGGACGGCGGCGATCAGATAGGCGAGCGCGGTCAGGTTGGCTGACATCGGCGGGAGCCTCTATTGCCGCTTGCGGAACATCGAGAGCATGCGCTGCGTCACCACGAAGCCGCCGAAGATGTTCACCGACGCCAGGGTGACGGCGATGAAGCCGAAACCCATCGCCCAGCCGTTGGTGCCGAGCCCGGTGGCCAGCATGGCGCCGACCACGATCACCGATGAGATGGCGTTGGTCACCGACATCAGCGGCGAATGCAGCGCCGGGGTGACGTTCCAGACCACGTAGTAGCCGACGAAGCAGGCCATGAGGAAGGTCGACAGCAGGTAGATGAACGGCTCCACCTCGGAGACGACGACGCCGGTGCCCACGATCAGCGCATGCGCGTGGGCGGCGAGTTCACTGGCCCGTTGTGCGAGCCGATCGGCTTCGTCGGCCAACTGGTTTGGATTCATATTCGCGTCTCCGGGCTCAGGCGGCTTGCGCGGGAAGGAACTGCGAGTGCACCACGGCGCCGGCTCGTGTCAGCATCACGCCTTTCACGATATCGTCGCCTTCCGGCAGCTTCGGCGCATTCGCCTCCTTGTCCCAGAAGGTGGTCAGGAAGGTCAGCAGGTTGCGCGCATAGAGCGACGATGAAGCGACCGGAATGCGACCTGGCCAATTGTAGTAGCCCAGGATGGTGACGCCGTTGGCGGTGGTAACTCGCTCGCCGGGAACGGTAGCGGCGCAATTGCCGCCGGCGTCGGCGGCGAGATCGACGATGACGCTGCCAGGGCGCATCGACTGCACCATCGGCTCGGTGACGATCACCGGCGCCTTCCGCCCCATGACGAGCGCGGTGCAAACCACGATGTCGTTCTTGGCGATCGTGGTGGCCATCAGTTCCGCCTGCTTCTGGCGAAACGCCGCGCTCATCTCGCGGGCATAGGCGCCGGTCTGGCCAGCGGTCTCCTCGTCCTCCACGCCGATGAAGCTCGCGCCGAGCGACTTGATCTCCTCCTTGGCGGCGGGGCGGACGTCCGTGGCCGAGACGATGCCGCCGAGGCGTCGCGCGGTGGCGATTGCCTGGAGTCCGGCGACGCCGGCGCCGATCACGAACAGCCGGGCGGGCGGAACCGTGCCGGCGGCCGTCATCATCATGGGGAAGCCGCGCGGGAACGCTCCAGCCGCCTCGATCACCGCGCGGTAGCCAGCCTGGTTGGCCTGGCTCGACAGCACGTCCATCGCCTGGGCACGGGTGATGCGCGGCAGCAGTTCCATCGCCACACAGTCGATGCCCGCCTCGGCGAGAGACGTAACCACGGCCGGATCGGCGAACGCGTTGGCGATGCAGACCAGAAGCGCGCCGCGCGGGATCAGCGAAAGCTGCTCGGGCTGCGGCATCTGTACCGTGAAGACGATCCCGGCGCCGGCAAGTGCGGCGGCCGCGTCCGGCACGATCTCGGCCCCAGCGTTGGAGAATTCGGCATCGGGAATGGCCGCGTCGGAGCCTGCGCCTGCCTCGATCGCCACCGTAAGCCCCAGCCCGATCAGACGTTTGACCGTCTCCGGGGTTGCCGCCACACGCGTCTCGAACGCCCGGCGTTCCTTCAGCACCGCAAGGCGCATCCGATCAATCCTTTACGATCAACAGCCCAGAGGAAGGAGTCGGGCTCGATTGGATCTGCGGCCACTGTCCAAGTCCAGCGCCAGTACCATGCGCGAAGGGGGGTGGTGGTGCAAGGGGGCATGGTCGTTCCACCGGCGAGCCCTAGCCGATGGCAGGTTAACAGAGTCCGAATGTGCTGCTCATTGCTACATGCAACACCGAACGTCAGGCACCGCGGGAACCGTGCAACGCCCCTCGTTGCAAGTCGGTGTCCGGCCGCTCATCCTGCCCGCCAAAGGCCAGGGAGGCAGACGCCGATGGACGACGACTTCCGCAAGGCGGCGCTCGATTATCACCGTCTGCCGCAACCGGGGAAACTGGCGGTCGAGCCGACCAAGCGCATGGCCACCCAGCGCGATCTGTCGCTGGCCTATTCCCCCGGCGTCGCCGCCGCCTGCGAGGCCATCGTCGCTGACCCGCACTCCGCCTACGATTACACCACGCGCGGCAATCTGGTGGGCGTCGTCTCCAACGGCACCGCCGTCCTCGGCCTGGGCAATATCGGCGCGCTGGCCGGCAAGCCCGTGATGGAGGGCAAGGCGGTCCTGTTCAAGAAGTTCGCGGGCATCGATGTGTTCGACATCGAGGTGGACGCCGAGGACCCTGCCCGTTTCTGCGATGTGGTGGCCGCACTGGAGCCGACCTTCGGCGCCATCAACCTGGAGGACATCAAGGCGCCGGAGTGCTTCGCTGTCGAGGCCGAGTTGCGCCGGCGCATGCATATTCCGGTGTTCCATGACGATCAGCATGGCACCGCCATCACAGTGGCCGCCGCGGTGCGCAACGGGCTCGTACTTCAGGGCAAAGCGCTGGCTGAGGTAAAACTGGTGACCTCCGGCGCCGGGGCCGCCGCGCTCGCGTGCGTCGATCTCCTGGTCCTGATGGGACTGCGCCCGGAGAACGTCACGCTGACCGACATCCAGGGTGTCGTTCGAGCCAACCGCGACGGGATGCTGCCCAACATGGCGCGCTATGCGCGCGACACCAGCGCGCGGACGCTCAAGGACGCGCTGCCCGATGCCGACGTATTCCTTGGTCTATCAGCGCCCGGCGTGCTGAACCCGGAATGGCTCGGGCTTTTGGCGCCGAAGCCGTTGATTTTGGCGCTGGCGAACCCGGCCCCG